>Ga0308397_1000011_pt1 | contig 186454 bp, 152 predicted proteins | sample Hotspr20SampleT8_FD_202356 | JGI IMG/M metagenome (GOLD analysis project Ga0308397, IMG submission 202356) | Hot spring phototrophic mat microbial communities from Mushroom Spring, Yellowstone National Park, Wyoming, United States - 20051001_T8 ...
TGTACAATTCCAGCTTTTTTTATAAAAAAAGGTGCATGGTTGCAACATAGAGCACATACTCTTGCAGTGTGGATGATGTTTGCAATGTCTTTTCCTTATTTTGAAGATATTTCAAGATTTGCAGTAAAATCATCACATAATAAAAGTGCCCTATTTGTTGTTAGTCTAATATCTTTTTTGTCTAATATAGCTGTTTTCATTTACCATTATTATAAAATTATAAAATTTAATAAAAATCCATTTAAAGAAGAAATTCATAATGATTTAAAAGCTTATAAAAAAATAGTAGAAATAAATAATTTATCATAGAAAAATTTAAAAAAGGAGATTCTTATGTATTATATTATGCTTATACTTGTTTCTAAAAGAAAAAAAGAGTCAATTGAAGTTCAAAAGGTTTTAACAGAGTATGGGTGTTTAATTAAAACAAGGTTGGGCTTACATGAGATTGAAGGGAATTTTTGTTCAGAAAACGGGTTAATTATTTTACAGCTTATTGGTAATGAAAATGAACATTTAAAACTAAAAGGAGATCTTGAAAAAATTGATGGTGTTAAGGTTGAATATATAAAATTAAAATGAAATACTTTTAAGTAAAGCTATTAAAACATTTTTATTTATAAGATTAATCTGTCTTGAGCTTGCAAAATCAATAATTTCAGGTGAAAATTCTCCAGGGTAAATAATATGCATTTTTGAACAATTATTTTTTACCATTTTATCTTTCATTAATTGGACATCTTCAAGTAATATTTCTGTTTGAGAGTCTCTTATGAAAACAAAAAAATTATTTTCTTTTTTTGTTGTAACCATTTCCTGGGAATGCATTGGAATCCCTACAACATAAACAATTTTTCCAAAATCCATTATTTCAAGAACTTTAAAATTCATAGTAGCTAAAATTTTTGTAGCTATAGTTTTAAAATCTTCACTTTTTGAAATAATGTACTCTTTGTATTTATCATCTATTGAAAGTTCTGAATAAATATTTAGTTTTTTTTCAACATCTTTATAGTTTTTGTTTATAAGATAAAGTTCATTCCATAATTTTAATGCATTATCTATATCTTTTATTGTTTCGTAACATAATGAGAGGTCATATTTTGCTTCAAGTATAAGTTCATTTTCCTTTAGATTTGCTATTGCTTTTATATAAAACTTTATAGCATTGTTATAATCTTTTGTAGAGTGAAGTATTGACGCTATTTGATATAGGGATTCCCCTTTAAATTTTGTTGAATAAACTCCTTTTGAAAAGTAATCAATTGCAATTTTTGGTTTCCCTAATTGTTGATTTATAAGTCCCAAATAGTATGCTGCATCATAAAAATTATTTTGAAGTTCAAGTGTTCTTAAAAAATGTCTTTCTGCATCTCTATATAATTTACTAATATAATAAATTCTACCAATATTATAATGAGCTACAGGATTTTTATCATCAAGTTGCAAAGCTTTTTTATAATATGATGCAGCATTACCAAAACTTTTTTTTTCAAAAAAAATTTCACCAACTTGAGTTAAAAAATAAGGATCATTTGGAAATTTTTTTGATAAATATAGATACTCCCCGAGTGCTTCATCATATTTTTTTATTTTATAATAAAGATCTGCAAGTCTTGAGTGTATATATAGTTGTTCAGATTCGGAAACAAACCCAGCATTTCTTAAACATATATTATATTCAGCAATTGCAGAATTTACATCTTCTTTTTTATCAAAAGCTATTCCAAGATAATAGTGAGCCCTACCATTATTTTTATCTTTTGATATTATTTTTAATAATTTTTCTATTGCTTCATCAATTTTGTTATTATCTATCATTGATTTTATATTATCAAGAACTAGAACTTTTGATTGAAATATAAAAAAGTAAGAAAATACAGAGAGAAATATAATTATAATTATAAATGCTATAATAAAAGCCATAAATTATTTAAAAAATTCTACTTTTGAAAAATCCCTTTTTAAGGATAATTCATTTAAAATTTTTTTATCATCGTCATTTAAATTATCGGTTAATTTTTTTAGAATAAGAATAGAGATTCCAGGACCAAACATAAAACCTTGCCCACAAAATCCCCCAATTACTATATAGTTATCAAAGATTTGTTCAACAATTGGCAATCCATCTGGAGAATTTGGATAATATCCTCTCCATGTTCTTCTTATTCTTAAATTGGAAATTACTGGTAAAATATTTAAAAATCTATTTGCTGAAAGTGTCATAAATGAATATGTTGGAAGGTTTAAACTTTGATAAATGGGTGGTTCAGGTGTTAAACAAAAGATGATTTGGCCTTCATTATTTTGATAAAAATAAAAATTTTTTGAACCAGGATATCCTCTTATATCAACAACAAGAGGATTAAACCACTTCTTAACAGGTTCGGTAATTCCTGCTTCATGCAGATCAGGTTTTATTGGTATTTGAATATTTAATTTTTCGTGTAAATCATTTAAATTTATACCTGTGCAATTTAATACATAATTAGAATAAAAATCTCCTCTGTTTGTTTTTATTCCTAAAACTTTACTTTTATCATCTGAAAATAATAAAGAAAGAGCAAGAGTATTGAAAGAAAAATCTACTCCATTTTCATGAGCAAGTTTATAGTAGGCAAAATTTGTTTTTAAAGGAGAACAATTACCATCTTCAGGGGAATATGATCCACCAAGCAAATTATTTGTTTCTATTAGGGGAACAAGTTCTTTTATCTCTTCTTTTGTTGTCCATTTAATATTTAATCCAGCATTTTGTTGTTTTTTTAATAGATCAAGCACCGTTTTTTTATCATTTTCTGAATAGATTGGATATAGATAACCTCCTTGAAACCAATCAATATCAATATTGTAATTTTTTTTAAAATTTGAAAGTTCATTAATTGAAGAAAGTCCAAGTTTTATTTTTGAAAATTCAGAATGTGTTGCTCTAACTCCACCTATTGCAGCTTTATTTTGTCCCCTTCCAGGAGAAGCTTCTTTTTCTATTACTAATACACTTAATTTTTCTTTTGAAAGATAGAAAGATATTGGAGTTCCGATAGAACCTGAACCTATTATAATAACATCATAATTTTTTTTCATAAAAAACCTTTTTGATAATTTTATTTTATATTTAATTTATTTAATTTTACAATATTTACTTAATATTATATTTATTGAATTTTAAAATCATTTTTAATAAAAAATTAAAGTTCCCAGAATTTTCTTTCAACAAGTTTTCCTGCAAAATATTTTAAAGGAATTTCAACAATAAATGGTCTTGGTGTATTATAAATTATATCATTATTATTTATATTTAGTTCTCTGAATATTGATAAAATTGTAGTTGAGCAAGATTTACCACCACATGCCCCCATTGATAATCTTGTTGCTGCTTTTATAAAATTTATATCAGTTATACCAAGTTTTATTATTTCTCTTACTTCTTTTTCTTTTACTCTTTCACAAATACAAATATTTCCTTCGAAAGAATTATTAATTTTGTAATTTTTAGATTTATTTTCATTATAATAATGAATATTTTTTTCAATATTATAAAGCATAGGAAGTTTGAATGAAGCTATTTTTATTGCATTTTCAGTATTTGCCCAAACATTTATTATCCATCTTTTTTCTTTTGGAAAATATTTTATTGATTCTATTATTCCATTTTCAATAAAATTACCTTCACAATCTGTTAATTGTATATATTTTTCATTTTTTGAATTATTAAAGTCATTTTCATTTGAATTATTTAATTGAGGATTATTTAGAGATATAAAATCTTCAGGAAATTCTGAAGGAATAGATATTAAAATTTTATCATCCTTTTTTTTATTTTTATTAACTAATGTTATTGCAAGTCCAGGGCATATAAGAACACATTTAAGACATCCTGTACAATTTCCCTTATAAAAAGGTAAATCATAAATAGGATCCCCATCTATTTTAATAGCATTGACAGGGCAAATTGTTGTACAGGGATTACATGGTATTTGTTGGAAACAGAAAATGTTTGGAAATACTAAATCATTTCCTTCATAATGAGTTTCTTCAAATATTTTACCACCAGAGGATTTTAATATTTTTTCTTTTTCATAAATTTTTTGATCAATTGTAATATTAAACCCAATATCTTTTAAAAATTTTAAACCAATAAGTTTTCCAGAAAACATTGCAGATGAAGCTTCTGCTATTTCATTTGCATCACCAGCTTTATAGATATTTATTCCACTATTTTTAAAAATTTGTTCAAATTCATTATTCTCTTTCAATCCAACAGCTATTAAAACTGTATCAATATCAAATTCTTTTATATTTTTATAAATTGGTTTAAATCTGTTGTCACATTCTGATATTAATATTTTTTCAACTCTTTTATCCCCTTTAGCTTCAATTGGTACATGATTAAAAAATATTTTTACTCCATATCTTTTTATTTTATCAAGATGTACTTTATAACCAGATGCATATGAAGCAGCATCACATATTCCGATAACTTTTATACCAGCTTGAAGAGCATGATAAGCTGCTATTAAACCGACATTACCACTTCCAACTATAAATATATTTTCAGAACATTTTATTAAATCTCTGTTAAGTAAAGTTTGAAATGCACCAGCTCCAAATATTCCAGGAAGATGATTCCCCTTAAAAGATAAGAATTTTTCTCTTGCACCTGTTGTTAAGAAAACATTTTTTGTTTTAACAAGAATATAATTTTTCCCATTAAAAAGTCCTACTAATGAATCTTCAAAAACAGAAACAAAATAAGTATTTAATAGTAGTTTTATATTTTTCTTGTTTTTTATTTTATTTTCAAGTATTTCTGCAATTTCTATTCCTCTTTTACCAGCATAACAATCTTCCTGTGAACCAAAAAATTTATGAGTTTGAAGGATAAGTTTTCCACCTGCTCTTTCTTTATCATCAATAATTAAAACTTTTATATCTTCATAATCGGAAAGAACAGAAGCAGCTGATAAACCAGCAGGCCCAGCACCTATTATTAAGAGATCTACTTCTATTTTATAAATATCAGGAAAATCTTTTTCTTTTCTTAATGCAAGTTCTGGAATTTTTTCTATAGAATAAACTTTATCTCCATCTTTCAAAGGAGTCATACATCCTTTAACAATTTCACCATTTACAATTATTCTACATTGAGAGCACATTCCATTAGCACAAAATAAACCTTGATATGTTTCATCATTAAGATTTTTACCAATATTATATATGCCATAAGCAGATAGAGCAGATGTAACCATTAAACCTTCATAAGAATAAAATTCTTTATCATTATAGTAAAATTTTATTTTCTTTTTTTCTTTATTAAAATTTAAAATCGGGTGATTTTCAACAATTGATGGTTCTTTTATATTTTCCATATTATTCCTCTTAAATTATTTTGATTTTTATATAACTTTAAATTTATAATTTTGAATTTATATTTAATTCAATTTTTAGATTTATTTAATTTACATGTTTTATAGTTTTTAATACTCTATCTAATTTCAGTTTTATTAGTTTTATAAAAGCTTACTAAAATATTTTATTTCTATTTATTTTTATTTTTTGTTATTTTTCTAGGTAATTTCTATAATTATTTTATTAAGATATTTATATTTGTGTATTTTATTTTTATAAATTTTCTTGAAAATATTAATTTAATTATAAAAATAAAAAACGTAAAAGATATATTTATTAAAATTTATCCTTGTTAAAATATTTAAAAACTTATAATTAAATTAAATTAATTTTATTAATTGTCAATTGACAAAATTTTAATAAATTTTATTTTTTCTTGAAAATTAATTTTTTATGAGGTGCTTTGATGAAAATTAGAACAAGATTTGCGCCTTCACCAACGGGTTATCTTCATATTGGTGGAGCAAGGACCGCTTTATTTTCATATCTTTATGCAAAACATTTTGGAGGAGAATTTTTATTAAGAATTGAGGATACAGATAGAACACGATATGTTGAAGATGCTGTTGATGATATAATAAGGTCATTAAAATGGCTAGGAATTCAATATGATGGACAAGTTGAGTATCAATCAAAAAGACTTCCTTTATATCAGCAAGTTGCTCAAAAACTTCTTGATGAAGGGAAAGCTTATAGATGTTTTTGCTCTCCTGCAAGACTTGAAAGAATAAGAAACATTAGAGTTCAAAACAAATTACCATCAGGATATGACAGAAAATGCAGGGATTTGACAAAAGAAGAGATAGATGAAAATTTAAGAAATGGAGTTCCTTATGTAATAAGATTAAAAGTTCCACTTGAAGGTAAAACTTATTGTCATGATATGATAAGAGGTGATATAGAATTTGATAATTCTGTTTTAGAAGATGTTGTTTTACTAAAAAGTGATGGGTTTCCAACATACCATCTTGCTCATGTTGTCGATGATCATGATATGGAAATAACTCATGTAACAAGAGGTGAAGAGTGGATATCATCTTTTCCTTTTCATGTTATTTTATTTGATTACATGGGATATGATTTACCAAAATATGCTCATTTACCAGTTATTTTATCGCAGGATGGAGGTAAACTTTCAAAAAGACATGGTGCAACTTCTGTAAAGGAATTTATAGAAGCAGGTTATATTCCAGAAGCTATGATAAATTTTCTTGCTATGCTAGGTTGGTCATATGATGATAAACAAGAAATATTTACAAAAGAAGAGCTTATAAAATACTTTGATCTTGAAAAAGTATCAAAAGCTTCTGCTGTTTTTTCTTATGAAAAATTAAATTGGTATAATGGATATTACTTAAGAAATAAAACTGATGAAGAGTATTTTAATCTTTCTTTGCCATTTTTTATAAAAGCAGGGTATGTTAAAAGTATTGATAAAAATTTGAAAATAGACTTGTCAGAAACTTTTGATTATAAAGGTAAAATATCTAAAGAAGATGAGGATTATATAAGAAAAATTATTCCAAATATAAAAGAAAGAATTGAAGTACTCTCCCAAATAGAATCATATTGTGATTTTTTTTATAAGGACCCAGAAAAATATAATGTTGATGATTTTATTGATAAAAAGAGGGATATAAATGCAAATATAAATATTCTTACATTAGTTTATGAAGCGTTAGAAAAAAATGATGATTTTAGTTTAAATTCTTTAGAAAATATTTTAAGAGAACTTTCTGAAAAAAATAATATAAAAACAAAAGATCTATTTATGCCAATTAGAGTTGCAATAACTGGAAGAAAATATTCTCCTGGATTATTTGAAACTATTGAGATAATTGGAAAAGAAGTAACCTTAAGAAGAATTAAAAATAGTATAGAATTTTTAAAAAAAATGTTGTAGAAATTTATATATAAAAATATAAAATAGGAAAATATAAAATATAAAAATAATATAAAAATAATGAGTACAGGTGAAATATTATTAGTAATTATTGTAGCCTTTTTATTAATTTCAGGTTTATTTCTTTTTATGCGTTTTATTGATGAAGGGGTTAAAAATTTTTTTGATTTTTTATCAAGACTTGAATATAAAGATGATGATGAAGAAGATGATGATTATTAAAAAACAAAAATAGTTTTAATGGTATAAAATAATTTATGATATAAATTGTAGGAGTTTTCTATGTTTGAAAATTTAAATTCAAAAGTAAGTTTTCCAGAACTTGAAGAAAAAATATTAAAAATGTGGGATAAAAAGGAAGTATTTGATAAATCTTTGGAACAAACAAAAGGTTCTAAAGAATATGTTTTTTATGATGGCCCACCTTTTGCAACAGGACTTCCTCATTATGGTCATTTTGTTCCAGGAATTTTAAAAGATATTGTTCCAAGATTTAAAACTATGCAAGGGTATTATGTAGAAAGAAAATGGGGATGGGATTGCCATGGATTACCTGTAGAGTATGAAATGGAGAAAGAACTTGGTCTTAAAACTAAAAAAGATATTTTAAATTATGGGGTTGATAATTTTAATGAAAAATGTAGATCAATAGTTTTAAGATATACAAATGAATGGGAAAAGATAATAAAAAGAACAGGAAGATGGGTAGATTTTAAAAATGCATATAGAACAATGGATCTTTACTATATGGAATCAATATGGGCTATATTTAAAAGTTTATGGGATAAAGGGCTTATATATGAAAGTTATATGATTTTACCTTATTGTACAAGATGTGCAACTCCTCTTTCTAATTTTGAAGTTAATCAAGGTTATCAGGATGTAAAAGATCCAGCAATTACTATTAAATTTAAATTAAAAGGATTCGAAAATAGATTTATTTTAGCATGGACAACGACTCCATGGACTCTACCTTCAAATTTAGCTTTAGCTGTCGGAGAAGATATAGATTATTTACTTGTTAAGGATAAAAATGGAGAAGAGTATATATTAGCAAAAGAAAGAATATCTCATTATTATAAAGAGAAAAATGAATATGAAGTTTTGAAAGAACTAAAAGGCAAAGAAATTTATGGGTTATCTTATGAACCATTATTTCCATACTTTAAAGATATTTCTGAAAAAGCATTTAAAATTTTAATTGCAGATTTTGTTTCAACAGAAGATGGAACTGGTATTGTTCATATAGCTCCTGGCTTCGGAGAAGATGATAATAGGCTTGGTAAAAGTGCAGGATTGCCTATTATATGTCCTGTTGATGAAAATGGTGAATTTACTAATGAAGTTTTTGACTACAAAGGGATTCATGTTAAAGATTCAGATCCTTTAATAATAGAGAGACTTAAAAATGAAGGAAAACTTGTAAAAAAAGAAAAAATAGAACATAGTTATCCACATTGCTGGAGATGTGATTCCCCTCTTATTTATAAAGCTATATCAACATGGTTTGTAAAAGTAGAGGAGATAAAAGATTCTTTACTTAAAGCAAATGAAAAGATAAATTGGATTCCTGAACATATAAAATATGGTAGATTTGGAAAGTGGCTTGAAGGAGCAAGAGATTGGGCTATTTCAAGAAATAGATTTTGGGGAACTCCACTTCCTGTATGGAAATGTGATTCTTGTTCTAATGTTGAGTGCATTGGTTCTATATCTGAACTTGAAAATAAAACAGGAAAAAAAGTAGAAGATATACATAAACATTATGTTGATAAATTTACATACAAATGTCCAAAATGCGGTGGTCAAATGCATAGAATTGAAGAAGTCTTAGATTGTTGGTTTGAATCTGGTTCTATGCCATATGCTCAACAACATTGGCCTTTTGAAAACTTAGAGAAATTTAATAAACATTTCCCTGCAGATTTTATAGCAGAAGGACTTGATCAAACAAGAGGATGGTTTTATACATTAACTGTTATTGCAGCAGCACTTTTTGATTCTCCAGCTTTTAAAAATTGCATTGTGAATGGACTTGTTCTTGCTGAAGATGGTAAAAAGATGAGTAAAAGACTTAAAAATTATCCAGAACCAACTTATATTATGGATACATATGGAGCTGATGCATTAAGACTTTATCTTGTTGATTCGGCTGTTATTAGGGCTGAAGAACTTAGATTTTCTGAAAATGGGGTAAAAGAGATTGTTAAGAACATTTTAATCCCTTTGTGGAATGCTTATATTTTTTTAGGAACATATGCAAAAATAGATAATTGGAAACCTGAGATAAATTTTGAAGAAATTATAAAAAATAAAAAATTTGAGAATGAACTTGATAGATGGATAATATCTCTTTTGCAAAGTTTAATAAAAGAAGTTACAAATGCTTTAGAAGAATATAAAATATATAAAGCTATTCCAGCTATTGAAAAGTTTTTAGATTATCTAACAAATTGGTATATAAGAAGATCAAGAAGAAGATTCTGGAAATCTGAAAATGATATTGATAAAAATGATGCATATTTAACTTTGTATTATGTTCTATTAAATTTTTCAAAAGTAATTGCACCAATTGTTCCTTTTATTTCTGATGAGATTTATCAAAATTTAAAGATGGAAAAAATGCCAATATCTATTCATTTAAATTCTTATCCTGTTTATATAGAAAAACTTATAGATAAAGAACTTGAAAATAAAATGGAACTTGTAAAAAATGTTGTTTATCTTGGTAGATCTTTAAGAACAGCAAATAATATAAAAATAAGACAGCCTTTAAAAAAGATGTATGTTGTTAATCCAGATAAAAAGGAACTTGAAATTATTAAAATGATGGATTCCTTAATAAAGGAAGAATTAAATATTAAAGAGATTGAATATGATGAAGATGAATCAAATATGGTTCACCTTTTTGCAAAACCAAATTATAGAAAAGTTGGAAAAATTTTAGGACAAAACATTAAAAAGTTTGAAAATGCACTTAAAAATTTAAGTTCTTCAGATATTATTAAATTACAAAAAGGAGCAACACTTGAAGTAAAGGATGGTGATTTTACCTATAATACTTCTTTTGATGATATAACAGTTTATAGAGAAGAAAAACCAGATTTAAAAATTGTGAATGAAGGTAAAATTACAATAGGACTTGATCTCGAATTAAATGAAGAGCTTATAAAAGAAGGTTTTGCAAGAGAGCTTGTAAATAAGATCCAGAATATTAGAAAAGATATAAATTACAATGTAGTTGATAGAATAGAAACAAGAATCTATTCTAATAAAGATCTTTTTGAAAAGATAAAAGGATATGAAGAATATATAAAATCAGAAACCTTAACTAAAGAGCTTTACCTTTTTGATATTTCAGAATTAAAAGATAAAAATGGCCTAGAGACTTGGGATATAAATGGAATAGAAGCATATATTATAACAAAGAAATTGTAAAAGAAAATATAATTCTCTATAAAAGATGAATTAGAAAATTTAATAAAACCAAGGTAAAAAATAGATTATTGTGAGTAATAAAGAAAAATATATTAAAGATTTATCTACATTATTTAATGGTATTTTAGAGAATTTAATAGATAATAGTAATAAAGAAAATATAAAAAAAGCAGAAAAAGTTGATATTTCTGAAATAAAATATTATAGAATTTCTGATATAAAAGAAACTTTTAAAAAATTACTCTATTTTTATCAAAGGCTTGAAAATTGTGATATATGCCCAAATAATTGTAAAGTAGATAGATTTGAAGGACAGAAAGGTAAATGTAATCAAACTGCTAACTTAAAAATTGCTTCCTATAATTTACATTTTGGGGAAGAACCTTTTATTTCTGGAAATAATGGATCTGGAACAATTTTTTTTTCGGGGTGTGCTTTAAAATGTGTTTTTTGTCAGAATTATCCAATATCTCAATTAAATAATGGAAATATTTACTCTATACAAAAATTAGTTGATATTATAATTAATCTTTACAATAAAAAAACACATAATATAAATCTTGTTACTCCAACCCATTTTGCTCCTCAAATATTGTTTGCAATTTTATTTTCAAAAATTAAAGGGATTAATATTCCTTTTGTTTATAATAATAGTGGTTATGAGAAAAAAGAAGTATTAGAAATAATAAAAGATTTTATAGATATTTATTTATATGATATAAAATATGGAGATAATGAACTTGCATTTAAATTATCAGGGGTTGAAAATTATGTTGAAACAAATATAGAAGGTTTAAAGTATCTTGTTGAAATTTATAGTGATAATCTTTTTTATGGTTTTGATGAAATTGTTAGAAGGGTTTGTAACGGAGAGTGCTTATCATGCTCAAATCCTGTTCATGAAATAAAAGATAATAAAGTTAAAGTTGCAAAAAGAGGAATAATTTTAAGACATCTTATAATTCCAGGCAAGTTAAAAAATTCGTTTAAAATTCTTGATATAGTTTCTGATATTTCAAAAAATATTACTATAGGATTAATGAATCAATATTTTCCTGCATATAAATCTTATGAATATAAAAAATACAAAATTGATAGAAAATTAAAAATGGAAGAATATGACAAAGTTATTAATTATGCAATAAAAAGAGGTTTTTCAAATATCCTTGTTCAAATATAAGAAATATTTTTTTATTGAAAAATTAGTTTTTTAAATTATTTTATTTTAAAATAGAACTATCTAAAATAATTTTTTTATTAAATTTTTATATATAATTAAAAGTTTTTAGTATACTTTTATTTTTATATAATTAATTATAAAAAAAATGTAAAAAAATTGTTTGAATTTTTTTATTTTTTTATTTATTTTTTTGTTGAGGGGTTTTTATGAAAAAATCCAATTATAAAATAATTAAATTTTATTTATTTTTATCTTTGTTGTTACTTTTTATTTTTTCAAATTTTTTCTTTTCTCAAAATGCTTTTTCACAGGATAGTACTCCTTATGAATTGATTGGCTCTATTGCAATATATTTGTTTGATCCATATAATTCTGTTCCTCTAACTGCTGAAAGATATGCTATTGGTAATTTACAAGATTATCTTTATTTAAATAAAATAAAGACATATTATCTTGGTAAAATTACACTTGATGCAGCAATTATTCTTGCTAAAGATAAAGGAGTTAATTATCTTATTCAAATAAAAGCTAATCTTTCAGAAATTATAAATTCAGTAGAAGGATATGGTGCAACTTATTTTGTTGAAGTAGAAGTTATAAATATTTCTGACAGAAAAACTATCTTTTCCTCAACAAATAAAGCTTCTGTGGAAAGGACACTTTCAGAATCAATTGCACAGGCATATTCTCTTTCAAATGCTATAAAAGGAGCAGCAGAGAAAATTATAAATGATATAGTAAATCTTTTCAAAAAATAATATAAATAAAATTTTTATAAATTAAATTAAAAAACAAGTCCACCAGATACTTCTATAACTTGACCAGTTATATAGGAAGCCATATCAGAAGCTAAAAATAAAAAAAGATTTGCTACATCTTCAGGAGTTCCAAGTCTTTGCAATGGTATATTTTCTATTATTTTATTTTTAATTTCTTGAGGTAGATTTTCAGTCATTTCAGTTGTTATGTATCCAGGAGCGACTGCATTACATCTTATTCCCCTTTTACCGTACTCTTTTGCTATAGTTTTTGTTAATCCTATAAGACCTGCTTTTGAGGAAACATAATTTGCTTGCCCAGCATTACCATATACTCCAACTACTGAACTAGTATTTAATATTACTCCATTTTTTGTTTTCATAAGAGAAGGGAGTAATGCTTGTGTTAAAAGAAAAGCTCCTTTTAAATTTGTGTTTAAAACTGAGTCCCACTGTTCTTCTGTCATTCTTAGCAAAAGATTATCTTTTGTAATTCCAGCATTATTTATTAGAATATGAATCTGAGGGAATTTTTCAAGGATCTCTTTCGAAGTTTTATTTATATCTTCCTTTTTTGAAACATCACATATAAATGTAAAAAGCTTTTCACTATTTGATGATTCTTCTTTGAGTTTATTTAATTTATCTATATTTCTTCCAAGTGCACAAACATAAGCCCCTTCTTTTAAAAATAATAAAGCTGTTGCTTTTCCTATTCCACTATTTGCACCACTTATTACTGCTATTTTGTCTTTTAATAACATAAATTCTCCTAATTTTTTAAAAGTTGTAATTTTTTTTTATTTTTATCAAATTAATGATTTTTTAAAAAATTTCAAGTTAATTTAATTAAATATTTAATCAAAATAAATATTTTTTTTATTTAAAATAAATTAAAAATTAAATAGTAAATTTTATATACAAAGTAAGATTTAAAAAAGAGAATTTGAAACAAGATATAGTTTATTATAAAAATTAAAATTAGGTAGATAGTTTAAGCATTTGATCAATAGATTTTTTTGCATTTAATGCAAGAGATTGCTCTATTTCTATTTCATATTCTTCAGTTATTAGTGAATTTAATACTTTTTGAAGTGTGATTTTTTTCATATTTGGACATAATGCTTTTGTTGAAAGAGGAATAAAATTTTTATTAGGATATAAGGATTTTAATTTGTGGATCATATCAATTTCTGTACCTATAATAAAAGTATCATGATTTAAACTACCTGCAAGTTTAATCATCCCAGAGGTACCAACAAGATAATCAGCAATTTCTTGAATAAAATAAGAGCTTTCCGGATGAGCAATAATTGGAGCATTTGGATATAAGGTTTTTGCTTTTCTAACATCTTCTTCAGTAAAGAGTTGATGTATAGGGCAAAACCCATTATGTAAAATAATATTTTTTCTCATATTTTCAGGAATATTTTCCTTTTCATATTCATCTTTTAAACTTTTTCTTATATATTCTCCTAAAAACATATCAGGAAGAAAAAATATATTTTTATTATTTAATTTTTTTATAATTTTTAAAGCATTTGAAGAAGTAACAACAACATCACAATTTGCCTTTATATTAACATCTGTATTTATATAACATACAAAAGTAAAATCTTTGTATTTGTTTTTGTATTCAAGAAGTTTTTCAATAGAAATAGAGGATGCTAAAGGGCAACCTGCTTTAGGTTCTGGAAATATTATTTTTTTATCATAAGCAAGAATTTTTGCTGTTTCAGCCATAAATTTAACGCCACAAAAAATAACTTTCTTTTCTTTTATTTCTGTAATAATTTTTGCAAGTTCAAATGAATCCCCAGTGAAATCAGCAATATCCTGAATTTCTTTTCTCTGATAATTATGAGCAAGAATAACAATATCTTTTTCTTTTTTGATATTATAGATATCATCTTTTAATCTTTTAATATCATATTCAGTTATATCGTTATCTTCTATAGAATTTATATAAGTAGTTAGTTGTTCCTTTTTTATTTTTTTTGTTTTTTGATAGATTTTATTTTTAAGTTCAAATAATGAAAAAAAATTTGTTTTTGAAATTTTAGCTTTATTTGAAATATTATTTTTTTGCATAATTTTTCCTATAATTTTTGATTTAAATAAAGTTTAAATCTATATAAAATTAAATCAAGAATAATAAATATAAAAAAAAGATAAGATTATATCTTAATTTTATTGAAAAAAAATAAAAAATAATTAAATTTAATTAGGATATGACAAAACTAAATTAAGGAGATAAAAATGGCTACTTTTAAACCTTTTAAAGGTATAAGTCCAAATAAAGAAATAGTTGATAAACTTGCAAGTCCACCTTATGATGTTGTTGATAGAGATGAAGCAAAAAAATTTGCAGAAAATAATGAGTATTGTTTTTTTCATATTACAAGGTCTGAAATTGATTTACCTGATAGTATTGATGAGCATGATGATATAGTTTATAAAAAGGCAAAAGAAAATCTTGATGATTTTTTCAAAAAAGGGTATTTAAAATTTGATGAAAAGAAATGTTTTTATATATATTCTCAAGAATGGAGAGGACATGTTCAAACAGGTATAGTAGGGTGTGCTTCATGTGAAGAGTATGAAAAAGGTATTGTAAGAAAACATGAATTAACAAGAAAAGATAAAGAAGAAGATAGAACAAAGCACATTCTTTCAACAAGATTGAATACAGGCCCTGTTTTTTTAACATACCAAAATAATAATGAAATTTTTGAGGAAGCTTCAAAATGGATTAAAAATCATGATTATGAATATTCTATAACTGATGAAAATGAAGTAACCCACACTTTATGGAAAGTAGATGATGATACAAAAATTAAAAGTTTTGAATCTTTATTTGATAAAGTTGATATTTTATATATTGCTGATGGGCATCATAGATCTGCTTCTGCATATAATGTTTGGAAAAAATTAAAAGAAGAAGATGAAAATTATTCAAAAGATAAAGAGTATAATTTTTTCCTTGCTGTAGCTTTTCCTGCTGATCAATTAAAAATATTAGCTTACAACAGAGTTGTTAAAGATTTAAGTGGGTTAAACAAAGAAGAATTTTTTGATAAATTAAAAAAGTATTTTTTTATTGATAAAACAGATAAAAAAGAACCTGAAAAATTACATGATTTTTGCATGTATATAGATAAAGAATGGTATTTGTTAACTTTTAAAAATGAATTTATTGAAAAAGAACCTATAAAAGAACTTGATGTCTCAATATTACAAGAAAAAATCCTTGATCCAATACTTGGAATAAAAGATCCAAGAACTGATAATAGGATAAAGTTTGTTGGTGGAATAAGGGGATCTGATGAGCTTGAAAAACTTGTTGATTCAGGCAAATTTGCAGTAGCATTTTCAATGTATCCAACTTCAATTGAGCAACTTATTGCTGTAGCTAAAAACAATAAAATTATGCCTCCAAAATCAACTTGGTTTGAACCAAAATTAAGAGATGCTATGGTTATTCATTCTATTGATGAATAAGTTATCAAAAAGAAAAATAAATTTTATTTTAAATTAGATTTAATTTATTAAAAATTTATTAATATTAATTAAATTTAAAAAGGTTACTCGTTAAAGAGTAACCTTTTTTATTGTTAATTTAAATATATTTTATAGTAACTAATTTAATTTTGTTTAACTAATAATTTGAAAAACTTATTTTTTATATTAAAATAGGTTTAGGTTTAGTAAAAAGATAAAACATGAGGAATGATTTATGAATAATAAAAAATTGTACCTCTCTGAAAAAGATAAAAAAGTTGGTGGAGTTTGTGGTGGAATAGCGGAATATTTAGAGGTTGATTCAACTATTATTAGACTTATTTTTGTTTTTGCTATTTGTTTTGGGGGTATGGGGATACTTGCTTATTTACTTGCTTGGCTTATTATACCCAAAAGACCTGAAAATAAAAACAATGATTAGATTCTTAAGAATTATTAAAAAATGAAAATATACTTTAATTATAAATCTTTTAGTGAATTAAATAATCCATTTATTTTAACAATTGGAAATTTTGATGGATTTCATAAGGGGCATTTATATATTATTGATATATTAAAAAAGGTTTCGTCTCATTTAAATGTTGAAAAAAGCGTTTTTACATTTGTTTCGAAACCTTCATTAATAAAAACAAATTTAATTAAAATTAGAAACATACTTCCATTTGAAGATAAAATAAAAATATTTGAAGAACTTGGAATTGATAATCTTATTATTCAAGAATTTGATGAAAATTTTTTTAATATGGAAAGAGATGATTTTTTAAAAATTATAATTAGTAATAAAAACTTGAAAGGTTTTATTTTAGGAGAAAATTTTAGGTTTGGTAAAGATAGAAAAGGAGATTTTGATTTTTTATGCAATTTTATTGGAAAGGAAAAAATAAAAATAAAAGATTTTTATCCTCCTGCAAATTATAAAAGTGATCCAAAAGATAAAGAATGCATAGAAAGCAATAATTGTTATATATTATTTAAAATAAATCTTTATTTTGAAAATTCTATTTTTATTTCTTCCACTTATATAAGAGAAAATATTGAAAATGGAAATCTTTTTGTTAATAAGTATCTTTTATATCCATTTTATATAAAGGGAGTAGTTGAAGAAGGAAAAAAAATTGGGAGAAAGATAGGTTTTGAGACTGCTAATATATATATATATGATCAAATTCCTCCAAAACCAGGAGTTTATTTTACAATTACTGAAATATTAAAAGAAAATAGTTTTTTTTATTCTATGACTTATGTTGGGAATAATTTTCAAATAGAAACTCATATTTTTGATTTTGCAAAAAACATATACAACCTTTATATAAAAGTATATTTTTTAAAAAGATTGAGGAATAATATAAAAATAAATTCTATTAATGAACTTAAGATATTATTAGAAAATGATAAAAAAAATATTTTTGATACATATCTTATGAATAATATTCCTGCAAAAGATTTTATAAAAAATTATGAGAAATTTATAAATTATTGAAAATAAAAAATTAGTTTCAAAAAAAAATATATTTTAAAAAAAGGTAAAAATATGGAATTAGAAAAAATTGGTGAATTAATAGAAAATTTTAAAAAAATAAAAGAATCAATTAGAGAGAGAATAAAGGTAAGAGATGATATTTTAAATCTAATTTTAATATGCTTTTTTACAGAATCTCCAGTTTTACTTGATGATATTCCAGGTGTTGGTAAAACAACTTTTGCTAAAGTTCTTGCAGCTTCATGTGATTTTAATGTAGATTTTAAAAGAATTCAATTTACTGCTGATCTTTTACCATATGATATTATAGGTATAGAAATATTTAATAAAGAGACTAATGATTTTGTGTTTAAAAAGGGTCCTATATTCTCAAATATTGTTCTTGCAGATGAGATAAATAGAGGAAATCCTAAAGTTCAATCTGCTCTTATTGAAGCAATGGGAGAAAAACAGGTTACTGTCTTTGGAAAGAAATATAAACTTGATTTTCCTTTTTTTGTTATTGCAACAGAAAATCCTATTGAAACGGAAGGAACTTTTCCATTGCCTGAAGCAATTTATGATAGATTTACTATTTGTGTTTCCTTTGGTTATCCAGATAAAAAAGATGAATTTGAAATATTAAAAAATAATTTTTTAAATTTTGATCCTCAAAATATAAAGAAAGTTATTTCAAAAGAATATATATTAAATTTTAATAAAATTATAGAACAAGTTTATGTTGATGATAATATAATAAATTTGATATTAAAAATAGGAGAAATATCAAGAAATAAGAAATATTTTAAACTTGGTTTTTCTCCAAGGTCATTATTGCATCTTTTAAATCTTTCAAAAGGTATAGCCTTAATAAATGAAAGAGATTATGTTATTGATAATGATGTTAAGGAATTAATTTATCCTGTTTTTAATCATAGAATCAAAGAACAAGAAGAACTTTTATATAAAATTATTGATGAGGTTTTTAATTAATTTTTTAGTAGTTTTTAATGAAAATTTTACGGAAAATTTTAATTTATTTTTATATAATCTTTTAAAATTAAATTTTTAATATTATGTTTTTAATATATATTTTTATTTTAATTTTATCTTTTATTTTAAAAAATAGTTTTATAATTGCAGCTTTTTTTTTCTGGTTTTTTTTATTAATTTTTGCTTTTTTCTTTTTATATTATATTTATACAATTATTTTTGTTTTTATAAACAAAAGAAAAATATTAAATTGTTTTTATATTCCTGAGAAAATAATAGATTCAAAACTAAAAATTAATTTTAATTTTGATCCACTTATTTTATCACTTATAAAGTTGTATATTATCACAGATCAAGATTATATAACTATTAATTATAAAAATAGATCTTTTGAAACTATTTTTATTAATATTGGTAACCATAAAGTTGAAAGTTTTTATATAAAATTTTATGATATATTTTTTATTTTTTATAAAAAATTAAGATTAAAAAATAATAATTTTACAAATTTTATTTCTTTGAATGAAAAAAAAGGAGAATTTCCACAAATTATTGATGAACAACTTGAAAGATTTGAGAAAAAAGAATTTTCATCATATGACTTATTAAGAGATTATTATTTTGGAGATGATCCAAGAAGAATTTTATGGAGAGCATATTTTTTAAATGAAGAATTGAAAGTTAGAGACAAATGGATATCAGAAACGAAGAATAAAATTTGCTCGATTGAAATTTATGACAATTTTAGCAAAAATTTAAATTATTTTGATTATAAACTAAAAAATTATACACTTCTTAAGATTTTATATTATATTTCATTTTTATTAAAAGAAGGTTTTATAATAAAATATAAAAATAAATTATTTGAAAAAAATAATTTTATCTCTTTGCAATATGAAATTTTCAAAGATGAAAATTTAGTTGAAAATGGAGATATTTTATTTATTTCAAATCCTTATTTTTTCGATTCTATAGATAAAAACATTATAAAAAAATTTAATTTAAAAATATTTATTACAACTTACGATTTATTTTGGTTTTATGAAAAAGGCAAAAACTCTAAGATATTAGAATATTTACTTTTTAGGACAAACTACTCTAAATTTTATAAGTACTACATAAAAAAAAGATATAAAGAAATAGAGATAAATTTTCAAAAAATGTTTAATAATATATATTAATAATAAAATTATAAAAAACATTAGAAAAGTTTGTGAAAAAAATATTTAAATTATTATTAAAAAAAGAAAATTTAAACACTTTTTTTTGTTCACTTTTAGCATCAATAATGATAATTTTTCTATTTTTTAATATTTTTTATGAAAAAAATATCTTTTTTCTTTTTGGATTATTTATAATTATATATATTGTTGAAAATTTAATTAAAAAATTTCAAATAAAATATAAAGGAAAAGTATTTAAATATTATATTTTTTTTGCAATTATTTTATTATTTTTAGCAATCTTATATTTTTTATCTATATTTATTATTCTTAAAAACTTTGATATTAATATAGTAAAATTTAACTTTTTTATTTTTTTATCAATTTTATTTATATTTTTGTTTTATCTTACGAGATATATTATTTTAATAACAGTTCAAAACCCGATAATTTTTTATAATTTTTTAATTATATTTTCATTTATTTTATTTTTAATAAGAGAAAATATTTTATTAAATGGCATTTATTTAATAATCTTGTTTTTTTTTGGTTCAATATATTATTTATTATTTAATTCAGAAAAAAAATTAAAGATTATCATAAAAATATTTTTTATTTTATTTGTATTATTTTTATCATTTTATTTTGCTTATGTTAAATCTTCTACAATTGAAACTAAAGGAAGTTCCTCTCTTTTGAAAGAGGAAAATTTTAAATATTCTTTTAAAGACTATTTAGATCTTTCTTCAAGATATTCATATTCAAATAAATTGCTTTTTATAATAAAAACAGATAATTTAAATTTTTTAAAAACAATTACTTTTTCAGAGTATTCAGTTGAAAAAGGTTTTTTCTCAGAAGAGAGAGAATTACCTTATCCAGAAATACTGAGTGATTATTATTGGGAAGATAGAAATTATATAATCGGTAATGAATATAGGATAAATGATGAGATAATAGTTTTTAATATTAATTTAAAAAAATATGTAGTTTTTGGCAAGAATGAAACATATAGAATAGTGCCATTAATTTCTGAGAATTCTATATTTTCAAATATATTTAAATCAAATTCTTTTATTTTATTTGGTGATGTAGATTTAAATATTTCATTTGAAAAATTAAGTAAATTTGACCTTGAAAAGTATACAAAAATAATTTTAAATGATAAAGATATTATAAATTTTATAGAGAAAGAGAAAAAAGATAATAAATTAAATAGTAAAAAAGATATAATTATTCATTTCTATAATTTATTTAAAAAAGAATATAAATATTCATTAAATTCAAAAGGTGAAGGTTTTGAAAGTGTAAAAAATTTTTTACTTTTTACAAAAAAAGGATATTGTTCTCATTTTGCTTATGCTTATGCAATGATTTTAAGATATTTTGGTATACCATGTAGAGTTGTAGGTGGTTTTTCATTTTCAAAAAAGAACCTATTATTTGATAAATATTATAAAATATTTGATTATAATGCTCATGCTTGGGTTGAAGTTTGGACAGATAAGTATGGTTGGATTGAAATAAATCCAACTTCAGATATTTTGGCAGAGGATGAAATATTACCTTTTTCTTCTGAAATTAAAGAAAATGAATATAAATATCTTGAAAATATAATAAAGATTTTCAATGATTTAAAAGAAGTTGATAAAAAGTATAGTAAAAAAGATATAAAAAAAGATAATTCAAAAATCATAAATCTTGATCAGTATAAAAAATTGATAAGAAAATATTATTTAAAAATAATTTTATTTTTTATATTTTTTATAATTTTCTGGTTTTTTGCAAGATTTATTATTTTATATATTTTTATGAATAATAAATATTTTTCAAAAAAGTTTGCTAAAATTTTGTTTAATAATTTAAAAAAGATTATTACTCTTTTTATTAAAACAAAAATTATTAAAAGTAATATTGAGTTAAAAAAATACAAGATATTATCTTTTGAGGATTTATATAATTTTTTAAAAATTGAAAATCTTAAAGATTTGAAACATAAAAAGAAAGAAAAATATTTTATAAATTTAAACTTATTAAATAATGAAAAGTATAAAAATGAAATCGATAAAAAATTTAATATAAATTTTTTAAGAGAAGATTATTATAAATTATTTTTTAAGAAAAATAAATCAAAAAAAATAAGATTAATTTCTTTTATAGAATTTATTAAGATTTATTATTATTTTTATTTTGCATTTCTTTTATTTTAGATATAAGAAAATTAGCAAGGCTTACTTGTTCTTTTTCATCAGGATATTTTTCAATTAAAATATTTAAATATTTTAATGCTTCATCATATTTTTTTATACTATAGTAAACAAAACCAATTTCATAATAAGCCCATGCACAATAATATGTATTTTCAGGATATTTTTCAATTATTAAATTGAAATATTTTAATGCAATATCATAACTTTTATAGTCATATGCTTGTTGTCCTTTGAGAAGAAGTTTTTCAGGAGGTAATATATTTCCTTCTTTATCTAGAATTTCATACTTTATAAGTGTTGTGCAAGAAAAAAGATAAATTACTAATAATAATGATAATATTAATTTAATATTTCTTTTTATATAACTTTTTAATTTATTCATATCTATTTCCTTTTTTTAAAATATTAGCAAAGCAAATTGAAAAATCAATTTAATTGTTATTAAATTGAATTGTTATAAATTTCTTAATGATTGAAGAAGATTTATAAGGTTTTTGAATTCTCTTAATTTTTCTTCGTAAATTTTATCTCTATAAAAATGATTTATATCAAAAGATTTTTTCCAAACAGGTAAATCATCTATACAATTTTCTATTTCTATTATTTGTTTTTCAAGAAAATTGTTTTTTTCTTCTTTTGTTAAATTGTGAAGAAATAAAATTTTTATCTCAAGTCCATATCTTACAATTTCTCTTTTTTTTAAAGGTTTTTTAATCCAATCAACAAGCTCTTTTTTACCTTTTTCTGTAATAAAATAAACAACTTTGGGGATTCTATTTTCTTCAAGTTTTTCTTTTGAAAGATAATTTTTTGATGCAAGCCTTTCTAAAGCAGGATAGATTGAACCAGGAGAGGCTGAAAATTTAATTATATAAGACTTTTCAAAAATTTTTTTTAAATCATATCCTGTTATAGGTAAAATAGATGTAAATCCAAGTATAATATATTCTAATTCAGTTAAGTTTAAATTATTTTCCATAATGTTTTTTAAATTATTTTAATAATTAACTATTTATTATAATAATTTTAAAAATTGTTTTGTCAATATAAATTATATTAAAAATTTTAAAAATTTTTAATGAAATTATAATGTTGATAAAGAAAAAAAATAATTTATATTAGTCAAAAAAATAATTATCTATATTGAATTTATGAAAAGATTTAAAAATATATTTAAAAAAGTTAAAGTTTTTATTTTTGATCTTGATGGAACCCTTTATTTTAAGGGTAAAAAATTTGATTATGTTGATGAACTTATTTATGAACTAAGAAGAAGAAATATTATTTTAAGATTTGTTACAAATACTGATTCTAAAACTCATATTAAAGTTATTCAAAAATTGAAGGACTTACAAATAGATATAAAAGAAGATGAGCTTTTTACCCCTGTAAATGCTTTAGTAAGTTTTATAAATAATCATGAAAAAAATAGTTATTATTTTATGGTTAGTAAGGATGTTGAAAGCTATTTTAAAGATTTAAATGAAAATAAAAAATATAATTTTTATTTTTATGATGATTTTAATTTTCAAAATAGAATTGATTATGTTGTTATAGGTGATTTTTCTGATAGATTAACATATGATTATTTAAATAAAGGGTTAAGAATTTTGTATAGTGGAGGAGAAATCTTAGCTCTTGCTAAATTTAAGGTTTTCTTTACACAGGAAGGAGTAAATTTAAATACAGGTGTTTTTGTAAATATGTTTGAAAATATTTTAAATAGAGATGCATATCTTATTGGAAAACCTTCTAAAGAAATTGCTTTATATTCATTAAATGGATTAAATATGAAAAATGATGAAGTTATTATTGTTGGAGATGACATAAATGTTGATATTTTGCTTGCAAAAAATATAAGAGCTTATTCTATTCTTTTAAGACAGGGACATTTTATTGAAGAAAAAAATAATATTAAAATAGGGTTCAAAAATAAATTAAAACCAACTTTTATATTTGACTCTATAGAAGATTTGTATAAAAATATAAATCTAGTCTAAAATAGGAAATTTTATGATAAAAAAACTTTTTGGTAATTTAAAAAATGAATTTACTCCAAAATTATTTGTTGTTTTAGATGAAGGTATTTCAAAAGAACAACTTTTTAAAGATATATTTGCAGGTATAATAACTGGAATTGTAGCAATACCACTTGCTATAGCTTTTGCAATTGCTTCAGGTGTTTCTCCAGAAAAAGGCCTTTTAACTGCATTTATTGCTGGATTCATTATTTCCTTTTTAGGTGGTAGTAGAGTTCAAATAGGTGGACCGACAGAAGCTTTTGTTGTAATAGTTTATGGAATAGTTGAAAAATATGGTATTAATGGACTTATTTTTTCAACTTTTTTTGCAGGGTTACTATTGATTCTCTTTGGTTTTTTAAGACTTGGAACTCTTTTGAAATACTTCCCATATACTGTTATTGTTGGTTTTACAACAGGTATAGCATTTATAATTTTTTCATCTCAAATTAAAGATTTTTTTGGTTTAAATATAGGGAATTTACCTTCTGATTTTATTGAAAAATGGATAATATATATTAAAAATTTTAATTCTATAAATATATATTCTGTTTTAATTGGTGTAATAACTATAATAATAATAATAATTTTTCAAAGATACTTTAAAAATATCCCTGGATCTTTAGTAGCAATTATTGTAACGACTGTTATTGTAAAAATATTTAATTTCCCTGTTGAAACAATTGGATCAAGATTTGGTGATATTTCAACTTCTTCTTTTAAAATTGTTATACCAAGTTTAAATTTTTCTCAAATAAAAGAACTTTTAAATCCAATTATTTCAATAGCTTTACTTGGAGGAATAGAATCATTGTTGTCTGCTACTGTTGCTGATGGTATGATAGGAGGTAAGCATAAACCAAATATAGAACTTGTTGCTCAAGGAGTTGCAAATTGTTTTTCTGCTTTATTTGGTGGTATACCTGCTACTGGAGCAATTGCCAGAACTTCAACAAATGTTAAAAATGGAGGTAGAACACCAATAGCAGGAATTGTTCATGCTTTTGTTTTATTTATTGTTTACTTTTTTGCTTATAAATATGTGAAACTTATTCCTATGGCTTGTCTTGCAGGTATACTTTTTTATGTTTCATATAATATGGCAGAGTTCCATTTATTTTTTAGCATGATGAAAATTAGTAAACATGATACTATAGTTTTATTAATAACTTTTTTTATTACAGTTATTTTTGATCTTGTTCTTGCTATTCAATTAAGTATGATTTTATCTGCATTTCTCTTTATAAAAAGAGTTATTGATTCTGCTAATGTAAATATTTTTGAAAATATAATTGATTTAAAAGATACAGATCAAGAATCTTTAATACAAATACAAAATGATAAAATTTTTAAAAGTATTATAATATATAAAATTATTGGCCCATTTTTCTTTGGACAGGCTCAAGAATTTGTTGAAAATTTGTCAAAATGTGACAAAAACAAAAAGTATGTTATTTTAAAAATGAAAAGAGTGCCATTTATTGATGCAACTGGTATTCATAGATTAAAAGATATAATAAACAAAATGTATAAGGAAAAAAAGGAAGTTATTATTGTTGAATTAAATGAAAATGCAAAAAATACAATAATTGAGAATATTGATAATAATAAATTTAAAATTTTTGAAGATATTGATTCTTTCATAAATTATTTAAAGAGTTTAAATAAAAATTAAATAGATAGATAAGCTTAAGAATATTTTTAAAATTTGACTTATAAGAAGAAAAAGAATTATAAAATTTTAAATGGAGATATTTTATGAATGAAGATCAAAAGAATATTAAAAAAGAAGTAAATAGACAACTTGAAATTATTTTAAGAAATGTTGAAGAAGTAATTCCTGTTGAAGAGCTTCAAAAAAAATTAGAAAAATCAATAGCTGAAAATAAACCGTTAAGAGTAAAAATTGGAATAGATCCTACAAGTCCATTTGTTCATATAGGACATATGGTGCCTTATAAGAAATTAAGAGAATTTCAGGATTTGGGGCATGTTGCTGTTCTAATTATAGGTGATTATACTGCAAGAATTGGGGATCCAACAGGTAGAAATTCTGAAAGACCACCACTTACTCCTGAAGATGTTAAAGAGAATGCAAAAAATTATACTGAACAAATTTTTAAAGTAGTTAGAGAAGATAAAGCTGAAGTACACTATCAGTCTGAATGGTTTAATGATTTTGATTTATATAAAGTTATTAAGCTTGCATCTTATTTTTCTGTAGCTCAGATGTTAACTCATGAAACTTTTAAAAAAAGACTTGAAGAAGGAAATAGATTATCATTGCATGAAATATTATATCCATTATTGCAAGCTTATGATTCAGTTGCTATAAATGCAGATGTTGAGCTTGGTGGAACTGATCAAAAATTTAATATATTATGCGGTAGAGATCTGATGCGTGAAATGAATATGGAACCACAAGTTGCTGTTTTATTACCACTTCTTATGGGAACAAATGGTGTTAAAATGAGTAAATCATTAGGTAATACTATTCCAATTTTATCATCACCAAAAGAAAAATTTGGAAAAGTAATGTCTATTTCAGATGATCTTATTATAAACTATATGAAATATGCATCAAATATGAGTTATCAAGAGATAAAAAATTATGAAGAACTTCTTTCAAAAAACGCAATTAATCCAAGGGATGTAAAAATTGCAATTGCCAAAAGTATAATTGAATTGTATCATTCAAAAGAAGATGCATTAAGAGAAGAGGAAGAATTTATAAAAGTTTTTTCAAAAAGAGAATTACCTACAGAAATGGTTGAATTTAAAATAAATGAACCCAAAAAATTAACTGAAATTCTTAAAGAGCTAAATTTTGCTCAATCATTAAGTGAAGCAAAAAGATTAATAAGCCAAGGTGGGGTTTCTATAAATGGAGAGAAAATTACAGATATTGATTATGTTATGAATTTGAAAAAAGGTGAAGAAAAAGTTATAAAATCTGGAAAAAAGAATTTTGCAAAGATTATTGGAAATTAATCCGAAATAATTTTTATAAAAAAATATCTTATAAAATATCCATTTTTTTTGCTACTTGTTGAACAATAAAAGTTGCAACATCTTCTGGAAATGTATGTGCTCCAAAACCTGCATCATACCCCAACTCTATAGCAAGTTCGTGATTTATTCTTGGGCCACCTGCAATAAGTATAATATCTTTTCTCATATTTTCAGCATTCAAAAGTTCAACAAGTTTAGTTAAATTTTTAATATGAATATCTTTTTGAGTTACTATTTGGGATACTAAAATAGCATCAGCTTTTACTTCTCTTGCTTTTTGAATAAGATCTTCGCAAAGAACCTGAGCTCCCATATTATAAACATCAAACCAATGATAAGATTCAAGTCCTTTATGTCCTGCAATACCTTTCATATTAAGAATAGCATCTATTCCAACAGTATGAGCATCAGATTCTATACATGCTCCTACAACTACTATTTTTCTTTTAATATTTTTTTCTATAAATTCTATTATTTCATGTTTTTCCCATGTTTGATTAGTTGCTTTTGGAACTGATATTTTTGTAAAATCTATTGTTTTATTTGTTGATGCATAAGCAACATAAAAACTAAAGTTATTTCCCATGTTATCAGAATGAGTTATTAGAACATTTGAAAATCCCATTGACTCTAAAAGAAGTTTTGCAGCTTCATTACCTTCTGGGCTTTTTGGGACAGGAAGTGTGAAGGATAATTGCATTTTTCCATCATCTAAAGTATCACCATATGGTTTAATCTCTTTTAAATTTATTTTTTTTACTTTATCAGAATAATTATTATTATCATAGTTTGCATTATTTAAATTTTTGTCAGACATTTTAAACTCCTTATTATGAGTAATTATTTTTCAATATCAACATATTTTTCTCTTAATTCTTTTGAAAATATTTCTTCGAAAGGATTGAAATAATCCTTATCTTTTAGAATAACTCCTTCAAAACCTTTTCCTCCAGTCTTGGTCCTTTTAATATCAGCAAACATTCCTTTTTCTATAGCATTCATTAAACCAATGCTGGCAACTTCTTTTAGCATATTATAAGTGTTATCTAAAACTTCATTTGCTCTTTTTTGAATAATTCCATCTTTTTTATATTCAATTTCATCATAAAAATTTTCCATGGTATTAAAAACCATTTTAGCATTTTCAATAGAAAGATGTCTATCCATCATAAATGGAGTATGGATGGCTTCTGTGAGCATTCCTAAAAGATGTATTGTTTGCCCACTCATTACAGAAACAGCATTGAAAAGGGCATCTTGTACATGTCCTTTAAAAATATTACCAGTCATATATTTTGTAGGAGGCATATATTTAAGTGGATGCTCAGGGAAAATCTGCTTTATAAGCTGAGCTTGGGCAAGTTCATAAAGAAATTGATTTTTTATAGATGGATCTATTTCAAAAGCATGACCAAGCCCCATAAGTTTTTTAGGCATCAAAGCTTTCAATGCAAATCTTTCATTTATAAATTGAGAAGCAATTACAGTATGAGCTTTTTCATATGCATCAGATGTAGTTAAATAATTATCTTCACCTGTATTTATTACTATATCTGCATAAGAATTGATCATTCTAGAAAAATATTGATCAATAAAAGTTCTCTGCATATTTATATCTCGAAATAGAATACCATACATTGAGTCATTTAACATTACATCAAGTCTTTCTAAAGCACCTAAAGCTGCAATTTCAGGCATACATAAACCAGAACAATAATTTACAAGTCTAATATACTTTTTTATTTCATATGAAACTTCATCAAGTGCTTTTCTCATAATTTTGAAATTTTCCTGAGTTGCAAAAGTCCCACCAAAACCTTCTGTAGTTGCTCCATGAGGTACATAATCAAGTAAAGATTGGGCTGTAGATCTTATAACTGCAATTATATCAGCTCCTGCTCTTGCAGCATTTTGAGCTTGTATGACATCTTCGTAAATATTTCCAGTTGCAACAATAAGATATAAATATGGGGAAGTCCCTTCACCAAGAGTATTTATCATTTCATTTCTCTTTTGGGCATTGTTCTTTATAATTTCTGCTCTTTCTTTTGCAAAAGATATTGCTTTCTGATATACAACTTCTTTAGGAAGAATAGTTAATTCTTTTAAATTAATTTTATTTTCTATTATTAGTTCACATGCTTCTTTTATATTTATATTTTTCAAAATACTTAAGTTTATTATTATATAAGCGACACCCTTATTTAATAGATTTGCTTCTTTAATTTTATCAACGACAACATTTACATAAGGCAATTCATAATTATGAGAAAACCACTCAACACCAAATAATCTTAAAATACTTCTTTCTACAGAAACAGTTGTTCTTTCCTTTATAAAATTAAAAACATCTTCAACAATAATTTTTGAAAATTCTCTACATTCTGAAACTTTTCTTTCATCAATATCAAGTTTTTTATATAATTTGTTTATTTTCATAGTATATCCTGATATTTTAGTTAGTAAAATATTAATAAAAAAAAATTATTTATCAAGAAATGAAATATTAGATTTTACATATTTTATTTTTTTATTTTTAATTAATTTTTGATATATTAATTTTTTGATTAATATAAAAAACTTTTTATTTATTTATTTTATTTTGTGAATTTAAATTAATTTAATTTTTTTTTGAAAAAAAAATATTTAAAATTATACTTTAAGAAATAATATATTTTATAATATAATAAAATTGTTTTTATTATTTTAATAAAAAAAATTAATAATTATGGAAGAAGAAAAAATAATATTAAAATTATTATTATCAGTATTAAATGATATATTTAATCTTTTTAAAAAAATAAAATTTTTTATAAAATCAATTCTTATCTTTAAAAGTGATATAACTATTACAGATAATACTTATAAAATTAAAATAAAAGGTAATTTAGAAGCAGATTTGATTATAGATATAAATGAAAATTTGAAAAAATCTATTATTTATGAAGCAGTTTCAATTTTGAATTATACAGAATATATGAATGGTGATCTTGATGAACCAGTAATGAAAGAAATATTGAATTTAATAGGTGCTAATTTGATAAATAAATTTACGTCAAATAGATTAAAACTAGATATTGAGCCACCTGAAAAAGTACCAACTGAAAAAGAATATTTATCATATAAAAAAGTAATTGCTATTGTTATAAATTCAAACTTCGGAGAATTTGTTGTATATTTTTGTTTAAATCAAATAAATGTTGATAAAGATATTATTTTTCTTTTAATTGGGTTTGAAAAAAATTTTATAGAAGGATTTATTGTTGATTGGATCAAAAGTGGTATAACTGTACTTTATGCAAATGACTTAAAAACAGCTGCAAAAATAATTAAGTCTATAAAAGTGAATTTGTGTTTAGTAGATATTAATCTTATTGATAAACATATTCAGAAATGTCTTGAACTTATAAGTGATAAAATAGATTATTTTTTGAATTTTATTATTGGATGTAATAAAAGTGACCTAATAAAAATAAAAAATATAAATTACTTTTCCCCTTATTCTCAAATACTTGGAGTTTTTTTAAAAAATCAAGAAGTAAATGAAATAAATATATATATTCAAAAACTTATAGAAGAATGTGGTATAAATATTAATGATAAGAGGATGTATATAAGAGTTAAAATTGATAAGAAAGAAAGATATTTTGCTTCATTTTATTATGATGGAATACTTATTAAATCTTCTATTATTGATCTTTCCCTTGTTGGTGCAAGATTGCTTTTTGATAATCCAAAAGATGCAAAAATAGTTAAACCGGGAGATATAATTAATAATGTTGAATTTTTTTTAAACTATAATCATCTTATTTTTGATTGTACTGTAATTAATATTTTAAATGATCAGTTTTCACTTCTTTTTAATAATGTTACGCAGAGAGAAGAGGCTATTCTTGCCAAAGTTATTTTTAATCTTCTACCTCATTGTGAAAAATTTAAAGAAGTTTGTGAAGAAAAAAATTGATTTAAAGTAATAAAAAAAGGATAGACAATGGAAGAATTAGCACTTGTTTTAATTAAACCTGATGGAGTTGAGCTTTCTCTTGTTGGAGAGATACTTTCTCATCTCGATATGCTTGATATATATCTTGTTGGAGCAAAAGTTATAAAACCATCATTTGAACTTTTAAAAAATCATTATTTTGAGCATAGAAATAAGATTTTTTTTCAAGATGTTATTAATTACATGCTTGGGAAATATCATCATTTTAATTTTATATATGCTTTTTGTTACTATGGTGATAATGCTTGTAAAAAAATAAGAGAAATTGCTGGAAAAACAAATCCAATGGATAGAGAAGATTCAAAAAAGATAATAACAATAAGACAGAAATATGGTAAAAATGTTATAGTTACTGATAAAGATGGAAAAGAGATAATAGATAATGGGCATGTTCTTGTTAGGTTTGAGAATGTAATTCATGCATCTTTTAGCGATAAAGCTGAATATGAGGTTAAACTATGGTTTAAACCTGAAGAAATAATTGAAGATTATAGGATATACAAAACAAAATTGGATTCAAATAACAATCTTGTCTGGGAAAAAGATTTTTTAATTTTAAGAAAAGAAATATTTGGTGAATAAATTTATAAAGAACTTGCAAAATATATTTTATTAAATAATTTTTATTAAATAATTATATGATTTTATAGGGGTAAAAATGATTGGTATTTTAGATTTTGGTTCACAATATACAATGCTTATTTGTAGAAAAATTAGAGAACTTGGATTCTATAGTGAAATATACCCTTTTAATAAATGGGAAGAACTTTTTATAAAAAAACCTAATGCTATAATACTTTCAGGATCTCCATATTCTATATATTCTAAAGATTCTCCAAAATTACCTCGAGATTTCTTTATAAAAACAAAAGATTTACCAATTTTAGCAATATGTTATGGAATGCAACTTGTAGCATATTCTTTTGGTGGTGAGGTAAATAGAGCGAAAGAAAAAGAGTATGGAAAAGCAAGAATATATATTTCAGATAAAGAGAGTATATTTAAAAATATACCTGATTCTTTTAATGTTTGGATGAGTCATGGAGACTCAGTAATTAAACCTCCTGAAGGTTCTGTTGTTTTAGCATATACAGATTCAACTCCATTTGCTGCTTTTAAATTTCATAATATTTATTGTCTTCAATTTCATCCTGAAGTTTATCATACTGAGTATGGTAAGGAGATTTTAAATAATTTTTTGAAAGAGGTTGCTCTTATCAAGATAGATTGGAATGAGGATATTTTTATAAATAATGAAATTCAAAAAATAAAAGAAAAGGTAAAAGATGAAAAAGTTTTGCTTGCAGTTTCAGGTGGAGTTGATTCAACAGTTGTTGCATTTCTTTTAAAAAAAGCTATTGATAAAAATTTGTATCTTATCTATGTAGATACAGGTTTGATGAGAAAAGATGAAAGTAAATCTATAATTTCTTTTTTTAAAGAAAATTTTGGTGAAAATTTTATTTTTGTTGATGGAGAAAGGATATTTTTAAAAAAATTAAAAAGAATAATTGCCCCTGAGAAAAAGAGGAAGATAATAGGAAAAACATTTATTGAATTATTTTCAAAAGAGGCTAAAAAGCTTGGTAAAATTAAATTTCTTGCTCAAGGAACATTATATCCTGATGTAATTGAATCAATTTCATTTAAAGGTCCTTCAGCAACAATCAAAACTCACCATAATGTAGGTGGATTACCTAAAAATATGAATTTTGAATTAATTGAACCATTAAGAGAACTTTTTAAAGATGAAGTTAGAAAAGTTGGGAAAAAATTAGGAATAGCTGAAAGATATATAAATAGAAAACCTTTTCCAGGCCCCGGACTTGCTATTAGAATAATTGGAGAAGTTACAAAAGAAAGACTTGATATATTAAGAGAAGCTGATTTTATTTTGAGAAACATTTTAGAAGAGTATGCGGAAATTAATAAAGAGATTTGGCAGTTATTTGCTGTTTTATTGCCTATTAAAAGTGTTGGAGTAATGGGCGATGAAAGAACATATGAAAATGTTTGTGCTATAAGGGCAGTTTCTTCAGTTGATGGAATGACAGCTGATTGGTATAAATTGCCTCATGAAATTTTAGATAAAATTTCTAGTACAATTGTAAACAATGTAAAAGGCATAAATAGAGTTGTTTATGATATAACCTCAAAACCACCAGCTACGATAGAATGGGAATAATTAAAGAATAAAAATACAAATAGATTATTTAAGATTAAAAATGAATCAAATATTAAAAAAGTTCAAAAAAAAAAAACATTACAATTTTTTACCAGGCCCTGTAGATATTACTTCTTTTTCTAAAAAAGCTTATAAATTTCCAATTATTTCACAAAGAAATAAAGATTTTGAATATATATATTTTGATTTAATTCAAAATTTAAAATTAATTGTAGATAATCCTTTTGGTGAAATTATAGCAGTTACAGGATCTGGAACTCTCGCAATGGAAATGGCAATTGAGAATTTTGTTGATATTTCTTCTAAAGTGTTGGTTATATCAAATGGAAAGTTTGGAGATAGGTTTTGCGAAATTTTAAAATGCAAAGAATTTAATTATAATTGTTTAAATTTTGCAAATTCTAGAAAAGTTTCTTATGAAGAGATTGAGAATGAAATATTAAAAGAGATAAATAATGGTGTTCCATATACTCATCTTCTTTTTCAAGCAACAGAAACATCTACTGGAATTGCATTAAATCTCGATGAGATAAAAAAAATAAAGGAAAAATACAAACTTTTTTTAATTTGTGATTCTATTTCTCATATTTTATCAAATTATTTTTCTCAAGAATATTTTAATATTGATCTTCTTATTTTTTCTTCACAAAAAGGTTTATCTTCATTAGCTGGTATAAGTTTTATTTCTATTTTGAAAAGTGCTATTACTAAAATAGTCAATTCTAAAAGTTACTATATGAATATAAAAAATTATTTAAATAATCTTATTCCTTATACTCCTGCTATTTTGAATATTTATAACTTGTGGTTGAATATTAAATTTATATTAAAAAAAGGTGTCGTTGATATAATTGAAAAAAATATTTCTATTAATAATAAAATTAGAGATTTTTTAAAAAATCATGGTTTGGAAGAGTATCCGTTATTTCCATCTAATTCTTTAGTTGTATTTTATTTTAAAAATTCATCTTCCTTTGTTTCAAATTTGTATGAAAAATACAATATTTCAATTGCAGATGGGCAAGGGTTTTTAAAAAACAATGCTATAAGAATTGCTACAATGGGATTAAATGATTTAAATAATTATAATTATCTATTAAAAATATTGAAAAAGGAATTTAAATTTTTAAGCTTTAATTAACTTTAGTTTAATGTTTTAATATTTCATAAAAAATATATTTGTTTTTAACCTTGTTATTCTTTTATTGAAAATATTTTATTTTGTTTTACTATTACATTAAATAAAAATATATAAATAGTAGAAAAAGTAATAATTTATAAAACATAAAGGTTCTATAAATGTTAGATGGTAAAATTATAAATGTTTTAACATTAGGGGTTTTAGCAACTGTTAAAAGTTTTTCTGATATAAATTTAGTAAAAAATGCAGTTTATCTTTTAAAAGGAGAGATGGAGGTTAAATGGTTTGGAATAAAAATTCCAATTGCTGGTGATTTTAATGGACATATAATAACTTTTTTTGATGAGGGAATAAAAAATAAATTAGAAGAAGATTTTTCTAAATTGTTAGATAGATCAAAAGATGAAAACATTCATAAAAATGCAGCAGATAATATAAATTTATCAAATTCAATACTTTCTGAAATTAGCAATACTATTTCTGGAAGAATATCAGCTTATTTTTCTCAAATTAATGTTAAAGCAGATATTGGAATACCTGAGATAATTGACCCTTCAAAAACAAAGGAACTTAACTATGAAAATATTGCTATAATTGACTTTAAAAGTGATTATGGATATTTTAAGATTGTTCTTGGACTTAAAGAAATAAAATATGAAAGAAATCTAACATTTGCTTTATATGGTTTAAAACCTCAAACAATTGAATATATAACAACTAATTTTATACCAAGAGGATTTGAAGTTGTCGCTTCAGATGATTTAAAATTGTTAGCTTATTATGTTAAAAATAAAAAAATTGATTTTTTTCTTGTTGATTTTTATACTATTGAAAATAATCCAGAATCATTTATTTTATCATTAACAAGCAATATTGATTATAATTTAAAGTTTATCTTAGGAGTAACAAAAGTTGATTTAGAAAAATTAAAAAATATTAAGCTTACAGGACCAAATTATAGTGTCATTGGTATTTATCCAAAAACAAAATCTGATCAAGATTTAATTGAAACTGTTAATAAAATATTACAAAAAGTAGGGTTAAATCCTGATGATAGAAGAAAGTTTATAAGAGTTAATATAAATGAACAATCTAGATTTTTTATAGCCTTTAAAGAAGGAGAAAGACTTGTAAAAGCAAGGATAGTTGACCTTTCTCTTGGTGGTGCAAAATGTGTATTTGATAATGAACAAGATATTAATATTGTTTGGGTAGGAAGGGTATTAAGATCTGTAGATATTTTTTTAAAGTATAATAGAGTTATTGCTGATTGTTCTGTAGTTTATAAAGAAGGAAACATCTTTTCTCTTTGTTTTAATAATTTAAGTAATACAGATAAAGAAACAATTTCTCTTGTAATCTTTAAAGTTTTATCATCTTCAATATAATTAAACTTTATTATTTTTATGCTATTTAATCTTTAACCTTTTTATTTTGTATAGTATTTATTATAAGGATTATAAATATTAAAAATACAAATAGAATTATGAGATTTATTTTTTCAATGTTTATCCTATAATTATTAGTAAATTGATTAAATTTTTTAACAATATAATGTTGAAAATAGAATAGTGAATTTAAGATACTATTTAAAATACTAATTTTCAAATTAAAAAATGAAAGAAATAATAAAAAAATAGAAAAATAAAAGTTTATTGTAAAAAGAATAATTATAAATGGATTTATCAAAAATGAAAAGAAATTTATTCTATTAAAATAAAATATTATTATTGGTGCTTGAATTAATGAAATTGATAATGAAAGTAAAAATGGTTTGATGAAATTTATTAGATTATTAAGTGTTTTATTTTTAGAAAAATCCTTTGTAAAATTATTGAGATATTTTTCCAAAATGTTATAAAAAATAAGTATTGCAAATATAGAAGAAATTGAAAGTATAAAAGAGATTGAAAAAGTTCTATTTCTTAGAAATATAAAAGATACAAAAAATGTTATAGAGAAAAAACCAAGAGGGTCTATTTTTCTTGAAAAAAGAAAAGTAATTCCACCAATAAATAGCATAATATATGCTCTAATTAAAGATTCATATTTAAAATTAGTTATAAAAAGATAAAAAAATGAAATTAAAAGTATTATAATTATTGAAATATTTCTTTTTATAAAAAATATTGAAGTAATAAAGATAAGTAGAATTGCAATAATACCTAGATGTAAACCTGATAACGCTAAAATGTGCGAAGTCCCGGAAATAGAATAATTATTGTATAAATTTTTGTTTAAAAAAATTTTTGAACCAGTTATTGAAGCAAAAAAGAAAGAAAGATTAACCTTTTTTAAAAATCTATTTGAATAAAAAACTATTAAATTTTTAAATTTTGAAAAGTAATCAGGTCCATTATATTTATAAATTGCAAAAATATTTTCTTCAAATAAGTTTAAATAAATCATTTTTGTATTGTTATTTATTGAAAAATATTTTGGATTAGAGAAGCTTAACAATAATAAGTCTTTATTTTTCAAAAGGTTTGTTGAATTTGTATAAACTTTAATCTTATTTTTGTAATTGTATAATTTATAAACTATTTGTGTTTTATCAATAAATCTTTTTTTATTAGAAGAATTATCTTTATAGGGGTTTATAGAATTATTAAAATATAAAGAACTTTTATCGATCTCACCAATAATTTCACCATAATATTCTATTTTATTAAAAATACCATCAGGTGAACTTTTAATCTTTATTATATATATTTTAGTATTACAAAAATAAAAGTATGGAATATTTGAATATTTATTTTTTATTTCATCAAGATTTAAAAATGATAAAGATATTATAAAAAGAATAAGAAAAAAAATATATAAAAATATTGAATTTTTTAGTAGATTTAGAATATAATCTTTATTCTTGATTAAATAAAATTTATTTAAGAATTTACTATTTTTAATAGATTCAATATTTTTACTTTTGATAATATTGATATTTTTAAAAGATTTAATTTTTTTATAAAGTTTGAAAAAGCAATTTTTACATTTTATTATTTTTTTTTCATAATATAAAAAATAAAATAGAGAAATGAAACAATAAATTAGAATAAATAAAATTAAAATTATAATAGAAATAATTAAAATAATTTTTTTTATTTCTTCATTAAAATAATTTTTATAAATAAAAGTAAATATTGGGATGAAAATTAGTGAAAAAAGAAAAGTTATTTTATTCATAAAATTTTAAAATATAAAAATTTAAATTTTAATAAAGTTTTAAATATTAAATTCATTAATTAAATTTTCAATTTCTTCTTTAGCTAAATTTGCAAAATCTTTTTCATCTTTATTCTTTTCTATATAGGAAAATATAACTGATCTTGAAACATTTATTATACCACCTATAAATTTATCCTTAAATAAGCCTTTAATGTCAGATATTTTTCCACCCTGTTTTCCTATTCCAGGAATTAAAATAAAAATATCATCAAATTTTTCTCTAATTTCTAATAATGTTTTTGGAAATGTTGCTCCTGCAACAATTCCACTTCTTAGAAAACCGTATTTTGAAGATAATTTTAAAGTTTGATTTTCATAAGTTGAATTATTTATTTGTAGATTATTTAAAAAATCTAATTCAATATCTCTAATTAGTTTAATTATATGAAAAAAAAGAGGTATATTATCAATATATTTATCTTGGATTTGAGAGGATGAAGGGTTTGAAGTTTTTGCAAGAATAAAGATGCCTTTGTTGTTTTTATATGAGTTTTCAAGAAATGGAAGGATCCCATCTTTTCCAAGATAAGGATTTATAGTTATAAAATCTGAATTGAAATTCTCAAGTTTATATTTGTTTTTAGCTATTAAATTGTTTAAAAGATAACCATTAGAATAAGCTTTAGCAGTTGCGTCTATATCATTTCTTTTTATATCAGAAATAACAATAAGGTTTGATGATTTTGCATAATCAATAGTTTTTTTAAATATATATAATCCATAAGGACCAATTAATTCATAATATGCAACTTGTATTTTTACTGCTGGAATATAATTTTTAATTTTATCAATAATATTTTTATTAAATTTGTAGATAGAATTACCAATTAAAACATTATTGAAACTAAATAATTTAATTAATAAATTATTTTCATTGTTTTCATTAATAGAATCTTCAAGTTCCTTCTTTTCCTCTTCAATTAAAAAGTTAGGGATAAATTCTGGATTTGAATCAAGACCAACACAAAAAGGAGATTTTTTTTCTATTATTTTATCAATTAATATATCAATAATATTCTCATTATAACTCATATTATCTCCTTTAATTTTTACAATATTAATCAAAAATAAGATTTAAATCAAATAAATTTTATAAAAATTGAAATAAATCTTATAAAAAAATAGTAATTAAATAAAAGAAAATATATGAAAAAAAATATAAAATAAAAAGTAAGAGGTTTGTATGGTAGAAGTTTCTTATTTTTTAAAAATAATTGAAGATATATTAGGATTTGAAATAAATGATAATATTAGAGATTATATTTTTTTGAAAATTGCAAATTTTACTAATAATAAATTATTTTTAAATAATTGTAATGAATTAAATATTTTTGAAAATAAGGAAGAAATTAATTTATTAAACTATTTTAATAATAATATTAAAAAGAATAAATTAAATAAATTTTTAAAAATAGATAAGTTAATTGAGTTTGCAAAATTATTTAATGAAAGTATAGAGCCAAGGAAAGATTATATTTTAAGTCCTGAGGATTATTATAATTACATAAAGGGAAAGTTTCCTTCATATAGAGAAACTGTTATTTTAACTCTTCTTAATCAAAAGAATAGAATAATTTCAGATTCTATTGTTGCTATTGGTTCAGATAAAATAACTTATATTTCTATAAGAGAAATAATTGTTGAGATATCTAATTATAAAGCTTCATCTATAATCTTAGCCCATAATCATCCATCAGGGGATATAAAACCATCTGATGCAGATATAGAATTTACAAGAAATTTAAAAAGAATATTGGATATAATTCAGGTAAATTTTTTAGATCATATAATAATAGGTGATAATTTTTGTTCTTTGAGAAGAGAGGGTTATATATAAATAAATTATATAAAAAATAGATGTTTAAAAAAAGAGTGCCGAAGATCGGACTCGAACCGATACGGTACTAAGTACCGAGGGATTTTAAGTCCCTTGCGTCTACCAATTCCGCCACTTCGGCACATAATTAAATTACTTAAAATAAAAAATTTGTCAATAATTTTTTATATTAACAGTTATTTAAAATATTATAAATTTTTTTTATTTTATATAAAAAGGCGACGATCGGATTCGAACCGATGAATAGCGATTTTGCAGACCGCCCCCTTAACCACTTGGGTACGTCGCCCTTAATGTAGAATCTATTTAAATAATTAACATAATTTATAATAAAGTCAAGTTATGTAGTTTTATTTTAATTTCATTTCAATTAATTGTTCATTTGTTTCTCTAAATCTTTCAACTATAACAGGTAAAATATCAAGAGCGATTTCAGGATGTTCTTCAAGTAATGCTTTAAATTCCCAATGAGTCATAGCAAGTGTTTTAGTATCTTCAATTGCAATGACTGATGCAGTTCTTGGTTTATCATCTAAAACTGAAAGTTCTCCAAAAAACTCATTTTCTCCATGAACTGCTATATCAATTTCTTTTCCATCTGCTAATTTTTTAACTATTTTAACTTTTCCTTTAATAATAATAAATAACCCTACTCCACTTTCACCTTGCTTAACAATAATATCACCTTTTTTATATTCTCTTTCTTTTAAAAGATTAGCAACAAGCTTTAAATTTTTTTCTTTTAAATGATTAAAAAGTAAAACATTTTTTAATAATTTAATATTTTCAACCATTATAAACTCCTTAAATCTCTATATTTAAATAATAATAAAATTAATAAAAAAGTCAAATAAAAAAAGCACCCCGTTAAAGGGGTGCTCTCGAGACAGGATACGTTTATTAGCTTTTGAATTATAAACTATTTTCTGGGTCTTTCATAGTTTCCAGATCTTCTAAAGTTGTTTCTAGGTCTTCTTGGACCTCTTTCTTCTCTAGGTTTTGCAGAGCTAACTTTGATATTTCTTCCATCTACTTCAATGTTGTTTAGAGCTTCAGTCGCTTTATAAGCTTCTTCAGCAGTTTCAAACTCAACAAAACCAAAACCTTTAGATTTCCCAGAAACTCTGTCTCTTACAATTCTTGAACTTGTAACCTTTCCATATGAACTAAATAATGAAGATAATTTGTCTTCGTCATAAGAATAAGGAAGGTTACCTACATACAATGTGTTATTCATACAAAATACTCCTAATAAAAATATACCAAAAAAATATAATAAATATAAAAATAAAGTCAATAATTATTTTTTAAAATTTTATGATTTTTTAAAATATTTAAAATATTTGAAAAATTATTAAAATTTAATTGCTGGTATTTATCTGATAATGCTTTGTTTGGATTTGGATGCACTTCTATGATTGCTCCATTAAACCCTGCATAATATGAAGCCAAAATGAGTTTTTCAATGCCATTTCTTTTTCCTAATATATGTGAAGGATCAATAATTACGGGAATTTTAGAAAATTCTCTTATTGAAATAATAGATGTTATATCAAAACTATTTCTAACTGAATTTTCAAATGTTCTTATACCTCTTTCGCATAAAATTATAAGTTTACCATTTTCTTTTAAATAAAATTCAGCAGATAAAAGCCATTCATAGATAGTTGATGAAAAACCTCTTTTTAATATTATTGGTTTATTGTGTTTTCCTAGTAATCTTAATAGATCCCTATGATACATAAACCTTGTACCAATTTGAAAAATATCAACATAACTATTTAACTTTTCAAATTGATTTTCAGAAAATATTTCTGAAATAATTCTAATATTTTTATATCTATCTTTAATTTTTTTTATTATTTCTATTCCTTCATCTTTTAAACCATCAAACTCATAAGGAGAGGTTCTAACTTTATAAGGGAAAACTCTTATAAATTCAATATTATTTGAAATTAAAAACTTGATAGTTTTTAATATTTGTTCTTCACTTTCAAGTGCACATGGTCCTGCAGCTAAAAAAATATTATCTTTTAAAAAGTATCTATATGATTCTTTAAAATCACATTTTTTAAAAATAAAATCATTTTTAATATTTCTTTTTATCATCAATAAAATATTAAAATTAAATTAAAAAAAATAAAGAAAATTTTTATTTTATAAAAAAAATTAAATCTTGAATTATAAAAATATTTTGTTATTTTTAAATTAATAGTTAAGATAACTTAAATATTAAATATAGTATTTAGAAATATATAAATAAAATGAAAAACATTACAAACAAAATATTGTTAAGAGATAAAATTTTTTCAAAAAATATTGAAGCACAATTAATTAATTTAAAATATTTTGATAAAAGTCTTTTTATTTCTATTATAAAATTATCTTTACCTATAATGCTAACAAATTTTATTCAATCTATTTATAATATAACTGATGCTTATTTTTTAGGGAAAGTTGGCTTAAATGAATTGACAGCTCCTGCAATTTCAATGAATATAATCTTCTTTTTTATTGTTTTTGGGAATAGTTTTTCTCAAGCAACTATAACTTTAATTTCTCAAAGTAAAGGTCAAAATAATAATGAAAAAGTTAATTTCTATCTTGGACAATCAGTTTTAGTACTTATGTTTACTTCTATTATAATAATGACTTTAGGAATTGTATTAAATAAATCAATATTAAAATTGATGTATGTTCCTGAAGAATCATTTTATTTTACTTATATTTATATGTTTATAAGTTATTTAAATTTCCCTTTTATGTTTTTTGTATTTATCTATAATTCAGCTCTAAATGGTGTTGGAGATACAATAGCATCTTTATGGATTCAAATTCTAACTGTTATTTTAAATATTATTCTTGATCCGATTATGATTTTTGGTCTTTTTGGATTTAAAAAAATGGGTGTTGAAGGTGCTGCAATAGCAACATTAATATCTAGAGCAATAGCATCATTTTATTGTTTATATAAATTATTAAAAGGTCAAAGGGGATTAAAAATATATAAAAAATATCTGTATTTTGATAAAAAAGCATTGAACCTATTTTGGACAATTGGGTTTCCTGTTGCAATAGGACAGGGGCTTTCATCATTAGGATTTAATGTTTTGCAAGGGGTTGTAAACTATTTTGGGCCTTCTACTATTGCAGCATTTGGCGTAGGTAATAGAATTATATCAATTTTTAATTTACCTGCACAAGGTATATCGAGAGCTTTAACAACAATTGTAGGTAAATCATTAGGTGAAAAAGATATAAATAAAGCTAAGAGATCAATAAAATATTCACTTTTATTTTCACTTTTATTTTTACTTCCAACTATGACTTTAACTTTCTTTTTTGGAGATCAATTTATTAAGTTTTTTGTTGATGATAAAGAAACAATGGAGCTTGGAAAAATTTTATTTAAGATAGTTTCACCATCTGTTTTGTTTTTTGGTCTTTTTACTTCTATAAATGGTGCTTTTCAAGGTAGTGGATATACTAAACCCGTAATGTTTTTAAATATTTTAAGATTATGGGGAATAAGAGTTCCTCTTGCATATTTTTTATCCTTAAACTTAAAATTTGGTCCTACTGGTATTTGGATAGCGATGTTTTTGTCAAATATGATAACTTCAATAATAGGTTTTTATCTTTTGAAAAAAAAAGATTGGAATAAGAATTTAAATATATAATTAACAAATTAATAATGTTAATAATTAAGTTGTAATTAACTAATAATATTAGATAATAGTTTAATTTAATTAATATTATAAAAAATATATAATCATATTAATATTTTTAAAAATTTTATTTAAAATTTAGTTGACATTTATAATTATCGTTTTATTAATTTTAACAAGAAAAGATATTTTTTTAAAATATCTTTTCCCTTTAATAATTATTTTTTAAGGAGTTTTTATGAAAAAGTTATCTATTTTTTTATTCGCTTTTATTTCTATCTTTTTAGTTTTTTCATGTCAATCACCTTTTGATAATTCTGCAAATTATTCTTTGGATAATGGGCCTGAAAAAGCTATTGTTAATGTTCCTGCAGATAGGCTTAATACTACTTCAAAAGATGCTTATGAAGAAGATGATTCAACAACTTATGCAAAAACAATTAGTGCAAATTCAACTCAAGAACACAATTTTTATGATGATGCAAATGATTATTTAAAATTTTCTGCAACTAGTGGAGTTTCTTACACAATAGAAACTGTTGTATATGGTTATACTGATACTGTTTTATATCTATTGGATGGTACAACAGTTATTAAATCAAATGATGACAAAGGTGATGGAACTTATGGTTCAAAAATAACTTGGACTGCTACAAGTACAAAAACTTATTATTTAAGAGTTTATTCTTATAATGGAAAAAAAGGCACAAATAGAGGTTATACTATTTCATTAACAGCTGGGTCTAGTGGTGGTGGAATAACTCTTCCTCAACCAAAAAAAAGTTGGACAATTCTTGTTTATCTTGATGCAGATAACAATCTTTCTTCATATGGTGACTATGATATAAATGAAATGAAATCAGTTGGCTCAGATAACAATATTAATATAGTTGTTTTATGGGATAATTCAGGTAGTGTTCATGGATATTATTATATTCAAACTACTGGAGCAACTCTTTTAAAAGATGTTGGTGAAGTAAATATGGGTTCTGAAACAACAGCTAAAAATTTTATAGATTATGCAGTTGCTAATTTCCCAGCAGATCATTATATGTGGATTTTCTGGAACCATGGTGGTGCTGTAGATAGATCTCTTCCAACAACAAGAGGAGTATGTTGGGATGATACAAATAGTGGAGATCATTTAACTGAAGTTGAACAAAAAAATATTATATCTTACTTAAACTCAAAAACTGGTAAAACATTAGATGTTCTTGCTTATGATGCATGTTTAATGGCTTGTGCAGAACTTATCTATCAATTTAGAGGAATGGCAAGCTATATGGCTTTTTCAGAACAGACAATACCTGGAAATGGTTATGATTATAAATTTATTTCATATATAAAAAATAATCCGTCAACTACAGCTTATTATGCTGCGAAAGCTATTTTTGATTATTATAAAGCTTCATACAGTTCTACTTCTGATGTTACATTCTCTGTTGTTAATATGTCATATGCAACAAATCTTGGAACAGCAATTAATAATTTTGCAACAGCTGCTAAAAATAGCGGTATTTCAGGTACAACATTTAAAAACTTAAAACCTGCTAATAATTTTAGTGGATATACTTGGGATCTTTATGTATATATGAGCAATATCTATAATAGTTCAAGTATAACTTCGACAACTGTTAAAAATTATGCTAAAGCTTTAATGGATTTAATTAATCCTGCAAATGCGCAACTTGTTGTTCTTGAATGGCATAGTTCAACATGGACAAATAAAGCATATGGTGTATCTATTACATTAAAATCTGATACTTCTATCTATCAACAACTTGATATATGTATAGATACTCAATGGAATGAATTCTTAACATTTGCTGGATTTTAATAAATAATTTCAAAATAATTTATTGTATAAATATTGTAAAAATAAAGAAAGAAATATAAAAAAATTATTTGAATATTGTTAAGATACAAATTTAAAAATTAAAAAAGCACCCTTTTTCTGGGTGCTTTTTTTATATTAATATTAAATATAAATTAATTTTAATAATTGGTGTTGAAAAATCAAATTTTTGATTTAATCTTAATAAAATATAAGATATAGTATAAAAGTAAGATATAAAAAAGAATTAAAAATAAATTATAACAAAGATATTAAATAACATTTTAATAAATATTTATTTAAGAAAATTATAATTTGTAAGGATAGCTTTATGGAAAAATTAATTATAACAGCAGCAATATGTGGAGCTGAAGTAACAAGAGAACAATCTCCTTATATACCAATTACAGCAGAGGAATTAGCTAATGAAGCAAAAAGATGTGTTGATGCAGGGGCTTCTATTATTCATTTACATGTAAGGAATGGCGATGGGACTCCTACCCAAAATATTGAGGTTTTTAGAAAAGCTATTGAAAAGATTAAAGAGAAGTGTAAGGATAATTTACCAATTATACAACCATCAACAGGTGGTGCTGTAGGAATGACTTGGGAAGAGAGAATACAACCAGTTAACTTGAATCCAGAAATGGCGACATTGGATTGTGGTACAACAAATTTTGGAAATGATATTTTTGTTAATGATCTACCTCTTATGAGAAAATTTGCAACTTTTATGAAAGAAAAGAATGTTCTTCCAGAACTTGAGTGTTTTGAAATAGGTCATATTTATAATGCATTAATGTTACAAAAAGAGGGATTGTTACATAAACATCTTCATTTTGATTTTGTTTTAGGTGTACCTGGAGCTGCTCCTGCCTCAATTGATATATTATTAGCAATGATAAGGCAAATACCTCAAGGAGCAACTTGGACAGTTGCAGCTGTAGGAAGGCATCAATTACCTTTTTCAACTTATGCTATTCTACTCGGAGGAAATGTAAGAGTAGGTATGGAAGATAATATTTACTATTCAAAAGGTGTACTTGCAAAAAGTAATGCTGAATTTGTTGAGAGAGTAGTACGAATAGCAAAAGAATTTGGTAGGGAAATTGCAACTCCAGAAGAAGCAAGAAAAATACTTGAAATAAAATAAATAGAAAAAAATTAGAAATAAAAATTAAAATTAAAAAAATAAAAAATTAGAATAAATAATTACTAATAAAAAGTAAAAAAGGAGAAAATATGTTGCATAAAATTAATCCAACAATTATAAGTTTTTATTTATTTAATAGAACATTTGAGATAAGATGGTATGGTTTGATGTATGTTATTGGTTTTTTATTTGCTTTTTTATGGTTGAATTATTGGTTTAAAAAAGATTATTTTAAAGAAAAGTTAAATATTCCAGTTGATTTTCACTATGATTTAATATTAGTTGCAGCTTTAGGTGTAATTTTTGGTGGTAGACTTGGATATGTTTTTATTTATAATTTCTCATACTATATGAAAGATCCTATAAATATCTTTAAAATATGGGAAGGAGGAATGTCATTTCATGGAGCTTTTATATTAACAGCAATACTTTTATATTTATACTTAAAGTTAAACAATTATGATGTTTTTAGAATCGCTGATAAAATTATAGTAATTGTACCAGTTGGATTGTTTTTTGGAAGAATAGGAAATTTTATTAATGGAGAACTTTATGGTAGACCAACAACTGTTCCATGGGCTATGATTTTTCCAGCTGGTGGAAATATCTTAAGACATCCTTCTCAAATTTATGAAGCTTTGTGTGAAGGATTAATTCTTTTTCTTATATTATTTATCCTTGAAAAAAGGCAGGATAAATATTATCAATTGTCTTATAAATTAGAAAAAACTATAGATTTAAATGAAAATGAAAAAAAATTATTTGAATCATTAAAAAAAGGATTTGTTCCAAAAAAAGGTTTTATTTTTTGGGCATTTATAAGTTTATATGGTTTATTTAGATTTATTTTAGAGTTTTTTAGACAACCAGATCAAAATATTGGGAAAAACGGATTTTTATTTGGAAATATAACTATGGGGCAGATTTTATCTTTTCCGATGTTTATTCTTGGGGTAATAATTATTATTCTTATCCAAAAAAATATAATAATATACAAAGATGTTTACCATGAAAAAAAATAATTATTTTTTATATTTTATTTAAAAATAAATTTTTGGAGAATATATGAAAAATAAGAAAAATCTCCAAATAAAATATTTTATTATTTTTATTTTCATTTTATTAATATTGAACCCTTTATTAAATATGAATAAATTATTTGCCTTAGATCACAAAGGATTTACAATTGGTGTAGGATTTGGTATTGTAGGAAGTGAAGTTGAAAATCTTTCTATATCAATTGAAAGTTCACCTTTTTTATTCAATTTTATATCTTTAAGAGCTACATATTCTATAAATATGTATGATTTTTTTATTTTTAATAATTTAAACTCATTTAGCGAATATTTAATCTTTCATTCTGTGTCTTTTGATTTGATTTTTAAATTTATTATTCATGAACTTATAAATGTTTATTTTTTTACTGGGTTTAGTTATTCTTCATTATATTTAAATAAATATGCAAATTATTTTTTTGAATATTTTGATAATTCATACGGCTTAATTATAGGGATTGGAGAAGAGATATTTTTTTCACCAAAAAGTAATTTTTGCATTTTTATTGAAGGTGGTTCTTATTTATTTACTAATTTAAAAGTTGATTTAACAAAAATTAATTATTTTAGTAATACAACAGATACAGCACTTTTAATTTTATTCAAAAATAAATTTTTTGAAGGATTCTTTTTAAAATTTGGGTTTAAATATGTTTTTTAAAAATAATCTTTATTTTGCTAAAGTTTAATATTTTTGTTTTTTAATTTATATGTATTTATTTGTAAAAAAATCTATAAATTAAGCTTTTTGTTAATTTTTATCAACATTGTTAATTATAATTAATAAAATAAAAAAGGTAAAAAATGAGATATATTGGTGCTCATGTTAGTAGTGAAAAGGGGATACATAATGCTCCTAAAAATGCTCAAAGAATAAATGCTAATGCTTTTGCTTTTTTTACTAAAAACCAGAGAAGATGGGAATCAAAACCTTATAGTGATGAAGAAATTAATAAATTTAAACAAAATCTTAAAGAAAGTGGTATTTTAAAAGATAAAATTGTTCCTCATAGTAGTTATCTTATAAACATTTGTAGCCCTGATAAAGAAAAGAGAAAAAAATCATTAGATGCCTTATTGGATGAAACACTTAGAGTTGAGCAACTTGATTTAATTTATTTAAATTTTCATCCTGGAAGTCATTTAGGTTTAATTTCTGAAAATGATGCAATAAAAATTATTGCAGAAGGTGTTAATTATATAATTGAAAATAGTTTAAATTGTATTTTATTACTTGAAACAACTTCAGGGCAAGGCTCAAATATTGGATATAAATTTGAACAATTGAGAGATATTATCGGTTACATAAAAAATCAAGAAAGAGTTGGTATTTGTATAGATACATGCCATATATTTGCAGCAGGTTATGATATAAGAACAGGAGATAATTATAATAAAACTTTTGAAGATTTTGAAAAAATAATTGGATTAGAAAAATTGAAAGCAATACATTTAAATGATTCAAAATATGATCTTGATTCAAAAAAAGATAGACATGAAAATATTGGTAAAGGATTTTTAAATATAGAGACATTTAAATTATTTATCAATGATATTAGATTTAAAGATTTACCTTTTATACTTGAAACCCCTGATGAAACTAAATGGGAAGAAGAAATAAATTTATTGAGATCTTTGGAAAATAATTTTTAATAAATAAAAATTATCATAAAAGTTAAGTCTTTATAAAATAATTTGACAAAATAAATAAAAGAAATAATATTTAACAAAAAAATCAGGAGTAATTATGAAAATATTAGTTTTAAACTGTGGTTCTTCGTCTGTAAAATATCAATTAATAAATATGGAAAATGAAGAAGTTCTTGCATCTGGCCTTGTTGAAAGAATAGGTGGTGAAGAATCAATTTTTACTTATAAACCAGCAAATAAAGATAAAATTAAATATGTAATACAAAATGTTGATTATAATAAAGCATTAACAGAGGTTATATCAAAATTAACAAGTAAAGAGAATGGAGTAATTAGTTCAATTAATGAAATTAATGCAATAGGACATAGAGTTGTGCATGGTGGTGAATATTTTATTAAATCAGTTATTATAAATGATGAAGTAATGAAAAAAATAGAAGAATGTATTGAGCTTGCACCTCTTCATAATCCTGCAAATTTAAAAGGTATTAAAGTAATGAAAGAGCTTTTACCAGATGTTCCAAATGTTGCAGTATTTGATACAGCATTTCATCAAACAATGCCTGATTATGCATATATTTACCCTTTACCATATCGTTTTTATAAAGATTTTAAAATAAGAAGATATGGATTCCATGGAACATCTCACAGATATGTTACTTTAAAAGCTTCAGAATATTTAAATAAAAAAGTTGAAAAACTCAATTTGATAACATGTCATCTTGGAAATGGAGCATCTATTACTGCAATTAAAAATGGAGTTTCTGTTGATACTTCTATGGGATTTACTCCTTTAGAAGGATTAATGATGGGAACAAGAACTGGCGATATTGATCCAGCTATTGTATTATTTTTAATAGATAAATTTAATATGACTACAGCACATGTTAATAATATTTTAAATAAAGAGTCAGGTTTATTAGGAGTTTCAGGTATTTCTAATGATATGAGATTAGTTATAGATGATAGAGACAAAAATAATAATTTATATGCAAAACTTGCAATGGATATTTATATTTATAGAGTTAAAAAATATATTGGTGCATATATGACTGTTTTAGGAGATGTAGATGCTATAATTTTTACAGCTGGTGTTGGGGAAAATGATATTGAAGTAAGAGAAAGAGTTTGTGAAAATATGGAAAATTTTGGTATTAAGCTTGACTTGAAAAAAAATAAAGAGTTAAATAGAAAAGATGGGATTATCTCAGCCTCAGATTCCAAAGTAAAAGTTATTATTATTCCTACAAATGAAGAATTAATGATTGCAAAAGATACTTATGAACTTGTTAAAAATAGGAAATAAAGCAACCTTGAAAAAATAAAAAAATAAAATTAAAATAAAAAAAATTTAATTTATATAATAAATTTTTATAATTCAAAATTAATTTTAAAAAAAAAGCACATCATATAAGATGTGCTTTTTTTATTCGGAGAGAGAGGGATTCGAACCCTCGGTAGAGCTTTAAGGGCCCTACAACTCCTTAGCAGGGAGCCCGATTCGACCACTCTCGCATCTCTCCTTCATTTACAAAAGAAAATTTAAATTAAATTATTTAAAAATCAAGAAAATAAATTTTTTTTATAAAATTTCTTAATTTTAAATTTTATTTTTAGGATACTTTTAAATTTGAAATGTAGATTTAATATTTATATTTATTTTTTATTTTTTTTGGTTAATATAATTTGAAGAGTATAATAATGGGGGTTTTTATGAAAATAGCATTAATTTCAGATTCACATGATAGATTAAGTAGTTTAAAACAATTTTTTGAAATAATTGAAGATGAAAAAATAGATTATATTTTTCATGCAGGTGATGTTGTTTTCCCACCTTTTTTTAGTGAATTTTTTAAAAGAGGACTAAAAGTTTTTTGTGTAAAAGGAAATAATGATGGGGAGGTTAATTATTTAAAAGAAACTCTTGAAAAGAATGGAGGAAAATTTTTTTATGAATATATGGAAATAGAATTTGAGAATAGAAAAATTCTTATGCAACATAAACCCGATCTTTTAAAAAGTATAGCAAAAAGTGGTGATTATGATGTAATTATTTTTGGACATACTCATAAAGTTGTAAATGAAAAAATAGGAAATACTTTATTTTTAAATCCTGGAACATTATCAGGTTATCTTGCAGAATTTAAATCATTTATGATTTTAGATTTAAAGGATTTAAATGTTCAAGTTAAAATATTTTAGAAAATTAAATAAATTAAATTATATTAATAAAAATAATGACTTAAAAATTAATAATTTTAGATATGCTATTTTTGGGTTACCTGTTTCACATAGCTTAAGCCCACTTTTAATGTCTTATTTATGTTTAAGTTTAAATAAATTTTTCAAACTAAATCTTTCTTTTGATTGTATAAAGATAAATGATATAGAAATTTTTTTAAAAGAAGAATATTTAAATGATTTAGAGATTGATTTTTTTAATTTCACAACCCCTTTTAAAATAAGTAAAGAAATTTTATTAAATAATAATATTAAAAATAATTTTTGTAATAGTGAAGATAGTTTTCTTTTATTTGATAATTTTAATTGCTTTTCAAAATTAAATAATAAATTTATAAATACAGATTATTTAGGTATTTATTTTGTTTTAAAGGAGTTTTTTTTTAATTATTTTAAAAAATTTAATTTTGGGTTATGTTATTATAAAAATTTGAAAATAGATAAATTTATAGATGAACTATTTATTATAGGTAAAGGTAATACGGCATTTTCAGCAATAAAAGCTTTAAAAATATTTTCAATAAATAGTATATGCTTAATATATAAAAGTTTTGATAAAATTAGGTTTAATAATTTTAATAGATTATTAAAAAATAAAATAAAATTCTTGGATGTTTTGGAATTGAAATATTACATTAATAATAAAATAAAGGAAAAAATCTCTATTTTAAAAAATAAAAAAATAAAAAACTATAGAAAATTTATAATTATAATTAATACATCCGAATCTAATATTATAGAAGAATACAAAATTAAAGAAGATATAATTTTTTTACTAAAATATTATGATCTTATTTTAGTTGATTTAAGTTACAAAAAATTTCCTCTAATTGAAGTTTATGAAGAATTAAGAAAATTGAAATTTAAAAATATTTTCTATATTAATCCTATAGATGTTTTTTATTATCAAGGTATTTTTTCATTTATTTTTTTTATAAATTCTATTCCTGAAATAAAAAATCAAATTAATAAAAAATTTTTGTCATATCTTATTAATAAGAAAAAAAGATTTAAGAATTTTTTTAAAAAGAAATTTTATAATTATTTTAAAAGTTCTTTTATCTTTATAGGTTTTTCATATTCTGGAAAAAGTTCAGTTTTAAATTTATTTATAAACAATTATAAAAATTTGAGCTTTGATAATCATAATTTAAATGAAATTAATAATCAATCTAAAGATATTAGCTCTAAAAAAAAATTAATGAATTTTATTGATATTGATAATTATATTGAAAAAGAATGCGGAATGAAAATATATAAAATTTTTGAATTAAAGGGGGAAAATTATTTTAGAAAACTAGAATATTTATGTTTAAAAAGGATTTATAGTAAAAATTTATTAATCTCTGCTGGTGGGGGAATATTTGAAAATAAAAATAGTTTGAAATTTATTAAAAATAATTTTTTTAGATTTTATTTTTATATAAATAAATTTGATAAAATATTTGAAAGATATAAAAACAATATTTCAAAGGATGGAAACCAAAGGCCTCTATTTATAAATCTTAGTAGAGAAACATTAGAAAATTTATTTTTAAAAAGAAAAAATATATATTTAAAAAATGCTGATCTTCTAATAAATGCGCACAAAGATTTAAATAAAATTTATAAAGAAATTGAAGAAGAAATAAATAATTTAGTCTATTTTTTAAAAAAAATTAAACTCTATAAGCACTTCCAAGAACATTAATATTTTTTTCTTTGTACATTTTTATAAGCTCATCTCTTGCTGGTTGTAAGTATTTTCTTGGATCGAATTCTTCTGGTTTTTCTGCAAGAATTTTTCTAATCATGGCTGTCATAACAAGTCTTCCATCCGAATCTATGTTTATTTTACAAACAGCTGATTTTGCAGCTTCTCTAAGTTGTTCTTCTGGAACTCCTACGGCACCTTCCATTTTTCCACCATATTTATTAATCATTTGAATATATTCGTTTAGAACGCTTGAAGCTCCATGTAAAACAATAGGAAAACCAGGGATTCTTCTTTCAATTTCATGCAAAATATCAAATCTAAGTGGAGGAGGATTTTCTCCTGGTTTAAGCTTAAACTTATAAGCTCCATGAGAAGTTCCAATAGCAATAGCTAAAGAATCAACTTTTGTTTTAAGAACAAAATCTTCTACTTGATTTGGATCAGTATAAGTATGTGTTTCTGCCTTTACATCTTCTTCTATACCTGCAAGTATTCCCAATTCACCTTCAACAGTAACATCGAACATATGGGCATATTCAACAACTTTTTTTGTTAATGCAACATTTTCTTCGTAAGGGAGATGAGAGCCATCAATCATAACACTTGAAAATCCATGTTCTATGCAACTTTTACATAATTCAAAAGAATCTCCATGATCTAAGTGCAATACTATGGGTATTGGTTTTAAATTTAAATTTTTTGCAAGTTCTTTCATCATTTCAACTGCACCTTGAGCCATATATCTCAACATAGTTTGGTTTGCGTATTGTCTTGCTCCTTTAGAGACTTGTAAAATAACAGGTGATTGAGTTTCAGTACAAGCAGTAATTATAGCTTGAAGTTGTTCCATATTATTAAAATTATAAGCTGGTATAGCATAACCACCATCTATAGCTTTTTTAAAAAGTTCTCTGGAATTTACAAATCCAAGTTCTTTATAGTTAACCATAAAAACTCCTTTTATAAATTTAATTTTATTTTATATTTTCTAATTAAAATAATAATAGAATTTTTTTTAATTTAAATATTTTTTTGATTTAATTTTTTTTATTTTTACTTTTTTTATTAATTTTTGCTATTATTTGAAAATAAAATTTTTTAACTTTTTTTTTAAAATTAAATTTTTAATTTTTATTTTTATAATAAGTATTAAGATAAATTAAAACTAAACTTGTTGATAAAAAGATCAACAATGATATTTTTTATAAAAATAATTTGTTTTTTGGAGGATTTTTTGGAAACAATTTTAGTTAGATATTCTGAAATTGCTTTAAAAAAAGGGAATAGAAATCTTTTTGAAAATATACTTGTTTCAAATATAAAGAAAAAAATAGAAGATATTAAAGTAAATAAAGAATATGGAAGAATATTTATAAGTAAAGAAAAATTTAATGATGAAGATATTGAAAGTTTGAAAAATATCCCTGGAATAAAATCATTTTCAAAAATAATATTTTGTGAAAAAAATATAGATAAAATTATTGATTTATGGATAGAAACAATTGAAAAAAATAATTTAATTTCAGATAATATAAAGTTTACTTTTAATACAAAAAGAGTGGATAAAAGTTTTGATTTTCACTCTGATGAAATATCAAGAATATTTGCGAAAAAAATATTTGAGTTTTTTAGTAAAAAATATAGAAATATTGATGCTGTATATAAAGGGAGTGATATAGTATTTTATACTGAAATAAGAAAAGATTATACTTTTATATATTTTGAAAAGATTGAATCAATAGGTGGGTTACCTGTAAGCAGCACAGGTAAAGGATTAGCCCTTTTATCTGGAGGTATTGATTCTCCTGTTGCGGCTTATTTAATGATGAAAAGAGGGATGAAAGTTGATTTTATTCATTTTTCATCTCCACCATATACAACTGAAAAATCAAAGGAAAAAGTTATCAGTCTTGCAAAAAAGTTAAGAGAGTTTGAAAATAGTTCTAAATTATTTATTGTTCCATTTACACAGATTCAAATAAAAATAAGAAAATGTTGCGATGTTGATCTTTTAACAATTCTATTAAGAAGAGCCATGTTTAAAATATCAGAATCAATTGCAAAAAAGTATAAGTATAATGTTTTGATAACAGGAGAATCATTAGGACAGGTTGCATCACAAACTATTAATTCTATAAGTGTTATAGAAAATGTTATAGAGATACCGGTATTTAGACCTCTTATAGGACTTGATAAAGAAGAGATAATTAATTATTCCAGAAAAATAAATACGTTTGAAATTTCAATTTTACCTTATGAAGATTGTTGCACAATATTTGTTCCAAAACACCCTAAGATCAATCCTAATTTAATTGAGGTAATTGAAGAAGAGAAAAAATATTTTAATGAAGAGATGTTTGAAGAGGTTATAAACAAAATTGAAATAGTTCAGTTATAATTTTATGAAAAAAAAGTTTAAAAAATTTATTAAATTTTTAAGAAGTAATTCCTTAGATTTAATAATTCAAATGCATAATTTCCCAGATCCGGATTCAATTGCTTCTGCTTTTTCATTAAAAAAAATTTTTGAAAATTATTCTATTAATGTAAAACTTTATTATTATGGTTCTCAGATAGGACTTATAAATAAGATGCTTCTTGATGTTTCAACAAAAATTTTTGAAGAGAATATTTTTAAAAATAATAAGTGCAAAATATTTTTTAATCCAGAAGATATTCATGAAAATGATTATAAAAAAAAGGTGGTTTTTTGTGTTGATGGTAGTCCAGAAAATAGTAATTTTCAGAAATTACCATTAACATATATAGGATTTATAGACCATCATAAAAATTATTTCCAAAACAATGAAAAAAAGTTAGCTTCTTTAAAAAAGAAGATAAATTTAATAAAAAAAGTTAGAAATATTGATAAAAAAAATTATGAAGAAAATAATTTTTTTATTTCTCAAAATTTTTCTCATTATAAATTTGTTGTTATAGGATTTAATTATGGTGCAACATCAACAATTATATATAAACTTTCAAAAAAATTAAAAGTTAAATTAGATCAAAATCTACTTTTGTTAATTGCTTTAGGTATATATACAGATACAAATGGTTTAAAAAGAAATGTTACAAAAGAAGATTTTTTATATTTTTATGAAATTTACTATCAAATTGATAGAGAAAAATTTTTATTTTTTTCTGAAAATTGGTTTGCAAAAGATGAAATATTTTATATTATAGAAGCTTTAAAAAATTTAAAAATTGAAAATAATATCGCAAGAACATATATAAAGGGAAATATAAATCCAAATTTGTTAGGAATTTTAGCAGATTTTCTATTAAAGATTATTGAAATAAATTTTATTATAATTTTTGGTATTGGGGATAATTTAATCTATTTCTCAACAAGGTCAATTGATCAAAATCTAAATTGTCTAGAATTTATTAATAAAAATTTTGGAGATCTTGTTTCTTTTGGTGGACATGATGAGATGGCAGCAGGGATTTTTAAGGATAATTCAAGTATTGAAAAAGTAAAAGAATTTTTAAAATGAAGAAAATTAAAAAACTATTATATTCAATAAAAATTAAATTTTTATTGAAAGATAAATCGAAAAATGTAATTTTAAAAAAAAGGAATTTTTATGGCAGGAAGAGGAAAAATTCAGATTTTTTCAGGAAGATCTTGCAAAGAATATTCAAATAAAGTTTTGCAACATTTAAAAGAGATTAATGAATATACTCAAAAATTTGTTGATTTAGCTGGAGAAACAAAAGTAAAACAATTTTCCGATGGTGAAATGGAAGTAGAAATTTTAAATTCAGTTAGAAGAAAAGATGTTTATATAATTCAAAATAATTCTCTGAGAAATGAAGCTGGAATTCCTGTTCATGAAAGCAAAATAGAACTTTATCACATGATTGATGCATTAAAAAGAGCAAGAGCTGAAACTATTACTGTAATTGAACCATATATATCGTGTGCAAGAAGTGATAGAGCAACAGGAAGAGGTTCTGTTGGTTTATGGATCCATTTTAATACTATGATAAACTTAGGTGCTTCACATATTATTACATTACAACTTCATTCATCAAAATCTACAGCAATAGTTGATCCAAATAGATGTTATATTGATAATATCACTGTTATACCATTAATTATTAAATATATACTAAAAAATCATATAAAGACAAGAGAATATTATGAAACTGAAGTTCCTAAAAATTGGGCTGTCTGTTCTGTAGATGCAGGAGGTGAATCTATTGCAAGAGAAGTATCAACAGTATTAAATTGTCCTTTAATTATAGGCTATAAAAAAAGAAATTACCAGGCAGTTAATACTGTTGATAATGTTACTATATTAACAGATCAGTCCCTTGAAAATAAAACAGTTTGGATTATAGATGATATGATAGATACTGGGGGTTCAGTATATGAACTTGTGAAAGCTTTAAAAAAATACAAAGTAAAAAAAATAAATCTTGCTGTTATTCATCCAATACTTTCCGGTAAAGGGATAGAAAGGTTAAAATCACTTTATGATGAAGGATTTTTAAATATGTGTGTTGTTTGTGATACTGTATCAATATTAGAAAATGTTAAAAGAGAACTTCCTTTTTTAAATATAGTTGAGACTGCTCCGCTTCTTGCTAAAATTATATATAAAACAAATATAGGGGAATCATTAAATGAGTATTTTATTCCTGTTAATCCTTATGATTATTTGCAATAACTTGATTAAAATAAAGTTTTGGTTAAAACTAATTTTATTAATAAAATAAAAATTTAAATTTAAAAAATAAATTTTTAGCCTAATTTTATTAAGAATTCAGTTGAAAAATTTATTTACTAAGTTATATTTTCAAAAATAAACAATAGGAGAAAAGTATGCATAAAAAATTATTTATTCCAGGTCCTGTTGAAGTTGCAGATGATGTATTAAAAGCTATGTCTACTCCTATGATTAGTCACAGAGGTTCTGAATATAGTGAACTTCAAAAATCATGTGCTGAAATGATTAAAAAAGTTTTCTATACTAATAATGAAATAGTTTTCTCAACTTCTTCTGGCACAGGATTAATGGAATCAGCAATAAGATCTTGTACCAAAAAAAGAGCAATTGTTTTTTCTGTTGGTGCTTTTGGAAACAGATGGTTTGAAATTGCTGAAAGGAATAATATCCCAGCAGATAAATATGAAGTTGAATGGGGAAATGCAATAACTTCTGAAATTGTTGAAAAATATCTATCAACAGGAAAATATGATTTGATGACTATAACTCATAATGAAACATCTACAGGAATTATGAATCCATGTTATGAATTAGCAGAAGTGTGGAAAAAATATCCAGATGTTGTTGTTTGTATGGATACTGTATCATCAATGGGAGGAGTTAAAATTGAAGTTGATAAACTTGGAGTTGATATCTGTATAACATCTTCACAGAAAGCTTTAGGTTTACCTCCTGGAATATCTATTGCTTCAGTATCAGAAAAAGCAATAGAAAGTGCAAAACAGGTAAAATATAGAGGATATTATTTTGACTTACTAGAGTTAATTAAATATGTTAGAGAAAAAAATCATCAGTATCCATCAACTCCTTCAATATCTCATATGTTTGCATTAAAATATCAACTAGATAAAATATTAAATAAAGAAGGACTTGAAAACAGATTTAAAAGACATGAAGAAATGGCAAAATATGTTAGAGCATGGGCAAATGAGTATTTTAAAATCTTTCCAAATAAAGAAGAGTGGTCATCTATAACTTTAACAACAATTAAAAATACAAAGGGTTTTTCTATAAAGGATTTAAATACAGAATTAGGAAAAGTAGGATATGTTATTTCAAATGGATATGGAGATTTAAAGGAAAAAACATTTAGAATTGCTCATATGGCTGATATAACAATGGATGAAGTTAAAGATTTACTAGGACATATTGAAAGGATCTGGAAATTAAAATAAATCAAAAAAAAATAAAATAATTTAAACAATGTAGTATTGTTATTTAATAAATAATTTTTTTTATCATATTAAAATAATTTATATAAATTAATTTTATAATTTCTTATTAAGAAAGCCGGGAGAGTTCCCGGCTTTAATTTTTAAATTTTAATTTATTTAATTATTTTAATTTTATATTTTTATGTTAAATTTATTTAAGAATCCTATTAATTTTTAATATAAAATGAAAGAATTAAAAAAAAATTTTGATTATATAGATTTGCACTATGTGCCTCCTCAATTAGTTAAAGAGGTTTTAGAAGATTTTTTAAAAAATTCTTATAAAAATGGAATTAAAAGTGTTAAAATTATAACAGGAAAAGGTATAGGTGTTTATAGAAAAATATCTATAGAAATATGCAAAAAAATTGGATTTGTTAAAAAAATTAATATTGCACAACCTTGGGAAAGTGGAGAAGGTGCTATATATGTTTATTTTATAGAAAATAATAAATGAATACTTTGGAGGTTGAAATGGATTGGGCTACTGCTTTTTTCTCTATAGGTGTAGCTCTTTTAATTGTTCTAATAACAAGGTATATTGATAGAGATCGTTTTGGTCTTGAGAAAGTTAGAAAATTTATCCAGAAGAAGATGGAAGAACTTGATAATTTTGTTTTAACAAAGAGTCAAGAGCTTAAAGATTTAACTATAGATTCTGATTTTTTAATAAAAAAAAATGAAGCTTATTTAAAAAAAATAGAAAATATAAATAAAGAATTAGCTGAATTTTTTAATCAATTTGAAGCTCAAAAGTCTTTAATAGCAAAATTTAAATCAGATTTTGAAAAAAATGAAGATTTGAGCAAAAAAATAAACAATGATATCAATTATATAAAAAAAGAGATCTCTTTAATTGATGATTATAAAGGGAAAATAGCAAAATTAAAGATTCAACTTGATAGTATTGATAAAAAATTTGAAGAAATAAGTAAAGAATTATACAAGAAAAATGAGCAATTTATTGATGATTTACAAAAAGCAACAGAAGATAAGTTGAATTTTGAATTTGAGAAAAATAAAGAAAAAGTTGAAAGTTTTGAAAAGCAAATTGATAATAATATTAAAGATTTGCAATTAAAATTTACTGAAAATATAAAAAAAGTAATACAATATTTATCAAATATATCTTCTAATTTAGAAAATAAAATAAATCAAAAATTTGAAAGTGCTTCAACTAAGCTTGAAATTTTTGATAAGAAACTTGATGAATTAAATAAAGAGTATGAGGAAAAACTAAGTAAATTTAAAGAAGAAATTTCAAATATTTCTAAAGAAAGAATTCAATATTTTGAAGATTATTTTAATAATGAATTTGCAGATATTGAGAAAAATAGACAAGAATTAAACAATTTATTAAACTACATGAATCAAAGTATTGCTCAAAATATTGAAAAATTTAATAATGAAATCCAATCAAAGAAAGATAACTTATTAAATTCTGTTGAAGAATATATTAATAATTCTTTTATAAATTTTAGTAAATTTCAAAAGCAAACAAATGAAATAATTGATAGGTTAAATAATCATCTTAAAAAATTTAATTTAGAAACAGATGAAATTATTAAAAATAAAGTAGATGATGTGTCAAAATATGTAATTAGAATAGAAGATAGAATAAATAATTATAAAGAAACAATTTTTAAAGAAATAGAAAAAAGATTTTATACCCTTGATTTAGATTCAAAAGAGATTATAAGCAAAGGAAAGCTTGAAATTGAAAATTATTTCTCAAATTTTACAAAAAAAATTGAAAGCGAATTAGAAGATTTTGTAAATGAGATTAAACAATTAAAAGATCAGTTTGAATCATTAAAGTCAAATTATAATTCTAATTTTGCAAAAGAGATTGATTTAATTAAAGATCAATTTGAAGTAAAAATTACAAACTTCAAAAATGATATTAATCTAATAGTGCAAAATTTTATTGAAAAAGCTGATATAATGATTGAAGATAAAAATAAAAATTTAATTCAATTAAATAATTTAATTGAAGAAAATTTAAAAAAGATATCTTCCTTAAAAGACAATTTAGAAGAAGTTATAAATGAAAGAATATTTGAAGTTTATCAAAATTATGAATCTAAAAAAAATGAACTTTTTTTAAATGTTGATAAAATAAATTCTGAAATTGAAAAAAAACTTGAAAGCAAAAAGAATGAAATAAATTTTTTAATCGAAGAAAGATTATCTATTATTTATGATTCAATTGAAGAAAAAATGAGATCATCAAATGAAAAATTTAGAAATATAGAGGACAAATATTATATAAATGCTGATAAAATAGAAAAAATATATTTAAGCTTAAATGGACTTATAGAAAGTAAAGAGGATGAAATAAAAAACAAATTATATTTATTTGAGAATGAAATAATTGAGAAATTAGAAGAAATAAAATTAAAAAATAAAGAAAATTTAGAAAAATTTGGAGAGGTTTTGAGTGTAGAGATAGAAAAAACAAAAAATGTATTGAATAGAAAAGAAGAAGATGTTATAGCTAAGATTAATGAGATAGAGATAAAGCTGGTGAATATAACAAAGGATTATGAGAACAAGATAAATAGAATAAAGGAAGAAATTAATAAAGAGATAGATGATTTAACAGGAAATTTTCATAATGAAGTGGTTTTAAAGGTTGAAAAGGAAAAAGATTATTTAAATTCAAAAACATCTGAACTTTATGCAAAAATAAATAAATTTAATGATGAATATGAAAAGATAAATAGAGAATTAAATGAGAATTATAAAAAATTAGAGGACAAATATTATATAAATGCTGATAAAATAGAAAAAATATATTTAAGTTTAAATGGACTTATAGAAAGTAAAGAGGATGAAATAAAAAACAAATTATATTTATTTGAGAATGAAATAATTGAGAAATTAGAAGAAATAAAATTAAAAAATAAAGAAAATTTAGAAAAATTTGGAGAGGTTTTGAGTGTAGAGATAGAAAAAACAAAAAATGTATTGAATAGAAAAGAAGAAGATGTTATAGCTAAGATTAATGAGATAGAGATAAAGCTGGTGGATATAACAAAGGATTATGAGAACAAGATAAATAGAATAAAGGAAGAAATTAATAAAGAGATAGATGATTTAACAGGAAATTTTCATAATGAAGTGGTTTTAAAGGTTGAAAAAGAAAAAGAATTTTTAATTTCAAAAATTCCTGAACTTTATGCAAAAATAAATAAATTTAATGATGAATATGAAAAGATAAATAGAGAATTAAATGAAAATTATAAAAAATTAGAAAATGATTTTATAGATTTTAATAAAAAATTGAATGAAGAACTTAAAAATAACTTTAATAAAAAATTTGATGAATTAATGAGAAATTTTGAATTTTTAGAAAATAAAATGAATGAAAATGATTTATCAATAAGAAATTATTTTAAGATTAAAAATGAAGAGTATGAAAATTTAACAAATGAAATGAAGGAAAATATAGAAAAAGATATAGATGAAAAAGTTGAAAAACTTAAATCTGTAACAATAAAAAAATTGGATGAAGTACAAAAGTATTTAAATGAAAAGGTAGAATTTTTAAATAAAAATTTACCTGAATTCATAGAAAATTTTAATTCAATTAAAAGTAAAGTTGAGAAAGATATAGATAGATTAAATAATGGGATCGAAAAATTAGCAGAGGAAATAAATTTTAAAACAAATAATTTGAATAATCTTCTTAATAATAAAGAGATTGAATTAAATAAGATTATAAATGAAAAGGTAAATAGTTTTGAAAATGAAATAAAACAGATTTCAAATAATATTATAAACTATGTTAATATTGAAAGAAATAAGATTATAGAAAAATTTGAAAATAGAATAAAAGAAAATGAACAAAATATATTTGATTCTTTTGAAAATATAAATTTAAAAGTTGATAAATTAAAAAGTTTTACTGATAAAATAGAGGAAGATTTTTTATTAAAAACAAATTTAATTAAAGAGGAGCTGGATAAAAATTTAAAAGAATTTTTAAATGAATATAAGAACAAAATAGAAAAAGATTATATTTTATTTAAAAATAATATAGTAGAAGATGAGGAAAAATTAAAAATAAATATAAAGAATTTTGAGATAGAAATGTCTTCTGAAATTGAGAATGCAATAGATAGTTTGAAAAAAAGAATAAATATATTTAAAGATGAATTTGCAGAATTTGAGAAAAATACAAAATTTATTGAAAGAATAGAAGATTCTATAAAAAAATTTAATGAATTATATTTATCTCTTCAAAATCAATATGAACTTTTAGAAAATAACAAAATTGAAATAGAAAAGTTTACACAGCAATTTAATTCTATAAATAATGATCTTGATGAATTTAATAAAAAAATACAAGCTATTAAATCTGATAAAAAAATTCTTTTAAATATTGAAAATAATTTTGAAAAACTAATTTTACTTTCCCAAAAAGCTCAAAACCAGATAGAAGATGTTAATAATGAAATCAAATCTATTGAATTAATTAAAAATAAAATAAATGAAGTAGAAAGTCTTTATAATGATGTTGAAAAAAGAGCAAATATTTTGAAAGATTTAGAAGAAAAAATTGAAAATCTTTCTTTTATATTTGAAAAAAATGAAGGGGAACTTGTAAGAATAGAAGCTAAAATTAATGAAATTAAAGATTTTATTGATAAACTAAATTCTTCTATAAAAGATAATTCTGAAGAAATAATTAAAATTGATAAAAATTTAAAACTTGTTCAAAAAGAAAGCTCTAAGATAGATCAAGTTCTTGAAAGATTTTCTCAAATGGATCTTTTAATAAAAGATATTGAAAAAAGAAATGAACAGTTTCAACAAGCAAGAATTTGGCTTGCTAAAACTGAATCAAGATTAACTGGATTACAAAAGGATGCTGAAGAAAAAATAGAAAAATTAGAACTTTTATTAGAAAAAGGAGCTGTTTTGGGGAAACTTAATAAAGGTAAAGAAGATTTAGATCTTAACAAGATCACAGATGATAAGAAATCAACAATACTTGATTTATATAAACAAGGGTGGAAACCAGAAGAAATATCAAGAGTAACAGGTAAATCTATAGGAGAAGTTGAATTGATAATAGAATTAAATAAAAATAAAAAATAAAAGTGAAAATAAAAAATAAGAAAAACAAAATTAAAAATATAAATATTAAAATTGTATGTTAAAATATGAAATTGAAAAAATTAGAAATTTAATCAAATTAACTGATTTTTCTGGTGCTTTAAAAAGATTGAATAAGATAAATACGAAAGATTTAAAAATAAAAGAATTAGATGAACTTCTTGCATATGTCTATTTTAAACTTGGTAATTATCAAGAATCTTTAGATTTATTTTTAAATCTTTTAAAAGAGGACAAATATAATTTTCAGATTATTAAAGGAGTTATTGAAAATTATATTGCTACAAATAAATATGAGTTGGCTCTTAGTTTTATTGAGAATGTTTCAAAAGATTTCAATAATGAGGAATTAATATATTATAAAGCTTTTTTAAATTTAAAGTTGAATAATTTAGAAACTGCTTTGAATTATTATCTTGATTATATAAAGATTAATAATAACAATGAAAAGATTTTTAATGATATAGGAATTATTTATAAAAATTTAAATAAGTTTGATGAAGCAATAAATTATTTTTTGAAAGCAATTAGAATTGATCCTAATTATTTTACAGCACTTTACAATATAGCTCTTGTTTATTTTCAAATTGGAAATTTAGATAAATCTGAATATTTTTTTAAAAAAGCTCTTAGAGTTAATAAAAATTATCCAGAAATTTATAACTATCTTGGGATGATAGATATTCATAGAAAGAGATATGACAGTGCGTTTAAAAATTTAAATAAAGCATTGGAAAAAGATCTAGAAAATTTAAATGCAAAAAATAATCTTGCTATTTTATATGATTATACAAATAATGTAGTTAAAGCTGAAGAACTTTATAAAGAACTTATAAATAAAAGTAGCAAAAATTATATATATTATGTTAATCTTGCAAATATTTTAAATAGAGAGAAAAAATATAATGATTCCTTACAATATTTGATAAATGGATTAAAAAAATTTCCAACCAATTCAAAAATTATTTCAAAAATTGGTGAAACTTATTATTTGCAAGGTAAATTAGACGAATCATACAACTATTATATTAAAAGTTTAAAATGTGATATCAACAATGTTGAAGCTTTAAAAGGATTAGGTTTTATTTTTTATGACAAAAATGATTTAAAAGAAGCTTTAAATTACTTTAAAAAAGCTTATGAACTTGATAAAAATGATATTTATACTTTAGCAAAAATTGCTGATATTTACTATGATTTAAAAAATTATGAATTAGCTATTGAATATTATAATAAGATTATCCAAATAGATGAAAATAATATTGATGCGTTAAATAAATTGGGTCAACTTTATATTGACTTAAAATCATATTCTTATGGGCTGAAAATATTAAATAAAGTAAAAAAATTAGATCCAGATAATGTATATCCATATTTAATTTTGGCAGATTATTACAAGAATAATAATATGCTCAAAGAAGCCCTTGAAGAGTACATGCATGTATTAAATATTAAGTCATTAAGATCTGGTTCAAATTTGAGTATTTTTACAAATTCTTTAGAAGAATATGAAAAAATAATAAAAAAATTATCTGGTGATAAGTATGATAAACTTTTTTCAATTCAAGAGAAATTTAAAAAAACATTTGTCCCAAAAAACAAATTAATAGGAAAAGATCAAATTTTTTCTGATGAACTTTTAACAATAGAGAAAAATTTTGATACTGAAAAACTTGGTACACAAATTTATGATATTGAATCAATTGAAATAGTTCAGGAGGAAGAGAAAAAGGAAGTTGAACCTGAAAAAATTGATAATGATGAAGTGAAAGATCTCTTTGAATTAGGAGGTGTTTTAGATAGAAAAAAGCTTTCTGAAAATTATAATGAGGAAATTAAAGAAGAAGATAAAAATAAGAATGAAAAAAAGGAAAATGAAGAAGAAAAAAATGAAGAAGAGGAGGAACTTAAAAATATTTTTAATTTAGGAGATATTGGAAAAAATAAATTATCTGATGATGAATATGATAAAAATGTCCTTGATAAATTAAATGAAATTAAAAATAAAGTATATAGTATTAATGTAGAAAAAGATATAGAAGGATTAAGAAAAAAGTTTACTGAAGTTCCTTCAACTTTTGAAGAAAAATATAAGATAGAAGATTATTATGAAGAGGATCTCTTACCTGACAAAGAATTTAAAATACCAAAAAAATCTTTAAAATATCAACAAAATGAAAGTCAAGAAAATGTTGTTCCTCCAATTAATATAAATGTTGAAGCTCCAAGTAATATCCAGCCAATTCCAAATTTTTATAATCAAAATTTATCACCAATTACTCCTAATTTATCAACAAATTTAGATAATATATCAAGTAATATATCAAAAGGTATTCCTGAAGCTACTAAATTAAGTGAACCAATAACTACTACCCAAGAAACTTCTCCTAAAAATATTTTGCAAAATCCTTCTCAAACTCCTTCTCAAAATCCTATATATATTCCTCAACCTGTATATATTCCTCAACAATTTCAACAACCTCAAATTAGTGAAATTTATAATCAACCTAAACCTTTCTATAATACTGAAGAACAAATGAATAAACAAAAAAAACAATCTTATCCTGAAGAACCATATCATCCAATAGAAAATAAAGAAAAAATCCATGAAGGTTACGAAGAAAAGGGTGATAATAAATATATTAATGATAAAAATCAAGAAAATGAAGCAAAGAGTAATGATTTAAAAAAAGAACAAAATATAGAAGAGCAAAATTTTTTCCCTGAAAATGAAGTTATTTTTGACAACCAGTTATTAAAAGTAAATGAGTTATTGAATTCAAATTGGAATGATGAAAAAGAAAGAGTAAAGTTAATTGAGAGTTCTTTAAAAATATTGGGAAAATATTTTAATGATTTTCTCGTAAATTTACCTCCTCAACAAAAACTTGATATTATAGCTTCTGAAAAATATAAAAAATTATTACAATTTATTCAGCAATAAAGGATTAATATGAATTTAGATTTTCAAAACATAGAAGAAAAGTATAATAAACTTTTAGATTGGATCTATTCTTTTACAAATCTTGAAATAGTAAGAGATGAAAAAAATTATAATGAAAATTATAAATTAAAAAAAATTAGTTATATATTAAATAAAATTGGGAACCCACATGAAAATAAATTTATTATTCATATTACTGGAACAAAAGGTAAAGGTTCTGTTGCATATATATTAAGTAGTATTCTTATAAATAATGGATTTAAAGTAGGACTTTATACTTCGCCTCACATTTTTGATGTAACTGAAAGAATAAAAATAAATAATCAAAATATAAATAAATCTGATTTTGTGAAATATGCAAATGAAATAAAAAATATAGTTGATAAAATTGATAGAATAAAAGAGAAAGAATATATTCCAACTTTTTTTGATATTCTTACAGCTATTGCTTTTGTTTATTTTGCTGAAAACAATTGTGATATATGGATAATTGAGGTTGGTATAGGGGGGAAACATGATTCAACAAATATTGTTAATTCATCTGTTTCGATAATAACTTCAATTTCAAAAGATCATACTAAAATATTAGGAAATACTCTTGAAAAAATAGCTTATCAAAAAGCAGGTATTATTAAAGAAGGCAAACCATTGGTTCTTGGGAATGTTAGAAAAAATATATTTAAGTTAATAAATGAAGAAGCAAATAAAAAAAACTCAAAATTATTTTATTCTAATGATTATTATAATTTTAAGGTTAAAAGATTATTTATTAATAATAATAAACTTTTACAGGAAATGGTTTATGATAAAATTGTTTTTTATTCTTCTCTTTTAGGTGAATTTCAATCTAATAATTTTTCAATTGCTTTTACAGCAATTGATTTACTCAATAATTATTATAATTTTAAAATAAAAATAGATTATGAAATTTTTAAAAATCTTATATGGCCTGGTAGGTTAAATTTTTTTAAAACAATTTATAAAAATAAAGAAATAAATATTATTATAGATGGTGCTCATAATGAAGAATCTGCTAAATATTTTACAAAATCGATTAATTTACTATATAAAAATAAAATTATCACAGGGATAAATAATCTTTTAGTGATTGGTATGATGGCTGACAAAGATCATAAAAATATTTTAAAGGAAGTCATATTTAATGCAAATAATATATTTTTTGTTGAACCTGATAAATATAAAGATTGTTTAATAGAAAATTACGAATCAATATATTTAAAAATAAAACCTGAAAGTCAAAAATATTTGAAAATAAAATCTGATTTTAATTATTTAAAAGATGATATTTGTTTACAAATAGATTTAAACAACAACATAGAAAAAATAAAAATGAATCCAGAAAAAGTTAAACTAATAAACTCATTTCTAAAATTGTATGAAGATCATTATAATTCTATTCCTGATAATGTTTTCTTTGTTGGTTCTTTGTATTTAACATCAATTGCTTTAAAAGATCTTAAAGAATTAAATAAATAAAATCAAAAAATTATTTTTTTTGTAAAAATTCATAACATTTTTGAATAAAATACTCATCGAATGAAAATAGTTTTAAAATTGTTATGGCACTTTTTGGAACTTCTAATTTATCTTTAATTTCAATAACGGAATGATCTATTAAATTATGAATATCATTTATTGAGAATTTGTCTTTACTTATTATATTTATTAATTTAGATACTGCATTTTCATCAATTCCTTTTATCCTGAATTTTTTACATGAAATGTTTTCCCATATTCCTTCATAATGGGTGGATATAAGTGAAAATGAATTTGAATTTGAAAGAAAATATGCCATAGATTTTACAATAGCTGTGCCTTCCGAGGGATTTGTTCCTTTAGCTGGTTCATCAAACAAAAAGAGAAAGAAATTATCTTTTTCTTTCCAAACATTTCTTAAAGTAAATATTTCATATCCAAAAGAAGAGAGTCCTTCAGAAACTAAAGTTTTTTCTGGTCCAGATATAAATATTCCATTAAATAGTGGAATTTTAATTTTTTTTGCAGGAACCATAAGACCAGCATGAACAATATAAGCAATCTGTGCAATTGTTTTTAAAACACATGTTTTCCCACCCATATTTGAACCAGTTAAAATTGATAAACCTTTTGAAATGTTAATATTTAGAGGGGTGTATATCATATTTTGATTTTTTAAGTTTTCTTCTAGAAAAATATTTCTGCCTTCTTCTATATAAAAATTTTCATAGTCAATTTCTGGAATTATTCCATTAATTTCAATAGCAAAATTTACTTTTGTAAGAAAAGAATCAATTAATCCAATATTTAAATATGCTTTTAAAATATAATCTTTTTTTTCAAATATTTTTTTTGAGATTTCTACTAATACTTGAGTTTTTTTATCATATATTTTTTTTTCTATTTCTTGTAATTCAAATTCATAAGATAATAAAATCTCATTTTTTTTAGGTAAAATCTTTATATAAATAAAATTATCTTCAACAATAATAAAATTATTTATGTTTTTTGAAAGATTCTCAAAATTAGAATCTTCTTTTAAAATAATTTTTGGTATCTCAAAAGAAAACTCAATATTAAAGTTTTTTAAGTAATTACTTATTATATTATTTTTTTCTATATTTATTTTATTTATTATTTTTTCTCTTTTTAAAATTAAACTTTCAAGTTCACTGTCAATAGAAGGATTTAAATAAAATGTTGGGCTACTTTTATTTACTGGATCAAATATTTCAATAATTTCATGAAGATTTAGATTGTATAATGAAATATCAATATTTGTAGAATTAAAAATATCAAGAATTCTATAGTAAGATAATATAAATATTTTTAGTTCATATAGAACAGTTTCATCAAGCAAATAGAAATCATTTAAAAAAATACTTCTAATATTTTTTATATTATTTAATTCTATTCTTAAATTTTCTAGTATATATGGATTTTTTTTGAAATATTGTTTTCCTTTTAATTGTAATTGATAATCTTCATACAATTTATTTTCTTCATTGGCTTTGTAAAATCTTTCGAGATTATAGAAAGTTTCTTTCCCAAATTGAGTAGAAAATTTTAATTTTTCTTGAATTTTATCAATATCTGCTTGTTCTTTGTTATAAATAAAATTTTCAGAGTAATTAAGAAGTTCTTTTAATTTGTTTATTTCAATATTTAACATATATTTTTACCCTAATAGAGTAACTAAATTAAATCATTTAAAATAAATTTGACAAGATATATATAAGTGTTAAATTTTATTAATAAGTAATAAGAAGAAAATAAAAAATTTATTTTAATTTTTTATAGGAGGTTTTTGTGGAAAATGGATATATATTTAAAAATAAGATTTCAGATAATGTTATAAAAAAGGCTATAAAGAAAAAAAAATCTTATATTAAAAAATATAAGTTTGATAAGGATAAAAAATATTCATATAAAGTAGAAACAATTGATTTATTAAAAAACTTTTTTCCTATTTTAAGGATTAAAGAGTCAAGAGGTGAAAATGAAATTGATAAGATAGATTTTAATAAAAGTTTAATTGTAGGTAATATTAGAATGGGATATGGACACTATAGAATTTCTATTGCTATTGCATCTTGTGCTGCAAGTTTAGGATATGAGCCATTATGGTTTGATTTTCTCGATTTTCCAGGAAGTCCAGCAACATCTATTATAAAAAAATTAAATGATTTATATTCTTTAGGTTCAAGATTATCACAAAAAATACCTCTTTTTAATAAATATTTTTGGGAACCTTTGACTGCAGAAGGTTTTAAAAAATTATCATACAATTATACTGATTTAAAAATGACTGAACTTTTTACTGATATCTTAAATGGCATACCAAAAGATGTTCCTTTTATTGGAACTCATGCATGGCCAGCTCAAGCTGCAATACATGCTGGGTTTAAGTATGTTGTTAATGCAATACCTGATAATTGGCCATTAGGTCTTCATCTTTCAGAAGGTGCAGTCCATACTATTCAAACATTTTCTTCTTATTATGGGTATACAGTATTAAAGAATATGGATAAAAAGAATAAAGTATTGAATCCTATTCCTGAAAATAAAATTATTTATACAGGACATTATGTTGATCATGAACTTGTTTCGAATATAGAAAAAGATTGTGAAAAAAGATTATATAGGTCTAAATCTAATGGAAAATTGAGATTTCTCTTTTCAATAGGTGGAGCAGGGGCACAAGTGGATTATAATTTAAAAGTAATTCTTTCATTAAAAGATTATATTGAAAAGGATAAAATTGCTATATTTATAAATTGTGGAGACCATAAAAATGTTTTTAAAATTTTAAAAGACAATTTTGATAAATACGATATGAAATATGAAATTCATAATGATCTTAATGAATCTATTAATTTTGCAATAAGTTCATATGAAAATGATATAAAAGGTGTACATATTTTTATTAATGATGAGATTTTTACAGCTATTTATTTAACAAATATTTTAATGAGAGCATCAGATATACTAGTAACAAAACCTAGTGAACTTGCATTTTATCCTGTTCCAAAAATTATGATTCAAAGAGTTGGTGGGCATGAAGCATGGGGAGCTATACACTCATCTGAAATTGGAGATGGTACAATAGAATGTGAAACTCCTGAATTTGCAATTCAAGCAGCAAAGTTGTTAATAGAGAGAAAAAATATGTTTATGCTTTATTGTTCAAATATCGTTAAAAATAAATCTGTTGGTATATATGATGGGGGATACAATTTAGTAAAACTGTTTAAAAATTTAAATCTATTTAATTAAAAATATATTAGTAAATTACTTAAAATATAAATAAACTATAAAAATGAAATATTTTAATCTAAGAAATAAAACAAAAGAGTTTATTATATTTTGTTTTTGTTTTTTTGTTTTTCTTTTTTTTCCTGATTCTTCTTTTTTTAAAGTAAAATTGTTAAGTAAATCATATTTTCTACAAAACTTAAAATCTTTAAATAAAAAAATTTTATATACTAAAAATATTGAAGATTTTGGGTTTATAAAAAATTATGAAATAACAAAAAAATCAAAAGAATTAAATATTTTTAAAGAAAAAAAAGTATTCCAAAAAAATATTATTGGTTTCAATGATGAAATATTAAACAATTTTCATAATATAAAATCATTATTTATAAATAAATATAAAAGTTTAAATATAGATAATTTTAATTTTAGTTCAAATCTAATAAGAATTGTTTTTACAAGAGAACAGGTTGAAAAAAAATATATTTTTGAAGAGTTGGAAATCTTTTTTGATATTTTAATTTATGTTTATCCTGATGCATTAATTAATAAAGATTTTGTAAAATTGCTTGGAATTGCAAAAACTCAAATTTTTAATGAAATAGAGAAAAAATATAAAAATGGTTTATATGTATATAAAAATGAGTTGATCTATATTTTAATAAAAAATTTAATAAATTTTATTAATAATGCACATTTTAAGATTGATAACAGATATTCTATTTTTAAAAATTTTATTTTTTTATACAATCCAGAAAAAATTTATAGGTTGAATAATATTTTTGAAAAAGAAATTGATAAAAAATATTTTTATTATTTATATGATATTTATTTTTTTCCAGGAATATTTGTAAGATATAAAAATTTTGAGTTTGAAAATGATCTTAAAAATCAAATATATAGTAATCAAAAAATTGAATATGAATATATTGAAGAAAAGACATTTAAAGATAAATATTTTGAGATTGAGAAAGAAGCTGAAGAATATTTAAAAAAATATGAACTTAATTCATATATAAAATATTATATTAATAAGATATATTTGAATAATTTAGACTACTTAGTTAATGAAAATATAGTAGAAAATTTAAAAACAAAAAATGATCAATCAGATAAATCTGATATAAGCCAAAATAAAAATAATGTTAAAAATAATAATAAAAATAATAAAATGAAAAATAATTTAAAGGAAGAAAATTATATTTTTAAAAGAAAAGAGATTTTTTCCTATATAAAAATAAAATCATTCGATCATTTATTTGATAAAAGTTTAAAAAGATTTGTTAATGATGCAAATATATTAAAAAAAGAAAAATTTATTATAATTGATTTAAGAGATAATGAAGGTGGAAATATTGAATATGTAAAAAAATGGATAAAAAATTTTTTTGGAATAGATTATGATTTATATTATAGAAGTTTTTCTTTTGAGAACAGATTAAAATATTTATTAAGAATGAATTATTATAAAGCATTTAATAATATTAAGTTTTATAATTATTCTTATGATATGTTTCTAAAATTAGAAAAAGATTATTTTAATTTTGATATTGAAGAAAATCGAAATTATAAAATTGAAAATAGAGAAAATGATAGATATATTTTTATTATACAAAATAATAAGACTTCTTCTCTTTCTGAATTATTTATTAATTTTTTAAAAAAGTTTGAAAATGTATTTTTAATAGGTACAAATACAAAGGGGGCTATGATTTATGGGGATCCAGGGTTACTTTATTTAAATAAATTAAATTTAATAATTTTGATACCAACAAGAATAATAGATTATAGTACAACAAATAATCCAGAAGGAATTGGAATTTTGCCAGATATTTGGTTATTTGAGGAAAAAAATAATTATTCTTTTTATATAGATTTTATAAAAAAGGTTTTATTAAATTATATAAAAAAATAAAATTAAAAAATTTAAATATAAAAAATTTTTACAATATTAACTAATTTTATGATTGATTTGATAAAAGAGTTTGATTTAAATTTTAAAAATGTTTATTCTATTATTGGTATTTCAAAGAATTCTGGGAAAACTACACTTTTAAATTATCTAATTAAAAATATTGAAAAAAATAATAAAAATTATCTTATTACATCAATTGGTTATGATGGAGAATCTGTTGATCTTGTTACTGAAACTGAAAAACCTTCTATTTACATAAATAAAAATAATTATTTTATAACATATAGAAAATTTATAAATGAGATTTCTCATGGTCTAGAAATAATCAAAAACATAAAAAATGAATCTATATTTGGAGATCTATATTTGTGTAAATCTATTTCATACATAAAAACAAAGATAACAGGTCCTCAAAATAATATTCATATGAAAAATATTATCAAATTTGCAAAAGATTTGATTGATTATTTTCTTATAGATGGAGCTTTAGATAGAAGTTCTTCTTGCTCACCTTTAATTTCAAATGGATATATATTAGTAATTTCTCCTTCATATTATAATTCTGAGAATGAATTAAAAATAGGTATAGAAAATTTATATTATAAAAATCAAATTATAGAAGAAGTTTCGTTTGAAAATATTGATTATAAACTTAAATATAATATAGAAATTGAAATTTATAATGAAAAGAATAGTAAAATAGCTAATATTAATATTCCACTAATTAATTTGAAAAATTATATTATAGAGAAAGATAACATATTTATTTTTTATAAAAATAAAAAAATATATGAATTAAAAATTTCTTCTATTATTGGTAATGAAGAAAAAATTTATCCATATTTAAAAGATGTTTCAGCAATTTATTTTCCAAAAGCATTAACTGAGATCTCTTTAAAAAAAATTTATCAGAAATTATTATCAGATTTTGATATATATCTTCTTGATCCAACAAAGAACTTTTTAAGTTATAGTTTTTATAAGATGATAAAAAATAGTAATATTAGATTATATTATTTTTTAAAACCAACACTTAAAGGAATTATAAGTTCGACATTTCATCCACAAAAAAAACTTTTAATAAATCCTAAATATTTAAAAAAACTAATTGCTTCTTATTTTAAGGGAACTAAAATAATCGATCTGTTCTATGATAATTAAAATATTTTCTTAATAATTAACATAAATACTCAATTATAAATATTTTTTAATTTTCATTTTAAATTTATTAAAATATCTTCTGTCTATAAATTTTATAATTAAGAGAGAAATCAATAACAAAATTGTTGAAAGAAAGAAAGAAAATATTACTTTAGTATTTTCTTCAAATTTTTTAAAAAAAATAAAGTATCCTAAAAAAATTCCAGATAGAATAAAAACAAATGGTATTCCATAAACAATAGAAGTTATTTTTAAAATAGAAATATCATTTATAATTAAATAAACAAACTCATTCTCATTAAAATCTTTATAATCTTCAATATTATCTATTTTTATTTCTTTATCTTTGAAATTGCAAATACTTTTAGCTTTACAAACTTCACATCCCCCAGAACTTTCATCCCCTACAATTTTTAAATAAATAAAATTTTTATCTTTTTTTATTATTTTAGCTTTTTCTTTAATCATAAAAAATCCTATTCATCTTTCATTAAAAAATTTATAAAATATTATTAAATATAGATTGTAATTAAAAGATAAAAAATATAATAAAATAAAAATAATTAAAAAGAAATTTTAAACAAAAATGTAAAGAAAATTATTTATTTATAACATTTTTATTTTTATTGTATGCACCTGTAGGGCATTTTTCACCATATTCAAATTTTATTTTATTATATTCATCAAAATTAATTTGAGCAAGATTATCAATAAGTTTAATTGCATTTTCATTTCCATCTTTTTGAGCATTTCTAACACAAATACCACAAGCAATACATGCTGTTTTACAAATATTTTTTGCAACAATCGTCGGATCATGATTTTTACAATAAATAAAAATATCTCTATCAATCGGATGTAATTCTATAAGATGTCTTGGGCAAGCCTCAACACAATTACCACAACCAGTACACTTACTTGCATCGACAACAGGTATCCCTATATTTTTAACAATTGATATAGCATTAAATGGGCAAGCAGAAACACATGATCCCATTCCAATACAACCATATTTGCACATTTTTGAAGTATCTGTTGTTGAAAAATAAGCATATGCACAATCTTTAACTCCCTGATATTTTCCAATAAAAGAGGCAAGATTTAAATCTCCCTGACACATAACAACAGCAATTTTCTTAATAGATTTTTCAGCTTTTATACCCATTATCGATGCTATTTTTTGAGTAGTTTCATCACCGCCAACAACGCATTTGTTTATTTTTTCATTTTTTGTTACAATTGATTCAGCGTACATTGAACAGGAAGCATAACCACAACCACTACAATTTGCCCCAGGTAATGCTTTTTCAACCTGCTCAATTTTAGGATCTACTTCTATGTGAAACTTGATATTTCCATAAACAAGAAATAGAGAGAAGACTAATCCTGTAATACCCATTATAAAAACAGAAATTAAAATAGTCATATTAATACTCCATTTTATTTAATCTTAAATATGAAATTTTTTAAATAAGCAATTACTAAAAAATTAAAAAGAAAATAATCCAGAAAATCCCATAAAAGCTAAAGCTAATATTGCAGCAGAAATTAGAGTAATAGGAGCTCCTATAAATGGTCTAGGAATATCTGCAAATTCTAGTTGTTCTCGAATTCCAGCCATTATTACTATTGCTAATGTAAAACCAATACCAGAACCAAGCCCAAATATTATAGATTCGATAAAAGAGTATTCTTTTAGGGCTTGAAGTAAAGCAAGACCTAAAATTGAACAATTTGTTGTTATTAAAGGTAAAAATATACCTAAACTTCTATATAAAATAGGAGAACTTTTTTTTATAAACATTTCTACAAACTGAACAAGTGCAGCAATTACTAAAATAAAAGAAACATATTGTAAAAAAGGAAGTCCTAATTTAATCAAAAATAGATTATTAATAATCCAAGTAACTATTGCAGTTAACACCATTACAAAAATAACTGCTAAACCCATTGAAAGAGCTTGATCAATTTTTTTAGATACTCCAATAAATGGACATATTCCAAGGAAATAAGTCAAAACAAAATTATTTATAATTATTGAAGATATAAATAAAAATATGAGTTTTGTAAACATAAATAACTCCTAAAAATTTTTATTACTAATAGTTCTTATTTATGAATTTGTAGAGAGCTATAAGAAAACCTAGCGTTAAGAAAGCTCCGGCTGGTAATATCATAATTAACATAGGATTATAAAAAGAAGAAATAATAGGAATTCCTAAAATCTGCCCATTTCCAAGTAATTCTCTTATTGCTCCAATTACAATTAATGCACATGTAAAACCTAATCCCATACCTAAAGAATCAAGAAAAGATTCAAAAATACCATTTTTAGTAGAATAAGCTTCGATTCTTCCCATAATAATACAATTAACAACAATTAAAGGAACATAAGGCCCTAATGCTTTTGATAAATCAGGGAAAAAAGCTTTTAAAAAAAGATCGGCAACAGTAACAAAAGTAGCAATTAAAACAGCATATACTGGAATTCTAACTTCAGAAGGTACTAAATTTTTTATAAGTGATGCAAAGACTGCTGAAAAAATAAGTACAAAAGATGTTGCTAATCCCATAGCTATTCCATTAGTAACAGAAACAGTAACAGCAAGAGTTGGGCACATTCCTAAAATTTGGTAAAAAGTAGGACTTTCTTGCCATAAACCTTTTGTTAAAATTTTTAAATATTCATTCTTTTTATTCATATTAAATCCTCTTAAATTATTAATTACAAAAATAATAAATTAAGATAAAAATTAAATAGATTAATAAAATTATTCTAATTTTCTTTTGATTTATTTATTAATTCAATAGCTTTTTTTAAGTTACTATTCAAAATTTTAACAACAGACTTAGATGAAATTGTTGCACCAGATATAGCTTCAATTTGGTTGTTTTCTTTCGATGCTTTAGCATTTTTTACATAAGTAATTTCTTTTTCTGTAGATAATCCAGAAAATTGATTTTTAAAATAATCTTCTTGAATTCTAGCACCAAGTCCTGGTGTCTCTTTTTGGTCAAGGATATAAATATTGATAATATTTTTTAAATCACTACTTATTGAAACAAGTATATAAATATTATCCTGATATCCTCCACCTACCATATAAATAGCATAACCAATAATTTCATTATTATCATTAAGTCCTTTATAAATAGAAAGTTCATCAGAGTTTAATTTCTCAAATTTAGATGCTTCGGGTAGAACTATTTTTATAGCATCTTCAAGTGCTTTTTGCTGATTATAGTTTATTTTATTAATAAATTTAGTATAAGAAATTGATAAAACAAAAGCTGATAAAATACATGTTATTACTAAAACAATTATCATTTTTTTCATAAAAACTCCATTTATAATTAATCCTAAAAATTTTTTATAATATTATTCTATTCAAAGTTATTGTTATTAATTGAGTATAACCTATTATTATGAACCAAAACTTTTAATTTTTATATATTTATTTATCAATGGGGTGAATGAATTCATTATAAGTATTGAAAACATAACTCCTTCTGGGTATCCACCAAATAATCTTATTAAAAATACAAGTAATCCAGCACCTATTCCAAAAATTACTATGCCTTTATTCGTATAAGGTGTAGTTACCATGTCTGTTGCCATATAGAAAGCACCAAGCATTAATCCACCTGCAAAGATATGGAATATAGGTGAAGCATATGTTGATGGATTTATAAGATACATTATCCCTGTTAGTAAAAAAACTGATCCAATGTAAGAAACTACCATTCGCCAGTTTACAATTTTTAAGATAATTAAAATTAATCCTCCTATAATAATACTTAGAGCTGAGGTTTCACCAATACATCCACCAACTTGTCCAATGAATAATTTTAATGGATCAGTAAAAACTTTGTCAAATTTAGCTAAAGCTAGGGGTGTAGCAGAAGAAATAGCATCTGTTGCAATACTTGTAGAACTTGATATATTATTTGAAAGGAATTTGAATACATTGTTTGGATTTGAAAAGGTAGTAAGTGCAGCAGGATAAGCTGCTGACAAAAAAGCTCTTCCTACAAGAGCAGGGTTCCATATATTTGATCCAAGTCCTCCAAATATTTCTTTACCAATAAGAATTGAAATAAAAGAACCTAGAGCAACCTTTTGCCAAGAAATAGTTGGTGGTAAAGTCATAACTAGTAAAATAGCAGTTATTATTGATGACCCATCAAAGATAGAATAAATATTTTGTTTTCTTATAAGTTTTACAACAAATTCAGTTAATAATGCAAATATAATTGAAACAATATATACTAAAAGCACATTTAAACCAAAAAATAGAATAGAGATTATTATTGTTGGAATTAATGATAATATTACAATATACATTATTTTTTGTATTGAAATATCTTTTTTAATATGTGGAGAAACAGTTATTATTAAATCTATTTTTTTGTTTTCCATTTTTTCTCCTTTTGAAATATAATAATTTTATTTTTCAATTTTTAATATTTATTTTTTTACAACACTTTTTTAATTTTTACTTTTATTTTTTTTAATATTTTTTTATTTTCTTGTTTTATTTCATTTTTTATACAAGTCCTTTGTATCTTATAATATTTTTTGCATATTTTATCCAACCAACAATTTGAATATTAGCAGGGCAACTATAAGCGCAACTTCCGCATTCTATACAATTATATAGATCATATTTTTTAATCTCATCAAAATATTTTGCCTTAGCTAATTCTGCAAGTCTATTTGGCATAAGATTCATAGGACAAACTGAAATACAGCTTGAACATTTAATACAATGTTTTTCTTCAGGTTGAATGAAAAATTTATCAGTTAAACATAAAATGCCACTTGTACCTTTACTAGTATAGTAATCAAGTGATTGTAAAGTTTTTCCCATCATAGGTCCTCCAAGGATTACCTTGATAGTATTTTCCTTTAAGTTCCCACAAAATTTAATAATATCTTCTATTTTAGTACCATTTGGAATTAAAAGGTTTTGAGGATTATTTATTCCATCACCCGTAATCGTAATAACTCTATCTATAGATGGTTTATTAAAGTAAAAAGCTTCATATATAGCATAAAGAGTACCTATATTTGAAACAACAGCACCAACATCAAAAGGAAGTCCGCCTTTTGGAACAATTCTTTTTGAAACAGAATAAATTAACATCTTTTCAGCACCTTGAGGATATTTAGTCTTTAATGGAACTACCTCTATTGGCATGTTAAATTCCGCTTTAAGCTCATTAAATTTCATAAAAGATTTCATCTTATTATTTTCAATTCCAATATAAATTTTTTTGAAATTAAATATTTTATTAACAATCTCTATTCCTTTTAGTATTTCAATGGTCTTCTCTAACATAAGTCGAGAGTCTGAAGTTAAAAAAGGTTCACATTCTGCTCCATTTACAACAAAAATATCAATTGGTTTTTCTTTAATTTTTGTATAAGCTGATTTGTATTTGTGATATACAGGAAAAGTAGCTCCTCCCATACCTACAATTCCATTTTTATGAATATGTTCTAATATTTCTTCAGGGGTTAGATTATCAAGTTTAAGATCAACCTTCGTAAATTTATGATTTTTTGTTTCCTCTTTGTTAACTTCGATTTCAACATGTTCAACAAGGGAACCTCCAGGAAGGGGTTTTTTAATAATATTTTTTACAATTCCAGCAATAGATGAATGAATATTTGCAGAAACTGTTCCTGTAGCCTCTCCTATTAATTCACCAACTGTTACTTTATCACCTTTCTTTTTTAATGCTTTTGCAGGTGATCCAAGGTGCTGAGAAAGAGGAATAGAAATAATGTCTGGTAATTCAAATTCTTTGATAGGTAAATTATCTGTTAAATCTTTAAAATAGTGAGGATGAATCCCTTTATTGAAAGTCTTTATTTTCATATAAACTCCTAAACTTGAGAAAATTAAATCATTTTTGAAAAATATATTATTAATAATAAATAAATCAATAAAAAAATTAAAATTTATTAAAAATTCTTGACAATTAAATAAAAATGTTTAAGTTTTAAACAAATATTTTTTAAAATTAACTTAGGAGGAATTTTTATGAAGAAATTGTTTTACATTTTGATTAGCTTGCTCCTTGCTTTTTCAATTGTTTTTGTTTTTTCATGCAAGAAAACAGGTGGTGGTGTTACATTAAAATATAATAATGGAACTGAACCAGAAACTCTAGATCCAGCTGTAATGTCAGGACATCCAGAAATGATGATAGCATATCAGTTATTTGAAGGTCTTGTATCATATGATTCAAAAGCAAATCCTGTTCCTGGTGTAGCTGAAAAATGGGATGTATCTGAAGATAAAACTGTTTATACTTTCCATTTAAGAAAAAATGTTAAATGGTCAGATGGTCAACCTGTAACTTCTGATGATTTTTATTTTGCATGGTTAAGAGCAATGAAAAGTGAAACTGGTGGTGATTATGCATTTTTATACTGGGATTATATTAAAGGTGCACAAGATTATGCAGATGGAAAAGTTACTGAAGCTGATGTAGGTTTAAAAGTAATTGATAAATATACTTTCCAGGTTACTTTAAATGCTCCTACACCATATATTTTAGATATTTTTGCTTTCCCAACATTTATGCCAGTTCCAAAACATGTTGTTGAAAAAGTTGGAAATGATACATGGTTTAAAAAGGAAAACATAGTTACAAATGGTGCTTATTTATTAAAAGAATGGATTCCACAACAAAAAATTGTTATGGAAAAGAATAAAGCATATTGGGATGCTAAAAATGTTAAAGTTGAAATTTTAGAATTCTATGCAATAGAGGAAGCTACTACAGCTTTAGAGATGTATTTAAATGGTGAGCTTGATATTTTAAATACAGTTCCAACTGAAAGAATTGATGAAATGAAAACAAGAGATGATTATCATCAAGTTCCTGAATTTGCTACATATTACTATATAATAAATGTTAAAGCAAATAAAGCTTTAGCTGATGTTAGAGTTAGAAAAGCTCTTGCTATGGCAATTGATAGAGAATATATTGTTAATTATATTACAAAATCAGGTCAAATACCAGCATATTCATTTGTACCAGAAGGTTTAACTGGATATAAGGGTCCAAAATTTGATAAAGGTGATCTTGATACAGCAAGAAAACTATTAGCTGAAGCAGGTTATCCAAATGGTAAAGGATTCCCAAAAATAACAATACTTTACAATACTTCAGAAGGTCATAGAAAAATAGCTGAAGCTATCCAGCAGATGTGGTCAAAAGAACTCGGAATTAAAGTAGAACTCTTAAATCAAGAATGGAAAGTATATCTTGATTCAAGAGATAATCATCAATTTGATGTTGCAAGAGCTGGATGGATAGGTGATTATCTTGATCCAAAAACTTTCTTAGATATGTTTATTACAGGTGCTTCTTTCAATAATGGACAATGGTCAAATCCTAAATATGATAAATTAGTAAAAGCTGCTTTAAATGAATTTGATGTTACAAAGAGATATCAATTATTTGCTGAGGCTGAAAAAATATTACTTGATGAAATGCCAATAATTCCAATTTATTATTATTCAACAGTTTATATGGTTAAACCATATGTAAAAGGTTATGATGATAATTTAAGAGATTTACATCCATTTAAATATGTCTATTTCGAAAAGAAATAATTAGGAAGAATAATTTAAATTTTTTAAGTAAAAAGAGGAGCAAAATAAATTGCTCCTCTTTTTTTATAAATTTATTTAAATAAAATTATTATTTTGCTTGAAAATTTTCTAAAAATAAAAAGATTAAAAAAATAAAAGCATAACAATTAAACAAAAATTAAAAACTAAAAATAAAAAAATAATTGTAATAAAAAAAAATGTATGTATTATTTAAAAGACCAATTTAATTATAAATTTTCTATTGCTAATTTTACATATATTAAATAATACTAATAACTAAATTAATAAGAATAGGAAAATATAAATGAGTGATTGGTATGAAATACTTTTTAGTGAAGATAAAGTATTAATAAGGTATAAACTAAAAAACAGGATTTTTCCAATAATTGGTTTTATATTATTCTCATTTTTTTATATTTTATTAATATTTAACAAAGAGCAATTAAAATTTTTTCATCATATTTTTTTTATTTTTATTATTTTTGTATCTTTTTATCTTTTTTCTATTGTTGATAAATATATTTTTAGTTTAAAAGATTCTAAAATATATATTTATAATGGATTTTTATTTTTTATTAAAGATAAAATATATTTGTTTGATGATATTGACAAAATAATTATATCAAATTTCTTTTTTAAATATAAAAAAAAAGAGAGATTTGAAATAATTGTTAATTTAAAAGATGGAAAAAGTATTAAAATTGGGAATTTTAAAAATAAAGATGATATTATAAAATTTGAAAGTTATTTTAAGAAATTTATTGATAAATAAAAAAATAAATAAGAGGTAGGATTTATGAAAGCTATTTTATCTCCTGGGTTTTTCAAATATCTTGCTCGTCGTTTATTTTCTATGATTGTTACTGTTTTTATAATAATTACTCTATTGTTTTTTATTATGAGATTGTCCCCTGGTGGTCCTTTTGATAAAGAAAAACCTGTTCCTGAAGCCATAAAGAGAGCTTTAGAAGCGAAATATAATCTTGATAAGCCATTATTGGTTCAATATTACTTATACTTAAAAGATTTAATTATTAAAGGTGATTTTGGTCCATCAATGAAATATAAAGGTTTTACTGTAAATGAACTTCTAAAAGCTAAATTTCCAGTATCATTTAGAATTGGTCTTATTACTATTATATTTTCAGTTATTATTGGAATAATTTTTGGAATTATTTCTGCAATGTATCAAAATAAATGGCCAGATTATTTTTTTATGGGAATAGCTGTTATTGGAATATCGATGCCATCTTTTTTAATAACTATTTTATTCCTATTATTTTTCGCTAAGACATTGAAAGTTGTTCCATTTATTTGGGAAAATGGTAATCCTTTAAGTTATGTTGTTCCTGTATTGTCTCTTTCTTTAGCAGAAATAGCTTATATAACAAGATTAACAAAGGTTGGGATTTTGGATACTCTTCATAAAGACTATATAAGAACAGCAAGAGCTAAAGGATTACCAGAGAAAGAAGTTATAATAAAGCATGTTTTAAAAGGTTCTCTTATTCCTACTGTAACATTTATTGGTCCTGCTTTTGCAGCTATTGTTACTGGTTCTGTTGTAGTAGAACAGATTTGTAATATACCGGGTATTGGTAGAGACTATGTACAAGCTGCATTTAACAGAGATTATCCTGTTTTTATGGGTGTCATGATATTGTATTCAGTTCTTTTAATTTTAATGAATTTTATTGTTGACATAGTTTATGCTTTTTTAGATCCTAGAATTAAATATAATTAAATCTTTTTAATAATCATTTTGAGGGGTAAAAAATGGATGGAAGAAAAATAGAACTTGAAGAAGTTAAAGGGGTCTCACTATGGCTTGATGCATGGAGGAGATTAAAGAAAAATAAAATGGCAATTTTAGGTGCAATTGTAGTTATAATACTTGGATTAATTTCTCTTTTTGCATATAAAATAGCTCCATATCCATATGAAGAGATAAATATGCCACATCAGTTTGAAAAACCAAATTTTAATAATTTTCCTTTCGTTTTGAAGATAGATAAAAATGATATGAAACATACATTACAGTTTATTGATTATCTTATAAAATCTGATGATCCTATATCTATTTTTATAAAAACAAATTACAGAGAAATAAATGATTACCTTTTATCTTCTAAAGATTTAATAGAAAAATATAGGAAATATGATATTGTAAGAATTCCTGAAAAAAAAATTAAAGATAAAATAGATAAAGAGTTTAGTTCTTTAATAAATAAATATATAATTAATGACATTAATTTTTATAAATTTATTGTTAAAAATATAGGAAAAGAAGATTTTTATATATACAAATTTAATGAGAAGAGAAAAGTTGAAGAATTGTCTTATAAATTTAGAAGATTAAACAGCAAATATTCATCAAAATTGACGACTTTTACTATTAAAAAATTAAATAGAACAATACTTGAAGATATTTATCCTGAGTTTATTTCAATGGGAACATTTTTAGGAACAGATGCTCTTGGTAGAGATTTACTCTCAAGAATTATTTATGGAGGAAGGGTTTCTTTAACAGTTGGTATTATAACTGCATTTATTTCTTTTGTTATTGGTGTTATTTATGGTGCAATATCAGGATTTGCTGGGGGTAAAGTGGATAATTTAATGATGAGAATTGTTGATATTTTTTATGGGTTGCCATATATGTTTATAGTTATATTATTAATGGTTATTTTTGGAAGAAATTATATAATGCTTTTTATTGGTATTGCAATTGTTTCATGGATGGGAATAGCAAGAATTACAAGAGGCCAAATTATTTCATTGAAAAACAATGAGTATATAGAAGCTGCAAAAACTATAGGTGCATCAAAACTTAGAATTATTCTAAGACATTTAATCCCAAATGCATTAGGTCCAATAATTGTTTATATAACACTTACAATTCCACAGGTAATGCTTTCTGAAGCTTTTTTATCATTTTTAGGATTAGGAGTACAACCCCCTATGACTTCTTGGGGATTACTTGCAAATGAAGGAGCTAAAGCAATTTCAAACTATTCATACCTCATAATTTATCCTGGGTTAGTTTTAACTATTTGTCTTTTCTCATTGAATTTTTTAGGGGAAGGATTAAGAGATGCTTTAGATCCATCATTAAAGAATAAAATTTAAAAAAATCTAAAAGGAAATAAATATGGGAGAGAAACTCTTAGAAGTAAAAAATTTAAAAACAATATTTAAAACAGATGAAGGTATTGTTAAAGCTGTTAATGGGGTATCATTTTCTTTAAACAAAGGTGAATCTATAGGGATTGTTGGTGAATCAGGATGTGGAAAATCAGTTACAAATCTAAGTATAATGAGATTAATTCCGGAACCTCCCGGGAAAATAATAGATGGAGAAGTTATATATAAAGGAACAAATATTCTTAAATTGAAAAAGAAAGATCTTTACAATATTAGAGGAAAAGAGATCTCTATGATATTTCAGGATCCAATGACTTCATTGAATCCTTTTCTTTCTATTGAAACCCAATTAACTGAAACGATTATGTTACATGAAAAAGTAAATAAAAAAATTGCAAGAGAAAAGGCTATTTCGATGCTATCTATGGTTGGTATCCCTAATGCAAATAAAAGAATTGATTCTTATCCTCATGAATTTTCAGGTGGAATGAGACAAAGGGTAATGATTGCAATGGCTTTATCTACAAATCCAAGTCTTTTAATTGCAGATGAACCTACTACCGCATTAGATGTGACTATACAAGCTCAGATACTTGAATTGATTAACGAACTTCAAAAAAAGATAAACATGTCACTTATTTTAATTACTCATGATCTTGGAGTTGTTGCTAGAATGACAGAAAGAATAATAGTAATGTATGCGGGATATATAGTTGAAGAAAATAAAACAGAGGAATTATTTGAAAGTCCAAAACATCCATATACTTTTGGATTACTTAAATCAATTCCAAAGTTAGATGAAGAAGAAAAAGAGGAACTTTATTCAATAAAAGGTACTCCACCAAATTTGGTTAATCTTCCTGATGCTTGTCCTTTTTATCCAAGATGTGAAAGAGTTCAAGATATCTGTAAAAATAAAATGCCAGAATTGAAAGAGATAAAGGTTGGTCATAGGATTGCATGTTTTAATCCTTATTAATAAATTTAAATCAAGGTAAACTAAATTAGGATTAGTCTTATATTATAAAATTAATTATGGGGAAAAATATGGAAAAATTAATTGAAATAAAAAATTTGAAGAAATATTTTGTAGTTGGATATAAAGATCTTTTAAGAATAAAACCTATTTATTTAAGAGCTGTTGACAATGTTTCATTTGATATTTTTAAGGGGGAAACTTTAGGTCTTGTTGGTGAATCAGGATGTGGTAAATCTACATTGGCAAGAACTATTATTAGAATTTATGATCCAACAGATGGTGATATGTTTGTTAATGGTAAAAATTATGCAAAATTAAAACATAATGAACTAGTTAAAGAAAGAAGAAATATTCAAATGATATTTCAAGATCCTTATGCATCATTAAATCCAAGAATGACTGTTGGTGATATTGTTGCTGAACCATTAAAGATATATAAGGGATTGAAACTAATAGAAATGAGTAATCAAGATATAAAGAAAAGAGTACAAGATCTTTTTGAAATAGTAGGATTATCAAAAACCCATATAAATAGATATCCCCACGAATTTTCAGGTGGTCAAAGACAAAGGATTGGTATTGCAAGAGCATTAGCTTTAAATCCTAAAATAATATTATGTGATGAACCTGTATCAGCTTTAGATGTATCAATCCAATCCCAAGTTTTAAATCTTCTTTCAAATTTACAAAAAGAGTTTGGGTTAACATATCTTTTCATATCACATAATCTTTCAGTTGTAAGGCATATTTCTAAAAGAATAGCAGTAATGTATCTTGGAAGAATTGTTGAAATTTCAGATTATCAAGAAATTTATAAAAATCCACTTCATCCTTATACTATAGCTTTACTTTCTTCAGTTCCAATTCCAAATCCAAAAAAAGAAAAATCAAGAAAAAGAATAATACTTGAAGGAGATGTACCTTCTCCTGATAGAGAATTTGTGGGTTGTAGATTTTATGAAAGATGTTATAAAAGAATGGATGTATGTAAAGAAAAAGCTCCTCAATTGAAAGAAGTTAAAGATGGACATTTTGTTGAGTGCTTTTTATATTAGTTTTTAAGAGTGCATTTAAAATAGAAAAAATTTATAATAAATTAAAAAAATTATTTTTATCAAAAAAAGAAATTTTATTTTAAATGTTTGATTAAATATAAAATATTTAAAGGGCAAAAGATTGTGAATAAGAATAATATTTTAAATATAAAAGATAATTTGAACAGATTAAATAAGATTAAAGTTGGTATTTTAGGGGCAACAGGAGCTGTTGGTCAAAGATTTGTTTCTCTTTTAGAGAATCATCCAATTTTTGAATTAACTGATTTGGTTGCATCAGAAAGATCAGCAAATAAGCTATATTCTCAAACAGTAAAATGGATACTTGAAGAACCTATGCCAAAAAATGTTAAAGATATGAAAGTTAAAGAGGTAGGAGAGCCTCATGATGCTAAACTATTTTTTTCAGCATTAGATTCAAGTGTAGCTCAAGATATTGAAATGAATTATATAAAAAATGGTTTTATTATAATATCAAATGCAAAAAATTATAGAATGAATGATGATGTTCCACTTATGCTTGCTGATATAAATGGTGATCATATAAGATTATTGGATTTTCAAAATTATGGTAGTGGAAAAATTATTACAAATCCAAATTGTGTTGTTTCAGGTCTAGCAACTTGTTTAAAACCTATTTATGATAATTTAGAAATTGATTTTGTTAATGTAGTATCGATGCAAGCAATATCAGGTGCTGGTTATCCAGGAGTTCCATCAATGGATATAGTTGGAAATATTATTCCCTATATAAAAGATGAAGAGAAAAAAATAGAGATTGAGCCTTTGAAAATTTTAGGTAAGATTGATGAAAATGGATTTATTAAGTTTGCTGATTTTAAAATATTTGCTCAATCAAATAGAGTTCCTGTTGTTAATGGTCATACTGCTTCTGTAATGGTTAAATTTAAACAAAAGCAAAACATAGATGATATAAAATCATTATTTATTAATTTTGATAATACATTAAATATAGAATCTAAATTTGGAAATTATAAAATAATAGTGTTTGAAGATAGAGATGATTTCCCACAACCAAGATTTGATGTTAATAAAAATTATGGAATGTCTGTTTTTGTTGGACATTTAAATCAAAAAGATGATAAAATTATTCATTTTGTTTATTTAGTTCATAATACAATAAGAGGAGCAGCTGGAGCAGCTATATTAAATGCTGAATATTTTTGTTCAAAAAATATAAATTTAAAGAAGTATAATATAATTTAATTTTATTTAATATGAATAAAAGTATTATCTACTTTTTTCTTCTATCTAATTTTTTATCTTTTTTTATATTTGGATGTTCGAATTTTTATAAAAATGATATTTATTTAAGAAGATATTTAAATTTAAATAAAGTTTATTATACATTTTGTAATATTGAAAATTTTAATCAAAATGAACTTAATAGTTTAAACTGGGAATTATATGATAGAAAAGTTTATAATAAAATAAAAAATCTTATAAATGAAAATAAAAATGAAAGAAATATTTTAATTTATTTTAAGATATACATCCCTTTAGCAAATTTTAATAATCCTATTTTATATATAAGTAATATTCAAAATGAATTCTATGTTTATTTTAATAATAAGATTATTTTTTATTGTAATGAAAAATACTTTAAAAAAAATATAAATTTTTTTCCAATTTTTAATTATTTTATAAAATTAGATAAAGATGTTGAGGGAAATTATATATATATAAAATTGAAAAATCCTTATAATAAAAATTTTTATAGTTTTGTTTATGCTGAATACTCGGAATATTTATTAAAATTACTAAGAGAACATTTGTTTTTTATATTATTAGCAACAATATTTTTATTATTATCATTAATTGTTCTCTTTTTAATAAAAATACTTTCTTTAAAAGAAAATTCTATTTTTTTAATTCTATTGCTACTTTCTTTTTCTTTTTATACTTTCTCTATTTGTTTTATAAAAGATCTTTTATTTAATAGAAATGAAGTTTTTAATTTTTTTTTCTTAGTTTCAATAATTTTAATCTATTTATCGCCAATACTTTTTATAAGAAATTTGATAGGGTTAAAATTTAATTTAATAAATATTTTTCTCTTTTTTTATCTTTTGTTTTTTGTTATTATTTTAATACTTTACTTTAAATTTTATTTTGATTTTACAACTTTTTTTAATTTATTTATTTCATCTATTTTTATCTTACTTTTATTCTTATGCTTATATTTTTTAATTAAAAAATATATTTCTGATTCATACTATTTTTTGCTTTTTGTAAGTTATTTTATATTTGATTTTGGGATTTTGGTTTCTTTTTATAAAGGGAGATTTAATAATATAAATAATAATTTTTTGTATTTTTTTACTATTGCTATTATTTTTATAGCAATATATGAGATTTATTATTTCTCAAATAAATTTAAAAATAATTTTTTTGATCTTGAGACAAATGTATTTAATAAATATTTTTTTGAAAGTCAACTGGATAGAGATATAAATTTATGTATAAGGGAGAATAAACCTATTTCAGTTATAAAAATAGAACTTACAAAAATAAATGAATTTGCAATATTAAATGGAGAAAAAAAAGCAAAAGAATTAGTAAAAAAATTTGGAGAAATTGTTAACATGAATATTAAAAGATCTACAGATTATTTGGCCATTATTGGAAAAAATAAATTTTTTATTGTATTACCTTTTACTGATATTGAAGGTGCAAAGATTGTTTTTGAAAGAATATTGAGAAATATTAAAGGTATTATAAGTATTAAAGCTGGTATTACTTTTATTTATCCAAAAAATATAAATGATAAAAATACTTTACTACAAAAATCTGAATATGCTTTACATGTTGCAAAAAAAGAAGATTTAGATTATTATGTAAGATTTTAATTTGTAAAATATAAAATTATATAAATTTATTTTATTTTCTATTAAAATTTTAATACAAATAAAATTAAAGTATAAAAAAGGAATTTTATATGGAAGAAAAGAATACCAATAAGAAGAAAAATTATATTTTCGAACAACTTTCCTATTTATTTTTAAATATTTTTATCTATGGAGCTTTTTTTATTTTTAATATATCAAGGTTTAATGATTTTGAAACCAATTATCTCTATTTCTTGATAGGAGGTTTTTTTACAATAATATTTTCCCTTGCACTTATAGAAAATACTATTTTACTTGCAGGAGAAAATTCAGATATAATCTACAATATAAAAACTATGGGACCCTTTCTTGGGAATTTTTATGGTACAATAAGGTTATTTTTTATTATTATTAGATTTATCCTTATTTATAAGATTTTTATAAATATTTTGATGTTATTTTTTAATATAGATTTAAATAATATAGTTTTTCAAATTATATTTTTAATCTTTCTTTTTATTATTTTAGTTTTATATGTATTAAATAAAAATAAAAAATTATTATCTTCTATTTCAAGAGCAATTATTAATATATTGTTAAGTATATTTTTAGTTTTTGTAATCTATTTTTTATTTTTTTTAATTTTAAAGAAAAATATAATTAATAAAAATATTAAAATTTTTGAATTAAACTTAAATAATATGGGATTTTATATTGGTGTTGTTTTTATATCATTTTCTCCTTTGTTAGATTTTTATGTTAATAAAAAGTATGATTTAAAAACAAAGAAAATAATTTTTACAAATATTTTACTTTTACTTTTAATAATAACAAACTTATTAACATTATTTATTTACTTTTTTGATAAAATATCAAATAAATCTGTCTTAATGGATTATATAATTAATTATTTAAGTTTTCTTTTTATTGTTTATATTCTAATAGATAATTTTTTTCTTGGAATTAGAGCTGTTGAGAGTTTAATAAATTTTAATATAATCCCGAAATTTGATAAATTTTCAAAAAATAAAAAATTTGATTTTAATAATATTTTTTATTTTTTAATTTTTATAGTTTTATGGTTTTTTCTAATAAATAATGATTTTTTAATTTTATTAAGATCTAACTTGATTATAATATTATTAATTTTTTTAATAAATAATCTTTCTTCTTTAATATTAAAAGAAAATTTTAATAAATCTAAAGATCTATTTATAGCACCTTTTAGTTTGACTTTGTTTTTAGATATAATTTCAATAATATTTATTTGTTTAATAATAGTGTTTATTTTTGATATAGTTGTCTTACCAATTGTTTTAGCAATTATATTTATTTCTATATTATTATTTTTGTTTTATGGCAATTACAAAATTACTAATATATCAGCTTTAAAGATTATTATTAATAAAGCATTAAATAAAGAAATAAATTCAAAAGATTTTGATACAGAAATAGGCGAATTGTTATTTTCAAATGAAAGATTTAAAAGAGATAGGTTTGATGAAATTGTTTCTAAAGCCAGATTTATAGATTTGGAAAAAGAATTGAGATTAGGGGATAGAGAAATTAATTTAGAAGATTTTTTTCTTTTTATTTCTGATGAAATTTCTAAAAAAATAAATGTAAATAAAAATATAATTTTTAACCTTTTTATAGAAAGAGAAAGATCTTCTTCATGTGCAATAAATGATACTGTTGCAATTCCTCATATTGTTATAGAAGGAGAACATATATTTGATATTATTTTTATAAGATCAAAAAAAGGAGTTGAATTTACAAACAAGAAAAAAGCAAAAGCTATATTTGTTTTAATTGGAACAAAAGATGAAAGAAATTTTCATTTACAAGCATTAGCTTCTATAGCACAACTTGTTATGGATGAAAATTTCGAAGATCATTGGGAAAAATGCGAAAATGAGGAAGATTTAAGAAAATTTATTTTAAATTTTGAAAGAAGAAAATTTTTACAATAAATTTATTTATCTTCTTTTTTTGGTTCTTTTTTGTTTTTAAAAATAGAATCAAATATTAAAAAAAATCCTAAAATAATAGTTAAAACAGCAAAAATTAAAGAATTATTGAATGATAGAGAATAAAAAATTGCAGATAAAATTATTAAGATTATTGAAGGTAAAAGATAATTTCTATTTTTGCTGTATATCCAAGTAACTAAAAATGAAATTCCAACTATTAAAATATAAGTTGGCCAAATTAAAGATGAATATTGCCAATTAGTAGATGTTTCAAAAATAAAAAAAATACCAAGTAAAAATAGAATAGTTGAAGGAATTAATACACCTGGATTATTTTTATTTAAATTTGATGAAACAAAAAAAGAACCAATTATAAGTAAAAAAGGCCACAAAGAAATATTAACTTTTATAAACTGATTAATGATAATTATAAGTCCAAATAAAATAAAAAGTATTCCAAATAAAAATGATGTTTTTTTCATCTTTAAATCCTCCTTATGAAAAATTTATCATCCAATTTGTTCCTTCTTTTGTGTCAAGTAGTTTTATATTATATTTTTCTAAAAGTTCATCTCTTATTTTATCAGCTTTTTCATATTGCTTATTTTTTTTATATTCTATTCTTTCTTTAATCTTTTGATTTAAATAATTCTCATCAATATTTAGTTCTTTTAAAAATCTTAATTTAAATTCATTAATAAAAATAGAAGGATTTTCATTAAATATATTTAAAACATTAGCTATTTTAATAAATTCAGAATAAAAATAGATTAAAAAAGAAACTTTTAAATCATCTTTAAAATATTTTGAATCAATAAAATCATTTATTTTTTTAAATATTTCTGAAAATAATCCAATTACTTTAGCTGTATTAAAATTGTCATCCATATATTCTATAAATTTTGATTTCATTTCATCAATAATATTAAAATAATTTTTGAAGTTATTATTATTTTTAAAATTATTTAAATCACTTTTTAACAATGAAACATCTATTTCTTTTATTATATTACTTTCATCAATTAAAAATGAATTTGTGAATCTAAATTTTATACTCATTTCAAATATTTTTTCAAGGGTTGAATAAAAATAATAAACTCTTTTACTTGCAATTTTAAAGATATCTAGAGAAAAATTTATAGGTGATGAATAATGGTTAGAAAATACAATAAATCTTATGATATCTGGTTGATATATTTTTAAAATATCTTTAATAGTAAAAAAATTTCCAAGAGATTTACTCATTTTTTGCCCATTTACCATGACAAGACCATTATGAATCCAATACTTTGCAAATTCCTCTCCAGAATAAGCTTCACTTTGAGCAATTTCATTTTCATGGTGAGGGAAAACAAGATCTTGGCCTCCTCCATGAATATCTAGTGTTTTCCCCAAATATTTCATAGCCATTACAGAGCATTCAATATGCCAACCAGGTCTACCTTTCCCCCATGGGGAATTCCATGATGGTTCATTTGGTTTGGCTGGTTTCCATAAAGAAAAATCAGAAAAATGTTTTTTTCTTTTTTTTTCTTCTTCAGAATCATTTTCACTTATGTTTTCTTCTATTGAAATTTTGGAAAGTTTTCCATATTGAGAAAATTTTCTTGTATCAAATAAAACCTCACCATCTGAAACATAAGCCATTTCTTTATCTATAAGAACTTGAATAAATTTGATAATATCATCGATATGATCAGTAACTTTTGGTTGAATATCAGCATCTTTAACTTTTAATTTTCTTAAATCATTTAAAGAATCATTTATATAATATTCAGTAATTTCAAAAAAATTCCTTTTTGTTTCATTTGCTTTCTTTATAATCTTATCATCAATATCAGTGAAATTTCTAACATACTTTACTTTATAGCCCTTATAGTTTAAATATTGTCTAATTGTATCAAATATAATAGCTTGATAGCCGTGACCAATATGAGCTTCATCATAAACGGTTATACCACAAGCATACATATTTACATAAGGAGGATTTAGTGGTATAAATTCTTCAATTTTTCTTGTCATTGTATTATATATTTTTATTCCCATAGTATAAATGACCTATTAGATTTTTATAAAGATAGTTAAACAAAATTATATGTCAAGTTTTAGAAAAAAATGTTTGAAAAAAAATTTAAAAATATTATTATTAATGTGTAAAACAAAATATTAATTTTTTTAAAATTTATCATTTTATTTTGTTTTATTTTTAATTTTATAATAAATAAAAACGAGGGGGATTTGAATGTCAAATAATTTATTAGCAATTCCCTCTCTCATCATTTTATTGGTAGGAATTTTTATTGGTTATATTATTAGACTTATATATGCTAAAAATAAGTTGTTAAGTTCAGAATCAAAAGCTGATAAGATTCTTAAAGAAGCAAAGGAGGAGGCACAAAGAATTATTTATAAAACTGAAGCAGAAACAAAAGAGATGTTAATTGATGCAAAAGAATCTATTATAAGGGAAAAAAAAGAGTTTGAGAAAGAAATAAAACAAAAACAACTTGAACTTTCAAATTATGAAAAAAGACTTATAAAAAAAGAAGAGTTAATTGATAAAAAAATTGAATTAATTGATTTGAAAGAACAAACATTAAATGAAAGAGAGAATCAATTAAATTTAAAAAATAATGAGATTGACAAAAAACTTGCAAATTTAGAGAAAGAGATAGAAAAAATTGCAGGGTTAACAAAAGAAGAAGCAAAAAGAATAATTGAGGAAAAAGCTAAAAAAGATTTGGAAATCCAACTTGTTGGCTATTATGATAAACTTATTGAAGATATTGAACTAAGAGCAGAAAAAGAAGCTAAAAATATTATCATTTCAGTAATGGAGAGACTTGCTTCTGAAATTTCAAAAGAAGTTAATATAACCAATATAACCCTACCTGACGATGAGATGAAAGGGAGAATAATAGGAAGAGAAGGTAGAAATATTAGAACTCTTGAAAATATTTTGGGGGTAGATATTATTATTGATGATACTCCTGAAATAGTAACTATATCAGGTTTTGATCCTATAAGAAGAGAAATTGCAAAGATGACTTTAACAAGACTTATTAAGGATGGAAGAATTCATCCAGCAAGAATAGAAGAGATATATGAGAAAGTTAAATTTGAAATAGAACAGAAAATAATTGAAGAAGGGAATAAAGCTTGCTATGACCTTGGTTTAAATAATGTCCCAAATGAAATTATAAAATATTTAGGTAGACTTTATTATAGAACTTCATATGGGCAAAATGTTTTAACCCATTCAAAAGAAGTTGCAAGAATTGCTGCTATGATTGCTGGTGAAATTGGGGCTGATGTGGAAGTTGCAAAACGAGCTGCTTTATTTCATGATATTGGTAAAGTTATTCATAGTGAAGAAGGTAATAAGCATGTAGAAGAAGGTGTAAAATTACTTAAAGCAGTTCGTGAATCTGAAGATGTTATAGAAGCAGTTGCAAATCATCATGAAAGTAGTGCCTTTGTTGCTGATAACGTATATAAAAGAACTAAAAATGAAAGCTTAGAATCTATTATAGTAAGAATAGCTGATGCCATTTCTGCTTCAAGACCAGGAGCAAGGTTTAATGAAGGAGCATGGGAAGATTATATAAAAAGGATTGAAGAACTTGAGAATGAAGCAAAGAGTTTACCAGAAGTAGAAAAAGCTTTTGCAATTCAAGCTGGAAGAGAAATTAGAGTATTTATAAAGCTAGATGTACCTGAAGAAAATATAGAAAATGTTGCAAAAACATTAAAAGCAAATATTCAGTTAAATAAAAACATCAAATATCCTGGAAGAATAAAAATAACCGTTATTAAAGAATCTAGAATTGTGGAGTATACAGATTGATAATTAAAGTCTTAGCAATAGGTGATATTGTAGGAAAAAGAGGGAGAGAAATATTGAAAAATTCTCTTCCTCAAATTTTATTTAAATATAAGCCAGATATTGTAATTGCAAATGGAGAGAATATATCAGGGGGTCTTGGGATTACTCCTAAAGATGCACAATTTCTTTTTGATAATGGGGTTGATATTATTACGACAGGGAATCATGTTTGGAGATATGAAGAGATAAAAGATTTTTTAGAGTCGAATGAAAGATTAATTAGACCTATTAATTATGGAGATATAGTTCCTGGAAGGGGATGGATTTTATATGAAAAAAATGGAGTTAGTTACCTTATATTAAATTATATTGGTTCTATTTTTATGGATTTATGTGTTCCACCATTTTATCATTTTGATAATTTTTATAAGAAAAACAAGTTTTTATTTGATAAAGCTGATATTGCTATTGTTGATTTTCATGCAGAAGCAACTTCAGAAAAAATAGCTTTTGCTTATTTTTTAATTGATAGAGTAAATTTTATTTTTGGAACTCATACTCATATTCAAACATCAGATGAAAGGATTTTGTCTCCAAAAACTGCGTATATAACTGATATTGGTATGACAGGGGCTTTTAATTCAGTTATAGGTTTTAAAAATGAAATAATAGTTCAAAAATTTTTAAAGATGATACCTTCAAGATATAAAGTAGAGGAAACTGGAAGAGCTATTATATCAACCTGTTTATTTTGTTGGAACTATGATGAAAAAAAAGTTTGTTCAATTGAAAGAATAAATATTTATGAGGATTGATAAACTTTTAGTTGAATTAAAAGTTATAAAATCAAGGGAAAAAGCAAAAGATCTTATTGAGAAGGGAGCTATTAAAATTAATGGTAAAATTGTTGATAAAGCTTCTTTTGACTTAAAAATAGAAAATAATATTATAAATATAGATAAAAAAAATAAAAAGATCTTAATAACTATTCAAAATAAATTAATAATTGAAATTTCACTAGAAGAATTACATGTTTCAAGAGGCTATTATAAATTAATTTATGCATTAAATAATTTTGATATTGATCTAAAAGATTTAATTGTATTAGATGTAGGAGCATCAACAGGTGGATTTACTGAATCTCTTCTTGAGAAAAATGTTAAAAAAGTTATAGCAGTTGACTCTGGTAGAAATCAATTGCATGAAAAGCTTAGAAATGATGATAGGGTTATTTCTATAGAAGGTAAAAATGCAAAAAATTTGAAAATAGATGATTTATTATTAATTCCAGATTTTTTTGTTATGGATCTTTCATTTATATCATCAACAAAAATATTACCAAATATTATAAATCTTGTTAAAATGAAAGAAGGGATTTTACTTTTTAAACCACAATTTGAACAAGAATTAATTAAATTTAAAAATAATTGTAAAAATATTAAGAATGAATATGAATTTGTTATAAAAAATGAATTTAAAAGAAAGATGATTTTTGAAAGTTTCAAAAAATGGTGCAGTTTAAATAAAATAGAAATATTAAAATTTATAGAATCCCCAATTCGAGGTAAGGATGGCAATATAGAGTATTTGGTTTATTTAAAAGTATAATTTATTAAAAAAAGCTTTTTAAGAAATTTTTTTTATCTTAATAAATAAATTAAAATATTAAAAATGTTTCTTTTATTATTTTTTTTAAATAATAAAAAAAGGTTTCGATCTCCTTTGAATTGTTGTAAATAGAAAAAGAAACTCTTAAACCACCATCATTATAATATTCTGGAAATCCAAAATCTTTTGTATAATTAACCTGTTTTTCTTTTCTTGATGAACATGCAGAGCTTGTTGAGATAAAAATATTATTTTTTGCAAGCTCATTTACAATAATTTCACCTTTTGTATTTTTTATAAAAAATTTTATGATATAGGGAGAAAAAGAGATTAAATCTGGAAAATAAAATAAATTTAAATTTAATTCCTTTTTTAAGCTTTCTAGTTCATTAATAAATTCTTTTTTTAATTCCTTTATTTTATTAAGGTTATTTAATATAGAATTTTGCTCCTTTTTTATAACTTCATTTGTTGCAAAAATAGATAATGTGTTTTCAGTTGATGGATAATATGAATTTTCTTGGCCCCCTCCAAATATTATGGGATTAATGATATTTAAATTCTTTTTAATAATAAATAAACCTGTTCCCTTTAATGAATGGAATTTATGAGAAGAAGCTGTTAAAATATCTATAAATTCAAAATCATCACTTTCAAAATTAAATTTCATAAAACCTTGAGTAAGGTCTGCAAGAATAATTAAATCTTTATTTAATTTTTTTATTTCATGTGAAATTTTTCTTAAATTAAATTTAAATCCAAATTCATTATTAATAAAAGATAGTATGACTAAACCTGTTTCGTTTTTTATATTTTTTAAAATATATTCATAAACAAGATTTTCAAAATTTAAGGGATCTTTTAATAAAGTTTTATAAGCATTATTTAGTATTAATAAATTTTTTTTAATATTTAAAATTTTGTAAAATGTTTCAATATTTTTTGTTGGATTTATTAATGATGGATGCTCGAAAGAAAAAATAAGTATTTCTTTATTCTTTAAAAAATTTTTTAAGCCAAAAATAGCTAAATTATTTGAAAAAGTAGCTGAAGGTGTAAAATAAACTTCAAAGTTTTTATTTTTTAAATAATCAATGATATTTTGTTTTGAATTATCCATTAGAATCCGAATATTTTCAGAGTAGATTGATGATGGATTTAACCAAAATTTATTAAAGTAATCATTTATAAAATCTTTTAAATAAGGATGGGGTTTAGTAGTACTAGCATTATCAAAATAAATTATGTTATTATATTTCATTTTTGCCTTATCAATCATATCTATGATTTATTTTTATAAAATTTTAATTTTTCTTTAAAAATATTTATAATATAAATAATTTCGTTAAACTTTAAAATAATTGACAAAAATATAAAAGCAAATGCAAATAAAATTGATAAAAATATATAGCAAGATACATTTTTTAATGTATTTAAATTAAAACTAACTTTTTCTAAAAAAGGAAATAATTTATTAAGATACATAAAAATTAATGCTAGTATTGTAACAACAACTATATATTTGAAATAATAAAAAATTGGTTTTGTAATTATATATTTTCTTTTATTAAAAGAAATTATAAAAAAAATAGTTTGAAAAAATAAAGCTAATGTATTTGCAAGAGATACTGTATAAAGGTTAAAAAAAGGTAGTAAAATAATGTTTAAAAGAATAAATATTGTTAAACTTATGAAACTATTAATTACAGGAATTTTTATATTTTTTATTGAGTAATAAAAAGAAACAAAGGTTTTATTTAATGAAACAAATAGCATACCAGGCATATAAAATAATAATAATTTATAGGAATATGAAATATCATTTAATGTATATTTACCATGATAAAACAAAATTTTTAATATTTGATTCCCAAAAGCCATAAAATAAGCTATAATAGGTAAGGAAATAAAAAATGATAAATTTAGTGAATAATAAAGTTCATTTTCTTTTTCATGATTTTGTTTAAAATTTGAAAAATAAGCTAAAAAAACTTGGGAAAAAGCATCTGAGAATAAACCTACAGGGAGGAGATAAAGTCTTTGAGCAATATAAGTATATGTATTTGCTCCTTCAAAAAAAGAAAGAAAATAAGTCGATATTAAAATATTTATTTGATAGGTAGAAGATGATATAAGGGAAGTCAGGAAAAGTTTCCAAGATTCTTTTAGATATTTATTTTTAAAATCAAAAGTTAGTCTTAGTTTGATTTTATATTTTAATAGAAAAAAAAACATTATAATCATTTGAAAAAGTCCACTAATAATAACACAATATATAAGAGTATAAGTAGATAACCTTTTAAAAATTAAAGCAAATATAATAACGACTATAAAAGTAAAATTGAAATATACTTGGTTAAAATATGCTGTAAAAAAATGATAATAGGAATTTAGTATAGCTGATATAAATGCTACAATAGAGATAAAAAAAAGATATAAAAAGAAATATCTTGTAAACAAGACTGTAAGTTCAGTTTTTTGAGTACTTATATTTGAAAAACCAAGTACAAGAAAAGGGATAAATTTATCAGCAAAAATTATCAATAAAGTTACTGATAAAACTAATATTATAAAGAAATTAGTAAAAAATGAATTTAAATAATGTTGCTTTTCTTTTTCATCTTCTATTGAACAATAAATAGGAACAAAGGAATTATTTAAAGCTCCTTCTGCAAAAAGAGACCTAAATGTGTTTGGGATTTTAAAAGAGGCTGTAAAAACATCGAGTGTACTTACATTGAAAAAATGTGTGGTAAATGCATCTCTTAGTAATCCAAAAATTCTTGAAATAAAAATTGCAATTGCAGATTTTGCAAGGTCAAACAATCTATTTCTTTGTTTAGGCATTTAAATCCTCAATTTTTATTTATATTTTTTATTTATCTATATTAAAAAGCTCTGTTTGAAAAATTTCTTTATTTTTATAGAAAATTTTTATAAAAAATTTATCAATGTTTTCTGGAATATTTAATTCAAAAAGTAAATGTTTAGAATTATTTGGTTCAATAATAAAATTATCTAAGTTTGAAAAGATTTTATCTTCTGAATATGAAGTTTTTATATAAAAAAGATTATTTTTAATAATTTTTTCTTTAATTGAATTATTTTTAATATACATATCAAAAAAGTAATTTTCAGAGCCTTTAAAAAAATCATATGTAATTTCAATTTCATCAACAACAATTTTATCTTGTTCTTTTTCAAGTTTTTCAAGTGCTGGTCTTGCAATAAAAACATAAACCATAACTATTAAGGTTAAATCAAGAAGTAAAATTACAAGAGGAGTTGTTCTTCTTTTTGTTGGTATTGCTTTGTTTTTTAATGAAATTCTCTCTTCATCTTTTAAAAATCTATTTGAATCATCCATAATTTTTCCTGTTTTTATTTATTTTTTTTATAAATGCTTTCAATATATATATATTTTAAAAGAATATCTTTTATAAAAATCTTTTAATTTAAGAATTTAGTATATTTAATAATTCTTCTTTTAAACAATTTATTATAAAATTATAATCATAAGAAAATTTAGATGTTTTATATTTTTTTTCATATTTTTTTACTGAATCAAATAGATAGAATACAAGGGAAACAGTTTCAAAAATATTTAATCCTTGGGTTAAAAAAGAGGCAATGGCACCAGCTAATATATCACCTGATCCGCCTTTTGCAAAGCCCGAATTTAAACCTTTATTTAATAATAAAATATTTTCATCATTATTTTTTAAAATAGCAAAAGATTGAAAGTTTTTAAGAATAATAGTTATTTTATATTTTAAATAAAAATTTATTATTAAATCCAGAATATTTTGTTCAATTTCATCTACATTTAAATTAATTAATCTTGAAAATTCTTTTAAGTGAGGTGTTATAATTATATTGTATAAATTTGAAAGAGATTTCATTTTTTCTTTTAAGTTAGGTTCTTTTGAAAAAATATTTAAGGCATCAGCATCAAAAATGAGATATTTTTTATCTTTATAATTTTCATCTTTTTCAAAATTGAAAAATAAAAGTTTATCAATAATTTTATTAAATATTTTTATATCATTACCAAAGCCAGGTCCTAAAAGAAAACAATTGAAATTATTTAAAATATCTTCATTGAAGAATTTTTCATAATTTATTGTTATTATTTCAGGTAAAGTTGTTTTAATAGAAATATCATCACTATTTAAAACAAGGTAAGTTAAACCACTTCCTAAAATATGTGAACATTTTGATGCTATAATTGGAGCTCCTAAAGTAGAAATTGAAGAAGAAAAAATTAAAAGTTTTCCGAAATTTCCTTTATTTTTGAAATCATTTCTTATATGTATTAATTTTTCTCTAAGTTTTTCTTTTATAAATTTTTTATTAATAATATAAGATTTATGGATATTTTTTGATGGTATTGAGTAAAAATTTGAATAGTAAATATTTTTAAAATTATTTTGAATAAAATTAAGAAAGTCTGGAAAACCAATATCAAGAAGACAAAAATTTTTATATTTTTTTCTATTAAATGGTAAAAATAGAGATATTTTATAATACCCTAAAACCAACACTAGGTTAGAAGATATAGCTAAATTATCAAAATCTTCGGCAATTCCAGAAGGAACATCAATTGATATTGTATAAATTTTGTTTTCATTTATAAAATTGTTAAAATTATTTATAATAGATTTTAAATTTTGATCCAATTCTCCTTTTGTTCCAAATCCAAGTAAAGAATCAATTAAAATGGAAATATTTTTTAAATTATTTAAAATAGAGTTTAAATTATCTTTATCAAAAAATTGAATATTTATTTTATATTGTTTTAAAAAATCATCATTAAATGAAAATAAAATCTCTTGTTGGAAAAAATTTTCCTTTGAGTATTTATCAGATTTTATTATTAAAATATCTAATGATTCGAAAATTTTGCTTTTCGAGTTTTTAATTATAAGTTTACGAGCTAATGCAAGTCCATCTCCCCCATTATTACCATTACCACAAATAATTAAAATATTTTTTAAATATTTTTTTTTATATTTAATTATATAATTAAAAATTTTTTCTGAAGCATTTTCCATTAAAATAAGTGCTGGAATTTTTAAGTTTAAGATTAAATTTTCTTCAAAGTTTTTTATTCCTTTATTATCAAAAATTATCATAATATTATTTTTGAGAATTTCTTTTTACAATAATATCTGTTCCCCAGTAAAAAATTTCATATTTATCTTTTGTCTGAGAATAAGCAATCAAACAGCCATCTTCTCCTATTGAGAATTGAGACTCACTAAAAATAAGATCTGTTTTTATATTTGATTTAAATATAAGTTTTTTTTCTTTGTTTATTATAGATAAACGCATGTAATTAGGTTTATTTAATAATTTAACAATAAAAAATATATTTGAATATTCATCAGTTCCAAATGGTAAATCTTCTGGTATAACATATTTTTGATTAGTATTTTTATCTATTTCAACTAAATTTTTAACATAAAATATTTTAATATTTTCTAAATTAAAATTTTCTATAAGATATATTTTTGAATAAACAGGTAAAAATTTTTCATAAAATGATGTATAAAAATAAATGTTACCTAAATAATCAATAAAATAGTTTATTATAAAGTATTGATATGAAAGCTCTTTTTCAATTTTACTTAAAGGTATATTAATATTAGAAAAAGAAAGAGTATTTAATAATTTAAAATTGGAATCAGTTAAAACAAATTGGTAAAAAGATAATGATTGTAAATAAAGATCATAATTAGGACTATTTGGAATTAGAGAAGATAAAACTAAACTATTATTTTTTAAAATATTAATATTTGTCAAATAAGGGAAAAAGGGTTCTGTTTTTGAATTAAATATTATTGAATTTAAATCTCCAAATTTATTAAATTTTAAAAAGAAAATATAAGAACTTTGTTGATCATTTACAGTAGAATAAATTTCTTTTAAGGGGGATTCATTTTCAAAAATATAAATTTTTCGAATATCACTATTATAATATAGAGTATCAATTAACGCTGGATTTGAAATAGAAACTTTAAAAATTATATTACCTTCAAAATCAATATAAAAATCATAGACTTCTGGAAATGGAAAAGATCTGATAATTTTAGTTGTTATAAAATCTTTTTCTAAAGGTAATAAATAGGATCTATTTAAATCTTTTGAATTATTATAATTACTCTCATTGTTATTTTTATTATTTTCATTATTGTTATTTGAGCTATTAATATTGTTTTGTTCATTAGTTTGATTATTATTTTGAGAATTGTTTATTTTTGTTAAAACATCATCAATATTAATGTTATCTATTTTTAGAATTTGATCGCCTGTTTTTGTAAATTTATAAAAAGTTTTACCTTCTTTATCATAAAAATAAATAAAATATTGCCTATATTTAATAAGAGATAGATTATAAAGTTTATATGGATCAAAATCTCTTTTATCAATAATTTTTTTATCTATAGTAAAAAGCTTTACTGAGTATAAAGTTTTACTTTCTGAAGAGCAAGAAAATAGAAAAATAAATGATAATAGAAAAATGAATAAAATAATCTTTTTAAATAAATTTTTATAAAAAATGTACATATATACTCCGAAAATCAAATTCTAATTAAGTATTATATTTTTAAAAATATTTTCAACTTCATATATTCCCACTTTTTTTAAAGAAGAAAATAGTATGATGTTTTCTATAGGTATATTATATTTTTTAGAAATATAATTTTTTCTTTTTATTGCTTCATTTTTTGAAACTTTATCAATTTTATTGAATATGTAATATATAGGAATTTTATTAAAAATTAGAAATTCAATTATTTCATTATCAAGATTATCAAAGTATTCTCTTCTAATATCAAATATAAAAAATGAGTATTTATATGATTCTATTTTTAAGAAATAGAAATTTAATATATTTGTCCATTCAACTTTTGATTTTAGTTTACTTTTACTAAAACCATAACCAGGCAGATCGATTAGGTAGAATAAATTATTTATAAGATAAAAATTTATAGATGAAGTTCTACCTGGAGTTTTTGAAACTTTTGCAAAATTTTTTCTGTTCAATATTGTGTTAATGAAAGATGATTTACCAACATTTGATTTTCCAAAAACTAAAAAATGAAAATCTACTTTGTCATTTATAAAGTTATTATCAAAATCATTTATTGTATAAATAGTTTTTACAAGTTCAACTTTTTTTACATATCTTTCCATAATCAAAATTATTTTATTTTTTAATAAAATTTATTTTATTAAGTTTTGAATATTTTTAAAGATAGGAGTGAAAAAATAAAAAATATAAAATCTCCAATCCAAGCAGAAATAAATGCACTAGCTAAACCTCTTCTTCCAAGGTTCCAGAAGGTATTTGTTATCCAATAATAAACTCCAAAAATAATTAAACAAATAATTAGAGAATATATTAAAATATTTCTTTTTAAATAAGTTCCAAGAGATATAGCAAAAATAGATATAATTAAGCCTCCAAATGGTAAAGAGAATTTTTGCCAGAATTTTAATTCATTTTCAAAATTAATAATATTAAATTTTTTAAAATATTTAATGTTTTTCATCGCTTCTTTAATAGTTATTGTATCAATATCAATTATACCTCTTGAAAAAAATTCGGGTGTTTCCTTAAGTGATACATTAAGTTTACTATAAAATCTTTTTGAAATATTTCCATTACTATAATAGATTATTTCTAGATTATAGAATTCCCACACTTTTAATTTTTCATTATAGATTGCATAATCAGCATTATATTGAGATTTTAATGTGTTATCATTGTTAAAAAAAAGAATATTGACATTTATAATCTTTTTTTCTGTGTTATTATATATATCAACATAAATAATATTATTTTCCAATCCTTGTTTTGATATATTAAAATTGTCTAAATTTAGATTCTTAACAAAAATTTGTTCTTCAAGTTTTATTCTTTTCTGAGTTAAATTTGGAAGATAGAAATCTTGGGTAAAAATTATAATAAAGGTTAAAATAAAAATTGTTAAAATTAAATAAAAGGTGAATTGTATATTTGAAATCCCTGCAGAATAAATTGCAAGTAATTCATTGTTTTGATTTAAAGTTGAAATAATAAATAAAACAGAAAAAAGTATAGAAAGTGGAAAAAGCATATGGAATATTTTTGGTATAAAATATAAATAATATTTTATAATTAGATTAAATGGGGTATTCATCGAAAAGAAATAGTTCATTTTATCAAAAAATTCAACAATTATATATATCACTGTAAAGAGAATAGAAGTTATAATAAATGGTAAAAAAAATTTTTTAACAAGATATAAATTAAGTTTTTTAGGAATATTAATCAACATTTTCAATCCATCTTTCGGTTTTTTGAATTCTGCCTGGATAATATTGATCTATAAAATTTTCAATATTTTGTGAAAGTGAATTTAAAAACTGAGAAGAATTTGAAACAGAGACTAATCCAACTGTGCTATAATTTAAATTTTCAAGTTGGTCTACTTCAGAAATTGAAACTTTAAATTTGTCTCTGGTTTTTTCAATAATAGATTTTACAATTCTTCTTTTATCTTTTAAAGATTTAGATTCTTCAATATAAATGTAAAATTTCATAACTAAAACATTCATCCCTAAAAATATATCATAAAATAAAGATATATCAATTTCTTATATTTTTTAATTTGAAAAATTAAGATTAAAAAGGATACAATCCATGATAAAATTTTATTAATTAATAAAAATTATAAAAATAAAGATAAAATTTTATAATTTGAAAAATGTGTATTAGAAATTCAAAAGTATAAAATAATAATTAATTTCTATAAAAATTTTCCATGACAATTTTTAAATTTTTTACCAGAACCACATGGACAAGGATCATTTCTTCCAATATTTTTATAAGGGTTTATATTTTTTTTATCAGATGAAATTATTCTTCTACCAAAAGCTTGAGAAATATTTTGATCATTTTTAATTGATTGAGTATTATTTTTTATTATTGAAAATTGTTCAAGTTCATGATGATTTAATGAAGAAGGTGTATAGACATTCTCATTAAAAACATTTGTAGAAGTTTCTTTTATTTGAATAAGGAAAAATAATTTAGTTGAGGTTTCTCTTATTTGTTTTAGCATCTCTTCAAAAAGTTTATAAGATTCAAATTTGTATATCACAAGAGGATCTTTCCCAGAATAAGCTTGAAAAGCTATGGAATCTTCGAGTTGATCAATATTTAAAAGATGTTCTTTCCATGCATTATCTATTGAATTCAAAAGTATGGCTTTTTTTAAAAAGAACCCAACTTCATTATCAACAGAATGTAGCTTATTCTTAAGAATTTCTAATAGATAACTTTTTAATTTGTTGATAAAATCTTGAGTTGAAAAACTTTCTAAAAGTAGATTTTCTTCAATTTTAATATTTAATGTTTTATTTAAAAAGTATATTATATCATTTTTTTCACTGTTTGATATTGATTTAGAAATTTCATAATTATTAATTAAATCCCATAAATAATCTTCTAAATGTTCTTCTATTATAGTATCAATATTTTCATTTTTTAATAACTGATCTCTTAATTTATAAATATATGTTCTTTGTTTATTGAGAACATCATCATACTCAAGTAAATGTTTTCTAATTTCAAAGTTTCTTGTTTCAACTCTTTTTTGAGCTTTTTCAATTGCTTTTGTTATGAGGGGATGCTCTATAGGCATATCTTCTTCATAACCTATTGTTTGGAGAATTGAAGATAATCTTTCAGAACCAAATAATCTCATTAGATCATCTTCTAAAGATATAAAAAATCTAGAAGCTCCTGGGTCCCCTTGTCTTCCTGATCTACCTATTAATTGGTTGTCTATTCTTCTTGCTTCATGTCGTTCAGTACCAATTACATAAAGGCCACCAGCTTTTACAACAAAATCTCTTTCCTTTTCATCTTCTCCGCCTAACTTAATGTCTGTACCTCTTCCAGCCATATTTGTAGCAATAGTTACAGCATAAGGTCTCCCTGCTTCTTTTATAATCAATGCTTCTTTTTCATGGTACTTAGCATTTAAAACTTGATGATTTATTCCTTCTCTTTTTAAAAGGGATGATAATCTTTCAGATTTTTCAACGGATACAGTTCCAACAAGTATAGGTTGTCCTCTTTTATGAGCATTTTTTATCTCATTTATAATAGCTTTTTCTTTTTCTTTATTTGTTCTATAAATTCTATCTGGATAATCTATTCTAATAACAGGTTTATTTGTTGGAATACAAATTACTTCAAGTTTATAAATTTTATAAAATTCTTCTTCTTCAGTTTTCGCAGTACCAGTCATACCTGCAAGTTTTTCATAAAGTCTAAAATAATTCTGGAATGATATTGTAGCTAATGTTTGATTTTCTTGCTGGATTGGAACTCCTTCTTTTGCTTCTATAGCTTGATGTAAACCTCCAGAATACCTTCTCCCTTGTAATATTCTTCCTGTAAATTCATCAATGATAAGAACTTCTCTATCTTTGACAAGATAATCTCTTTCATTTAAATACATTTTATGAGCTTTTAAAGCTAGTTCAGTATGAGTTACCCATTTTATATTTTCTGGGTCAAATATTGACGAATTATCTTTTATTAAATTTTTGTTTTTTAATTCCCTTTCTATTTTTAAAAGACCATTTTCTGTTAGGATTACTGATTTACTTTTTTCATCTAATCTATAATCACCATCATCTATGAATCTCTCTGAATTTCCTATAATTTCTTTTAAATATTGACCATCTTCATCTTTAGAACATTCAATAAAATTTCCACTATTCATTAATTTTACTAAGATTGAATTTATAATTTTATAATTGTCAATTGATTTTTCAGATGGTCCTGAAATGATTAAAGGTGTCCTTGCTTCATCAATTAAAACTGAGTCAACTTCGTCAATTATTGCATAATAGTGCCCTCTTTGAACTTTTTGTTCATATTCAATAACCATATTATCCCTTAAATAATCAAATCCAAATTCATTATTTGTTCCATAGACAATATCACAATTATAAGCATGCTTTTTAGAACATTCAAAAATATATGGCTCATTTTTATCATTTAACTTAACTTCATAACTTTTTTCAGAAGTTATGACTCCAACACTTCGTCCTAGCAATAAATAAATAGGTCCCATCCATAAAGCATCTCTTTTAGCTAAATAATCATTTACAGTTACTAAATGGCAAGCTTTACCTGTTAATGAATGTAAATAAAGAGGAATAGTTGCAACTAAAGTTTTCCCTTCACCAGTTTTCATTTCAGCTATTTTATTATCATATAATGCTAGAGCACCTAGTATTTGAACATCAAAATGTCTCATGTTTATTGTTCTTTTAGCAGCTTCTCTTGTAAGTGCAGCTCCTTCTATTATAAAATTATCGAGATGTTCACCATTTTTAATTCTTTCTATAAATTTGTTTGTATATTCTTTAAATTTATTGTTATCAATTTCTGAAAAATTATTTTCTATTTCATTAATTTTTTCAAGATAAGCTTTATATTTGTTTAGTATATTTTTGTTTCTATTAAATATAAAATTTAATAATCCCATTTTTTCTCCTTTAGAAAAAATATAATAGAATTATAAATTTAAAACAATAAAAAAATATTAAAAGTAAAATATCAAAATAAAAAATAGAGCAATAAAAAAATAAAAATAAATAAAATTATAAAATAAAAAAATTAAAAATTAAAAAATAGATAAAAAATTAAAAAATAATTGAAAATAAAATATAAAAAGAGAAATAAAAAAAAATTAAATAAAAAAAATTATAACAAAATAGTTATATCTTGAAACAATAGTTAGTTTTTTTTAAATGCAAGTAAGATTCCTAAAAAAATAGAAAGAAGTGCAGCAAATAAAACTCTAAAATCTGAAGGCAGTAAAAAAGTTATCGTATGAGCAGGAATCCAGAAAAATGGTATTGTTTTTTTATAAACAAAACCCCACATTCTATCCCAATCAATTTCTTTTATTAATTTTGAAATATAAAATTTTGAAATATTAAATTTTCCATTGTTTAATTTTATTTGTAAATCAGTTAGAGCATGCGATAGCATCATAACAGGTGCAAAAAAAAGATTCATGAAAAATGATATTAAAAAACTTGAAAAAATATTATTTATTTTAAAATTAAATGATTCTTCTATAGGTTTTATTATACCAAATATTACACCATTTGAAAAAATTGAAAAAGCAAAATATATATTAATTCCAAGGAAGCCCCATATGAGCATTTTTGGGAAAATTCCAAAGTTTTTATCTATGAATTTTTTATTTTTTATTCTATAGGAAATAATTTCTCCATAAGTTGCAAGAATTGCAAATTTGACAAAAGATAAAAAAATAGGATAATTTTTATTTAGGTTTTTATAAATATTAAAAGTAAATGGAATTAGAAAAAGAGATAAAATTATTAAAAAAAATATAATTAATAAAATATCAAAAATTAAGAATTTAAAATAATTTTTATTCATATTTTTCTCCTTTTATAGAAAATTATATTAATTATAATTTATTTCAATTTTTATATATATTATTATTTTTAACAAATTAGATTAGTTAAGTTATTTTAACTAAAATTTAATTTTCTGTTGAAATTTTTTTATTTATGTTTTATTCTTATCAAAAGATAAGGGGGCATAAATGTTTGATAAAAATGTATTTGAAAATGCTATAAAAATAGCTTTATCAAAAGGTGGAGATTATTGTGATATTTTTGTTGAAGAAAAACATATAACAAATATAAGGTTGGAAAATTCACAAATAAAATCAATATCTGCAGGAAAGATATTTGGAGCAGGTGTTAGAGTAATATATGGAATAAATTATATATATGTTTTTGCATCAGATGTTGATGAGAAAAAATTGTTAGAACTTGCAAAATCAGTTTCAGAAGCTTTATCATTAGGAAAACATGGGGATTTTGAGTATCTTAATAATAGAGAATCAGTTATTTTACATAATTTTTCTATTTTACCAGAAAATGTAAATTTAAATGATAAAGTAGAAATTTTAAAAAAAGCAGATAGTGCTGCGAGAGATTATTCAAGTTCTATTGTTCAAGTTGAAATAAATTATTCTGATCTGAATCAGAAAGTCTGGATAGCAAATTCTGAAAAGAAATTTGTTTTTGAGGATAGAATTCGAACAAGACTTGCTGTTAATAGTATTGCAAGAAAAGGTGATAGAATAGAAAGTGGTTTTTATGCACCAGGTAAAGCTTTAGGATTTGAGTTTTTTAATAAATTTAAACCAGAAGATATTGCAAAAGAATCTGCAAGAATTGCAACAGTAATGCTTGAAGCTGATTATGCTCCAAAAGGAACACTTCCTGTTGTTATAGATAATGAATTTGGAGGAGTTATTTTTCATGAGGCTTGTGGCCATGCTCTTGAAGCAACTTCTGTAGCTGATAATGCATCGGTCTTTACAGGAAAATTAGGGGAGAAAATAGCAAATGATTGCGTAACAGCTATAGATGATGGAACTATTCCTAATGAATGGGGATCAAATGCATATGATGATGAAGGAAATAGAACACAGAAAAATATTTTAATTGAAAATGGGTATTTAAAATCTTACCTTGTTGATAAATTAGGAAGTATAAAGATGAAAGTAAATCCAAATGGATGTGGGAGAAAGGAGTCTTATAAATATGCTCCAACTTCTAGGATGTCTAATACATATATTGCTCCAGGAAAATATAAGTTGGAGGAATTAATATCATCAATAGATTATGGGCTTTATTGTAAAAAAATGGGAGGTGGTTCTGTAAATCCTCCTACAACAGATTTCAATTTTGCTGTTTCTGAAGCATATTTAATTAAAAATGGAAAAATAGATAGACCTGTAAAGAATGCGTCTTTAATTGGAAAAGGTAGTGAAATAATAAAAAATATAGATATGGTAGCAGATAATCTTGATTTTGGAACTGGAATGTGTGGTTCAATTTCAGGATCTGTTCCTGCAAATGTTGGACAGCCAGCTATAAGAGTTCAGGGTTTAGTAATAGGTGGAAGATAAAAATAATAAAAGGAGATAATTATGTTAAATAATTTAAATGAGATAATTTCAAAAAAGTCAACTTCTGATAAAAAAATTGAGTTAAATTATATAAATGAATTAAATCAGAGTTTAGCAGCATTCAAAGGAGAAATTTCAAGTTTTTCGCAATCTATAACTTCTGGTGTTTCAGTAAGAGTAATAAATGGGGAAAAAATGGGCTTAGCTTTTACAGAAAAAGTAAATGAAAAAGAAATTGAAAATTGTATTGATAATGCGATTGAAAATTCAAAATTTTTGCCAGATGATCCTTATAATGCTATATATGAAAGTGATGAAAAAAAAGAATCAAATAAATATTTTGATGAAAAATCAAGAAATGTTGCTCTTAATACGAAAAAGGAAATGGTTTTAAAACTTGAAAAAATGTGTTATGAAATGGATAAAAGAGTTGTAAATGTTTTTCAATCTGCATTAGAAACTCAAGAATATGAATATATAATAACTAATAGCTATGGTCTTAATAAAAAAGGGAAGAATTCTATATATTATGGTTTTGTTTATTTAATAGTTTCTGACGGAAAAGATACTCAAACTTCTATGTATTTTAAAGGTTCAAAATCTATATATGATTTAAATTTAGAAGAAATTGCAAAAAAAGCAGTTGAAAAAGGGTTAGAATTATTATCAGCTTCTTTTGTTGAGTCTGGCAAATATCCTGTTATTCTTTCAAATGAAGTAGCTTCAAGTTTATTCTCAGCATTTCTTCCAATTGTTTATGCTGATGAAATACAAAAGGGAAAATCTAAACTTGGAAATAAAATAGGAGAAAAGGTTGGTTCTGATCTTTTAACAATAATAGATGATCCTCATAAAAATGGATTACAATTGATGGATTTTGATATTGAAGGAGTTGATACTGAAGTTGTTAAAATTTTTGATAGAGGTGTTTTTTTAAATCCTCTTTATAATATTTATACTGCCAAAAAGGAAAATAAAAAATCTAATGGTAGAGCATCAAAACACGGACTTGCTTCATCTATAAATGTTTCTGCAATAAATCCATTTATAGAAAATGGGGATAACTCATTGGAAGATCTTTTTAATAATTTAAATAGGGGTATTTATATTACAAATGTAGAGGGGTTACATGCAGGAATAGATAGAGTTTCCGGAGATTTTTCTCTTGCTGCAAAAGGTTTTTTAATTGAAAATGGGAAAAAAGGTATTCCAATTAAAAATTTTACAGTTGCAGGTAATTTTTATGATTTTATAAAAATGATTAGATCAACTGCAAACGATAGGAGAATAGATAATTATGTACCATTTTCAAGTCCCTCTATTTTAGTAGAAGATCTTTCTATTTCAGGTAAGTAAAAATTAATATATAAAAAGATAAAAAAGGAGGGATTTGTCCCTCCTTTTTAATTAAGATATTTTTATAATAATTTTATATATTTACTAAATTTTAATATTAAAAAATCCATTGATACCTTTATAAATAGCTTGATCTCCAAGCTCCTCTTCAATTCTTATTAATTCATTATATTTTTCAATTCTATCAATTCTACATGCTGAACCAGTTTTTATAAAACCTGTATTTAAAGCAACAGCAAGATGTGCAATAGTTGTATCAGCAGTTTCTCCTGATCTATGTGATACTACTGTTGTCCAATTAGATTTATGAGCCATTTCTATTGCATCAAGAGTTTCTGTTAATGTTCCAATTTGATTAAGTTTTATTAATACGGAGTTAGAAGCTTTTAATTGTATTCCTCTTTTAATTCTTTCAACATTTGTTACAAAAATATCATCTCCAACAATTTGAATTTTATTACCTATAAGGGATGTGAGTTTTACAAATCCATCCCAATCTTCTTCTGCTAATCCATCTTCAATTGATATAATTGGAAAATCTTTTGTTAATGAAATATAAAAGTCTATCATTTGATCACTTGTTAATTTTTTATCACCTTCACCTTTTAATATATATTTTCCATCTTCATAAAATGAAGAAGCAGCGGGATCTAAAGCTATGAATATATCATGTCCTGGTTTATAACCAGCTTTTTCAATAGCTTTAACAATAACTTCTAAAGCTTCTCTGTTTGATTTTAAATTTGGAGCAAAACCACCTTCGTCACCAACAGCAGTTGATAATCCCATGCTATGTAAAACAGTTTTTAGGTTGTGGAAAACTTCAGTTCCCATTCTAATTGCTTCTTTAAAAGATTTAGCAGATATTGGCATTATCATGAATTCCTGTAAATCAACATTATTGTCTGCATGTTTTCCACCATTTAAAATGTTCATCATAGGTACTGGTAAAACCTTTGCATTTGTTCCACCAATATATCTATATAAAGGTATTCCAAGTTCGTTACTTGCAGCTTTTGCACAAGCAATAGAAACTCCTAAAATAGCATTTGCACCAAGTTTTGATTTATTAGGTGTTCCATCAAGTTCTATTAATTTTTTATCAATACTAACTTGATCAAAAACATATTCTCCAATCAATTCCTCAGCAATAATATCATTAATATTTTTAACAGCATTTAAAACACCTTTTCCTAAATATCTTGATTTGTCCCCATCTCTTAATTCTACAGCTTCAAATTCTCCTGTTGATGCTCCAGATGGAATTGCTGCTCTTCCTATTATTCCACTTTCAAGTAAAACATCAACTTCTATAGTTGGGTTTCCTCTAGAATCAAGTATCTCTCTACCAATTATGTTTTCAATGTAACTCATAATTTCTCCTTGAAAATTATTTATTCAAAAGAAAATATATAAAATTATAACAAAAGTTCAATAAATATTTTTATCAAATAAGCCAATGTTAATTATAAATAATTTTAAAATAATTTGCATTGAAAAATAATTATAATTTTGTAAAATTATTGAAAGAATAAGGGACAGAGATTTTATGAAAAAATCTTTATTTGTTATATTTAGTTTTTTAATATTTTTAATTTTTTCTTCCTCTGTTTTTTTTGTTAATTCATCAAGTGAAACAAAAATAAATTTTTCAATTTATGCAAGTAAAAATATTTCTGGTTTAATAGGTGCAAAGTATTTAAATATTAAAATGCTCCTACCGCAAACATTTGAAAATTCAGTAATGTCCCAAACTATACCAGACTCCAATATGAGATTCTATTTTTCACCTGAAAATTATAAAGTTCAAAATATATATCAAGATAAATATGGGAATAAGGTACTTGAATTACAATGGAATAAATTAAATTCATCTACGATTGAGTTTAATTTTAGTGGATTACTTGAAATTAAAAAACCAAGCTATTTTTTAAATGATACAATTGATGATTTAAAAAAGAATTTATCTTCTGATTTACTTATTTATATAAATGAAGAGACTGAAAATATCCCAATAAATATTGATGAATTTAACTATATAGCAAAACAGATTCTTAAATATTCAAATAATGAGTTTATTATTATTTATAATTTAATTAATTTATTAAGAAGAGAAATAAATTTTAACTATAATTATGATGATTATAAAGCTCAGGATGTTCTTTTAAATAGGGAAGGAAATAGAGAAGGGATTCTCCATTTAATAATGGGTATTTTAAGAGCAATGTCTATACCATGTAGAGCTGTTCTTGCATATTCTATACCAATAGAAAGAAAATCTATCAAAAATATTGATTTAGAATTAAAATATGAAAAAGGGATTTATACTTTTATTGAAGTTTATTTCCCCTCAGTAGGTTGGATTCCAATTGACCCTTTCGAATATTATGCTTTTCCTACAAGACCTTTTATTAAAATAGGTGTTGCTTTAGATTTTTTGAATATACCTTATTTTAATTATGAAACAGATATTAAAAATGCAAAATTTTTTGAAGATTACTCTATAAATATAGAAAATATAATTGATAATTTTTTTATTGCTGAAAATTATAATTTAGATAAGAGTTTTAGTTCATTAATTTTTTGCCCTGAAAATATAAAGAATTATATGGATGATATACTAGAAAAAATTAGCTTAGCAAACTTTAATATTCCTATAAATAAATATGAAAAAAAACAGGTTTCAAATGAACTAATAATAAAAAACAGAAATAATTTTATAGAAATTCCTTTTGATATTAAAAATTATTATCAACCAATAATATTTAATAGAGAAATTAAATTAAAAAGAATAGATATACCAATTGTTAATATTAGCGGTGAAGGTAGGATACAAATATACATATATAAATATATTAATGGAGAAATTTCTAAACAGCCTGTTTTAACTTCTTTTTATAAAAGTACTAGATCTTTTTCTTTTGGCTCAAATAATATTAATGATCTATATGTTTCTTTTAGTTTCCCTGAAAATAAATTACAAGCTGGAGAATATCTTATTGTTGTAAAAAATATTTTAAATACAACTTATAAAGGTTATTATTATGGGATTAATTATATTGAAAACAAAGTTTATAAAAATATTTTTAAAATAGATGATAAGAGAAATATTTACACAAATTATAATTTGATTATGAATGTATTTTTTGAATAAGTAATTATGAATACAACTCTAAATTATTATAAAGGATAAAAAATGAAAGGTTATGCTGATATATTAGTTGGATTACAATGGGGTGATGAAGGGAAAGCCAAAATTGTTGATTATTTATCTAAAAATTATGATATTGTTGTTCGATTTCAAGGTGGAGCCAATGCAGGACATACTGTTTATAAGAATGGCTCTAAATTTGTTTTTCATTTAATTCCATCTTCAATTTTGAATCCAAAAACAATTGCTGTTATTGGTAATGGTGTAGTTTTTGACCCTCAGGTATTTTTTGAAGAGATGGATTTTGTTAAAAAATCGTTAGCAAATGTTGAGGATAGAATTTATATTTCAGATAAAGCAACCTTAGTTTTACCAGTTCATAAAAAAGTAGATGTTTTAAGAGAATCAAAAAATCCAATAGGAACAACAAAAAGAGGTATCGGTCCAGCATATGAAACAAAAATAACAAGAACAGCATTAAAATTATGTGATCTTTATAATTCTGATTTTGAAAAAAAGTTCGAAGTTTTAATGAATTTTTTTGGATTTGAAAAAAATTGTGATGAATATATAGAGAATATTAATTTTATTAATGAGTTTAAAGATAGATTAAAAAAATATATAATAAAAACAGAATATTATTTAAATAAAGAATTACAGAATGGAAAAAAAGTATTATTTGAAGGGGCTCAAGGGGTTTCTCTTGACCTTGATTTTGGTACATATCCTTATGTAACAGCTTCAAATACAGTAGCATCTTATGCTCTTGTTGGAAGTGGGGTTCCTTACAATTATATAAAAAATATTTATGGTATATTTAAAATATATAATACAAGAGTGGGGGAAGGACCATTTCCAACAGAAATGGAAAGTAAAATAGAAGAAGTTATTCAAAGAAAAGGGAATGAGTTTGGGTCAACCACTGGAAGGAAAAGAAAATGTGGCTGGTTGGATTTACAACAAATCAAATATAATTGTATGATTTCAGGTGTAAACAAACTAATATTGACAAAGATAGATATTTTTTTAAATCTTGAAAAATTTTATGTTTGTTATAAATACAAGGATAAAAGATCAAATGAAGTTGTAGATTTTTTTCCAGTTGAGGAACTTGAAAATTTTACTCCTATTTATGAAGAATTTGCAGGTTTTAGTTCATATAAAGATAAGAATTTTAAACTTTTTATAAAATATTTAGAACATAAATTAAATTTACCTGTAGTTTTACTATCAGTAGGTCCAGATGATAGGGACATTATAAAAAGAAAATGATTTTTTTGAAAAGAGTTAAAAATAAAATAATTTAAATAATTTTTTAGTTTTATAAAGTTTAGATAATTTTTTTGGATATTTTAGTAAAAAAATAAAAAAAGAATGGAGGTTTTAAATGAACAAGCATCCATATTGGATAAAAGTGTCCGATAAAGATTGGTTTGATTGGAGATGGCAAATAGCAAATAGAATAACAGATCCTTTTCAACTTGCAGAAATTATGGGTTGGGATAAAAATAAAGCCCAAGAGATTTCTAATTACTTAAAAATATTGAGAATGGCAATTACTCCATATTATTTATCATTAATAGATATGAATGATTATGAGAATGATCCTGTTTTTAAACAAGCAGTCCCTACTGTTTTTGAAACAAAGATATCTCTTAATGATATGTCTGATCCTCTTCATGAGGATATCGATTCCCCTGTTCCATTAATAACTCATAGATATCCAGATAGAGTTTTATTTTTAGTTACAGATCAATGTTCGATGTATTGTAGACATTGTACAAGAAGAAGATTAGCAGGGCAGACTGATAAACCTGCAAGTGATGATTTAATAAATAATGCAATAGAATATATAAGAAAAACAAAAGAAGTTAGAGATGTTTTGATATCTGGTGGAGATCCATTAACTTTGTCTGATGAAAGATTGGAAAGGATAATAAAAGCAGTAAGAGAAATTTCTCATGTTGAAATCATTAGAATTGGTTCAAGAGTCCCTGTTGTTTTACCAATGAGAATAACTGATGATCTCGTTAATATGTTAAAAAAATATCATCCAATCTATTTAAACACTCATTTTAATCATCCTAAAGAACTTACCTTAGAATCAAAAGAAGCTTGTGAAAAATTAGCAAATGCAGGAATTCCTCTTGGAAACCAAACCGTTTTATTAAGGGGGATAAATGATGATCCAAAAATTATGAAAAGATTAATGCAACTTCTATTAACAATAAGAGTTAAACCATATTATATATACCAATGTGATTTATCACAAGGAATAGAGCATTTTAGAACAAAAATATCAAAAGGTATTGAGATTATTGAATATATGAGAGGTCATACAACAGGGTTTTCTGTTCCAACCTTTGTTGTTGATGCTCCTGGTGGTGGTGGAAAAATACCTGTAATGCCTAATTATTTAATTTCAATGTCACCAGAAAAAGTTGTTCTAAGGAATTATGAAGGTTTTATTACAACATACACAGAACCTAACTATCAGCAACAAGAATTGAAAGGTAATGAAAAATATTTAAAAGAAGAATTTCTTTCTAAAGATGGAGTTGCAAAATTATTAAATGGTGAGCAAATTTCACTTGTACCTAAAGATAATATGAGAGAAAAAAGGCATCAAAAGTATAAAAATAAAAAAGAACAATAAAAATAAATAAAAAAGAAAGATTTATAAATTAAAAATGCTATAATTAAAATTGATAAGAAAAGAGGGAAATAAAATTCCCTCTTTTTTTTATATTTGTTCTTTGTAAGATTTTATAAAACCACTATTAAAAAATTTGTATGCTGTTATATAGTTAATGGTTAAAATTGAGGTTGTGCTAATAAAAGCAGAAAATCTTTTTATTAAAAAAAATCCTATATAAATTAAACCAATAGATTCAAGAGGAATAATTCCAATTTTGTTTAAAAGAAAAATGAGGATAGGTATCTCAGGGAATATAAAACTATCCTTGATAAACATAACTGGAAATAAAGATAATAATATTAAAGTAACTTCAAAAAAGGATAATGGAACTTTAAAAATTTGATAAAAAAAAGCAAATGAAAGAGTTGAAAATATAATTGCCCCATCAAAATTAAAAGCAATTCCTAAAGATGAAAATGTTGATGATAAATTTTCATCAACTCCTAAATTTTTATTTGAATGAAAATATATATTTGCATAATTAGGATAAACAGAACCAAAAGCGAATGCAGAAATTTGAGCTCCTAATATTGATTTAAAGAAATTCAATGGATTTGATTTAGTTATAATAAAAACAAGTATAAAAGGTAAAACATAGCTTTGGATAAAAAGTGCAAAAATAAAAATAATTATATATTTTATAAGGTACAAGATATATTGAGTATTAATTATTTCTTTAACTAAATTGTAAGTAACAAAAAATATTATTAGTGAAAAAATTTCAGCAGAAAATAAAGATATATAATTAATAACTTCATCAATTGCTTGAATAACATTTAATAAAATTTGCCCTCTTTTAACAGAATAGATTAAAGATACTCCAATGATAAGTGATAAAACAATTGTTGGGATAATTAAAGCTGGATTTGCACCTATAACTTCTAAAAAGGATTCAGGGATTATTCTTGAAATAGAATTGATATCTTTATAAATAGGTATTAAAATATCTGAAGGAATCTTAGCATCGAAAACTTTTAAACCTTCTCCTGGTTTCAATAAGAATCCAAACAAACTTGATTGAATTAATGCAAAAAAAGCAAAAGCAATAGTTATAGCTAAATAGATTCCTATAACATTGATAATTTTAGTGTTTTCTTTTAATCTATAAAATGCAATAATAAGAGAGATGAAAATCATTGGTTTTGCAATAAATAACATAAATTTGAAAAATAGATTTTCAATAATTCTGAAAAAATCATTTATAAAACTAATCGAGGGCAAAAATAATCCTAAAATAATACCTAAAGATAAAGCTATTAAAGATTTTATCCAAATTTTCAAAATAACCTCCTTTTTTGTCTTTATTTTTTAAAATATAAATGAAATTAATAATTATTCAATATTGCAATTTTAATCTTTCCGTCAAAAAGTTAATTTTTAATAAAAAGAGAATGTAATAGAAATAGAACAAAGAAGGATAAAAAAAATTAAAATAATGAAAAGTATTTCATTAAAATTAATTAAAATAATTAAAATAGTTTAAAATAATTTAAAAAAAGTATTGACATATGTTTAATTTAATATTAAATAAATAAAAAAATTGGAGGAAAATATGAAAAGAAAAATATTTTCTATTTTAATTCTGTTATTGTTTCTTTTACCATTTATGCTTTTATCTCAAGAAGGAACAATGACTCAACAAGCAGGTAGTTCATCTTCTTCTCAAGCACCAGTAAATCCTTCAGGTACAGAAGAGAATAAAGTTGCTAAAAGTGAATTAAAGATATATGAAACTCCTAATATGACATATCTTCCATTAAATTCTATTTTTGAAATTAAAGCATCAGATGAGATAGCAGGAGTTGATTATATTGAGTATTCTATTAATGAAAAAGGATTTGTAAAATATACTGAACCTATTAAATTTACTCAAGAAGGAATTTATACTTTAATATATAGAGCTTACGATAAATTGGGAAATGTTATTTTTTCTAAGACTATAGTTTTTTGTGTTGATGGTTCTGCTCCAAATTTACAATTAATTCCATCATCAGCTATATATGAATGGAGGGGATTAAATTATATACCAGCTAATTATCAATTTTATTTTAATGCATTTGATAAATTTTCAGGAGTTAAATCTATATTTTATTCTATTAATGATAGTGAATTTATTGAATATAAAGGACCAGTTAAGTTTGAAAAAGGTGGAAGCTATGTTTTAAAATATTATGCAATTGATAATGTTGGTAATTTTTCAAATATTTATCTTTATAGTTTTATTGTTGATGATATAGCTCCAATAGTAAAAATAAATATTGTAGGAAATTATTTTACTAAAGAAAGCAATATAATTGCAACATCTCAAACTAAATTTTTTGTAGAAGCTTTTGATAAAGATTCTGGTGTAAAAATTATTTTAGTTTCTATTGATGGAAAAGAGTATTTACCTTATGCTGGAGAGATTAATTTTGCTTCTGAAGGTGAACATACAATATCTGTTCAAGCTATTGATTTTGTAAATAATATTTCAGAGATAATTCAAATGAAAATTATTATAGACAATACTCCACCAACAGTTGAACATTCTGTTAATTTAGGAAATAATCAATAATTAATTTTTATAAATATAAACTAAATATTAAAAAAGAGAGGAATATAAATTCCTCTCTTTTTATTTAAATTTATTTTTTAATAAAAGCAAAAAATTCAAATAAAAAATAAAAAATCAGATTTTTCTTTTTATCACATTGTTTTATAATTTGTTATAATAATATTTCCAACATTGTCTTTAATATAATTAAAATTTTCAAGACTTATTTTTATAAAGTTGTTTGTTTCATCTTTTAATTTAATAGATTTTTTTATTATATTTATCTCATATAAGATGTAATTTTTACCTTCAAAAATTACTATTGAGCCTTCTTCGGGATAATTATCTTTAATTTGTTTATAATTTTCATATTCATATGATAAACAGCATAGTAATCTTCCGCAATAACCAGAGATTTTTAAAGTATTTAATGGAGCATTTTGAATTTTAGCCATTTTTATTGATATAGGTTTTAAGACATTTAAAAAAGATTTACAACAAAGTTCTCTCCCACAGATACCGATACCCCCTATATATCGTGCTTCATCTCTAACACCTATTTGATGTAATTCTATTCTTTTTTTAAATATTGCTGCGAGTGATTTTACAAGTTCTCTAAAATCAACCCTTCCATCGGAGATAAAGTAAAAAATTACTTTTTTATCATCTAAAAATTGATGTGCAGTTATTGGTTTCATTTTTAAATTAAATTTTAAAATTTCTTTTTTAAAGATTTCAAATGATTCTTTAGATCTTTTTTTATAAAATTCATATTTTTTTAAATCATCTTCAGTAGGTATACCTAAAATAGTTCCATCAATTTTCATATAATTAAGCGGGTCAGTTTCATTTAAAACCATTGTTTCATTTTTTTCAAGTAAATTGAAGTCAATATTATCGGTAGTTGACAAAGTTGTTTCATCAATTTCACTTTCAATTTTATTATGATTTGATTGGTTTAAAATTTTATTTATTTCTTCTAAATTTGTTTCTTTTTCCAAATATAAAAATTCTGCAATATCAAGACCATGTTTAGAATCAATTTTAACAAGTTGTTTGAAATTAAAATCAAACTTAACACTAGAATAATAAAGGTTTATAGAACTATTATGTAATACTCTACAACTATATAAATAATATTTGTTTGTATCTATATTTTCAATATTGTTCATAAAAACTCCAATTAAATTTTTATATTCAATAGAATTCCTTCAATTTCTTTTATTAAAGAAAAAATTTTATTTTGAGAAGAAAGCAAACTTTCAAGTAAAGCTAAATATTTATCATTTATGTTTAATATTAAAATATAATATTTTTCTGATATATCATCATATCTTTTTTTATCTTTTAAAACTTTTAATTTATGAGATTTGTTAATTGTTAAAGAAAGAAATCCACCAAGTAAATGTTTATATTCATTTAAAGTTTCTTCATCTCGAGATTGAATATATAGATTCCCTTTTTTTATAATTTCAGATATTAAACTTTCAGGTTCATATTCCGAAAATTCATCTATTAAATCTAAATAAAGTACTTCATTAAAAAGTAATGAAAAATTATTTAATTTATCTTTGTTTTCTATATTTTTTTTACCTTTTAATTTCCCTTTATTTTTAATATTTTCAGTAGATTCTTGTTTGTTATTTAAACTATTTATAATAGGGTTCAAATTATTTAACATTTTTATATTCCTTTAAATTTCTTATTTATTAAATTAATTACAGTTTTTTTTATATAATCAAAATTACTTTCAATTCCATTTTCGAAAGGAATTTTATTTAATATATTATTGAAATTGAAATAATAATAAAAACTAATTTGAAACCCTTCTTTTACTTTATCAAAATATTCTTTTTCTCTTTTTTCTATTCTATCTTTATTTAAGAAAACATCATTATCTTTGTTTTTGTGAAAATAAAATATTAAATCAGGTTTAATAATTTTGAATATATTTTTTCCTATCAATTTATCAATCTTTATAAATTCTTTTAATCTTTTTTTATCATATTTATTTTTAATACTGCTAATATTTAATATATGTGGATAAATTTGATAAGCAAATGTAGAAAAATGAGATCTATCAAAAAGAAATAAAAAGTTATTATTTTTTTTTGTATTATTTTTTATTGTAATGTTTTTAATGTACTCAATATGTTCATACCTATCTGCTAAAAACAAAAAATATTCAGTAAAATTAGACATTGATATATCTTTATTTAATAAAATTTCTCTTATATATTTTCCAACCTCGGTATTTCCAGGTTCTTTGGTTTTAATAATTTTAATATTTTTAAAATTTTCATTAAGAAAATTGTAGATTAGATCAATTTGAGTAGATTTTCCTGTTTTATCTAAGCCTTCAAAAATAACATTTATAGAATTATTTATCATTATCTTTTAACTTTAATTTCTCCGTTGTATTTTACACCTTCTTCTATTAGGATTCTTGGAGTAGTAATGTTGCCAGTTATTTTACCTGTAGAATAAATTTTTATAAAAGTTTTTGCAATAATATTCCCTGTAAATTCTCCTCCTATTTCTATTATATCAGCTTCAATATCACAATTTGCTTTTCCTTTTGTTCCTATTATAACTTTAGAAGTAGATTTAATTTTTCCAATAAATTCACCATCAATTCTAAGAACTGTATTTAATTCAAATTCACCTTTAAGTTTAGTATTTTCAAAAATAAAATTACTAACAACATTTTCGCTTTGTATATTTTTTAAATTAACTTGTTTTGTATCTTCCATATAAACTCCATCATAAATATTTAAAAAGCCAAAATAAATATTATTTTTCGAAAAATTATAAATATTTTTTATTAAGTAAATCTATTCTTAAATTATATGAAATTAAAAATTATTAGTATAATAAAACAAATAACTAATTGGATTAACTGGGCTTCCATTGATTTGTACTTCATAATGCAAATGTGAACCAGTAGCTCTACCAGTTTGCCCTTGTTTTCCAATTATTTGTCCTTTTTTAACAAATTGATCCTTTCTAACACCAATATATGATAAATGACCATATAAAGTAGAGTAACCATAATTTGTCATATTTCCATCCATATGAGTTATGATAATACATAAACCATAACCCATTCTTGTTCCAGCAAAAGTAACAATCCCATCAGCAGTAGCAACAATAGGAGCTCCATAACCTCCATTTAAATCAATTCCTGAATGAAATCTTAAAAGTCCATTAAAAGGGTCTCTTCTAAATCCGAAATAAGAAGTTATAATAGCTTTTTGATCATAAAATGGATGCCTTGAAGGAATCCATTTGGACATCTTTGAAAGGGCTTCTTTTCTATCATAAACTTCTTTAAAAAACCCTTCAAGTAAAAAAGTTTTATCTAAAATAATATTTGTTTGATCAAAAATTGAAATATTTTTTGCTTCTTCTGGGTTAATTTCTATGCCACCTGAATTATCAGAATCAAAATTATTATTTCTATATGATTTTGAAACTTTGCTATAAAGATTTATTAAGTTTAAAATCTGATAATATATCAAATTTGTTTTATTTGTTAAATTTTTAAAATTATTCTCTAAATTTGTTAGATTAATTTTATATTCAGAAACTTCTTGGGAATATATTGATAGTCTAGAAATTGAAATGAAAACAAGAAAAATTATAATACTTATAAATATAATAAAGAAAGCAAGTGTAAAATTTGAAAGATGAATATTTTTAATCTTTTTGTGATTATGAGGGATTAGCATTATTGTGAGTTTTTCATTTCCTTTTTTTAAGAACTCTTTCCACCCTTTTTTAATTTTATCTAGAATTTTCAGAAATCCCTCATAAATATCATTAAAAACTTTCTTTTCAATTGCTTTGTATGTTTTCATTTATTTAACCTTAAGGTTTTATATTTTTGTTGAAAAAAATTAAAAAATAATCATTTTATTTATAAGTAAATTTTTAATATTTTTTTTAAAAAAGTCAAGTTTTAAATTATTTTATATAAATATTTAATTTATGGATAATAGTAATTTTTATATTGATACACATTGCCATCTAGATTTTATTACAAAGGATGATAATATTTTAAAAAATATAATTATAAATTCAGAAAAAATTGGAATAAAATATATATTTAATATATCGACAGATTTTTATAATTTTTTTTATTTTGCCAATAGACTGAAAGATTATAAGAATATTTTTTATTCTATAGGTCTATCTCCAAATGATTTAAATAGTTTAAAAAATATTAATGATAAAAAAAAGTTTATTAAAGAGAATATTGATAAAGGATTAAGTTTATATAGAGATAAAATTATAGGTGTTGGAGAAATAGGGCTTGACTATTATTGGAACAAAGAAAACAAAGAACAACAAAAAGAGATATTTTTGGTTCAAGTTGAAAGTGCAATAAAAAATAATCTTCCTATAATTTTGCACATTAGAGATGCTTTTAATGATCTTTTGGAAATCTTTTATTCTTATAAAAATATTTTTGAAAAGACCAACATAATTTTTCATTGTTTTTCAGGAAATATTGAAATTATAAAAAATTTGGAAAAATTAAATTTAAATTTTTATTATTCATTTGCTGGAAATATAACATATGATAAAAGTTTTAATTTGAAAGATTCATTTTATTATTTACCAATAGATAAAATAATTCTTGAAACAGATTCCCCTTTTTTAACTCCTGTTCCTAAAAGAGGTGAGAAGAATAGTCCAAATAATATTATATATACCTATAAATATTGTTGTAATTTGAAAAAGATTGAAGAAAATATATTTAAGGAGATTATAGCTAAAAATGTCTTTGAAATTTTCAACAAAACTTTATTCGGCACCTATAGCAGGTTATACTAACAATTATTTAACCTATTATTTTCATTTGGGAGGAGCTGATTATATTTATTCAGAAATGTTTAATGTGAACGAGATTATTAGATTTAAAGACAAGTTAGAAAAAATATTTAAAAGAAAAGATTATAAATATATTATTCAAATTTTTGGAAAATATGGTGATCCTTTTGATGTTGCTTCTAATCTTGTTCAAGAATATTGTGATGGAATAGATATAAATTCAGGATGTCCAGTAAAAAAAGTTATAAAAGCTCAAGGAGGAGCTTTTCTTTTAAAAGATCCTTTTAAAATGTACAAAATTGTAAAAAGTGTTAAAGATAGTGTAGATATCCCGGTTTCTATAAAGATTAGGCTTGGTTTTGATAAGATTGAAATTTTTGAAATATTAAGTTCTCTTTTTGAAGCAAAGCCTAATTTTATTACAATACATTTTAGAACTGCAAAAATGCTTTTTAGTGGTAAAGCAAATTATGATATTGCATATGAAATTGAGGATAAATTTAATGAGCAGGCAAAAAAATTAAATATAAAATTAATTTATAATGGTGATATAGATAGTCCTCAAAAAGCATATGAAATAATAAAAAATCATAATCCTTATGGATTAATGATAGGTAGAAAAGCTTTATATGATCCTTTTATCTTTCATAGAATTAAATATTATTTTTATTCAAATTTTTATGATATAGAACAATATAAAAGTTTAAATAATTTAAAAAAAATTCCAATTTTTTGGTTTAAAGATAAAAATTTTCAAAATTTAGCAATATTGATAGGTTTGTATAATAAATTAAAAAATGAGAAATTTTATTTTTATGAAAATGAAAAAAATTTTAAAATTGAAGAAGAAAATATAAATATAAAATATTCAAATATAGTACATTTTAGAAAAATTGCACATAAACTTTTAAAAAATGTTTACGACTCAAAAGAAATAAAAAATTTTATAAATAAGAGTTTAGATATAGAGAAAATTTTATTTCTTTTAATACAAAAAAGGAAATCTTATATTAAATAAGATTTGAAACAATTTTATTGAAATAATTTTTATCTAAAGGTTTTATTAAATAATCATCAATACCTATTGCTAAAAGTTCACCTTTTTTTATAATATCTTCTTCTTTATCTATTACATTAATTGAAACATCAGAATAATTTGGATTATTTTTTAGATTTGATAATAAATTTTTAACATTTTCAAAATTTAAATTTGATATATCTATAATAATTAATAATGGAGAAGGTATATCATCAATTGATTTTGTGAATTGCTCTAAAGTAAAATACTTTTCTTCAAAAAAATCAGATAAATAGGGTTTAATATTTTCATTATATTCAATAAGATATATTAATTTTTTTTCAGGCATAACAAGTGAATATTGTCCTAAAGTTTTATTGAAATCTTTTGAAATAGTTAGATAAAATGTAGATCCTTTTCCTTTACCTTCAGATTCAGCCCAAGCTCTTCCATCATGAATCTTTGCTATATTTTTAACTATTGCAAGCCCAAGTCCTTTTCCACCAGCTAAAAATTCAAAGTTTCCTGAAAAGTGATGTGAAGCATCTTTAATTACAAAAAATTTTTCAAATATTTTTTCTAAATATTGTTCTTCTATTCCTATTCCTGTATCTTTTACATAAATTATATATTCTTTTTCATTATCTGTAAAACCAATTGTTATTTTTCCAAAGTCAGGTGTATTTTTTATTGCATTAGAAATATAATTATATAAAGCTTGTATTAAAAGCTCTTTATCAGCATAAAATATAGTATTATTAGTATTTATTTCATAATTAAAATTAAGATTTCTTGTTTCAAAAATAGAGGAAAATTCATTTTTTATTTTTTGAAAAAGATCACTTATGTTTATAAGATCAATATTTATATTGATTTTTGAAGTTCTTAATCTAGAAAAGTCAGTAATATCATCAACAATAGAAATAAGTTTATCTATATTATTTTGTATAATTTTTAAGATATCTTTTAATTTAGGGTTAAGTTCACCAAATGCTCCATCAACTATAAGGTCTATAAAACCTTTTATTATAGATATGGGGGTTCTAAGTTCATGAGAAGAAATTGAGATAAAATTTTCTTCCATTTTATTTAAATATAAAAGTCTTTTGTTTATATTTTGTAAGACTTTAAATGAATTTTCAAGTTCATTGTTTGCTTTAGTTAGTTCTTTAATTTTATCTTCAAGTTTTTTAACTAAATCGGTTGAATATTCCTTTAAATATTTTATCTGTTTATCTTTATCCTCTATTTCTTCTTTTTCCCCTTTTATATATTTAAAAAGGATATTAATAAAATTTTTATCTATTGGTTTTGAGATAAATCCATCACATCCAGCTACAATAGACTTTTCTTTTGAACCTTCTGAAATATCTGCAGTTAAAGCTATTATTTTTATATTATTCAATTCAGGAATAGATCTAATTTTTGTTGTAATCTCAAGTCCAGATAGATCAGGTAAATTTATATCCATCAAGATAATATCTGGTTTTATTCTCTTAGCAAGTTCAATCCCCGATAAACCATCTTTAGCTTCATAAAAAGAAAATCCTTCTTTTTCGACGATTTTTTTTACAAGTAAAATATTATAATAATTATCTTCTATATATAAAATTCTTTTCATAAAAAAGATTAAACCTTTCTTGATTTGCTTGTAAATATATATTCATGAATAATGTTTTGATCATGAGGAGTAATTTTTATAAATTTTACAAAAAATATAAATTTATTTCCTTTTTTAAGGACCCTTATTATTTTTCCATACGCATTGATATTATTTCTATTGAGATAAATAGTTAATTTGATAATTTGATTTGCTTTAGATTCTTTTAATGTTTCAAAACTAACTCCACCTGCTGAAATATCAATAACAGTTCCATCATATTCTGCAGTATCAACTATTAATTTTGATTTTCCTTCATTTGTAATTTTTTGATATGCAAATGAATATGTAATATAAAATTGTGCTTCTTTTCTTAAATATTTTCTTTTCTGATATCTTATTAGTTCATTTGTATGTTTTATAAAAAGTCCCTGGAGATGATGTTCTGATACCTCTTCTTCTATCTGAGAGTTAAAAGAATATCCAGCATCATTTTCCATAAAGAAAAAACATGTAACTGGTTTAATCCAGTCTTTTATATCATCTCTTTGAGGTTTTTTAACAACAAGACCACCTTCAACATTTAAAATAACTTCAGAAAAAAAGTATCCATATTCTTTGATAAAAATTCTAATTTTTTTACCAACAGGTATATTTCGGGTAGAAGTTATTGGAGTGCTCTTTGAAAAAATAAAATCAAGCTTATTTAATATTTTATAACAAATATTCTTTTCTTTTTCTTTATCAATATTTGAAAGTGTTTCTGGAGGTAAATTAGGTATATAGTTCAATATTTTATTAATGAATGATTCTATATTTGGTTTTTTTGAAGCTAAACTAAATGGATTAGGGTATTGACTCAAATCTATGTATTTATACATTAACGAAATTTCATCATCAGTAAATCCTTTTTCTTTGAAAAAAGATTTAAAAACCTGAAAATCTTTAGATTTTAATTTCATGTAATTTTGAAATTGTTTAGATTTTTTTACTTTATCAAATAAGAATATTATTAAAAAAACAAGTAAAACTATTATTAAAAATATAACAATACTTTTTGTATCAGCTGGTTTAAGTTCAACATCTAAAGCAAGAAAAGTATTATAAAATAAATAGATTAACATATTGATAAATTCCAAATATTTATTTTAATTTTTCTTAATCTAATATTAATATTATATTAATAATAAAAATTTTCAAATATATTTATATTTATTGAAAAAAAAAACTTAAAATGTATCATCTTATAGATGAGAAAAATTTTAAAACTGAGAGATATTTCTACCTTTAAAATAGGTGAAAAAAAAATCTTTTTATTTCTTCCAAAAAATGTTGGTGAATTAATTAATTATATAAATAAATATAAATCAAATAACTATTTCTTTTTTGGGCATGGTTCAAATGTATTATTTGATGAAAACATAGATAAAGTGATAATTAGTTCATCATTTATGAATAAATTAAATTATGAGAAAAATGATCTTATTGTAGGGGCTGGTATTCATAGTTCTTTTTTAGCAGTTCTATCATTTATATTAAACATTGAAGGATATGATTTTTTGCATCTTTTACCAGGTTCTATAGGTGGCGCTGTTTATATGAATGCAAGATGTTATGAATCAGAAATATCAAATATAAATTTAGAAATAGAATCAATTGAAATAAGAAAAAATAATCAAAAATATGAGATATTTTTTAAAAAAAGATTAACAAAAGATTGCAATTTTTCATATAAAAAATCTATTTTTCAAAATAATGGGGAACTTATTTTTAGAGTAAGATTTAAAGATTTTTTTAAAGATGATAATCAAAAGAAAATATTTGAATTGATAAAAGATGATTTAAATATTTATTTTATAAAGAAAATATCTGGTTTTCCAAAATTAACGAACTTAAAAAAATTTTATAAAGTTTATAAATTAAAAAGGATATTAAAATTAGTTGATAAAGAAATTAAAAAAAAGAAAATTGAAAATTGTCAAAATTTAAAAATATTTATTGATAAAAGAGCAAAAATATATGAAAATTTATCAAAAATTGAAAATGACAGGGTTTTGAAAAAACATTTTAAATATAAATCATGTGGTTCTGTTTTTAAAAATAATTATTCTTTTGGGGTTCCAATTGGTAAACTTGTAGATGATTTAGGTTTAAAAGGTTATAAGATAAATGGTGTTTCAGTTTCACCTTTTCATGGGAATATTATTATAAATTATAAGAATGGTAGAATAGAAGATTATATTAAATTAAAAGAATTTATTAAAGAAAAAATAAGAGATAAATATGGATTTATTCCTGAGGAGGAAGTTATAATTGTCAAATAGTTATTTATTTTTAGATGTTGGAAACAGTTTTGTTAAAGTATTTTATTTGAAAGATTTTGAAAAGAAATTATTTAAAAATATTTTTCATATTTTTTCTTATATTGATAAGAATAATATAGTTAAAATAAAAAATAAAGATATAGAAGAAAATGATTATAGTGATCTTAATAATTTAATAAAAGAAATTTTAAAAAATAATAATTTATTTATTTATTATATTGAAGTGAATTTTAAGATTTTTTCAAAATTAGAAAGATATTTTCAAAAATTTTCAAAAGAAAAAAATATAAATCTTTCTTTTGAAAAATTATCTTATTTTACATTGAATAATAAATATTATTTTAATTATAAACCAAAAGAGTCATATGGAAGTGATAGAATTGCTCTTTTACTTTATTCTTATCATTTAAATAACTATTTTTCAAATGTTTTCAAAAGTATAAAGATCTTTAATTTTGGAACTGCTATGACTATTGAAAATATTGAGGAAAATAGATATTTAGGAGGTTTAATATCTTTATCTTTTTTTTCAGAATTAAAAACTTTCAAAATATTTACAGATAGGATAGATGATTTAACATATAATTGGGGAAATTTTTATAATTATTTCCAAAACAACATAAAAAATCTTCTTTTTAATTTTCTTAAAAAAGAAAATAATAATATTTTTGAATTGAAAGAAATTAATATAAAAGAAAATTTATTAAAAGAATTTTTTGATAATATTATTTGTAATAATACTACCAAAGATTCAGTCTTTTGGGGATCTTTTTTAAAATTTTTGAATTTATTTGACTGTTATTTTTTTTCTAAATTTTCAAAAAATCTATATATATTTGGGGGAGATATTTTTAATTTTGAATTAATTTTTTTAATATTGATTAAATTATATATTTTAAATAATTATTTTTATTATAAAAATGGGAAAAACTTTGGGATTATTTTATTAAAAGAAAATACTTTTCTTTTGTTTAAAATAAGTTATTACAAAAACTATAATAAAATATCAATAAAAAAAATGAATAAAATAAAAATTTATTTAAAAAATGGTGATCTTTCAAAAAAATATTTAAAAATTAAAGAAAGAATAGAAAAAATTGATAATTTGGATCTGTTTTTATTTGATAATAATATTCCTATAAAAGGATTAATTTTAGAAATTATATTGAAAAATTAAAACTCATTATTTTATCCAATTTTCGAAAATAAATATGATAGTATCTTATAAAAAACCTAACAAAATAATTTAGGAAATTTTTATGAATCAAAAAATTAATAAATTAAAAAAAATTTTATTGATATTTTTATTATTAAATATTCTTAATTTTTTATTTTCATGCTCTAATACCCCTGAATCTATTGTTAAAAAATATTTTAAATATCTGAAAGATGAAAAATATGAAAAAATTGAAAAAGAACTACTTTATGGAAAAAGCAAGGAAAAATTTGTTGAGTATTTAAATTCAATAATAAAAGATCAACAATACTATGATGAATTTGTTAAATATAATAAAGAGGTTAAAGGATTTAAGTTTCTTGAATATCAAGAATATCCAGAAGATGAGATTGCTATAAAATTTATAATATTAGGTGAAAATGGAAAGAATATAGAAACAGTTTGGTGGAGATTAAAAAAAATAAACAATAAATATTATATAATAAAGTTTTCTAAAAATTAAATTTTAAAATTAAAATAAAAATGAAAAAAAAAATATTTCTTTTAATCTTTTTAATTTTCCTTTCATTTTTTTATTCTTTTGATCTTTTCAAAATTAATAGTTATAATAGTATTTCATATTATATTCCAGTTTTTTTTAATCTAAATTCATCGAATTCAGATATAAAATCAGAGCTTGAAAAAAATGCAATCTTTTTTAATTCTATTGTTTTTAATACAAACTCTTTTCTCTTTTCAAGGGAATCTAAAAGAAAAGGTTTTGAAAGAAATGTTTATCTTGATATAAAATTAATTAATATAAATTATAAAATAGAATCTTATGAATTTATTGATGGCTTCTATTATATTTTTAAAATTTATATACCGCTTGATGATAAAAGAAGGGAAAGAATATCTAATTTTATGAAAATATCAGGGAATTTATCAACAGGAGAATCTTCTACAAATTATTTTGATTGGTTTGAAAATAAAGAAAATAATGAAAAAAAAGATAATGTTTTTATTTTTACAATGAAAAATTCAATTATTGATCTAATAAACAATGCAATAATTATGAAATTTGGAAGAAATTTTATGCTTGATATTAAAGGAAGTTTTATTATAACTGAACAACCTTTTTATATTGTAAAAAGCGGAAATATATATGTAAAAGTAAAAGGTATGGTTTTTTTTGAAAATTATTAAAAAATTTTTCTAAATAATTAATTTAATTTTTAATATATTTTTTAAAAACATTATAAAGTAATATTGACATAAAAATAAGCAAAAATATATGATAATAATACCAATGAGGTATTCCAAAAATCTTTAAAGGTTGAATAAAAAAATTATAAAAATCAAAACCTAATAAAAATAATATAATAAAAATTAGTATTGTATTTTTGTTTAAATAAATATTTTCAATTTTCTCAAAAACTTTTCTTTTATGAAAAGATTTATAATTAGAGTTTTTAATACTATTAAACAATAAACCAATAGAAATAACTACAATCTGAATTATTAAATTAATTAATACATTTGGTATTTTGAAATTAACAATTCTAAATGATTCTAAAATTACAAGAATTATTCCACTTAAAAAACTTGCTACAATAAAAAAATTGTTTATGAAAGATAAATATATAGCACTGAAAAGTATCGGAAATAATGAAGCATAACCTAAAAAAGATGAACCAGTAAGAAAATTAAGTATATTTTTTGGAGGATTGAGTGATATAAACCAACTTAAAAATGCTATAAAAATAATTGAAATTCTAGTAATTAATAAACTTATATTTTCGTTGATTTTATTTTTTCTTAATAAATCATTAGATATTATTAAAGAACATGAAAGTAATTGACTATCAATTGTTGACATTATACTTGCTAAAGAAGCTATATAAAATAGTGGTTTTAAAAAATTGAACTTATTAGAAATTAAAATTTTTAAAATATTGTCTGCATCATTTGGATTCAAATTTGGATAAAGTAATCTTCCTGTTACACCGGCAATATTCATAGATAAAAAAATAAATAAAAGTCCAATTGGGTAAATAATCATAGTTTTTATTAAGCTTTTATCTGAGTAACTTGCAATGAATCTTTGGTTTAAATGAGGAAAAATAGGATCAGCAAGTAACCATAAAATATAGTAAGAAAGTAGGTTAATTAAAGGTATAGAATTATTTATTCCATCTCTAAAATCAAAGGGAAAAAGATCATTTTTAAATAATTTTTCAATAAAAATAAGTTTTGAAAATATTACAAGAACTATAATAGAAAATAAAATCATTAAAGAAAATTGAAAAATATCAGTTTTTATAATAGATTTCATTCCACCAAAAAATATATAAATAGAAATAATTGTTATAAATAATAATGTTGAAGCTTTATAATTTAAACCTGTTGCATCTGAAATTAATAATCCTGATGTAAAGATTTGTGTTGCTATATATGGAAGTGTAAAAATTAAACTAAATATTGAAAATAATAAAGCTAAAAATTTAGAATTTAATCTTTTTTCAATAAAATCTGAAGCAGTATATATAGAATAATTTTTAGAATATTTTAAAAGTGGAATACCAATAATTATAAAAGAAATTGTCATAAATGCAGTTCCAAATCCCATTATAGGAAAAAATGCAAAACCATATCTATAAGAGGCTCCGGTAACTCCAAAGAATGTAAAAGCAGACAAATTTGTAGCTATTATAGTGAAAAACAGTGGAATACTTTTTATTTTTTTATTATTCAACGAATATTCTGAAAAATTATAACTTTTTTTATATGTTATGAAAATTAGATTTAAAAAAAGAAAGAAAAATATAAAAAAATTATTAATATTTGTGAGATCCACCCCGACCCTCCTTTGTTATTTTGTCTTTTTAAAATTATTTTAAAGTATTTTATGGGTTAAGGGGGTTCTGGGTGGTCTTAAAAAGACTTACGTAGATAATAAGTATCTACTCATGAACCCTAATTTTATATTTATATAAATATTTTGATAAAAATAATATTAATTCTATTTTTGTCAAGATTTATAAGTTTTTAATGATTAAATATTTATCTATATAAAACCATTAAATAACCATCTTCATTATTTCCATAATAATTTTTTAAAACTTTTTCAATTACAAATCCATACTTTTTATAAAGATTAATTGCAATAATGTTGTTTTTTCGTACTTCTAAATAAAATATATATATTTTTTCATAGCTTTTATTATTTAATATGGTTTCTATTAGCATTGAACCAATTTTTAAATTTCTATACTTTGGATTTACAGCTAAGTTTAATATATGAACAGAATCTTCTTCTTGGTTTGTTATTATAAAACCAACAATTTTTCTATTAAGTATAGCTTTTAATATAAGTATATTATTATTAAAAAAACAGTAATAAAAATATATAAATTGCCATGGCTTTTCAAAAGATAATAATTCGATTTTGTAAAGTTCATTTATATCTTTTATATTTGCTTTTTCAATAATTATTTTGTTCATTATAATATTTTTTAAATTAAATTTTAACAAATATATTATATTATTTTGATTATTAATTTCAATGGAAAATAAAAAAGAGGGAATTTTTATAATTCCCTCTTGTTATTAGATAAAAATTTAGTTTATAAATTTATTTTTCAGGAATTGAATGTGGAATTGTTAAATCAAGCATTGTTAAAAGACCTTTTTTTTCTGAATTAACAACTTGTGGTATAATATTAACAGCCATTGCCATTGTTCCTTTACCGCCAGGAATTTCAGGTTGAATTGCCATTTTAATTTCTGGTTCACCATAAATGTGAATATAATCACCAGTATCAACATTTTCTAAATGTGGATGAATTTGTTGTGGGTGGATCAATTTTATTTTTTCATTACCATTTTTATCATAACCAATACCTATATGTTTACATCCAGCTACCATACCAGGTTGAACTTTAACAACAGGGGTTTCTCTATAAACATTAGAAATGATAGGTTCTCTAAATTCTTTAACTTCTTTTATTTCCCAATTTAAAGCTTTTGCTATTAAATTTATGGATTCTGGGAAACCAATATGTCCAACTATTTTTCCACATTTTAATCCAGCATTAAAATCTTCAACAGTAGTACCAACACCTTGAGTTTCCATAACAGTTTTACCAAAAGGTGATAAGTCATTAATTCTTTGAGCTTCAATTTTATCAACCCTTATACATGGAGCTGTTAAAGTTATAATTAATGTATCAAGAACAAAACCTGGGTTTATACCTGTACCAATGCAAACAACTTTGTTCTTTTTTGCAATATCATCCAATTTTTTAGCAAGTTCTGGTTGTTGAGCATATGGATATGCCATTTCTTCAGCAATTGTTATTACACTCATTCCATTTTCCATGCAAAGTACAAGATCATCAAAAACTTCTTTTGTAAAAGATTTTGTAGCATGTAAAACAACATCAGCTTTTCCTTTTTTAATTATATCTTTAGGGTCCATATAAATAGGAACATTAATTTTTCCAATATTCATGTATTCACCAATATCTTTATAATTGTTAGGGTTATGGTGAACAATAGCTCCTACAATTTCAATATCTTTTTTGTTTAACATCATTTTTATCATTCCAGAACCCATTGCTCCAACACCCCATTGAATAACTTTTATACTCATTGTTCCCTCCTATTTTTTTAATATTAAATTAATAATTTTTTTTTTCAATCTTATTAATGAAATAAAAAGAATGAAATGAAAAAAATCTTTAAATTTAATTTTGTCAAATAATTGAAAATAATTACTTTTAATATAAAATTATCAATGTATGAAAAAAAATGATTTGCATATTCATTCGGAATATTCATTTGACTCAAATTTAAGATATGAAGATATAATAGAAATTTCAAAGGCAAATGGGGTTAAATTAATTGGTTTTTGTGAACATTTTGATGATAATTTTAACTTTGATGATTTTTTAAGAAAAATAAATGAAGTTATTTTAAAAAATAGATTGTATATTGAAATAAAAGTTGGTCTTGAAATATCAATTAATAAATTGTTCAAAATTGAAGGAAAATTAAAAGATTATTTTAATAAGCTTGATTATATTATATGGTCAAACCATGATAATTATGATGATCTTGATATGTATTATGAAGAACTTTTAAATTTTATAAATAATTTTGATTCAATTGATATTATTGGTCATATTGATTTCCCATTTAGGTTTTTGAAAGATTTAAAAGATATCAAAAATTTAAGAAAGCTTGAAGAAAAAATAGATGAAATATTAAAGGTTATAATATCAAAAAATATTGTATTAGAGTACAATTTTTATAATTTTTTTGAAAAAGAAAAGTTTGATTTTATTTATAATTTTATATGGAAAAAATATTTAAACCTTGGAGGAAAATATATTTCACTTGGTTCAGATTCTCATAATAGAGAAAATTTTATTAATTATTTAAAATATTTTAAATTATTTTATAATTTATTAGAAGATTTAAACAAAGATGTAAAAATAGTTTACTTTGATAAGCATAACAAAATAACAGTTGATTAAAACTTGTTTAGGATTTTTTTATGAAAATTATAAAGATTATTTTTTTAATTATATCGGTTTTTTCTTTATTTTTATCTTTAGGTATATTTTTTGTTAGTGATGTAGAAGCCTCAAATTTATTATTAAATAATTTTAAATATTTTTTTCAAAATAATAAAAATGATTTTTATATTTATAAAAATTATGAAGAGGGTAATGATAAAAATAAGCAAAATAATATAAATGATCAACAACTATTTGATAATCAAAATCAGATTATTTTTGAAGATAATAGCTTAAATAAAGAGGATAGTAAAAATATTGAAAAAAAAATAGATAGTAAAAGCATAGATAGTAAAAACAATGAATTTATTTTTTCAGATAAAGAAAAAAATAATATTAATATATATAGCAATAAAAATGATAATATTAAAGATAGTAATGCAAATTTAAATAATAAAAACAGCAAATCAAATAGTAGTAATGTAAGTAATATTAAAACAACCAATAGTACTAAAAGTAAAGAAGATATAAAAGAAAATAAACCAAATAATAACAATTTAATAAGTACAATTTATTTGGGTAATTTTTATACAATTCAAGTTGCTTCTTTTAAAAATTTTGATAATGCAATAAAACTTAAAAATGATTTAATTAAAAAAAAATATTTTGCATTTATAATAATAAAATTAGTTGAAGGGGTTTATTTTTATAGAGTTAATATTGGAATTTTTTATAATAAAGAAGAAGCAATATATTTTTATAAAAATAAATTAAAAATAGATAACAATTTTAAACCTTTTATAATTTATTATCCAAAAAATTTATAGTTATTTATTATGAAAAAATATTATATATTAAAATATTTTATATTATTTCTTTTCTTTTCTATTTTATTTTATTTTTATATTCAAAATGGCTTTTTTAACAGAAACTTAAACTCAATTCTTGGTGTAATTCAATCAAATGATTTAGAAAAGATTAAAAAAAATTTAAAGAAAATAAAAAAAATAGATTATTTGCCAACAGGTGAGATTATAATAACATACGCATTAAAAAATTGTAATTATGAGACAATAGATTTTTTGATTAAAAATGGTTTTGATATAAATAAGAAAGATAAAAATGGTTTGTCCCCACTTGATATTTGTTGGGAAAGAGGGGATAGATTATTATTAAATAAGTTAAATGAGAGTGGGGTTTTTCTTTCTGATATATTGATTAACATTGAAAATATTTCTGATAAGGAATTAAAATTAAATCAATTATCAAAGTTTAATGATATTTTCAATTATGATTATATTATTAAAAATTTAATTAAAGAGTATAATTACTTATATAGATTAAATGAAAATTTTATAAAGAAAAATGAAACCTATTTTTATATTTATAAATATTTTGATAAAACTATTTCTGAAAATGAAATAATTAAAAAATTGAGTAATGAAGAATTTAAATTATTAAAAGAATTAGATAAAAAATTGTATGTTATTTCAAAGTATCTTTATCAATACTTAAATATTATTAAATATATGGTAAACAGAGATTGGTATAATATTAAAAATGATCTTGATATAAATAAATATTCAAAATATATTTTATCTTATCTTTTAAGAGTATCTATGAATCTTGAATTAATAAATTCTTTTGATTATATTCTTAATTTAGGAGCAGATCCACTTCTGATAGGTTTTGGCCCCGATGGAACAGATACTTTTTCAATTTATAATAATAGTTTGCTTATCTCAATAGCAAAAAAAAATGGCTATTATTTTAAAAAATTGTTCAGTTATTTTAATATAGATAAGTTAAATTATATTATATATGATAAAAATAATAATAGATTAAATTTTTTAAATCCAATTATTTTATGTGCAGATCTTTTTTTTAATGAGGCTGTTTATTATATTATTGAGAAAGACAAAAGTAAATTAAATCTTATAAATAATAAAGGTGAATCTTTACTTATTTATTCAATCTTGATTGATAATTATGATTTACAATATTATCTTGTTAAAAATGGAGCAAATATAACCCTTGCTATTGATTATGATAATTCAAATAAAAATATACTTCCTATACATTTTGCTATTATAAAAAATAATTTTGGAATATTAAAAGCAATTTTAGATGCATATAGAAAAAATGAAGTAAATTTTCCAGAAATAAAAGCAATATGCATGTATAATGGGCAAACTTTTACAGCACTATCTTTGGCTTCTTATTTAAAAAGAGATGATATTTTTAAATATCTTTTATCTCTAAATATCGATAATAATCTTGGGCTTTTTGATTCTATAAAATTTTTCTTTGAAAATGAAAATTATAATTTAATAAGATATTTATTTCTAAATGGATATTTCAAAAAACTAAAATATGAAGAACAACAGTATTTTATAAATTTAGCTAAGAATTTGAATAAAGAATATCTATTCCAATTACCTAAAGAAGAGAACTAATTTATTTGAATTTTATTAATTTTAAATTATTTTTTTAAAAAATGAGAAATAATATATTTATATTAATAATTTTTTTTATTATTGTTTTCGTAATTTTATTTTATGAATCAATTATTTATTTTTTAATACAAAATTTTAAAACAAAATATAAAGTTGGATTTATTATAAGAGAGTATGGAAATAATGATTTTGAGGCTTTAGAGGTTGAAAAATTAAATAGAACATCATCTATATTAGGTATAAAAATCGAATTAGGGAAATTTAAGGAGATTGATGAACAATATAACATAGCAAAAGATTTAATAAAAAAGGGTTGTAAAATTATAGTTTTTTATAATGGATTAACTATTAAAAATAAAATATATTCACTTTCAAAAGAATATGAAAATATAAAATTTATTCTTGTAGATGCTATTCTTTCAGAATACCCTAAAAATGTTATTAGTTTTTCATATGACTATCAGGAAATGGGTGGTTTTATTGGTAGTGTTCTATCTGTTTTGTCAAAAAACCAATATATTGGGTTTATTGGTTCAATAAGTAAGCCACCAATTGATGATATTAGAAAAGGAGTAGAGGAATCAGTTAATTTTTATAATTTTAAATTTAATAAAAATTATAAATTTGTATATAAATTTATTGATATTGATTATAAAGGAGATGTTAAAAAAAATCCATTTAATTTTCCAGAAGCAGCAAAAGAATTGGCTTTTGAATTATATAAAAATTATAAACCATACTTTTTAGTATGTGCAGCAGGATTAAGTAATTTTGGGATTTATGAAATAGCTAAAGATTTAAAACTTTATTTAATTAATTTTGATAATGTTAATTTAAATTTTTTGTTAAACAACAACATTGCTTTTTCAGTAATTAGAAATATTGATAGATGTTTATTATCAATTATTGAAAAAATTATACAAAATAAAGTTGAAAACAAAAATTATATTTTTAATTTATCCACAAATAGTTTTGAATTTATTTCTTCAAATATATTAAAGATAAGCAACGAAGAGTGGGAATATATTAGTATTATTAATAGATACATTATTGAAAAAAGTTATTAAAATAATTATTTATGAAAACAATTTTTATTAAAAATTATTTAAAAAAACTTAAAAATCTAATAATAAATAGTTTTAAAAAAACAAACAAAAAAAATAAAAATAATTTTAAACAAGAAATTTTTGAAAATAAACTATTAAAGTATTATCTAATTTTATTAAGTTTATTTTTAATTTTTTTAATAATTTCTATAAATTTTATAATATCAAATTACTTAACAAATCAAAATTACACAAACATTAGTCAAAAAATAGATTTTTTGGGTGAAATTGTCTTTAAAGATTTTTCAAATTATGATTTTTACTCTATAGAAAAATTTCTCGATTATTTTCTAAAAATAAATAGAAATGAAATTTATCAAATAATTATATTAAATAATAATGGTTTTATTTTATTTAATAAATATAATGAATATCTTATAGGAAAAAAATTAAACTATTATGAGATAAAAAAAAATATATACACTGATAAAAATGAAGTTTTATATACTATATATACTTATTTTTCAAGAAATGAGTTAGAAAAAAATCTATTTATGTTAAAATTGTTTATATTTATAATTTTTACTATTATTTTGATAGGGACATTTTTTATAGTTTATTTAATAAATGAAAGATTAGTAATTGATAATTTAAATAAAATAAAAAATCTTCTGAATGAACTTTCAAAGGCCAATTATCAGTATGAACTTTTATTAAATTCAAATGATGAGTTTGGAACTATTGTTAAAAATATAGGTGATATAAAAATAAAAATGCTTCAAAATATAAAAATACTTGAGTATATTTTTGAAAATAATTCTTCAATTTATATTCTTATTTCAAAAGAAGGGGAAATTTTAAAGGTTAATAAGAATTATGAAATGATATTTAAAAATTTTTCAAAAAGAGAACATATAATAGGGAGAAATTTATTTGATATTTTTTCTGAATTTAAGATAATTATAGAAAAAACATATAATTTAAAGGAAATATTAAAAATTAAAAATTATAATTTTAAGAATGAAACTTTAAATAACCTCTTTTTTGATATAACAGTTATCCCTATAATTATAAATAATGAAATTTCTAATTTTTTTATAAAAATAGATGATGTAACAGAAGAATTTAAAAATATTAATAATATGCTTATTTTTGAAAAAATGGAGAGTTTAAATTTGTTAAGTAGTGGCGTTGCACATGATTTTAATAATATTTTAGGTTCTATTAGTGGGATAATATCCTTAATGAAAATTGAATCAGAACTTGATGAAAATGTATCAAAAAATAAAGTAAATGAATATATAGATCTTTTAAATGTCGCTGTAGAAAAAGGAAAAAATGTTTCCTCAAGACTTTTAAAATTTTCTAAAAATATTGACATAAAAAAAACATATTTTGATTTAAATAATGTTTTAAAATCTTTAGTTGAAATTTTAAAATCTACTTTCGATAAATCTATTAACATTAATATAAATTATTATAATGGAAGTGCTATTATTTATGGAAATGAAGGTGAAATTGAACAATCTTTTATGAATATTTGTATTAATGCTTATCATGCTATGACAATAATGAGAAAAGAAGGTGAAAAATGGGATGGTAATTTAGAAATAAGCATAAATAGAGTAATTTATGAAAAAGATTATACTTTTTATTCTACAATGAAATCTGATATCATTAAAAATAAAGAATATTGGAAAATATCATTTAAAGATAGTGGGGTTGGCATTAAAAAAGATCACATAAAAAAAATATTTGATCCTTTTTTTACAACAAAGAAAGATTCAAAAGGAACAGGACTTGGACTATCATTAGTTTATAAAATAATTGAAAATCATGAAGGTTTTATAACTGTTTATTCAGAAGAAAATATTGGTTCATTATTTAATGTTTATCTTCCACTTGTAACAAATAAAGATGAGATTGAAAAAGAGATAGAAAAGAAAAAATTAAAATCAGATATTATAAAATTAAATAAAAATGTTGTAATAATAGAGGATGATGAAATAATTTTAGAAACTTTAAAATCGATATTAAAAAAATTAGGATTAAAAATTTTATTTTCAACAAAAAATCCTAAAGAAGGAAGTGATTATTTAAAAAATAATTTGGATAAAGTTGATTTAATTGTTCTTGATAATATAATGCCTGAATTAAATGGAATTGATTTACTTAAAAATCTGTATGATAAAATTAGTTTTGAAAATATAAAAAATAAAATTATTATGATAACTGGGTTACCTGATCCTGAAAAATTAGAAGAATTTTTAAAATATAAAAATAGATTTTATGTTTTAGTTAAACCATTTACCATTGATGAACTTTCAAATTTATTAAAAGAGGTTTTTGAAAATGGGAAAAGTAATTGAATTTATAAAAAAAAGGAAAAGTTTAAATAAACTTGTTTTAGATAATTGTACAATTATTACAAAAAGATTTTTTAATCTTGATAATAATTGTTATGAAAATGGGAATATCCCTTCAAAATATAAAGAATTAATGGGATTAGTTGGTTCTTTAATCTTAAGATGTAATGATTGTATAATGTATCATTGTATACAAGCAAAAAAAAATGGCGTTTCAGATAAAGAATTTAGTGAAGCTTGTGATATTGCATTAATTATAGGTGGATCTATAGTGATACCTCATTTAAGAGAGGCATATTCTATTTGGGATGAGTTAAAAAATTTAAGTATTGATGAATTAAATAAATAAAAATTTATTAAAAAATCTAATAAAAAATAATATAAAATAAATTTATAGAGGTTTATATGGCTGTTTGTGATATATCAGTTTTACCTTCAGGCTATGATGGTGATGCTTATCAACTTGTTGATAAAATAATAGAAGAGATAAAAAAAAGTGGGCTGAAATTTAAAGTTAATGCTATGAGCACTGTTGTTGAAGGGGAAACATCTAAACTTTTTGAACTTGCTTTACTTTTACATAGAAAAGCTTTTGAGTTTGGAGCAAAAGATGTTATAACAATGATAAGAGTCCATGAGTCAAAGATTTATGATGATTCTATTTATGGGAAAACTTATAAGTATGAAAAGTAATTATATTGATTTTATTAATTTATTATTTTAATAATGTTTTCATAAATTATTTCATTACTATTTGGAAAATTTATATTTTTAAGATTTGATTCAATTTTCTCAATCTTTTTATTTTTTATTATATCCTCAAATATATTAATGAAATTTTCTTTTAATTCTTTTTCGTTGTAAAGAAGGCATAGCTCTCTTTTATAAAAGTAGTTTGCATTTAAATATTGTTCACCTCTTGTTGCAAAGGTAAGTGGTACAAATATAGCTGGTCTTTTTAAAAAAAGTATTTCAAATAGTGTATTTGCACCTGCTCTAGAAATTATTAAATTTGAATAAAAAATATATTTTTCAATATTTTCATTTATAAATTCGATAGGATAATAAAACTCAGTTTTTGCCATTATTATTTTATTTTTCCCACATTGGTGAATAATATTAAAATAATTTTTTAGAAAATTTATATTTGAAACAATAATTTCGTTTAAAGATTGAGCTCCAAGAGAACCACCAAGAATAAGTAATATAGGTTTATTATTGGAAAAAAGAGAGTTTAAATAATTTTTAAAATCTATATTTTCTTTAAAATTTTCATTAAAATTTCTAAAGTTATCTCTTATAGGATTCCCCGAAAATATACCTTTTGTTTTTAAAAAATCATAATTATTTAGTGTTTCATCAAAAGAGTAGAAAATTTTTATTGATAATTTAGAATTTATTTTATTTGCAAGTCCAATAGAATAATCTGATTCATGAGTAAAAGATGGTATTTTTAATATTTTTGCTGCTAATAATACAGGAACTGAAACAAAACCACCTTTTGAAAAGATAAATTTTGGTTTTGATTTTATTAAAATAAAAAAAGATTCAAAAAATCCAATTATCAAATTGAAAAAATCAATAATATTTTCAATACTAAATATTGATTTTATTAGGGTTGATTTTCTTCTAAATTTACAAGTAGAGATAGTGAAGTATTTAAAATTATTAGGATTTAGATTATTTAAAATTTCATTTTTAAGAATTTGCAATTCTAGCTCTTTTTTCTTTTTTGATCCAATCCATAAAATATCAAATCCATTATTTAAAAATATTTTTGCTATAACAGTAGCAGGGATAACATGCCCTCCTGAACCACCTCCAACAAAAATTATTTTTTTATTCATAATAGTTCTCTTTTTTGAAAATATTAATATTTAAAAAAAATTAAACAATAATTAATTTATTTTGCTATATTTATCTCAGAAATTTTATTTTTAATTTATTTTTTAAAAATATTTTGAAAAATTTAAGAAGGAAATTTGTGAGTTTTACAAAAAGAAAATTTGAACTTATTAGCAAAAAATCAAGATTTAATAAACTTATTTATTATATTAAAGAATTTATTGATAAACTTGAACCTTTTTTAATTGATTTTGTTAGTGAAAAAGACACCCTCTCTTATTTTCAAAAAGATCCTTTTAATTTTAATATAGATATTTCAATTTTTAATAAAGATTTAAATATTTTGCAATTGATTAAAGTTATTAATAATCCAGAATTAGAAGATATTTTTGAAAAATTGAATCTATCTATAAAGTGGATAAATGAAATTGATGGGTTAAATTTAAGTATTCCTTTAAACATTTATGATTTAAAAATATATTATCACAATTTATTAAATAATATATTGGATAATTTTTATGATGAGAAAAATCTTTTTGATTCAAATAATGCTGATAAAAAAGAATTTGAAATATTTGTTGTTCTTGACAACATAAGATCCCCTTTTAATGTTGGATCCATAATAAGAACATCAGAATCTTTCGGGGTAAAAAAAATAATTTTGGTAGGAATAACACCAAAAATAGAGCATCCAAAAGTAAAAAGAGTTTCTATGAAAAGTGAAGTAGAAAATATATTTTTTGAAAATGAAATAGAAGCTATTAATTACATTAAAAAAGAAGGTTATAAAATAGTAGCTGTAGAAAAAACAAATAAATCTATTGATTATAGAGATTTTTATATTGAAAAGCCATCTTTTATTTTTGGAAATGAAGAGTTTGGAGTTTCTCCAGAAATATTAAAAATAGCAGATTCAATTATCTATATCCCTCTTTATGGTAAAAAAAATTCATTAAATGTTTCTGTTGCAGCAGGAATAATTTTAAGTAATTATGTGAATTTAAAAATTAATAATAATAATTGATTTAAAACTATAATTCTCAAAAACAAATAATATTCTATGTTTTGAATTAATAAATATAAATATTTAATTTAATACTCATTTATAATTTCTATCATATCATTATTTATTTTTAAATGAACTCCACCTGAAATAAAAATTGGAGATTTATAATCTTTATTAAAAATCTTAAACTCAACCAATCTTAACATAAAATTTTCATTAAATTGTTTTGAAAAAATGAATAAAAGCTGGAAATTTTTATTTAAATCTCCATAATCAATTATTTTAAATTCTAATTCTTTTATAATTTTATAAATTAAATCTTTTGGTGTTAAATCTTCAAAAGAAATTATTGGAAGTTTTAAATTCTTATTCCATTCTATTTTATTATATTTAGATTTAATTAGTAATTGGATAATATATTCATTTACATAATAATATGCTATTTTTTTTCATTTTCATTTTGAAAAAAAAATTCAAATGCAAATATTTTATCGTTTTTATGATATATTAAAATGTTTTCTTTATTTGATTCAGAAAAACTATATATTAGATTTGCTGCAAAAGAAAAGTAAGATTTAATTATTATTAAAAAAATTATAAAAATTAAAGATAAAAATATCAAAAAGAACTTGTTTTTATTGTTGGTCATAAAAATTATTTTTATTTATTTTTAATTATTTAATATAATAATCGACAAACAAATTTTGAAAAATTATATAAATATCATAAATAGAAATATATTGTTATCTTAATAAATTATTTGATTTTTTTTTATTAAATTTTAGTTATATTTTATTAAATAGATATTATATTTTTGTAAATCATTCAATTTTTTATTAGGAGTTTTTATATGAAATATAAAAAAGAAAAAAAATTATTAAATAAAAGAAAAGATATTTTAGATAAAGAAAATAATGATTATTATAATGATAAACTAAGTATAGAAAAAAAAATAGAAAAATTTGTAATAAATGAAGAAAAAAGTAGATTAAAGAATTTAAAAAATTTTATAAATCAGATTAAAAATAATATAAAATATTTAAATAAAATTTCTTTAAAATTAGAAGAGATAAACATAAAACAAATTTTTGAAGAATTTCAAGATAGTGTTGAAAAAAGTATTTTTACAATTCAAAAACTTAGAGAATACATTAATGAAAAATACTTTAATCCTGACATTGATTATAAATATGTAAATGTACCTATTAAAGCAAAAAATATAAGTAAAGAAATAATACTTGTACTTTCTGGAGGAGGGGCAAGAGGAGCTGCTCATATAGGTGTTATAAAAAGGCTAGAAGAATTTAATATTAAACCTGTTGCTATAATTGGTACATCAGTAGGTGCAATGGTAGGAGGGATGTATGCTTATGGTTATAGTGCTGATGAAATTTATGAAATATTAAAAAAAGAAAATAAAAATTTTATTAAGTTAGGTTATCTTTTTTTTATAAAACCGAAAAAGGCAACCAATATTTTAAAACATATTTTGTTAAAATATTTAAATCATGAAAAAATAGAAAATTTAAAAATACCCCTTTATTTAAATACAACAAACATAACAAGTTGTAAAAGAGAAATTTTTGATAAAGGAAATCTTGTTGATGTAATTTTAGCTTCTGCTTCTATACCTTTTGTTTTAGATAGTATAAATATAAATGGTTCTATATATATGGATGGTGGAGTTTGTGACAATTTTTGTATAGATCTTGCTAAAATGATTAATAAAAATAAATATTTAGACATTGTAATTTCAGATGTATCAGCTGCAACTGATTATACTTCTGATATAATAGTTTCAAATTTTTTCTTTAAACTTTCTCAAGATTTTGTAGATATTGTAAAGAAAATAGGAAATGAACCATTTCCTGTAAGGAGTAAAAAAGATTTACTTTCAATATCGAATAATCTATTGTATCTACTAAAACAAAGAGGAACTATTGGCCCTGAATTTCTAGATGAAACTGAAATTATAGTAACTCCTTTACTTGAAAAAATGGGAATTCAAGAGTTTGATAAATGTTTATGGGCTTATGAAAAAGGATATGAAACTGCAAAAAGTGTTTTAATATAATAAATATTAACTTAATTGTAACTAATTTATTCATTTAATGATTTTATTATTTCATTTAATGACATAAATGATTTTGTGCTATCTGTTATTTTTAAAATATCAGAATTTATAATTTTAGATTTTAATATAATATTGTTTATTAAAATGTTATTTGTATTATCGTAATTACTTATGAAATACTCAAACTGCTTTATATTCCCTTCTAGAGTAAAAATTTCATTATAAAACATTTTTAAATAATTGTTATTTTTTGAAATTAATGTTTTTATCTCATCTATCTTTTCATTTAAATTAATATAATTTTGATTTAAATATTCAATATAAAATAGCTCCAGGTTACTTTTTAAATATTTAAGATTTTCTATAATTTTACTATTTAAAAACCTAAAATTATTAATGGAATTGTTGTATTTAAATATGTAATTTTTGTAATAACTTAAAAAATCTAAATAATTATTAGTCAAAGCTTCTTTTGATTTATAAAAAGAAAACTCATACATTAAATTTTCTGTAATTTTTGTTTCAAGTATTAAAAGTTCTTTTTGAAAATTTTCAAGAGATTTAATTAATTCCTCAATTGCAAGAATACCCGCTGTATATTTTATATAGAAATTATCAAAATATTTTTTTAATGTATATTTTTCTAAATTAAATATTTTTGGGACTTGGTAGTTGAGGTTAATGTATTCAGAGATTATAATATCAAGATTTTGAGGAATAATACCAAATTTTAGTTTAAAAAACTCATTTATAAAATTTGAATAATTGATCAAATATTCAAGTGTTTGATTGTAATAGTTTGACATAAATGCAGCTTCTTTTTTTTCATAAGTATTTTCATCAAACTTATTTAAATTCTCATAAATATTTTTAAGATTGATTTTTATTTCTTCCATAAAAGATTTATTTAATTCAATTATCATTTTATAATAATCATAGATTAAATTTTTATTTTCAAATATTAGTTTTTGGTTTAATGAGTATAGAAGATTATTTTTTGTTGAATTTAAATCTTTTATACTTTTAAGTAATTCAATTTTGTTTAGATTAACAGACTTTATAAGATTAAAAGATTCATTGTAGTATCTTAATAATGTGTCATCATTAACCTTTTCATTTTTAAAAAGATATATAAAAAGATTAGCATAATTGTTTGCAGAAATTAACTTTTTATAAGTAATATCTGCTAAATTTTCGTAATATGAACATATTACATGGTAATAGATTCCTTCATTTAAACTAACATCAGGCACAAAATTATATTTTAAGTTATCAATATAATAATTAATTTCAGATTTAATTTGTAAAATCTTATTTATATTATTTGTTATAGAGTAATTTGTAGAATATGATTCACTATAAAGGTTTATAAGAAGAAGAGTTAAATTTTTATTAATATTAATATTTGAATTTAAAATCTTATCATTTATTATTTTGATTAAAAAAGATTGAGTTTCTTCTATATAATTTAAACTATAAAATATTTTTGAATTTAATTGATAAATGTTTTCTTTTCCATTATCAAAAGAAATTTTAAAAAGGTTTAGATTCTGATTTATGTTTTTTATTTTATTCTGGAGAATATTATAATTATTCAAAAAATAAATATTGAAAAGAGAATCTTTATTTAATCTTTTTTCAAAATTTAAAGATTTTTTTAATATTAAATTATAAGAATTTTGAATAACTTTACTTTGAAAATAAAATATCAAGTAAAAATTCAAAATATATTCAATATCATCTTTAATAGCAGAACAATATTTAGTATATTCTATGTAATTGTTTATTAATAAAGATAATTTTTCTCTATTATTTTCATTTACTTCATTTAAATCCATTAATTGATTGGTTATCTCTTTATATTTATCTTCTAAGTAATTTTGAGATTTTTTTATTTTTTCAATAAGAATTATAAATTTATTATTATTATCAAGGTTTGACAAAAGTTTATCTAAATAGAAACTTGAATAGGTAGAAAAACTATTTAATTCTTTTTCTATTTGATCTTTAACAAAGTATATATAATAGCTTTCTTCAAATTTAATATTTTTTAGTGATTTTGTTCCATTATTAAAGATAATTGTGTTATTTTCATTACATAATGGAATATTTTCATTATCTATTTCAATTTCTCCATTATTTGCAGTTAGAGCAAAGAAATCTTTTTTAACAATTATGGTATACTGGGATGGATACAATACAATATCTTTTTTTAAAATAGTAATATTTAAATTTACTAAATTTGAAATAAAATAGTTACCTTCATCAAATATTATTTTGTCATTATTTAAGTCCAAATAAAAATTTGAATTATTGTTTGCTCTTAATATAATGTTGTCATTTAATATCTCAATTTTAGAAAATTCAGTTTTTAAACTAACATTTGTATTAATTTTTAAATTTGAAATATTTTTTAAAGGTTCTTTAAATGTAGGTAAAATTATTTTTGGATTTCCTGTAAAATATGAAACAGTAAGATCTTGTAATTTTTTTTGTTGAGCTTGTATTGTTTTAACTGAAGGAAAAATAATTAGAAAAATAAGAAAAAGTAATAAAATCTTTTTTCTTATATAAAAAGAATATTGTGAAAATTTATAAAAATATTTTTTATAAATCATATATAACCTTTATAAATTTAATTTTGAAGGTATGTTTTTTATAAAAAAAATTAATTAGTTTTTTAAAAATACAAATTTGCGCCTAAAATAATATAAAAAATCTCATTACCTTCATTTGTTAAGTCATTATAAATTAGTTTGTAATAGAAAATAAGTTTTAATGAAAAAATAGATGAAACTTTATATTTTATGTTAATAAAACTTTCAAGAGAATTCAATTTATAAGTTATAAAATCTTCAAATAATGCTATATTTACAAGATTTATTGAAAAATTGTTATAAATAAAATTGATATCAAAGTTTATTTTTATTTTTTTTTCAATAATTAAATTTGTAAGAAAATTATATTTGAAAGTGTATACTAAAGATGGTGATAGAATAAAATTATGAATAAGTTTTAAATTAGTTATAAATTGGTTTTCAAATTGTAAAATGCTTAAATTACTGTTCAAATAAAAATAGTTTTCTACTGTTCCTTTATAATTAATTTCAATAAGATTAAATAAAAAATTTACTTTAATAGAATATTTTAATAAAAAGTTATTTAAATCATAACTGTTTATTGGAATAAAAAAGTAATTATACTGAAAATGAATTAAATTACTATAACTTAAAATATCACTTTCCTTTTTTCCATAATTAATATTGTAGAAAATTTTTAAGAAATAATTTGAATTATAGTTAACAGAATATTCATAATCTAAATTTAAATTCATATAAATTGATGTTATAGGATTTATATTTAGAAATGGAGAAAAATTAAACCTACTGAATATAAAGTTGTTCGTAAAATTAGTATCAGAAATTAATCCGTTAGTTATATCAATACATATTGAATTAATAGAATCTATTGGGAATAAAAATTTAAAATTAATATCAAGATTAAAATTGTCTTTTTGGTTAATATAATAATCATAGTTTGTTTCTAATAAAAATTTGAAGGTAAAATTTTTATTAACAAGATAGGAAATGAAAAAATTTGAATATATAAATGGAAGATTTTCATCAACTAATTTTGGGAAATCATTTGATTCTAAGATAAAATAGACATTTAAATAATCAAAATTGAAATATTTCATATAAGCAAAATCAAATTTAAAATTTAAGATTTTAAAATTATTTTGGTAAAGTATTGTAAATAGATTTGAATCAATATTGAAATATTCGATATCAGAATAAAGTAAAAAATTAAAATTAAAATATGGTGCAAAGTATACATATGAAATATTGCTTGTTTTGTAAACTCCCGAACCAAAAAAAATGTAGTATTCATTATCTCCAAATGTTTTTATATTTAATGTGAAAATAAAAAATAGAGTTAAAATAAGAGAAAATAAAATAAATTTAAAATATTTTTTTAATTTCATCTTAAAACCAATAAATAAATTAAAAAATTCTATAAAGAAATCTATATAAAATATTATATTATAAGTCTAATTAAAATTGACAAAAAAAAATTTTTTTATAAAATTTAGGTGGTGCCGGAATGGCGGAATTGGCAGACGCACTGGACTCAAAATCCAGCGGAACTTCGGTTCCATATCGGTTCAAGTCCGATTTCCGGCATTTTTATTTTTAAATAATTTTTTTAAAAAAATAAATATATAATTTTATCAAAAATAATTTGTAAAGGATTTCTCTTTTTTATTAAGAAATCACCATTGTAAAGTTCTTTTAATCTATTAATCATCCTTATAAATATCGAATCATCTTCATTAGTTAATAATAGCACATTTAAATAATTTTCAAAATTAACTGTAACAAGTGATGAACTTTTTTCAATTTTGTAATTGTTATAAAAAATATTTCCCATATTATCATTTAAAATATTGAAGTAGATGTTTAATAAAATATTATTTTTACCATTACCAAAGTAAACAAAAATTATTTTACTATTGTCAAATTTTTCAATGTTATTTAAAAAATACTTATAATCATATGATATTGCTTTATATTTAAATTTAATGTATTTTTTTAATTTCGAAATTGTTTTTAATCCTTGTTTATTATTAAAATAATTTAAAGGTGGAATTAAAACAAAGACAAGATTTTTTTCATTTAAAAATAATTTTTTTATATCAAGGTTTTTTTGTGGAATATCATCATCAAGTATTTTTAAAACTTCATTTCCAAAAGTTCTAGGAAATGGAATTGAACTAAAATCTGATGATAAAGCATCCCACCTTAAAAAAATATTATTTAAATTTGTGTACTTTATGTAGAAATATCTTAGTGAAATATAATTTTTTAATTCATCTTCTCCTATATTAAGTAAAACATAGTTTATAAAAAGTTTTCTTGTAAAATACTCAAATTCAGGATAACTAAATTCTCTTTTAAAAATTTCTAAGAATTTTTCTCTTTGCTGTTTTGTTATATTTATAAGTTTTGGGAAAACACCTATTTCTTTTAATTTATTATCAATATTTTCTACATATGATTCATATAAAATATCTTTTTGACTATTTTTGTATGAAGTAATATAAAGTATTTTATTTTTTTCAAAATTTGGAATTGTTTCAACAATATTTGAATTTGGAAATGAATTGTTTACTTTATAAAATGGTATAAAAAATAGGTTTATTAAATTTATTTCATTAATTTTTGTTTTAAATTTTTTATTTTGGGTTTTTAATATTTCATCATTTTTAAAATAGTTATAATTAAAATATGAAACTTCAAATAAATTTATTAGATTTAAAAATTTATAATTTTTTAATAAAAGAACTATTTCTTGTGAATATTTGTTTTTTATATAAAAAAAAATATCAATAAAGCTAGAAGTTATTAAATTTGATAGCGTTATAAGCTCTTTGTCTTTCCTTATTTTTTCTATAAATTTTATAAAGAAATCTTCTTTAGAAATATTTTCAAAACTTGATAGAAAACCATGCTTTTTTAAATACCCATAAAAGTTAGTATCAACATAAAAATAACATTCATTTTTATATTCTTCATTAAAAATAAATAAAATTAAAATAAAATCTATATAATCTTTTTTTGAAAAATTAATGTTAAATTCTTCATCTGTTAAGCCAAATATTTTATAATTATTTATAGAAAAAATTATAGAAAAAATGAAAAGAGTTATTATAAAAAAAGATATTTTTTTCATATTTTTATGAAATTTTTCCTTTAAGGTTTTTGTCAACTTTAACTCTGTTACCATTAACAGTTAGCAAAAGATCATCATAATAAACTCCATTATCATTTGCAATTATATCAATTTTTTCAAAATCATTAATATTTATTATATTGAACTTTTCAGGATATTTTAAGCTTTCAAAGCTAGCTAATGTACCATCTTCTATACTATCATCAACAGTAAGTACTCCGACTTGATTATTTTTAGAGGTGCATGTTAATATCATCCCTTGAGAAATTTGTCCTCTTAAATTTGCTTCCTTTAAATTGTTTAAAATGATAACTTTTTTATTTAATAATTCTTCAGGTTTATAAAAGGCTTTTAAACCAGCCACAATTTGCTTTATATTATCTCCAATTTTAACTTTTGTGATGTAAAGTTTATCAGCAGATGGATGATCTTCGATACTGATAATTTTACCAACTCTAAGTTCGAGAATTGATGCAGGGGAATAATTTACAATTGTAAAATTGTCATCTATTTTATTAAAAATTATTTTTGATTCATTTATAGTGTGATTTAAAAGAAGAGAATTTGCAGGTTCATTATTTTTATCATATATTAAATTTGAATTTAATATTTTAGATATCTTTTCTGATATGTTTGGTATTACAGGAGAAATAACTTTATTTAATAAGTTTATTGCTGAAATTGTTGTTGTTAAAATTTTATGAGTTTCTTCTTTATTTTTTTTCATTAAGTTCCAAGGCTCATTATCTTGAAAATATTTATTTATTAGATCAACTGCTTTAAAAAATATTTCAATTGCCTTTTTATATTCAAGTTCAATAAAACTATTAGTTGATTGATTGCATAAGGAAGCTAAATCATTTAATATATTTATATCATAATAATTTGAAGTTTGCATATTAAAATTTGATTCTAAAAATTTTGTTGCTCTATAGAAAAGGTTTCCATATTTACCTATTAATGTTAAATTTACAAAGTTAATAAAATCAGAGTCTGAATAATTGAAATCATTTGTTGAAGATGAAAGTAAGCTTGCATAATAAATTCTTAAATAATCAGGTTCAATATTTGTTTTTAAATAATCTTTTGCAGTAATAAAAGTTCCTCTTGATTTACTCATTTTTTCATTGTTAATGTTTAAAAATCCGTGTACAATGATTTTTTTTGGAAGTGAAAAACCAGCTCCCATAAGTATTGCTGGCCAGAATAAAAAATGATGATATATTATATCCTTTCCTATAAAATGATAAATATCAGCTTTCCCATCAATCCAAAAATCTTTCCAGTTTAAATTATTATCATCACAATATTTTTTTGTTGTACCAATATATCCAATGGGGGCATCATACCATACATAAAAATATTTATCTTTTGTCCCGGGGATTAAAAATCCAAAATATGGAGCATCTCTACTTATTTCCCAATCTTTTAATCCTTCATTAATCCAATTTATTAAATAATTTCTATAAGAATCTTTGGGACTTGTTATTTTTTGAATATAATCTTTTAATTTATCTGAAAAAGCTGAAAGTTTAAAAAATATTTGTTCGCTTTTTTTTAATATTGGTTTATTCCCACAAATAATGCAGTATGGTTCTATTAAATCTATAGGCTCATAGGTAGCATTACAGTGTTCACAATTATCTCCATATTGATCAGGAGCATTGCATCTTGGGCAAATACCTTTAACATATCTATCTGGTAAAAATCTTTTACAATGTTCACAATAAGTAATCTCAACTTCTTTGGTATAAATATACCCATTATTTTTTAAGTTTTCATATATCATGTAAGCAATTTCTCTATTTTCTTCTGAGTTTGTAGAATGATATGTTGCAAAATTAATATTGAATTTTTTTAATGTCTCGACATGATCATTATATGCTTTTTTTATTAATTCTTCTGGTGTTATTTTTAAAGATTCGGCTTTTATTTGAATAGGAGTTCCATGAGTATCATCAGCAGATAGATAGATAGATTTATTGCCAATTAAATTATTAGCTCTTGTGAAAATATCTGTTTGTATATATTCGACAAGATGACCAAGATGAACTTCTCCATTTGCATATATTAAAGCTGATGTTATAAGATTTTTCATTCAATCCTCCAAATTGATAAAGATTATTACTCTTTATTTACTTTATAATTTCCATAAGAGATAATAAGAAAGAAATCTTTAAAACTATTATATATTTTTTCTAAAAATGAATAAATTTTTGAGTTATAAAAATATGAAATATTTGGAGAAATATTTGTAAATTTTAAGATAAAGAAATTTATTTCATCTTTTAAAAAGTTTTCATTTTTTAAATTATTTTCATTTATTAATATTATTTTTCCTTGAATTTGAATAATGTCTCCCTTTTTATATTCTTGATTTGTCAAAAGAAAAAATTTATATTTAATATTTTCATCTTTTCCATTTTTGTCTATTACTTCATAAATGTAATAATATGGGGATTCTGTTAATATTTGTTTTTCAATTAAAGCTTCAAATTTAATTTTGTTGTTTAAGTATTTTTGAGGGTTTGAAGAAATATTTTTTGGGTTTAATAAACATGAATAGAGAAAAAATGTAGAAATAAAAAAGAAAAAAATAAAGTAAATTTTTAAAAAAATTAGATTTTTAAAATATTTTTTAAACATAAATAATCCTTATTAATATATTATATAAAAAAATTAGATTAAAATTATAAAAAATCAATAATTTTAAAAATTAGAATTAATAAATTATGTAAGGATTATTATTAATTTTTAAAATATTAACATCTATATCAAAAATAGTCTTTATAATATTTTTATCAATTTTATCTTTTTCTGAAATATCAAAATATACTTTATTATTCGAAAGAAAGATTAATCTTTTAGAGTATTTTAATGCAAGATTTAAATCATGAGAAATAACAATAATTGTTTTATTAAGCTTTTCGTTAAAATATTTTAAGGATTCATATAAGCTAATTTTATGAGGAATATCAATAAAAGCCTCAGGTTCATCTAGAATTATAATATTTGATTCAGAAACTAAAGTTTGAGCAAGTAAAACTCTTCTTTTTTCACCTCCAGACAAATCATCAAAATTTTTATTTTCTAATATTTCAAGATCAAGCAATTTTAAATATTTTTTTGAAATAGAAATATCACCCAAATTGTAATTTTCAAAAATATTTTTATAAGGATATCTTCCCATTAAAATTATTTTTATAACAGAAAATGGGATATTTTCGGGTAAATTTTGAGGAAGATAAGAAATTATTTTTGAAAGATCTTTTTTTGAATATTCTTTTATTAATTTATTATAGACAAGGATATTATTTTCTGATTGAATTAAATTTCCACTTATTAATTTTGCTAATGTTGTTTTTCCAGAACCATTTTTACCAAGTAAGCATATAAAGTCATTTTCATAGATATTTATAGAAATATTATTTAATACTAAATTTTCAGAGTTTGGATATTTAAATGATAAATTATTAATTTTAATTATTTCTTTTTTTTTCACTTTTTTAAAATATTTTTAATTTATTTTTCTTTTTTATTTAACTGATATTTAATTTAAAAAATCATAATAAAAAAAATTGGCAACAAATATATTGATTTAACTTTAGTTTATTATAAATTTTAATAAATGGAAAGATTAATAAAATATAAATAAAAATTATTTAGATTAAAAATTCTTAAAATGATTAAAAAATTGGTAAATAAAAAAAAATTTGAAAAGTAAAAATTAAAGGATACTTAAATGAAAGTAAATTTATTTAAAAATGGGAATATTTATTCAATGAAAAGAGAAAAAGATAGTTTTAAAAATATGTTGGTTATAAATGGTAAGGTTGTTTTTACATCGGATGAAGAAATTTCTGTTAATAGGTATCTTAATGACAAAGAATGTAAAGTAGAAATTTTTGATCTTGAAGGAAAAAGTTGTATTCCATCTTTTTGTGATGCACATATTCATTTTACATTTGGTGCAAACACATTTGAGTATTTGAATCTCTCAAATTTATATTCGATTGAGGATATATTCAAAGAAATTGAACTTTATATTGAAAATAAAATTAAGATTAATGATTTTTGGATTATTTGCTATGGTTATGATAAAAATAATTTAAAAAATTTAGAAGAGTTAAATATAAAAAATATTGAATCTTTCATAAATAGCAAATTTAAAAATTTAAAAGATTCCTTATATGTTTTAATATTTTCAAAAGATTACCATTCTGCTTATGTAAATATAAATTTGTTAAATCTTATAAATAAAAGATTGAAACTTGTAAAAAGCTCATTTTTTACAAAAATATTAAAAACAAATGAAATTGAAAATTATAATGAGATTATAAATAGTATTGATTATGAAAATGGTATTTTTTATGAAAGTGCATTAAAATTCTTAACAAATAGTGTAAATGATTTGGTAAATGAAGATTATAGTAAAATAATAGAAAGAATAAAAAGATTTATTAAATATCTTTACTCAAATGGAATTACTGCAACTACAGATTGTTCTTTATTATGGAAAGATTCATCTTTTAAATATTTCCAAAAATTGGAGCATGAGGAAGTAAAATTTAGAAATTTGGTTTGTATACCAGAAGATGCTCTTGATAAATTTATAGATTTAAATTTAATAACAAACAAAGGATCGAATTATTTTAAGGTTGGCCCATTAAAATTAATTTATGATGGTTCTGTTGGATCTCAAACAGCATTATTGTTTAAGCAATATGAAAATAAAAATAGTTTTGGTTTTAAAAATTATAAACAAAATTTTTTAAAAGAGGTTATTGATAAATGCTTAAAAAACAATATAGGGCTTGCTATTCATGCTATTGGAGATAGAGCAAATAGTGAAGTTGTAGATTTATTTTCAAATATAAGATCCTTAAATTCAAATATTTTGTTAAGACTAGAACATGGACAAATTTTGAGAGATGAAGAGATTGAGAAGATAAAACATTTAAATCTTTTTGTTATTATGCAACCTGTTCATATTGATCAAGATTATTTTACTTATGAAAAATATTTAAAAGATTATATGCCACTATCTTATAGATTTAAATCATTAATGAAAAATAATATTAATGTTGCTTTTTCTACAGATTTTCCAGTTGCAGATATAAATCCATTTTTTGGTATTTTTTGTGCAATTACTCAAGAGGGTTTTGAAATTTCTAAAGGCAAAATCTTCAACATAAATGAAAAGATAGACCTTTTTAATGCTATTAAAAATTATACTTATTTTTCTCATAAGAGTTCTCTCTTTGAAAACTCAGGATTAATTGCAGAAGGATTCAATGCTGATTTTATTGTTCTTGATAAAGATATTTTTGATATTGATAATGAATATGAACTATTAGATATTAAAGTTTTGAGAACTTTTTTTGAAGGAGAAGAAGTATTTAAAAGTTATTAATTATTAAAATTCTATTAAAAAATTTTTTAAAAAAATTATAAAATAAGAATTTCAAAATAATAAATAAATAATTAAAATTAATTAAAAAATTGACAAGAATAAAGAAAATAAACAGAATAAAAATTTTTAATAATTAAAATTAAATTATATAAAAGGAAAAAATTTTATGGTAGTTGTTTTATATGAAGATTCATTTTACTTAAATTTTGTTCCTTTCTATACTTTTCATAATGTTTTTGATCTTTATTATGGATTTAAAAGAATATATGAAAAAATATTTGATATAATGAAATTAAATAAAAATATCGAAAAAGTTTCATTTATTGGAAGAAAAAAACAACTTGAATATTTTTTAAAAAGTAAAAATATTAAAAATGAAGTATTTGATTATTCTAATGATATATTATTTATAAATGCAAGAATAAATGATATAAATAAAGCTTTTTTATTAAAACAAAGAGAGTTTATTTCAGATGATTACGGTTTTATAATGGCTTTAAGAGTTGACAAAGAGATAAAAAAAGAAATTGATTATAAAAAATTATTTTCAAATGAAATTAATATTGAAAACATTTCAAATAAATTTGTAAATATAGGGGTTGTTGATTCATTAAAATATGCTTTTGATTTGATAAAAAATATAAAAGTTGAATTTTTAAATGATTTTGAAAGAAATTATAAATCTATTAAAACAAAATTTAAAAAATATAAAAAAGATATATATATTGGTAAAAATGTGAAAATGCAGAAATTTGTCGAATTAGATAGTTCAATTGGACCTATTATAATTTCAAATAATTGCATTATTAATTCTTTTAGTAATCTTGTTGGCCCTCTTTTTATAGGGGAGAATTCGCTTATTGATGATGCTTATATAAGAGAAAATAGTGTTATTGGAAAAACATGCAAAATATCAGGAGAAATCGAAGAATCTTATATAATGGATTATACAAATAAACACCATACAGGATTTGTTGGTCATTCGTATCTTGGTGAGTGGGTAAATTTAGGTGCAATGACAACAACCTCAGATTTAAAAAATAATTATTCGAATATAAAATTTTATATAAATAATAAAACAATAGATTCTGGTACAATTAAGATGGGAGTTTTATTAGGAGATCATGTTAAAACAGCTATTGGAGTTATGATAAACTGTGGTACAATAATTGGTGAGGGTTCAGTTATATTTAAATCACCTTCGGGAAAATTTATTAAACCTTTTCTTTGGGGAGAAGAAGAGTATAAAAAAGATCTATTTATAGAAAATTTGAAAAAGATTGTAAAAAGAAGAAATTTTAACTTAATTGAAGAATATATTCATCTAATTTTATAATTAATTTGAATTAATAATTAATTTGATATGGTAATAAAATTAATATAAAAAAAATTTATCTTCTAGTTTATTATTAATAAATCATTTGAAAAGATAATAAAACTTACAATTTTTGACTTTATTTAAAATCATTGTTATTTGGTAAAAATATTTCTAAAAATTTTTCCTTTATTTCAATATATGCAGGGGGTGGAGGGGCTTTGTCTCCATCAATCTGCATATAAACCTTTTTTTCTGATTCTAATTTTATTTTTTTACATTTATAAAATTTACAATCATTGAAAGCTTTATGAAGTCCTGTAATTACACCAAGAAATAACCTTATAGTATTTAAAAAACCATGATTTTTAAATATAAACAAATTTAAAATTCCATCATCAATTGAAGCTTCACTATCAATTTGAAACCTTCCTCCATAGAATTTTGAATTTGAAATTATAACAAGATAACCATATTCAATTATATTCAGATCTTCAATATATATCTTCATAAGATGGGGTTTATAGGTTATAAAAGATTTTATTCCTGATATTAAATATGTTATTTTTCCAAAAAATTTTTTTACTTTTAGATTAACATTGTGAACAGCAAGAGCATCAATTCCTGCAGAGGTCATTAAAATGAATGGCTTATTATTGACAAGTCCAATATCTATTTTTTTTGTATATCCATTTATTATTGTATCAACAGCATGTGATGCTAAAAATGGTAAATTGAGTTCAAGGGCAAGAACATTAACAGTTCCTGTTGGAATTATTCCTATAGGTTTTGGATTATTAATCATTCCTTCTACTACTTCTCTTATAGTTCCATCACCACCAAGAACTGTAAAAAAGTCAATTTTATCTTTAAAAAATTTAGCTATTTCAATTGCTTGCCCTTCATATTTTGTATAAAATAATTCATAAGATATTTTATGTTCTTTGAATTTGTTTAAAACAATATTAACAGTTAAAGTTAATAAAATATTTCTCCCAGATTTAGGATTTATAATTATACAAGTTTTATTGAATTCACTATTATTTTTTTTGATAAATTTATTTTTTTTAAAATTAAATACGCTTTTAAATAAATCTAATATTTTCATATTAATCATTGTCATTTGAAGGTGGTTTAAAAAATGGAGTAAATTCTTCTTCATTATTTTGTTCATTATTTTGAGGGTTATAATAATATTTTGAAGAGTAGTTTAATAAAAACATACCATGCCCATTACTATAATATTTAGGTTGGGTGCCAGCTATAAAATATTCTATATAAGAGTTAGGAGAATTTTGGGTGCTTAACAAACCAGTATATTTATCTACAGGAAGAGCAATGATTCCAGAAGGTACATTGTATTTTTGTTTTGGTCTTTTTAAGATTTGGTAAATATATTCTATAAATTTTCCCCATATAGGTCCACATGTATATCCACCAGTATAGCCAAGACCTAAAGATGAAGCTCTATCAAAACCAATCCAGACAACAGTTGAAAGATTTTCGGTAAATCCATTCATCCAGGCATCTTTCCAGTTTTGAGTGGTACCTGTTTTTACAGAAAAATCAAAATCAAGTTTATAATTAGAAAGTGAAGCAAATGCAGTTCCACCGGGAGCAGCAGCATCTTTTAAAATACTTGCAATTAAATAAGCTGTTTGTGAAGAAATAATTTGAACTTCTTCCTGTGAAAAACTTAAAAGTTTAGAATTATATTCTTGTTCATAATTTTTTAATATTCTTCCTTCTCTATCAGTTACATATCTTACTATAATAGGATAAACTTCTTTCCCTTTGTTTGCAAAAATTGCAAAAGCTTTTGCTGCTTGTAATGGAGAAACTGTAATTGTTCCTAAAGCTGTTGATAAATATGGAGGGATGCTATTTTTTGGTTTTAGCTGTTTTCCATCGAAAATGTTTGAAATAGAGTAAAATTTAGAAATGTAATTTAATGATTCAGATATACCAAGAGCTTCCATTATTTTAATTGCAGGAATATTTATAGACTTTCTTAAAGCGTCTCTAACAGTAACATATCCTGAAAATTTACCATCATAATTTGAAGGAGTCCATATATCTTTTTCTGAAAATTGATAGATAATTGGAGCATCAAGTACAATTGTAGATGGAGTTATTATCCTCTTTTCTAAAGCTCCAGCGTAGATAAATGGTTTTATCCCCGAACCTGGTTGGAAATTAACTCTAAGAGCTCTATTTAATTGATCCTGCTTTGTCCATTTATATCCACCAACAAGAACAAGAACATAACCTGTTGATGGTTCTATTGAAACAATAGCACCTTGAATATAATTCTTTTCTAATTCTTTTTGAAAGTTTAATTTTAAATTATTAATTAGGTTTGAAAGCTTAGTAGAATTTTGTCCTTGAGATACAAGATTAACAAAGTCAAGAACATTTTCTTTGTAAAATCTTTTATATCTGATATAGTTTTTATTATTTGTAATTCCATTATAAATATTATTTGTTTCAAAAAAAATATCTACAATGTCAAGGTAATTATTTAAAATATAATCATTTTTATTTTTTGTATTTGCAAGATATTCCTTATTTAGTTTATCTAATGCTTCTCTTAAAAATCTTTCTGCAGCAATCTGATAATCAAGATTACATGCAGTATAGACTCTTAAACCTTTTTTATAAATTTCATCAGAAGAAAAATCTTTTTTTAATACCTGTAAAACTGCATCGGTATAATATGGTGCTTTACTTGTTGTAAGAAAATATGGACTTGATATAGATGCAAAATTTCTTTCACTTAATTCTTCCCATAATTTATTGTAAGATTTTTCAGCTTCTTCTTTTGTAGTAAATTTAAGCTCAACCATTCTATCAAGAGCCATTTTTACTCTTTTTTTTGAATTTTCAGAATATAGTATTGGAGAATTGTATACAGGAGACTGGGGTAAAGTTGAAAGTAAAGCACATTCAGCTAAAGTTAAATCTTTAACATTTTTCCCAAAATAAAAATCAGCAGCAGCTTTTATACCATATACTCCATGACCAAAATAAACTTCATTTAAGTATAGTTCAAGAATTTCATTCTTAGAAAATTTTTTTTCTATTTGTACAGTATACCAAAGTTCTCTTAATTTTCTAAAAATAGTTTTTTCTGATTCTGTAAATAGTCTTTTAGCAAGTTGTTGAGTAATAGTTGAACCACCAACTATAACCCCTTTTTGTCTAAAAATAATTTTTCTTAAATTGTAAAGTATAGAGATTAAAATTCTTTTAGTATTAAAACCATGGTGTTTATAAAAATCTTTATCCTCATATGCTATAAAAGCTTTAATTAGATTTTCAGGAATATCTTTAAAAGGTATAATTTCTCTTTTTTCCTGAAAAAGTTCATCTATAACTTTTCCATTAATATCATAAATAATTGTAGGTATAGAAAGTTCACTTTCTGAAATAACTTTTTCTATATCCACTCTGGAAAATGATGCAAATAAAGCACCAAAAGTAACTCCTACCAATATAGTGCCTACAATTAATATTATAATAAGAATATTAATAAATTTAAGCTTCATATAATCCCCATTATTAACTTGATTAAAGATTTAATTTAATAAAAAAAAAGTCAAGTAAAATAAATTTTAAAAAAGTAAAAAAATTAAATATTAAAATAAAAAAGGTCGCCCTATAAAAAATTATAGGACGACCAAAGGGAAAATTGGGAGGGGAAATCTATTTTTAAAATCGGTTAAATATTTATTTATTTAATAAACTTTTAATTTAAATTTTTTTTTTTAAATTTTTATTTTTTTTATTTTTTAAAAAAAGATAATTTATTTATAAAGCAAGTTTATTTTTATAATTAATTGTTTTATTATAACAAATTTAAATTTTAAAAATTCATTATTAATTTATAAAAATTTCTTGACAAATAAATTAAAATTGATAAAGATATTTTAGTAAAAGAGATGCTGGCATAGCTCAATCGGTAGAGCAGCTGACTTGTAATCAGCAGGTTGGGGGTTCAATTCCCTTTGCCAGCTTTTTTATGGGGAGGTTCCCGAGTGGTCAAAGGGGATAGACTGTAAATCTGTTGCCAGACGGCTTCGTAGGTTCAAATCCTGCCCTCCCCATTTTTATTTTTAAATAAATTAAATAAATATAATAATTCTTAATAATTCCCTTAAATTTCAATCCTATAATTTTCGATTAATTATAATATAAAAAATATTTTAAAAATCTTTAGAAAAAATAAAAACAAAAAAGGTGGGGTAAATTGCCTTTATAGTCAAGGGGTAAGCGGCATATTTAATCCCCACCTTTTAATTTTATTATAATACTAAAATACAGATTGTCAAATTTTTGAATAAATTAAAATTTCTATATAAATTTTAAATTCTTTTTATTTTCGATTAAAATGTACAATTTTCAGAAATTAATTATTTTAAAAATTAAATATATAAGTCATATTTTTTTAATTTCTGGAATATTTAAAAGATCAAAAGCTTTAACTATAATAGTTTTAATGTATAATAAAATTAAAATTTTTGATAATGACTCATCAAAATTATCAGTTATTATTTTTTCTTTATTATATAAATTATTTAAAATTCCACATAATTTTAATATATATCTTGTAATTAAATAGGGTTCATAATTTAAGCCTGCACTTAAAATAAAATCTTCAAATTTTAATGATTCAATTAATAATTTTTCAAATAATGTATTAGTATATATTAAGTTTGAAATGTTATTAATAATATTACTAAGATTTATTTTTAATTTTTTAAATAAAAGATTATAAAAATTATTTAATTCTTTTTTATCTTGATCATTTGTATTTTGCATATCAAAATTAAATTTGATAAAAAAATTGTTGATCAATGAATTTATTCTTGCAACAGTATATTGTAAATAAATTGAAGAATCCCCTTCAAATGATAAAACTTTTTCAAAATTAAAATCAATATCTTTTGTTCTAGAATTTTTTAATATAGAAAAATTTAAAGCTCCAACAGCTATTTTTTTTGAAGTTTCCGTAGGTGAATCAGAGAATCCTTTTTCTGTAGTTAAATATAAAGCTTTTTCATATATTTTGTCATAAACATCTTTTAAGAATACAATATTTCCTTCCCTTGTTGCCATTTTTTGACCTTGAAACCGCATTGTTCCAAAACTTATATGTTTTAATCTGTCTTTAAATGGGAAATTTAATTTTTTTATTATACCAAAAACTTGTTTAAAATGTAATTCTTGAGTAATTCCGACAACATAAAGTATTTTATCAAAATGAAATCTTTCCCATCTATCAAGTAGCGCAGCAATATCTCTTACAAGATATGTTGATGTACCATTAGATTTTAATATAATAGCAGGAGGCATGTTGTTGTCGTTGTAAATATCATTTAAAAAAACAACTTTTGCTTTTGAAGATTCCGAGAGTAAATTATTAAATTGTAAAATTTTTAAAACTTTTTCAAGATCATTATCTTTATATTTGGATTCCCCTTCAATAGAATCAAATGAAATATTTAGGATATTATATATTTCTAAAAATGTTTTTATAGATTTTTCTCTTAATTTTTTCCAAATATTTAAATATTTTTCATCACCTTTTTCAAGTTTTGAAAAAAGTTCTCTTGCTTCTTCTGAAAGTGAAGGATTACTTTCTTCTTCTTTATGAAATTTTACGTAAAAATCGAAAAGATCATTTATCGAATAATCATCAATTTTATCAAGATCTCCCCATTTTATAATTGATAAGATAACTTTACCAAATTGTGTTCCCCAATCACCTAAATAATTTATTCCAAAAGTATATGCTCCTAATTCTTTATATATTCTTTTTATTGATTCTCCTAAGGAAGTAGAAATTAAATGTCCTATTCCAAATGGTTTTGCAATATTTGGTGAAGAATAATCAAGCACCAATTTATAATTTTTAAAATACTTTGTTATATTTAAATTAAATTCTTCATTTAAATAATTAATCATAGGTTTTAATATTGTTTCTTTATTTAGATAAAAATTTATATAGCCTGAATTAAAAATAATTTTAGAAAATAAATGATGGTTTTTAATATATTTATTTTCAATTAAATTCTCTATTATTTTATTTGCAATATTTGGGGGGGATTCTTTTAATTTTTTCGAAAGTGAAAAAGTTGGAAATGCAAGATCCCCATTTTGTTCATTTTCTGGATATTCGAGAAGATTAAAAATTTCTTTTTCTTCAAAATTTATTTTAAAAACTTCAGAAATAATTTCTTTTAAGTTTATTGCTACTATATCTTTAATTTCAACAAAGGAAAACATGAAAACTCCTTATAATTAATTATTATTAAATTTTTCAATAATCTCAAAACACTTTAATGTTGAATTAATGTTTGCAATATTTTTAAATGTTTTATCAAAAGCAACTCCATGATCTGGAGAAACTCTTAAAAATGGTAGTCCAAAAGAAATGTTAACTCCACCATCTTTTGCAATCATTTTAAAAGGAATTAAACCTTGATCATGATAAAAAGAGATAAACATTTTAATATCACTTATATCATAATATCTTGAGAATATAGCATCAGCTGGGAATGGCCCCTCAATTTTTATTTTATTTAAATTAATTTTATTTACCTTCTCAATGATTTCTTTTATCCATTTCTCCTCTTTTCCTAAAATTCCTTCATCAGATGCATGTGGATTAAGAGCAATAACAGCAATCTTACCATTATTTCCATAAATATTTTTAAAATAATTTATAGAATTAATAAGGGAAATTTCAAATTTTTTTTTATTTATATATTTTTTTAATTTAAAAATTGGTACATGTGTTGTAACAAGAAGTATAGAAAAATAATCTGAATAAAATATCATATTAACTTTTAATTTGTTTTTATTAAAAAATAATTTTTGTAAATATTCTGTTTGACCAATAAAATCTTTTTTAATAAAAGAAATCGATTTTTTATTTACAGGCATTGTTAAAATAGATATGGAATCAATACTATGTTTTAATAAAGAGGTAAGAATATAAGAAATATAGAGATAAATTTCAGAAAATAATCCATTTTTAACTGAAATTTTTTTATAATCAACGTTTAGATCTTTATTTCTTATAAATTTTAATATATTTATTTTTTGATAATTCTTTAATTTTTTATATAGTAAAGATTTTTTAAAATTATTAATACTTTTTGAATTTGAAAAATAATTTAAACTAAATATATTATTAAGAACTTTTTCTAAATTATTAAAATTTTCATTAATATTATTAAAATCAATAATAGGATTAGGAAAAAAGCTTAAATAATATGCTATTTCAAAAATCGGATCGTAAAAAAAAATATTTTTATTTTTAATTTTCTTAAAATCAATTTTTATAATTTCTTCAAGTTTAGTAATAAATAAAGTGTAATTTAATATAGAAAATAAGAAATCATTTTCTATAGAAGATGAGGGATTATCAGAAAGATTTGAGAATAAAGTATCAGAAGAAAGGTAAGTGTAATTCTTGAAAAAGGATTGAAGAGACCCGATTATTAATATTTTATAATTTGAAAAAAAAGCATTTTTATTTTTATTTAAATAATAGATAGTTTTTATAATTATTTCACCTGATATTCCTCCAGGGTCTCCATATGTTAGGATAATTAATTTCATATTTTAAATATTAATCCTGATATCTTTTTTCAATTATTTCTTTAGGGAAATGCTTAGGATCAGGGGTAATGACACAATTACCTTCTAAAATAACTCCATTTTGGATTATTAATTCTGGAGTTCTTATATCTCCAAGTATTGAGGCTGTAGGCATTAGCATAATTCTTGTTTTTGCTGAAATGTTGCCTATTATAATCCCTTCTACAATAATAGTATTAGCATATATGTTACATTTTATTTTCCCTGTTTTTCCTACACTAAGATGATCTACTTTTATTTCTTCACCTTCAAATTTTCCATCTATTCTAAGTTGTCCTGATGTAAATATTTTTCCTTCAAAAAAAGATTTTTCTCCAATATATGTAACAAAATCTTCAATTCCTTTAGCCATTTTTAGTCCCTTTCTTGTGATAATTATAAGATTTAAATAAAAATAACTTTATATTTTAATTAGTCAATTTTATTTTATTTTTTTATATTATTTTTATATATTATTATTTTATAATGCTTAAAATTTTATTAATAAAAGGGGGTTTTTCTCCTTTATAATTATTTATTAATTCTAAAGTTGTTTTTTTGTCTTTTATAATAAAAAAGGATTTTATAAGATAGTTTAATGTTTCATTTTCTAATTTTGAAATTTCAAAAATTTTTAATATATTTTCATAAATTTTATAAAGATTGTTTTTTAAATTTAACAAAGAATAAATATAAGCTAAAAATCCATAATAAAGAGAAAAGCCAGGATCATTTTTTATTAATAATAAAAGTATTTTTTTTAAATTTAGAAGTAATTCATTTTTATTTAAGTCTATTTCAATGTTATTTAATTTATATTTTATTAATTTAAAATTTATTACTGGAAATAAATTAATAAATTTTGGAAAATTTTTTTCATCAAATAAAAAATAAAATTCAAGTTTTAAATTTTCAATTTTTTTTAAATTATTAAAATTTTGTTCTAATTTATTATATATTTCTAAATTTATCTTGTCCTTGTATAAAGCTATAAAATTAATATAATTATTAATATTTTCTTTTTTTAAATTAATGTCAGAAGATAGTTCTGCAATATAAAAAAACAAATCTAATTTTTCTTTTAATTCATTGATATATTTTGATTTATTTATTAAATAGTATAAAGTACCATACTTATTTTCTTTTAATAGATAATTTATAAAAAAGATTATTATTTTTTCATTTGATATTAAATCAAAATTAACATTTAATAAATATTTAATTTCATTATCAATTTTTAAATTATTTATTTCAAAATAGAGAATATGAATCATCGAAATATTTGAAGAAATAACTTTTAAATTTTCTATTTCTGAAATGTATAAATCAAATATTTTTTCATGAAGATAAAAAAATATTCTAAAATAATTTGAAAATTTATTTTTTTTGTTTTTAAATAATTCATATAAATTTTGAATTTCAGAATATATAAATAAAAAATAAATGTATGAAAAAATTAAATCTTCATCAATATTTTCACTATTGATTATTTTTTCATTAAAATAGTTGATTAATTTATCTTTATCAATTTCAATAAATGAAATTGGTTCATATTTTTTTTCATAAAGAAAAGTGAGAAAATTATTTAAATTAAAATTTTGTTGAATATAATTTTCGTAAATATTTTCAATATTCATACCATTTAATAAAAAAGGGGGGAGTATTTCCCCCTTTTTTTATAAAAATTTTACCATTAATTATTATTTTTTAATTTAATTTTATTAATTTAATTAAATTAATTAAATTAATATTTACTATTAAATTTACTTAATTAATTATTACCATGTATCTACCATGTCATCCATATCAACATTAGATTGAGTAAATACATTTGATCTTGCTGTTAATTCATCAAAGTAAATGTAATATGTTCCATAAGATTCAGCTGGATTTGTTTCAACAAGAAGTCCTAAAAATGTTATACCTTCATTTTGAACATAATGATATTCGTCCTGTACAATATCAGGAGGGACAATAGTAGTAATTTTTTTCCAACCTAAAAAATTTAATGAAGTTGCTTTGATATTTATAGGTCTGTTAAAAAAATCTGAAATCATATAATATAAAGTATGACTGAAGTTTCTACCAACAACCCAAATAGATAATGTTTTAGTAATTCCGACAATTTTAATTGGTTTTGGTGGTTTTACAATAAATCTATTTGAGCCTCTTTTATTAAATTGAACTTTTACACCTAAAACAAACTTGTTTTCTATCCCTGTAACAGGATCTTTATCAGGAAGAGCAGCAGGTTTACCAAGTCTTTTCATTAATAATATTGTACCCTGATCTAAAGGCATCTGTCCTGACCAAGCTTCAGCATCTTCAAACTTGCTAACAATAATATCTGTTAAAAGTTCACCTTTTTCAACATCAGGATCAGATTGTACTGAACCTTGTTGTTGAGCATTAATTTTTATAGATATATTTAGAGTAAAAATTAATGTAAATAATAAAAATAATATAGTTAATTTTTTCATAGTATATCTCCTTATTTAAATATCAATTTGATTAATTAATATAAATTTTACTGATTAGTATTCCAAATATCTGGATTATTTAAATCCTCACCATCAAAGGTTTCATAAGCAACATCTGTTAAAACAGTGAAATGGTCAAGAAAAACATTAAAACCTTCAAGCTGTGAACCTGGCAATGACCATATTGTAAATCTTTCAAATAAAAGATTTTGTATTCTTGGTAAAGTAGGTTTTAATTGAGGAATATAATCTGGTACAACAACTTTATGGCATTTCCATCCTAAATAAGAAAGTCTTGCAATTGCAAGAGTATGTGTAATACCTTTATAATCTTTTAATTGCATTTCCATATCATATGCAAAATTTGCACCCCAAACCCAGATATAAAACACTTTTGCAATTCCTGGAACTTTAATATTTTCTTTTGGAAAAATTTTTAATTCATTGTACCCCATTTTATAATATGAAGTTTTTACTCCAAGACAATATTTATTATTTGGATCACCTTTTCTACCAAATAGAGCTTCAGGCCAGCTTTCTACTTTAGGTTTTACAATAGGATAACCTTTTGAAGTATATTTAGACCCTTCTGCTTTCCAATCTTTATCATTTGTTTCAAAATCTTCTAAGATTTTTGAAACTAATAGCTCATTTTTTTGGTAATTCTGTTGGGCTTTAATTTTAGTTGTTAGGGTAAAAGGACTTATTAGTAATAAAGTAATAAGTGTGATAATCAAAGCTTTTTTAAGTTTCATAAAACAACTCCTTTTATAAAAATAATAATTTTTTTTAGAATTTTTAAAATTTATCGGAAATTAGATTTTAATAATTTAATTAAATAATTTTTTAAATTTAGAAAAATAATATTTTTAATTAATCTACCTTTATAATAGAATGATGTTCAAAAAAAATATTAAATCACTCTTAAAAATAATTATAATAAAAATAAAAAATTTTTCAAATTTATATTTTGATTTTTTATGATTTTTTTATAATAATTAAAAATAAAAATTAAAAATTTTAATTATAAAATTTTATCTATTGAATTATCATCATTTAATAATAAAATTTTTGGTTTAAAGTTTTTTATTTCTTCTTCATTTAAATATACATAATTTACAATGATAACTTTATCTCCAACCTGAACTTTTCTTGCGGCAGCGCCATTAATTCCTATAGTTTTAGATCCTGCTTTACTTTTAATTACATAAGTCTCAAATCTTTCTCCATTATTTATATTATATATAGAAACAACTTCATTTTCTACAAGATTTGCTTCTCTCATAATCTCTTCATCAATAGTAATTGACCCAACATAATTTAAATCTGCAAATGTTACTGTCGCTCTATGGATTTTTACTCTTAAAAACTTTCTAAGCATTCTAACTCCTTTATTAAAAAATCTTTAGAAATAAATATTATATTCTTATTAATTTTTTTGACTAAAATTATTTTTCTAACTATATTTTAAAAATTAATTTTTTATTCAATAATTTTAATAAATTTAGTTTTAAAAGTCCATGGAGAAATTTCTTCAAGGATAAGAAGTCTAACTTTTATAATTTTTCCAAGATATTTTTGAAGAAGTTCTTTTTCATCTTTTGATAAATCTAAAAAAATATATGTTTTTCTTGATTTTGATTCTGGGTTTTCTACTATTGAATAAGTATCAAGCCCCCAATTTTCATTATAATATTTTTCTATTAATCCTATAACTTCCATTTCTTTTCCTTCTAAAGTAAATATTTGAGGAGTTTCAGTTTTTTTATTTTGGTTTTTGTCACAAGAAAAAGAAAAGATAAAAATTGTACATAAAATAATTAACAAAAATATATTTATAAAATCTATTTTTTTATCCTTCATAAATACTCCTTTCTCTTTTAAAGATTAATTTAATAATAAAAAGTTTCAATAAAAACTTGCTTTTAAAAAATATTATAATAAAAAGTTATTTAGTTATGATAAAAATAATTGTTGATGAGAAAATACAGCAAAAAAGAATTGATAAATTTCTAATTTCTTATTTTAATAAAGCTTCAAAAAATTTTATTTATAAACTTATTAGAAAAAAAAAGGTAAAAGTAAATGGTAAAAAAACAGGAATTGATTATAAGTTAAATATTGGAGATATAATTGAGATATTTATTTCTGAAGATATTTTAATTAAAAATAGAGAAAATCCTTCAAATATGTATAATATTTCAGATTATTTTTTAAAAATAATTTATGAAGATGAAAATATTTTAATTGTTTATAAACCAAATGGATTTATTGTTCATCAAGATTCAAACGAAAAATATTGGATTTTGCAGGATTTTGTAATAAAATATATGATTGATAAAAATGAATACGAACCAAAAATTAATAATTTCAAACCTTCACCAGTTCATAGAATAGATAGAAATACAGAGGGAATAGTTATCTTTGCAAAGAACTATTTTACCCATTCATTTTTAAGCAAACTTTTTAAAAGTCATTTAATTGAAAAATATTATTATGCTTTTATAAATGGAAATTTTAAAAATTATAAAGAATATGAATTAAATTTAAAGAAAGATGAAAAAACAAAAAAGGTTTATATAGAAAAAGATGGAGTAAAAACAAAAACAATAGTTTACCCTGTTTTAAGCAATGAAAAATATTCTCTTGTAAAGGTTAAAATTATTACAGGCAAAATGCACCAGATAAGAGCTTGTTTAAGCTATGATAATTTCCCTATAGTTGGGGATGATAAATATGGAATAAAGATGCAAAATAAAAAAATAAAAAAATATCTTAAAATAGAAGGACAGCTATTATTTGCAACAAATTTAAAATTTCCACCAATAGAAGATGAAAAATTAAAATATTTATCAAATAAGGAATTTAATGTAATTGATTCTCCAAATTTTAAGAAATGTTTAAAATATTTTTTTAATAAAGAAGATTTTTAAATTTAATAAAATAATAATTAATATAGATTTAAAATTTTATATGTTAGTTTTACAATTGTTATAAAATTTCTTGACAAATTTTTAAAAACTGTAATTCTTTTATAAAAGACGGGAAGTAGCGCAGTTGGGAGCGCACTTGATTTGGGATCAAGGGGCCGGGAGTTCGAGCCTCCCCTTCCCGAATAAAAATGCACCTGTAGCTCAGCAGGATAGAGCATCGGATTTCTAATCCGAGTGTCGCAGGTTCGAATCCTGCCAGGTGTATTTTTTTTAAATTAATTTTTTTATAAGTTATTTAATAAATTATTAATGGTGGATGTAGCTCAATGGTAGAGCGCCTGACTGTGGCTCAGGATGCTGTGGGTTCGAGCCCCATCATCCACCCATTTTTATTTATAATGTATGTTTTTTAAAAATTAATTTATTTGCTTTATTCAAAAGATTCAAAAAGCTCATATTTTAAAGAATCTTTAAATCCTTATTAGGGTTAATATTTATGATTTCAATTTAATTTTTAATTATCAAATTTGTAATAAATTAAAAAATCAAATTAAAATAAAAAGTAGTTTTTATTTAAAAATGGTGTTTATTTGATTTAAAATAGATTAAGTTATAATTTATAAAATAGTTTTAATAATTATTCGTTAATAATTATTTAAATAAATTTTTTAATAAAAATTAAAAAATGCGCCTGTAGCTCAATTGGATAGAGCGGTGGACTTCGAATCCATAGGTTGCAGGTTCAATTCCTGCCAGGCGTGTTTATTTTTTGTATATAATTTTTAAATAAAAGATTATATTGGTATTTTTTTTATTAAAAATTTATAATTAACTAAAAAGCATTAAAAAAATATAATTTGAAAATTTTTTTAATTTTGCTAAACTTATTTTATGAAAATAAAGGGCTGCTAGCTCAGGTGGTAGAGCAACTGACTCTTAATCAGTAGGCCAAAGGTTCGAATCCTTTGCAGCCCATATTATATTTTTAAGCGAGTGTGGTGGAATTGGCAGACACGCCAGACTTAGGATCTGGTGCAGTAATGCGTGTGGGTTCAAGTCCCTCCACTCGCATTTTTTTATAATTAGGATAACAATTATTTCTAATATAATTTTCTTAAGAGAGTTTAATTCAATATTTTTCCATGTATTTTTAGTAAGCTAAATAAATATTTGATATATTTAATCTTAAACTTTTTGATTTTGTTTTAATATAAAAAAATATTTTGAGATTATAATTTTGAAATTATATTAAATTAATAAAAATTATAAATTTTAATATTTTTAATTAAAAAGCTTGACATATTTTATTTTTATATATATATTTAAAAAGTAAGTGAATATTTACTTACTAAAATATTTAAATAGTTTTTAAAAATGGATAAAAAAAAGAAATTAACACTTAATGAAAGAAAAAACCAAATAATAGAAGTAGCCTTTAGAAAATTTGCTTTGAATGGATTTAAAAAAACTACTATAAAATCAATAGCAAGAGAAGCTAAAATAAGTGAAGCTTTAATTTATAAATGTTTTCCTTCTAAAAGAGAACTTTATAAATCAATTGGGAAATATTTAAATAATAAAAATAAAATTTTTATTTCATTAATAGAAGATAAATTTAATATATATTATGATAAAATAACTGATCTTGAAGATTTGAAAAATATACTTTCTATAATTTTAGATGATTGGGTTAATTTCTTAAATGAAAACAATCTTTTAATTAGATATTTTATGTATGCAAGACTTGAAGAAGAAGAATATATACCTCTAATAATATCTCCGCCTAATATATTTTTAAAATATTTTATTATGATTTTTGAAAAAGCAATTTCTAAAAACATTATTAAAAAAGATAATCCTTTTTATTATACAATAACCTTATTTTCATTGTTTTTTGGATTTTTTAATATAATTAATTGTAATGATAATTTAAATAAAGAATTTTCTATGGATTATAAGTTTAATATATATGAACAAAATATAGATTATAATACATTTAATGAAAATAATGAATTTGTTAAGAAAATTAATAAAAAAGAATTGTTTGAAAAATTAAAAATAAAAATCTTTGATATTTTTTTTAATGGTATCTTAAAGACTTAAAATATTACAAAGATAAATTAACCTTAAAACTAAAAAAAATAAAAATTGAAAAGTTTGAGATAAATATTAAAAGTAAGATTTGATAAAAAAGAATAAAGATAAAAAAGAGATAAAAATATATTAATAAAATTATAGAAATAAAATTATAGGGGGAAAAATGTCTTCAATAATTAAACTAAATGAAGTTAAGAAAATTTATATGCTTGATAAAACAGAGGTACATGCTTTAAGAGGTGTTAATATTGAAATTGAAAATGGAGAATTTGTGTGTATTGCAGGTCCTTCAGGTTCTGGGAAAACAACTATTTTAAACCTTATCGGTTGTATTGATATACCAACATCAGGAGATGTTTTCATTGATGAGCAAAGAGTAAATGATCTTAAAGATAAAGATCTTACAAATATAAGATTAAATAAAATTGGATTTATATTTCAATCTTTTAATCTCATACCTGTTTTAAATGTTTTCGAAAACATAGAGTTTCCTCTTTTACTAAAAGGTGGATATTCAAAAAATGAAAGAGAAAGAATAGTTATGAAATTTATAGAAGAAGTTGGCTTAAAAGATAGGATTAAAAATAAGCCTGCTGAACTATCAGGCGGGCAAAGGCAGAGAGTTGCAATAGCTCGTGCACTTGTAACTAATCCTAAAATAGTTCTTGCAGATGAACCTACAGCAAATCTTGACTCAGAAACAGGACAAAAAATAATAGATCTAATGAAAGAAATAAATAAAATAGAGAAAACAACTTTTGTATTTTCAACACATGATCCAGATATTATGGCACATTCAAATAGAATTATAAAAATACATGATGGACAAATTGTAAATGGATAATAAAAATTATTAGTTTGTAATTTTAGGAGAATTATATGTTAATATTTAAAATAGCTTTTAGATCAGTTTTAAGGTATAAAGGTAAACTTTTTGCAATAGGTATTTTAATTCTTTTCAGTGTACTTTTCTTAATGATTGGAAATTCTTTTGTATATTCATTAAAAAAAGCTACAAAAAAAACAATTATAAATAATTATACAGGTCATGTTGTTCTTTATTCTTACAAATCTAAAAGTTTACCAAGTCCTTTTTCTTTTGTTGAACCATTACCACCAATTGAAAATTTTGAAGAAGTAATACAATTTTTGCAAAATGACCAGTCTATAAAAGCTTATGTTCCAATTGCTCAGAATTTTGGAATGATAGATACTGCATCAGATATTCCTTTAACAATTAGTTTTAATGCTATTGATCCAAAAAATTATTTATCAATTTTTAACAATATCGAAATTATTGAGGGTACTTTTTTTTCAGAACCTGGAGTTATTTTAACAGAGATGATGATTAAGGAACTTAAAAATAGAGGTATAAAAGCTGATGTTGGAAGTGAAATAACAATTATTGGAACTTCCGGATCAACTTCGATTAATTCAAAAAAAGTAAAAATAGTTGGAATCTTTAAAAGCAAACTTTTTACAGAACAGTCTTTTATTAATTATATGGATATATCAATTTATAAAGAATTATTCAATTTTCAGGGTTTAAAATTTGAGTCATTACCTCAAAATATAAAAAATCTCCTGTCGACACAATCAGAAGATGAAATATTTAATAATGAAAATATTTTTGGAGAAGGAGAAGGAAATAAGATAGATTTTTCTTCACTTAAATGGTCAAGCAATACTGGTTTTACAATGATAATGGTTTTATTTAAAGATGAAAAAAGTATTAATGAATTTATTAAAAAAATAAATTCAAATAAAGACCTAAATTTAAAGGTTGTAGATTGGAGGAAAGCATCTGCAGGAATATATGAAATTGCAAATGCGATTCAAATATTTATTACAATTGTTGCTTTTGTTTTATTTTTAACTGTAGGTATTATTCTTATGAATACTTTTATAATAAATATTCTTGAGAGAACTTACGAGATTGGAACAATAAGGGCTATTGGTGGTTCAAAAAATTTTATAGCAAAACAGTATGTTCTTGAATCTTTAATAATAACTCTTTTTTTTACTTTTATTGGAATAATCATAGGGGCTATAATTGTTTCAATATTTGGTGATTATGGAATATCTCTTCCTAAAAATATTGCTCAGATTATGTATGGTGGGGGGAAATTATATTTTGATGTGAAATTAACATCAATAATTACAATTTTTATTATTTTATTAATAGTTACTGCTATTTCAACAATATATCCTGTAAAAGTTGCAACAAAAATAACACCAAGAAAAGCAATGTCTGAAAAATAAATATTTTTTGAATAGAGTTTTATAGTGATAAAAAAATCGAAAAAAAATAGAATAAAATTTATAAGTATTAAGAGGTATATAAATATGAAGATTAAAGAAGATTTTTTAGCTTTTTTAAGAAAAAATATAAATTTAATAAAAATAAGCTTTAGAAATATTTTCAGGGATAAAAAAAGATCTATTTCTTTAGGAGCTACTTTTTCTATAATTGGTTTTATTTTAATAATTGTATTTTCTTTTACAAATGGGGTAAAAATAAATTTTAGAGATAATTTTACTCAAGCATTTTTTGGTGATATTACAATTTTTGGTTTTGAAAAAAATGGGCAAAATTTTAAAAGAGTAATAAATCAAAATAGAGAAATTAATAAAATTGTAAGAGATTATTTTAATCAAAGTGAAGTGATATTTAGAGTTTCCGCAAATTTTAGAATTTACAATAAAGGTTTTTCTAAAATGATGGACATAACAGGAATAGATACTGAAATAGATAAAAAAGCTTATAATACAATAACTATTGTAAAAGGTTCATGGGAAGATTTTTTAAAAGATGAAACAGCTATTATTATTTCTGAAAATGATTCAAATTATCTGGAAGTTGGAATAGGTGATGAAGTTCTAGGTGTTGTTAAAACATTTCCAGGAGCATATAATACTGTTAGTTTTGTAGTAAAAGGAATATATAAAAGTTCAAATTTATTACTTTCTACTCAAAATTTTGGTCATCTTTCATATATTAAAAAAAGTTATTTATTTCCAGATGATTCTTCTGAAGAAGTTTTAATATATTTTAATAAAAAGATAAAGAAAAATAGTATTGATATTAAAAAAGAATTATTAGAGATTTTTGAAAAGAATAATTTAAATGTTATTAAAGAGTTTTTAGATTTTAGAGAAGGAAATGGAAATGCTTTTGGAAAATTTATAAGAAATTTAATGCAAAGTGATAAAAATGGTTCTTTTTATTTTTTATTATCTATAGATGAAATTATGACTGCAGTAGAAAGATTTACTTCTGTTATAAACAGTGTTGCTCTTGTGATAGGTTTTGTTCTTTTTATTATAATTGGCATATCTCTTTTTGTTAATATAAGATTGACTATAAATAATAGGATGGTAGAAATTGGAACAATTAGAACAATTGGAATGGGTAAAAGAGATGTTGTTAATCTTTTTGTTTATGAAAATGTTTTACTTGGAGCACTTTTTACAATAATAGGGTATTTATTAGGACTTCTTGTTATTTTTATTTTTTCAAATTTTGTGAATTTATCAAAAATTGAAGGATTACAGATATTTTTAAAAAATGGGCATTTATTTTTTCTTGTAGATATTTTACAGTTATTTATTCTTTTAATTCTTATTATGATTTTGACAATGATATTTGCAATAATTCCTTCTTATTATGCTGGGAAAATAAAACCTGTTGAGGCACTTAGAAAAGAGTTTTAAAAAAATAAAATTAAATGAAAATTTAAGGGGTTTTTTATGAAAGGTTTAAATTATTATTTTAAAATTAAAAAAATCATTTTTATATTTTTTGCTTTTTCTCTTTTTTATTTTTTATTTGTTTCACAATCAGCTCCTGATCCTTATAAGCTTATAAAAATTGTTGAGGAAAAACTAAATTATAATGAAGATTTAACTACAACTATAAGTATAGTTCAGGTTGATCCAAATTCATCAAATAAAGTTTATAAGATGAAATGGTATAGAAGAGATAAAGAAGATAAATTTGTTCTAATTTTCTTGGAACCTTCTTCTGAAAAAGGGAAAGGATATCTAAGAATAAAGGATGATTTCTATATGTATTTACCTGAAACAAGAGAATTTGTTTATAAAAATAGAAAAGAAAATGTTGGTGATACGAATGCAAAAGCTGAAAATTTTGAGAAACTTAAAATAGAAGAACTTTATAATATAATTTATTTGAAAGATGAAAAAGTATCAAAATTTGATACTTATGTATTATTATTAAAAGCAAAAATACTTGATGTTTCATATCCTATACAAAAAATTTATATAGATAAACAAACTTTATTACCTGTTAAAAGGGAATATTTCTCTCAATCAGAAAAACTTATGCAGACAGATTATTATATAAAGTATGAAAAACTTAAAGGTGACAAGTTTATTGCAACAAAAATATTGATAGTTGATAATATTGAAGAAGGGAAAAAAACTTCAATACTTGTAGAAGAATATTCAACAAATAAGATTCCAGATTATGTTTTTACAAAAGCATTCCTTGAAAATCAATCAAAATAGAAATCTTAAAACTTAACTAAGATAAAAAGAATCTGATTGTAATAGGGAGTTAGTTATGAAAAAAAATTTATTTAATAAAAAAAATATTATTTTTTCTTTAACTATATTGCTTTTAATTTTTAGTTTATCGATTTTATTTAAAAATAATCTTTTTGCTCAGGAAACAGATGAAGATGATATATATTCTGAAGAAAAATTTGACAAAGAGTTTGAAGAAAAAAAAGAGGAAGCATCAAAAAATGTTTTTAATTATTTGTTTGGTGGTTCAATAAATTTTTCAAATAATTTTAATTATTTTATAGATGATAAAAATTATAAATCAAGTGGAAGTTTAGCTGGTAGCATTTTTGGTTATGTTTCATATACAAATATATTGAAACTTTTTATTAAATACACATATTCTTATAATTTATATTATTTTTCTGATAAAAATCCAACAGTTTCAATAGAACTTGATAAATTTAATTATTTTCTTTCTGAGTTTTATTTTGATTATAATGTTTTACCTTTTACTTTTATAAGAATTGGGAAACAATTGATATCATGGGGACCCTCATTTTTATGGACTCCTGTTGATTTTATAAATCTTGAAAGATTTAATTTTATAGAATCATCTGATAATAGATCAGGTAAACCTTCTGTAAGAATTCATGTTCCTATTGGGAGAATAAATATATTTACTTTTTTTGATTTTTATGGTTTAAATGATTCATCTATAAATTATGATCCATCTAAAATTGGTTTTGCGACAAGAGTAGATTTTCCGATTGCTAGATTTGAAATTGGTTTTATTGGTTATTTTAGAAAAGGATATCAACCTAAAATTGGTATGGATTTTTCTGGAACATTATTTAGTTATGATATTTTTGGGGAAATTTCTTATTATAATGGTTATTTTATAAAACATGCTAAAAAAGGAACATTTCCTAATTTACTTGTTGAAGAATTGCCTGAATTACCATCAATTCAAATGGTTTTTGGTATATCAAAAAGTTTTCTTGAAGATAAATCATTATTATTAAGTTTAACTTTTTTCTATAATTCTCAGGGATATAAGATAGAAGATATTGATGATGTTTTCAAATATATTTATATGTTAAATAAAAATATTTCTGATTATTTTATTCCATTTTATTATGGAAAATATTATGTTGCCTTTTCAATTTCAAAAGGAAAATTATTAAATGATCATCTTTCTTTGGGTATAAATTTTTATGGGAACCTAACAGATAATTCATATATTGCAATTTTATCAACAAACTGGAGTTTTGGTGATTATCCTGTTATAAGTTTGAAATTTACTTATAATTTTGGAGAAGATAAAGGTGAATTTACCTATCCAGAAAATAAGGTTTTAAAAATATCATTAAGTACAGTCGCTAGTTTTTAAGATATTTATTTTTTATATAAATTTAATTTATTTAATAAAATTAAGTCAGCAAGAGCAATAGCTGATGCTGCTTCAATTATTGGTGGTAATCTTAAAATTATACAAGAATCATGACTACCTTCTATTTTTAATCTATCCATTTTATTTTTTTTAATATTAAATGTATACTGTTCTTTTTTTATTGATGGTATAGGTTTAGAAACAACTTTAAAAAATATTTCATTTCCATTTGATATTCCTCCAGTTATACCGCCATTATTATTTGATTTAGTTTTACCATTTTTATCTATTATTGGATCATTTGCTTCACTTCCTTTTAATTTTGAAAAATTGAAACCTGCTCCAAATTCTATTCCTTTTATTGTTGGAATAGAAAAAATTATAGAACTTAAGGCAGATTCGATCGAATAAAAAAATGGTTCACCTATGCCTGCATCAACATTATTGATATGGCATTCAAGAATGCCACCAACAGAATCTCCTTCATTTTTTATTTTTTTGATTAATTTTAAATAATTATTTTTATTTTTTTCACCATAAATTTCTGAAACAAAACAATTTATTGAAATAGGAGTTATTATTTTTTTTGCAACAACTCCAGCTGCAACTAAACAAAGTGTTAGTCGTCCACTTAGGTGCCCACTCCCTTCAATTTGAGAGAAATTCCCATATTTTTTCAAAAGAGCAAAATCAACATGACTTGGTCTTGGTATTTCTTTGAAAATTTCATAATTTTTTTTGTTAAAATTCTTATTTTTGAAAATAATTGTTAAAGGAAAACCATTTGTTATAAAATTTTCAGTAGAATAATTTTCATTATTAATATTTATTCCTGAAATAATTTCAGGGATATCTTCTTCTTTTCTTTCTGTTGAACCATCATAAAATGGTTTTCTTCTTTCTATCTCTTCTATAAAATCATCAATTTTAAGTTTTATTCCAGCTGGAATACCATCAATTACAATACCAATATATTTTCCATGAGATTCTCCAAAAATTGATATTTTAAATAATTTGCCAAATGAATTCATAAAATTATCCTTATTTTAATTTTTCATAAGGTTTTTAAAAATTTTATAAGTTTTTTGAATGAAGGAAAAGATTTTTTAATACAATTAAAGTTTAATATTTTTATTTTTAAATTGAAAAGAATTTCTAAAGTCAAAAAAGTTAATGCAATTCTATGATCATTGTAAGAATCAATAATTATTTTTTTATTATTTAAGTTTGATAATTTTTTTGAGAATTTAGAGTATTGATTTTTTATAGATAAAAATTTCTCTTTATCATTATATTCAATATCCAAACCTATTTTTTTAAATTCATTTATGATAGATTCAATTCTATTTGATTCTTTATTTTTCAAACTTTCTATTCCAAAAGCGAAAAGATTTCTCTCTTCCAAAATTGATAGTATAATAACAGGAAAAATAGAATCAGGAAAATATTTAAAATCTATATAAAGAGTAGCTCTTGTTTTTAAATTTTTCATTTTTTTTATAAAATTAAATATGTAAAAAAATAAAGAATCGGGCTGAAAGGAAAAAAAAGAAAATTCATTTAAAAATTTTTTAATAATGTCCTTATTAAAATATTTAATGTTTTTGTACTTTTTGTAATATTTGTAATATAATATAAGAAATATAAAAGGGAAAAGAGAAAGATCTCTTTCAATTATCTCTTCAAAAAAAATAAAGTTTTCTTTTCTATATTTGTTTATTTTTAATTTAATAAAATTATTATTTTTATCATTGATAATATATTTGATTATATCACTATTTTTATTTTGATTTAATTTAAAAAAATTATTTAATAATATTATTTCTTTTCTTTTATTGAAAAGCTTTTTAAGTTTTAAAATATCCAAAATCAAATAGTTAGTTTGTAAATTTTCACATATGTTTTCATAATAAGAAATGCTTACTTCTTTTTTTAATAAAAGATAGAGAGTTAAATAAATAAAGAGTATACTATTTTCACCGAAAATTTCTATTTCAACTTCTTCAAATTTTAAAAAAGGAGCTAATAGTAAAAAACCTGTTAAAAGTTGAGATGTTTTGTCAAGATTAAATTTTAAGTTTTTTAAAATAAATTTTTCTTCTTTATTAATAGAATTATTAAAATTAATAAAATCATTAAAATTTTTATAATTTTCTAAATAAGAATTTTTTAAATTTTTAATTTTAAAAATTATAGGAAAATGGTCATCAGATTTTAAAAATTTAAACTCAATATCAAAAAAAATCTCACTTAAAATTTTTCTTATATTATTATCAATATTCAGTTTTCTTTTTAAAAGTGTGTTTTTTGCATATAGTTCAATAGAATATAATTTTTTTAAATTAATATTTTCAAGATAAAATGGTATGAAAAAAATTAGTATCCTTGAAAGTAACCCAGATTCGCCAACACATAATTTTAATTCTTTTTTAAATTCAATTATTTTTATTTTTTTTTCTTTTTTAAATTTATTAAAATTATTTTCTTTTAAAAAATATTTTTTATAAATTAGATTTTTACCCTTTTTTTTGAATGAAAAACCAAGTTTATTTAATACATTGATAGTAGAATTAACATCATCACAGAATTCTATATTCCTTAAAATTCTATTTTCATTTATTAAAACTGATAAAAGAATTTCTCTTATTACTATACTTTTTGATGAAGGTAAATAATTTTCAAAATTTATATTTTTAACCATATTTTAATCTTAAATTTTTTAATTTAATAATTTAATAAATTAATTTTAATTTATTTTTATGTATCTATTTATATTTTCAATTTTTATTTAAAATAATTTGTAAAAGAAGATTAAATCTTTTATTTTTGTTTACAACTAATTTTTTCTCTATCTTTCTTTCTTAAATAATTTTTAGTATAAAATAAAAAACAGCAAAATAAATTAAAATTTGACTAATTAAAAATATATGTTAAAAAGATTAAAAATCGTAAAATTGGAGAGTATATGAATTTAATTAATATAATTTTAATGAGTGTACCTACTCAAACACAACAACCAGCATCAGGTTCTGGTAGCCTTTTAACATTATTTTTACCTTTTATTGTAATAATGGTTTTGTTTTATATTTTGCTTGTTATACCTCAAAAAAGACAAGAAAAAAAACATCAAGAAATGGTTAATTCACTTCAAAAAGGTGATAAAGTTATAACTTCAGGTGGAATTCACGGAATAGTAGTTTCAACTAAAGAGAATACTGTTATTGTTAAAGTAGATGATTCAACATCAATAGAATTTTCAAAATCTGCTATTATTTATGTAGAAAAAAGTGAAAAAAATAATAGTTAATGATTAAATATTTTTTATTATGGAAAATTTTGAAATTTTAAAATTTTTAAAAGATTATATTTTAACTCCAAAATTAAGTTTATCTTATATTATTTACATAGTATTACTTATAATAATTGTTTTTTTTATTTATTTTATTAAACAGAAAGATAAAAAAAACATTTTTTAGTTTAAAATATTTCTAATTTAAACTTTTAATAATTTAATTTTTAGTAATTTTATTTTTATTTTAATTTGATTTTATTTTTAATTAAAAATTTAGTTTTTTAATAATATTTATTAAAATAATTTTTTGTGATTGATAATTTAATCTTTAATATTTAATTAAATCAGGAGGAAAAATGGGAAATAAAACAAGATTATTTATAACTATTTTTATGATAATTTTTTCAGTTTATCTATTAATACCAACATACAAATGGTATTTTGTAATACCAGAAAAAGATAAAATTTTACTTACATTAAGCCCTCAAGAACTTGCAACATCAGGTTTAAATGATCAGGATTTAAAACGGATAGAAGATTTAAGAAAATTATCAAAACAAATAATAAATTTAGGTCTTGATTTAAAAGGTGGAATCTATATAGTTTTAAAAGCTGATTTTTCTAAACTAGATAATTATATTGAGCAAGATAAAGAAGAAGCAATTCAAAGAGTTTTACTTATAATTAAAAACAGAATTGACCAATTTGGTGTTTCAGAACCTAAAATTACTCGAATGGGAAAAGATTTAATAGCTATAGAGCTACCTGGAGCAAAAGATTTTAATAGGGTTAAAAATATTATAATTGGTCAAGGTAGGCTTACATTTCAACTTGTTGATGTAGATACTGTAAATCTTTTAAGAAATACTCCTGGAGCAATTGATGAAAAAGGTAATATAGTAAGACTTGATTTAATACCAGAAGATTCTCA
>Ga0308397_1000021_pt1 | contig 135543 bp, 109 predicted proteins | sample Hotspr20SampleT8_FD_202356 | JGI IMG/M metagenome (GOLD analysis project Ga0308397, IMG submission 202356) | Hot spring phototrophic mat microbial communities from Mushroom Spring, Yellowstone National Park, Wyoming, United States - 20051001_T8 ...
TGCTGATTCTTGGCTTGGGGTCAGTAGGCTTGATGCTTGCTGAATACCTACGCTACAAGGGCTTTACGGCTGTCGATGCCTGTGAAAAATACCAAGTGCGCGGCATGCTGGCAGCTGCCAAAGATATCGCGTTTGACATTTTGGATTTCACCTCCGACTACTACGACACCTACGATGTTATTGTCGAAACCACAGGGCGACTGCTCATTCTTGAACCGGCAGTCAAACTGCTCAAACCGCGCGGCGCTTTTCTTTTGCTTAGCAACTACGATGAAATGAAGCTCGACTATCGACTCATTCAAGATAAAGAGCCGATTTTTATTACCTCCGTGCACACCAGCGATGATGATTTATTTGAAGCCAAGTATCTGCTATCTGAATCTGCTATAGAAGCCGAGAAATTTCTCACTCACCGTTTTCCTGTCTCAGAGTATGAGCAGGCTTACGATGTTGCCTTGAACCGTGCCGATGCCATCAAAACGGTCTTGATATGGTAAAACCCCAAGGGCGCATCAGGTGGTATTGACTCGACAGGGTTCTGGCTGTATATTCGGCTCTCATTTTTGATAACTAACTGTGATCTCTGATGCTCTGCAACCGTCTCTTTGCACGCACTCGATACATAGCACTTGCTGCTCTAATGATACTTGTAGCACACCATGCAGGGGCGCAAACCTCTTCTACCGTTGTCACCACGGCTGTGCCTTTCCTGCTCATTAGCCCTGACTCACGTGCGGCAGGCATGGGCGATGCCAACGTAGCTATTGCCGACAACGCCAGTGCCGTATTTTGGAACCCAGCTGGCTTGGGCTTCCAAAAAGGTTTGGATGTCAATCTGACCTACTCGAACTGGCTCCCAGCGTTTAACGCCGATTTGTTCTACAATTTTCTGACAGGCAAATACTATGTGCCGGGCTGGGGCACCTTCGGCTTGAGCGTCATCTACCTTAACCTTGGCGAAAGCCGCTTTACGGATGGACAAGGCAACGACTTGGGCGCCTTCCGTAGCTATGAGTTTGCAATTGGACTCCACTACGGGGTCAAAGTCACACCTGAGCTTGCGCTCGGCACATCTATCCGCTACATCAATAGCTCACTCTCTCCTGCTAGCGTACAAGTCGGCAATGAACGCAGCGCAGGACAAGGCAATAGCATTTCCTTCGATTTGGCGGCACTGTGGCGACCGCAACTTGGCGGCTGGCTTAGCGACCGCTTCAGCTTCGGACTCAATATCTCCAACATCGGTCCTGCCATGACCTACATTGACGCCGCACAAGCTGACCCGCTGCCAACCAACTTTCGCGCTGGCTTTGCCTTCCGCCTGCTCAACGACGACTACAACAAGATGACCATTACGACGGATGTCAGTCGTTTGCTTGTTCGCCGCACCATAGAGTTTGAGCAGCGTGGCGATACTGCTTTGCCGCGTGTGCGCACGGATGGATTTCTGCAAGCTCTCTTTACTTCATGGGGCGTCGAAGCCGTTTTGCGCACCTTTACCACAGGCGTTGGCATTGAATACTGGTATGGCAAGCCCTCACTTCTGGCGCTGCGTGCCGGCTACTTCTACGAAGACCAACGCTCTGGCGGACGCCAATTCTTGACCTTTGGTGCCGGTCTTCGCTACTCCTCATTTGGCTTGGACTTTAGCTACTTGCAAGCAATTGAACAAAACCATCCGCTGGCAGGCACAGTGCGCGTCTCGCTTGTGCTAAATTTCCCGACATTAGGACAGCCATCAAGGCAATAAGCGTTCAGTGACAAGGGCTTGGCACACAAGCCCTTTTTTGTATCTGCATGCCTATCGATTCAAATTTTATCTGTATGCGTTTGGTGGCTTATTCACGCATTTTTCTTGCCCTTGCTTTTCTCTGGCTACCTGCATTGCTTTGCGCACAAACTCTGGCTCCCCTGCTGCGTGCCTCGCATCCACTTGCTGCCGAAGGTAGCGAGCCGGCTCACTTTCCGCTTCAGCGCTTGGGCGTTGGCACCTTTCGCATCCTAGCCGTCATGGTCGAGTTTCAAGCCGATACCGACCCACGCACCACAGGGAATGGACAGTTTGGCGGCTTACCTTACCTTGTTGCCGCTGGCGACACGGTCATTGACCCTTTGCCACACGACCGTGCTTACTTTCAGCGCAAGTTGGAGTTTCTCAAAAACTATTTTGAAACCTGCAGCGATGGCAAAACACAAATTCGCTACAGCATCCCTGAACGCATCTATCGCGTCTCGAAGGTGATGTCGGAATACTCTCCGCGCCGCGGTGAAGATAATCGACGCTTGGCAGAACTCGTTCGTGAGGTCTGGACGCTTGTTGATGCCCAAAGCCCTGAAATTGATTTCTCGCAGTTCGATTGCTTCATCATCTTCCATGCTGGCGTCGGTCGCGACATTGACCTTGTCTCGCTGCTTGGTGCCGACCCTACGCCATTTGATTTGCCGTCGCTGACCTTTAACCTTAGTTCGTTTCGGCGTGTGTTTGGCAGTGCCTTCAATGGCTTTGCGGTGCGTGGCGGTGTGCGCATTACCAACACTTCACTTCTGCCTGCTACAGAGACACGCGAAGTTGAAGTTGTCGGCGGTCGCACCCTGATTGAGCTTTCAACCAACGGCTTGCTTTGTGCCAGCTTTGCCAGTTTCTTGGGCGTGCCCGATTTGTTCAACACGACAAATGGACGCAGCGGCATCGGTCGCTTCGGCTTGCTCGATGGCGAAGGGTTTTTCAACTACAATGGTGCCCTGCCACCTGAACCTTCAGCGTGGGAACGACTCGTGCTGGGCTGGGCTACACCTGTAGATGTGCTTGCCACCAATCAAACCCTGCGGCTCTATGCACAAGGCTTGCATCAACAGCCCGACTCTGTCATTTATCGCGTGCCAATTTCTTCAAGGGAGTATTTCCTGCTTGAAAATCGCCAGCGCAATGCACGCGGTCAGGGCATTACGCTGACACTCTTCCAGCGTGGTCAACTGCGGCAACTTACCTTCACACGCGATGAGCCCGGCTTTTCATTTGGCAGCATCTCCAAACTGGATGGACAAATCGTTGCATGTAGCAACTACGAGTGGACACTGCCCGGCGCCACCATTGGCAATCGGCAGTTCGATGGCGGCGTGCTAATCTGGCGCATTAGCGAAGACCTTATTGCCGAACGGCGTGAGTCGAACCGTATCAATGCCTTAGAACCGCGCGCCGTGTTTCTCTTGGAAGCCGACGGCTCGCAAGACATTGGGCAAAACTACGGCATTCAAGATGCCGGCAACGGCACCCAATCTGGTGTGGTGTTTGACGCCTTCTTTCAAGGCAACATTGCCCCATTTTACCGTAACTTCATTGACGACAACACGGCACCAAGCACTCGCTCGGCGCGCAACGCTCCTACGCAAATTCGCTTCAGCCTATTTTCCGCACCAGCGCCTATCATGACTGCACAAGTTCAGCGCGGCTCGGCATTCCTGCGTCCTTTGCCTAATTTTCCTCTGCAGCTTTCTGGCAATTTTGATAGGCAAGCCTCACCAACGGTTCTCGACTCTCTCGTCATTGTGCAAAATGCATCTGGCGCAGTTTTCGTAAATGGCGTGCGTCTCGCCTCGTTTTCCAGTCGATTGAAACCTGCCGCTCGCTCCGATGTCATCTTGGGTGCTTCGGGCGATACGCTCATGGCTTTTCTTCGTGCGACTTCACAAGTGCTGCAGCGTCGCTTCAGCGCACCCATCACCGCCTTGAGCTTAGAGTCAGCCACTTCTCCTGAAGTGCGTTGCCGCATCGGCACAGCGGCGGGCACCATTTTTCGCGGCGTAATTTCATCCGACGGCATCCGCATTCTCGATTCCGTGCAACTCTCATCTCGCCCGATTGTTAGCCTCACTGAAACGCTGCAAGTGGCGGAAGATGTGGCACAGTTTGGCACCACACGCTGGACCTTTGGTCAGAGCCCTGCCAAGGCGGCTGCCGCAACTGGTCTATCACGCGGCTGGATTGGCACCGTGATTTTGCGAAACAACACCCTGCTTTTTCTGCGCGAAGGCGGCGAAACCTTGCGCCTTGCCGTGCCCGCTCAAGCACCGATTCAGGCTTCACCAGTCTTTGCTGATTTGGAGCACCGTGGCGAGCTCGCCGTGCTGGTTGCCGCCGATGACAAAATTTTCGCTTACACGCCTGACGGCATCCCGGTGACCAACTTCCCAATTCGCACCTTTTCTGCCAAACCTTTAGCTGGTAGCCCAATCGTTGCTGACCTTGATGGCGACACATTTGAAGACATCATTCTCCACACGACAGACGGTCGGCTTCTTGGCTACAACCGACGCGGCGAACTGCTTTTTGCAACAGCCATCGCCGAAAATACCGAGACCACACCCGCTGTTTCACTTTCGCTTGACGGCACACGTCTCTGGCTTTATAGCCTCGACCGCAATGGATTCTTACAAGGCTTTGAGCTTCCTCGCTCATCAGCCAATGTCGCTTGGTTTTCACTGTATGCCAATGCACGCAATAGCAACACGCTGCAAACGCAACGCACACCGAATTGGCAGCCCGTGACCATTAGCGAGTTTTTTCCAGCGCAGTCGGTCTATAATTACCCCAATCCTGCACGAGAGCAGACGCACTTCCGATTCTTCTTGCGAGAAAATACACGCGTTACCATTCAGGTCTTTTCACTGACGGGCAAGAAAGTCTGGGAGCAAACCGTAGACGGTCGCGGCGGCACCGACAACGAAGTAACATGGAATCTTGCCGATGTGCAAAGCGGTATTTATTATGCGGTCCTTACGCCGCTCAATCGTGAGTCGGAGTCCGTGCGCTTGAAGGTTGCTGTTGTCAAGTAAGCCAATGCAGGTGGCTCCTCTACGGCAAGAATTTTCTTGGTTGTAAATTTGGCAAAATGTTGCTGTGCGATGTCCGATAGTTTTTCCAGCTTGGAAACCGAACTTTCAACCGAGAGCCTTAGCGATACGCTGCGTGAAAAATTGCAGCACTTGCCGACCTCGTGTGGTGTCTATCAGTTCAAAGACAAATCTGGGCAAGTGATTTATGTCGGCAAAGCCAAAAACCTGCGTGCGCGTGTGCTCTCTTACTTTCGGGCGCACTCGGAGCACAACCGCAAAACCCAGCTTTTGGTTAGCAAAATTGCCGACATTGAATTGATTCTGACTTCATCCGAAGTTGAAGCCCTCATTCTTGAAAACAATCTCATCAAGCAACTTAAGCCGCGCTACAACATCAACCTGCGTGACGACAAAACTTATCCTTACATTGTGGTTACGAATGAGCCTTTTCCGCGCATCTTCCCCACGCGTCAGGTGGTGCGCGATGGCTCAAAGTATTTTGGACCTTACACGGATAGCAAGCAGATGCGCGCCTTACTTCACGCCATCGGCGAAATTTTCCAAGTTCGCAGCTGTTCGCTGAAACTCACAGAAGAAAACATTGCGGCAAAGAAGTTTAAGGTCTGTTTGGATTACCATATCAAAAAGTGTCAAGGTCCGTGCGAAGGCTTGCAGTCGCAGGAAGATTACGATGCCATGATTAGCGAGGTCAAGAAGTTGCTTTCTGGCAAAACCCGCGAGGCAATTCGCTCGCTGGAAGCACGCATGAAGGCGTATGCCCAAGAACTCAAATTTGAGCAAGCCGCCGCACTCAAACGCCAACTGGAGGCGCTGAAACGCTACACGGAAAAACAGCGCGTCATGACGGTCGATGAAATTGACCGCGATATTTTTGCTCTTGCCACGCAAGATGACGAAGCATGCGGGGTGGTCTTCAAAGTGCGTGATGGCAAACTGATTGGCTCGCTTCACTACTATTTTTCCAACATCGAAGGCGCTACCACTGCAGATTTGCTTTCACGACTTTTGGAAAAATACTATCTGGAAACCACCGATACTTTGCCTGATGAAATTTTCACCGCTGAAACGCCAACACATCTTGAGGCATTGCAAGCCTTGCTTGAAAAGCGTTTAGCCGAGCAGCAAGAGCAAAAGAAGATTGAATTTGTTGTGCCGAAAATTGGCGACAAGGCAAAACTTCTATCGATGTGCGAAGCCAATGCGCGTCATTTGCTAAGCGAGTATTTGGCTCAAAAGGAAAAGCGTGGCGAAGCCTTATCGATTGCGCGTGGGGTTTATTCTCTGGAGCGCGATTTGCGCCTGCCGCGCTTGCCACGCCGCATCGAGTGTTTTGACAACTCTCACTTTCAAGGCTCTGAGAGTGTCTCGGCGATGGTGTGTTTTGTCGATGGTCGCCCGAAGAAGTCAGATTATCGCCGCTTCAAGCTGAAAACTGTTGAAGGCATTGACGATTTTGCCGCCATGGCTGAAGTCATTGAGCGACGCTATTCTGGCTCGCTGGCTACGGAACTGCCACTGCCCGATTTGATTGTCGTTGATGGCGGCAAAGGTCAGCTTTCAGCCGCATACGCTACCTTAACTCGCTTAGGCTTGCAAATTCCCATCATCGGACTTGCCAAACGCTTGGAGGAAGTGTTTTTCCCCAATGAGTCATTGCCGCACAATTTGCCCAAGACTTCTTCATCGCTTAAGCTCTTGCAACAAATTCGCGACGAAGCGCATCGCTTTGCAATTACTTTTCATCGGCAATTGCGCGACAAGCGCACGCTTTCTACTGAGCTGACCGAGATTGAGGGCATTGGCAAAATCAAAGCCGAAAAACTTCTCAAGACCTTTGGGTCAGTAGCACAGATTGAAGCCGCCAGCCTTGAAGCACTTGCTGCCGTGGTTGGCAAAAAAGCCGCAGAGACCTTACGCCGTTACTTCGACCAAAAGCGCAATCAAGCACAGCAATCCAGCCAGCCTTCTTTGAGCGATATCGAGGCTCACGATTAGGGTGTATTGCGATAAATCATTCTTGGGAAAGGTGCAGTCTCGCGAATGTGTTCCAGACCGCAAATCCATTTGACGGTGCGCTCTAAGCCTAAGCCAAAGCCAGAGTGCGGAACACTGCCGTATCGGCGCAAGTCCAAATACCACTCAAAAGGCTCTTGGGGCAAGTTGTGTTCGCGCAGTCGTTCCAGCAAGGCTTCGTAACTGTCCTCACGCTGCGAGCCGCCGATGATTTCGCCTGCGCCTTCCGGTGCCAGCATGTCCATTGCCAATGCCAGTTTTGGATTTTCGGGGTCGCGCTTCATGTAAAAGGCTTTGACCTCTGCTGGATAGCGATGAATGATGCATGGCTTATCAAATTGCTGCATGAGTGCTTCTTCTTGCGGTGCACCAAAATCTTCGCCCCATGGAAAATCTACTTGGATTTCTGTGCCATCTTCTGCTTTCTTGATGAGCTTGACATCATGGTCATTTAACCACTTGACCGCTTCGGTGTAGGTCATGCGGTAGAAAGGTCGCGTGATGCGCTCCAGTTTTTGAATGTCGCGCTCTAAAATTTTGAGCTCTTCTTTACGCCGCTCCACTGTGCGCTGCACCACATATTCCACCAGCTCTTCGGCAAGGTTCATATTCATCTCCAAGTCGTAGTATGCCATTTCAGGCTCGACCATCCAGAATTCTGTCAGATGACGGCGTGTTTTAGATTTTTCTGCACGAAAGGTTGGTCCAAAGGTATAGACTTTGCCAAAGGCCATCGCTGCTGCCTCGGCGTAGAGTTGCCCTGACTGCGTCAGATATGCCTTACCAAGGTCGAAGTAATCCATTTCAAACAGTGTGGTCGTGCCCTCGACGGCATTGGGAGTGATGATAGGCGCATCGACCAAGATGAACTCTCTGGCGTTAAAAAAGTCACGAATTGCATTGATGACTTCATGCCGAATGCGCATAATTGCCCACTGACGCTTAGAGCGCAACCAAAGATGACGATGGTCAGAGAGAAACTCAATGCCATGCTCTTTGGGCGTAATCGGATAGCCTCGCGACAGATGCACAATTTCGATATCTCTGACATGTAGCTCATATGTATCGGCAAGTTTTGGATGTTTGGCAACTTCGCCGGTTACTATCACGGCACTTTCTTGCGTGAGCTTCTCGCAGGCTTCCCAGACGGCTGGACTGACTTCATTTTTAGCAACCACGCCTTGCACAATCCCAGAGCCATCTCTGAATTCTGGGAACATAAGTTTGCCCGATGAACGGATGTTGTAGAGCCATCCTTTGATGGTAACTACTTCGCCTACATGCTCTTTGAGATGCGCAATCGAGACGCTGGTTTTGGAAGGTGTATCGGTCTGCATAGTTATTGGCTCAAAGTAAATTGAATTGGAAGATAAGGTTAGTCAGCGTTTTGCTCAACGCTTAGGACGATTTTGCGACCAAAAACCGCTTCGAGCATATCGCTCATTTGCTCTGCTGCCCAAATTTCAATTTCGGGGTCAGACACAGCAGTTAGTTTCAGTTCAATTTTTTTGGGCGTGATGGCTACTTTGATGCGTTTGATGTTCTGACGATGCCCCCTATCGAGAGCATTAGCCACTCGCAAGAGACTGGCAAGCACACGCACCACGTGCTTATTGCGTGGCGAAAGTGCTTGAAAGGCAGTATGCTCCACTTTCGGCGGCGATTTGCGATGATAGCGCGCCACATTTGCCATGATTTGAATCTCTTCAGGCGAAAAGCCTTTGAGCCCTGCATTTTGGATGATATACTGACTATGCTTGTGATGCGCCGACGGTGAGATGAAGTAGCCAATGTTGTGCAAGTAGGCGGCATATTGCAAGAGCTCGCGTTCGGTTTTGCCCAGTTCATGCAGTCCTGCCAGTTGGTCGAAGAGCTGGAGCGATAAATTGGCAATGTGCCGAGAGCGCACTTCATCCCACTGACAGCGGCGCGCCAACTCCAAGACGCTACGCAGGCGCGGGTTTTCAGCATCCACGCCAGTGGCATTCGGCTCGAAATGTCGGGCAAGGTAATCCAACACGATGCCTTCACGCAGGGCGTATTCAGAGATGATGATTTCTTTGAGCTCAAAAAGTCGCATCATGACATCAAAGACGACCATACCGGGCACAATTAGTTCGGTGCGCTGCGGGTCTAAGCCGGGCATGCCACGCCGCTCTTCGCTACGCATAGAGAGCAGAACTTCATAGAGCTTGAGAAAACTTCGGCGCGAAAAACTGCTGCCATTGAGCATTTCAAATTCCTGACCGCGCTCATTAAGCAAAATCATGGCGGCGATGTTTTCTGCCGTTCCGCTGGAGGCAATCGCCATATCGTAGCCTATGGCTTTCACGGCTTTTGCCACGGGGCGGATTTCTTCCACTAAATGACCTTCCAAGGCACTAAGCTCGCGGTCGCTAATCGGGTCAGTGGTTACAAAGCGCTCCAAGAGCCGCGCCACACCTAACTTTTTACTTTCGACAAAGTATAGGTTTTGTCCATCGCCTACCATGAACTCTATGGAACCGCCGCCGACATCAATCATCAAGGCTTTGCGCTTGCCAATGTTTATGGCACGCCGAATGGCAAGGTAAATCAATCGCCCTTCTTCTTCACCGGAGATGATGCGCGTGTGGATGCCGACATGTTTGGCAATCATCTCCATGAACTCTACACCGTTTTTGGCTTCGCGAATAGCACTTGTGGCGAAGGCAATGATGTGTTGTGAATCCACACCGCGCTGTTCAGCCAGCTTTTTGAAACGCAGCAGCGTTTCCTTGCCTTGCTCCATTGCCGCGGGCGATAGTTGCCGTGTAGTCATGCTACCTGCACCAATTCGAATCATCTCTTTGGCACGGTCAATCATGGTGAAGCTCATATCGGGCAAAAGCTCCACAATAATCATGTGGAAGGAATTAGTGCCCAGGTCAATTGCTGCAAGGCGCAAAGGCAACGCGGCGCGTGAAGATGAACCCATATTTAACGGTTTGTTCTCTCTGATGTCGAACATGCCTTGCAAAAATATTCGTTTCTGCTTGGTCCATAAAGCATGGTAAGCGTATGTGTGCTGAGCGATTTAGTGTCGGAAGTGGCGCGTGCCAGTAAAGACCATTGCCAAATTGTGTTCGTCAGCGGCTTTGATGACTTCTTCGTCGCGCACCGAACCGCCGGGCTGGATGACGGCGCTGGCGCCAGCTTCTGCCGCAGCAATTAGTCCATCGGCAAATGGGAAAAAGGCATCACTTGCCACCGCTGCTCCTTTGAGGTCAAATCCTGCTTCTTCAGCCTTCCAGCGCGCAATGCGTGAAGCATCTACACGCGACATTTGCCCCGCTCCAATACCCAGCGTCTGCAAGTTCTTCGCATAGACAATTGCATTAGATTTGACATGCTTGCAGACAATCCATGCAAAGAGCATATCGTTAAGTTCCTGCGAGGTTGGCTGCCGTTTTGTGACCACACGCAGTTCATCTTTGAGCACGGTTTTGACGTCGCGCTCTTGTAGCAATACGCCCATCGCTGTGCCGCGCATCTCCCAACCTGGGCGACGCACACTTTTTTTCTGACGAATGATGCGACGGTCTTTCTTCTTCATCAGAAAATCCAACACACCTTCATCAAAATCAGGTGCGATGATAATCTCGGTAAAAATTTCATTCATGACTTCAGCCGCTTTCATGTCCAATGGACGATTGACGGCAATGATGCCACCGAAGGGCGCTTGAGTGTCGGTCGCAAAGGCTTTGCGGTAGGCTTCTTCTAAACTTAGTGCCTGTGCCACGCCGCACGGATTGGTGTGCTTGATAATAGCTACCGTTGGTGGGTCGTTTTCAAATTCATTGATGAGTGCCGCTGCCGCCGAAATATCCAACATGTTGTTGTAGGATAGCTCTTTGCCATGCAGTTTTTCGAAGAACTCGCCGAAACCGACTTCTCCTTCTTCAGAACGTAGCTTGTAAAAGCCTGCCTTTTGATGTGGGTTTTCGCCATAGCGCATGTCAATTTCCTTGGTGAGTGTCAGGGTATAAGTTTGCGCTGGCTGCGGTTCGGCTTCAGCCATTTTCTCTTGCGAGAGTCTGTCAAAATAAGCGGCGATAGCGCTATCGTAGCGGGCGGTAAGTGCAAAGGCTTTTTTTGCCAGCTCAAAACGGGTCTTTTCGCTGGTTGAACCTTTGCGTTTCTTCATCTCTTCAATCACGCAGGCGTAATCGCCCACATCTGTGACGACGGTAACGAACTTGTAGTTTTTTGCTGCGCTGCGTAGCATCGCCGGTCCGCCAATATCAATGTTTTCAATCGCATCTTTGAGTTTGACCTTTGGATTTGCAACCGTTTGCTCGAAGGGATAGAGATTGACCACCACCAAATCAATTGGCTTGATTTTGTTTTTCTTCATTTCCTTCTCATGTTCCGCCTTGCCACGAATGGCAAGCAATCCACCATGAATCATCGGATGCAGGGTTTTGACTCTGCCATCTAAAATTTCTGGAAATCCTGTCAGCGTTGAGATAGATTTTGCTTTAATGCCTGCATCCAAAAGAGTTTGCAGGGTGCCGCCTGTTGAGAAAATCTCAATTTTGAAGCTCTCGAGAGCTTTGGCAAAGTCGACAATCCCTGTTTTGTCAGAGACGGAAATGAGGGCGCGCTGAATCTTCGGATTTTTTGGCATAGACGGTTAGGTTAAAATTGAGCGTGAGCGTGTGCTCATCTTGCCGTAGATTTGTCGCATGTTTTTTCAAATTTACAGCAACGATGAGCATCAAAAAACTTGCCGTGTTTTGTTCAGGCAACGGCTCCAATTTCAGAGCACTTCATCGGCATATTCACGAGCGGCAGTTGCCTTGTCAAATCGTGCTCTGCCTTTCGAACAATTCGCAATGCGGCGCCATGCAGTTTGCTCGTGAGCAAGGCATTGCGACGGTGCATCTTTCTTCCAAGACCCATCCCAAGGAAGAGGATTTTGTTCAAGCCATGCTGGCAGTGCTTGAGGCACATCAGATTGATTTGATTTTGCTGGCAGGCTACATGAAAAAAGTTCCTAAAGCGGTGGTGCAGGCTTATCCGAAGCGAATTTTGAACATTCATCCTGCGCTGTTGCCGAAGTTCGGTGGCGAGGGCATGTATGGTATGCGTGTGCATCAAGCCGTGATTGCCGCTGGCGAGAAAGAAAGTGGTGCCACTGTGCATTTTGTCGATACCGACTACGACACGGGCGAAATTATCTTGCAACGCTCGCTTCCTGTTTTGCCCGACGATACGCCAGAGTCGCTTGCCGCACGCGTGCTTGCTCTTGAGCATGAGCTCTATGCCGATGCTTTAGAAAAAGTCCTTGCTTCTTTGCCCGACTCTGCCCAGCATCGCTGAACCACACGCTTAGGCTTCCACTGCCAGCGCGCAAACCAGCATGCCTGCTACCAGAAAATTTTGCGCAATGCCATTATACCACACATCACGTGTGCGCGGCGATTTCACAAAATGCACTTGTAGCCACACCTGCGGCAAGATGAACCCAATGACAAGCACGCCATTGACCCATTTGCCCAGCGCAAACATGTAAAGTGCCGCCAAGATTTGTCCAGCATCAATCAGTAGCGCCGCAATGATGGCGGCTTTGCGTTCGCCATAGACCACAGGCAATGTGCGAATGCCGACGCGCTTATCGCCTTCAATAGATTTGAAATCATTGACCGTCATGGTGCCTGTGCTTGCAAACGCATAGCATAACGCGATGATGATGGAATCAACGGTCAGGCTGCCACGATAAATCACTTCGCCAGATAGCCAAGGATAGACAAGGTAGGAAAACGCTACGATGATGTTTCCCCACCACAGCCTTTTTTTGAGCTTGATGGGATTAGCGCTATACAAATGCGCATTGATAATGCCCAAAATGACATGAGCAAACACAAAAGGATGCAAGAGCGCGGCAACCACGACCGTGATGAGTGTCCAGACACTGATGAGAATGGTGGCATCGCGGAGGGAAATATCACCGGCGGGAATGGGTCGTGTCGGCTCGTTGATGGCATCAAGGTCGCGATCGAAGTAGTCGTTGAGCATTTGGCAGACGCCCGTAGCCAGCGGTCCTGTGAGCAGTATGCCCAGCCAAAATTTTGCATCCATTAGGTTTGCCCATCCAAAGGCACCGCTGGCAACTGCGCCGCATACAAAACTCCAGATAACGGGAATCCACGTGATAGGCTTGAGGAATTTGAGTAGCAGTTCAAATTTGGTCAGTTTAACGGCTTTGGTGTGGTCTTTGAGTTCTCTGATGCCTGAGGTGCGTGCCAAACGTTCATCGAGCGCAAAGTCTGAATTTTGCAGTTGCATTTGCCGCTTTTGGGTCAAGTCTTTCTTTTCAGCTTGATTTTGCGGCTCAAGATGTTCTTGCCCTTTTGGCATCGTGGCGCATGGTCAGAGTTGAGAAATCATTGCCAGCATATCTTGATTATCGGGATGACGGAAAAATGGGCTGGGCAATTCCATTCCGCTCACAAATTGAAATCGGATAACGCCTTGCTTATCGAGCAGAAACTGTCCGGGCATGGGTGCGCCTAATGCCGCGCCAAGTCCATACTGCTGAAAGACTTTCCACTCAGCATCGCTTAGCATGGGAAACTTGAAATCTTGCTCTTGGACGATAATTTTCGTCATTTCTACGCGCGTGGTATTGACTACTACAATTTCTGCGCCAAGTGCTTGGAACTTTTCATAGTCGTTGCGTAGCGCCAGCAAATGTGGGTAGCACACAGGGCAAAAAATTTTATCTGTGAAAATGCGCGTGAAAACCAACAGCAGGGGTTTGCCACGAAACTCCGAGAGCCGTCGCATGCGTCCCTCACTGTCTGGCAATTCAAAGTCAGGTGCTACATCACCAATCTGGAACATTTGCACGCTGGCTCTTGGCAAAAAATTCGCAATAAACTTTTCGTGAATCGGCATGATAGAATCAAACAGACTCGGCATACTTCAGATAAGTTGATTTGGTTGAAGTTACATCCGCTGCTTACTGCACTTTTGCTCGTGCACAGAACCAAACAACTGATGGTGCTGTTATGTTCGCAGCGCTTGCATTAAGTTACGGCGCAATGCCATGAAAACCGAACGCATTCGATATCAAAAATCAAATTTGCCTGAAAAACTTTGCGAACACTGCCATAGACCAATGGCGTGGCGTAAGGCGTGGGCGAAAAATTGGGAAAATGTTAAATACTGCTCCGAACGCTGCCGCAAAGCCGCTAAACATGCTCGCAAATCATCCATTACTTCACCTGCACAGCCAAAAGCTAAGCACTAACTAGCATATCCCCTTTGAAATATTCCAAGCAATTTAGTTGCTTTCTCGGTCTGTTTTTTGCCTCTAAGCTCGCGCCTTTGCTTATCTGTGTTGGCAATTCTTTTAGAGCTCTGCTTTTTTAGAGTGCTGCTTTGATTGCCGCAAGCAGTTCTTCGTTGGTACGGCTGTCTTTGAGTTCGTTTTCAATATGCATCCATCTGATTTTACCTTCCTTGTCTACCAAAAAGTAGGCTCGTTTGCTACAATTGAGTGGTTCGTAGAGAATACCATATTTCTTGGTGGCATCGCGGTGGATGTCGGAAAGCAAGTGATGCGTTAGCTGATATTTTTCACGGAAAGCCGCATGGGCAAATTTTGAATCTACACTGATAGGCAAGACTTTCACGCCAAGCTGCTCAAACTGTGCATAATCTTGAGAGTAGCCACAGTTCTGTGCTGTGCACACGGGTGTAAAATCTAACGGATAGAACGAGAGCAACACGTTCTGCTTACCTCTGAAATCCGATAGCCTTACTTTTGTGCCGTCGGTGCTATCGAGTTCAAAATCTGGGGCTTCATCTCCCACTTTGAGCATGGTTAGTTCTCCTTTTGTTTAGTTTTTGAGTTTAGTTTTTGATTGCATGTTCAGAACTCTTGCTTGCATGCATTTTTTAGCTGCCAGTTAGATATCGACTCATCAAGCGTTTGATGAAGAGCCGTGGCACTGGCTCACCATTTTTGAAGTGTTTTTCTACTAATTCGGGAATATCGCTGGGCGTTACGCTGCCATACCATGTCGTGTCGGTATGCACCAGCATAGTGCAACCGTTTTCGCATGCGCCTAAGCACATTGCTGTTTCCACCTCGACCTCATTACTTAGACCTTGCTTATGCAGTTCCTCTTTGAGCACTTCAAGCAGTTCTCTTGAGCCTCGTCTGGCACAGCTTGGCCTTGGGTGATTTTCTGCGCGCAAGTTCGTGCAGACATAAACCAGATATTTCATGTCTCAGCGCTCGATGTCACGATTTTATCAAAGTTTGCCAGACTAACGCCCCTCTGTGCTAAGTGGTTTCAGGCGGCGGGAAAAGTGCTCTGGCTTTGTAGAGCAGCAGCAATATCAGCGGCGTCAGCACCACTGCCACCGCCGAGCGCAGACTGATGACGGTATTGTACAATACCATGCTGGTAACAAAGCTATTGAGCATCATTCCTACGGTTACAAAAAAGCCAGCGCGCCAGCCCAAGTAATTGAGCCGAATGGTTCCAAATGCGCAGAGAATTTCGAAAATGCCAAAGCCCAAGGTCACGAATGCAGCGGATTGGACGCGCTCTTTGTTGTAGCCAAAAATTTGCGTCAGGGTTTCGCTATCTCCAAAGAGTGTTGCCAGGCTTTCGTATGCATGACTGAATCCGAATAACATCATGAGCAGTGCGGCAAAGAAAGCCATTGCACGCAAGCGTTGAAACTTTTGATACAGCGCTTGCTCTTCGGGCGAAAGTGGGGTTTGCTCTCTTACTTGGGCATTTTCGTTGTCAGGCTCTTCTGGCATACTTCAATGTAATGTGCAAAGCAACTTCACTCTTGCTTTAGTTTGGTTACCTTTGCAGTTTTGGATTTGGCTTTGGATGCGGTATTTGCTTTACCGTTTGTTGCACTTTTTCTCTCTTCTGCTTGCTGTTCTTTCTTGCGGTCGATAGCTTGCAAAATTGCCCGCTCTGCTACAAAGAAATCATGCCAGCCGAAGCTCTCAACCTGTTTGCCCTCCAGCTCTTTATAGATGCTGAAGAAGTGCTCAATTTCATTTGGTAAGTGAGGCGGGACATCAGCCAACCGCCGAATGCTGTTGTAAATTGGGTCGTTGATGGGCACAGCAAGCACTTTGTCATCCATGCCTTTGTCGTCGCGCATCTTGAGCAATCCAACGGGGCGCACTTCGATGAGACAGCCAGTAAAGATTTCGCCATGCGTCAGGACCAATACATCGACCGGGTCACCATCTTCAGCCAGCGTATTGGGAATGAAACCATAGGCGGCGGGATAATGCACAGACGAATAGAGCACCCGATCGAGCTTGAAGACGCCCAAATCTGGATCGAACTCATACTTGTTGCGCTGTCCTTTTGGCACTTCAATCACAGCGTTGACTTCCTTTGGCGGATGCTTACCGACGGGCAAATTTTTGTAGTCAATCATTTTGTGGCTTGCTGTTTTGTTGATTGCTGAGTTTGTTTAGCTTTTTCCATAAGCGCTTTGCGCTTTGCTTTCATGCGCGCAATAGCTTTGCGATGCTTTTTGGCTACTTGTCTGCCGCGCTTGTTCATAACTTTTGAGTTATAGAGTTAGCACACAAGAAAAGGTTGGAATATAACGCTTTTCATCAGTGGCTTCAAGTCGAGCGGTTTGGATACCGTTTTAGTCGCACTTCTGTCAAGGCGTTTGGCTATGCATGAGCCAGACTTACATTTCAGAAGAAATTTCTTTTCCTTATCTTCCCTTTCGTGAAGGTTGCGCCTGAGTCATGCAACGTTCCAATTAACTGACAAACTTCAAAGGAGTAAAGCTATGCCAACCGCCAAGACCGTTCAAAAGAAATCTTCTTCCAAAACCGTCAAATCTTCGGGTAGCTCGTCAAATGGTGTCACGCACAGCAATGGAGCTACTGCACTGGGTCGCTCCTCGAGCTCTGCGCCTGAAATCAATTCTGTGCTTACTGAGCGGCGAGTCTTCAAGCCTAGCAAAGCCTTTTCGCAAGCGGCACACATTAAATCAATGGCAGAGTATGAACGGCTCTACAAAGAAGCCGAAAAAAATCCTGAAAAATATTGGGCTGATTTAGCCTCGCAATTTCATTGGTTTAAGAAATGGCGAAAGGTATTGGAGTGGAAACTGCCCTATGCTAAGTGGTTTGTTGGCGGCACGACAAACATCTGCTACAATGCTCTTGACCGACATCTCAATACATGGCGCAGGAACAAAGCCGCACTGATTTGGGAAGGCGAACCGGGCGAGCAGCGTGTGCTGACCTACGCTCAACTTCATCGTGAAGTTTGCAAACTTGCTAATGCGCTCAAGAAGCGTGGTATCAAAAAAGGTGACCGTGTTGCTATCTACATGGGCATGTGTCCTGAACTGGTCATCGCCATGCTGGCTTGTGCGCGTATTGGCGCGGTGCATAGCGTTATCTTCGGCGGGTTTTCTGCACATGCAGTTGCCGACCGCATCAATGATGCTCATGCCAAAATGGTGATTTGCTCCGATGGAGTGTATCGGCGCGGCAATATTCTCAATCTCAAAGCCGTTATTGATGAAGCCTTAGTCAATACGCCCTCTGTTGAAAATGTGATTGTCTATCAACGCCTCAAGCACGATAGCAATGTTACTATCAACATGGTCGATGGGCGCGACCACTGGTGGCACGACCTCATGAGCCTTGCCTTAGATGACTGCCCCGCCGAACCCGTCGATGCTGAACATCCACTTTTCATTCTCTACACTAGCGGTTCCACTGGCAAACCCAAAGGCATTCTACACACCACAGGCGGATACATGGTGCATGTAGCAACCTCACACAAGATGGTCTTCGATATCAAAGACGAAGACATTTACTGGTGCACTGCCGATGCAGGCTGGATTACCGGACACAGCTACCTTGTCTATGGTCCCTTGTGCAACGGCACCACATCACTTATGTATGAAGGTGCCTTGAATTTTCCCGACTGGGGACGCTTGTGGGATATGATTGACCGCCACAAAGTCAGCATTCTCTACACAGCACCTACCGCCATTCGCTCCTTTATTCGCGCTGGGGATGAATGGGTCGATAAACACAATCTTTCTTCGCTACGCTTGCTGGGTACGGTCGGCGAACCGATTAACCCTGAAGCATGGATGTGGTATTATACCAAAGTTGGCAAAAAGCGCTGCCCGATTGTCGATACATGGTGGCAAACTGAAACAGGTGGCATTATGATTTCACCGCTTCCCGGCGCCACGCCACTGAAGCCGGGCACTGCCACGCGTCCTTTGCCTGGCATCATTGTCGATGTTGTCAGGAAAGATGGCACGCCGTGCAAAGCCAACGAAGGTGGCTTCCTTGTCATCAAGCAGCCATGGCCTTCTATGCTACGCACCATTTATGGCGATAACGCTCGCTACGAAAAAGTCTACTGGTCTGAAATCAAAGGCGTCTATTTTACCGGCGATGGTGCTCGCAAAGACAAAGACGGTTACATTTGGATTATGGGCAGAGTCGACGATGTGGTCAATGTCAGCGGACATCGGCTGGGCACCAGCGAAGTTGAAAGCGCCTTGGTTTCTCATCCCGCCGTGGCTGAAGCTGCCGTGGTGAGTCGCCCCGATGAAGTGAAGGGTAATGCATTGGTAGCGTTTGTAACGCTGCGTGCAGGCTATGAAGGTAGCGCGGCACTGCGTGAAGAATTGCGTAATCATGTCGCCCGCGAAATCGGCTCTATTGCCAAACCTGACGAAATTCGCTGGACAGAAGGATTACCCAAGACGCGTAGCGGCAAAATCATGCGTCGCTTGCTGCGTGAGCTTGCCGCTAACGGCAGTATCTCTGGCGACACAACTACACTGGAAGATTTCACGATACTCGAAAAATTGCGCCAACAGGAAGAAGAAGAGTAAAGCAGCAAGGCTATCGCCACCAGCGATTGGCAACTGGCTTTGCAGTTTAGCATGCAGACGACGCATGTTGCTTGTCTTTCTTGAAATGCTCGGGCACTTGCGCCAACTCGCATAGCGTGAGTGCCCAATTTTTCCCCAGTGCTTTTTGCCTTCTTTTGCCTTGATACAGACTGTCTCTTCTGTTGTCAAGAAATGGTTTACGAATGTGGAAGTTTTTGCCGTAGGGGTTAATTTTGCCGAGAATTTTTAAGATTTTAACGACAAACTTTCTCAAGCTATGTCGCGCTCTAAAGTGGTCAAACACATTTTTGTAACAGGTGGAGTGGTGTCTTCATTAGGCAAAGGGATTCTTTCCGCATCGCTTGGTGCATTGCTCAAGGCGCGCGGCTTGCAGGTTACAATTCAGAAGTATGACCCCTACATCAATGTCGACCCCGGCACCATGTCGCCCTATCAGCATGGCGAAGTGTATGTGACAGACGACGGTGCCGAAACCGATTTGGACTTGGGCTACTACGAACGGTTTCTCGATGTAGTCACTTCGCAGGCAAATAATGTGACGATGGGGCGCATCTACAAAGATGTGATTGATAAAGAGCGGCGAGGCGATTACCTCGGTGCAACCGTCCAAGTGGTGCCGCATGTGATTGATGAAATCAAACACCGCATGCTGGAATTGGCTCATACGGGTAAGTATGATGTTATCATCACAGAAGTGGGTGGCACCGTCGGCGATATCGAAGCGTCGCCGTTTTTGGAAGCCATGCGTCAATTAAAGTTGCAACTTGGCGCAAGAAACCTCATCAACATTCATCTGACACTAGTGCCGTTTATCAAATCGGCAATGGAGCTCAAAACCAAGCCGACCCAGCACAGTGTTCGCATGCTTTTGGAAACGGGTGTTCAGCCCGATATTCTCGTCTGCCGCAGCGAAAGAGGACTTTCCAAAGAAATCAAACACAAAATTGGTCTCTTCTGTAACCTCTCCGATACCGATGTTATCGGGCTACGCGATGCCGAGACGATTTACGAAGTGCCTCTATTGCTTCACGAAGAAGGACTTGACCGCTTGGTTTTGAAAAAGTTAGGCATTCGTGGTGCAGAGCAATGCGATTTGAGCGATTGGCAAGCCTTTTCGCACAAGGTCAAGTTTCCAAAAGATGGCACGGTACGCATTGCTCTCGTTGGCAAATACACTGAATATCCCGACGCCTACAAATCTATTTTTGAAGCCTTCGTGCACGCTGGCGCCGCCAACGATGTAAAAGTGCTCGTCAAATTGGTTCGCTCCGAAGATATTGAAGATGGCAAGCTCTCTGCAGACGAAGCCTTGCGCGATGTCTCTGGCGTGTTGGTTGCGCCCGGTTTTGGCTATCGCGGCATTGAAGGTAAAATTGCTATCATCAAACATGCTCGTGAGCACAATATCCCCTTCTTTGGTATCTGTCTTGGCATGCAGTGCGCCGTGATTGAATTTGCCCGCCATGTCTGCGGACTTGAAGGGGCAAACTCCACGGAATTTCATCGCAAAACGAAATACCCAGTCATTCATCTGATGGAATCGCAGAAGACTGTTACTAATAAAGGCGGCACTATGCGCTTAGGCAGCTACCCGTGCGTGTTGGAAGAAGGCACCAAGTCATTTCAAGCATATGGGAAACATTTGATTACGGAGCGCCATCGACATCGCTATGAGTTTAACAATCAGTTCCGTGAGCTCATGCAGTCGAAGGGCATGGTCTTGGCTGGGCTTTCGCCCGATAGTGAGCTGGTGGAGATTATCGAGTTGCCATCTCATCGCTGGTTTGTCGGCGTGCAGTTTCATCCTGAACTAAAATCGCGTGTCCATAAAGTTCATCCGCTCTTCAATGCATTCGTAGCAGAAGCCAAGGCTTTTCGTGATGAGCGTTTGCATCTGGAAGCCAGCTCTGCCGCTATCGTTCCCAAATGATAACTTATGCTTATCCAGCGTGTATGGCAAATCTTGGATGTTGCCCCAGAAAATGATAGGGTCAGCCAAGCCGAGAGTATCTTCATGTTTTGCCTCATTCTTCTCAATGCCGCCAGCATTATTCTCGAGACCGTTCAATCCATCAAGGAACGCTACATGCTCTGGTTTGAGACACTTGAGACGATTTCGGTGGTGCTTTTCACTCTTGAGTATCTTGGGCGATTGTGGTCGTGCGTGGTTGTGCCAGAGTATGCTTCACCTTTGGTGGGACGCTTGCGTTTTGCCCTGACGCCGGGGTCGCTTATTGACCTCATTTCTATTTTGCCTTTCTATCTCTCGCTTGCCAATCTGGATTTGCGCATCCTATGGATGCTTCGATTCTTGCGGCTTTTCCGGTTGCTCAAATTGAAGCGCTATTCTGTGGCAATTTCACTCTTAGGTGGGACTATCCGCTCACGACGCGCTGAACTTTTAGCCACTGGACTTCTGATGTCTCTTGTGCTAATTATTGCCTCTACGCTCATGTTTTTTGCCGAACATGAGGCGCAGCCCGATAAATTTCCTGACATTCCTACGGCAATGTGGTGGGCGGTTATTACCCTAACAACCATCGGCTATGGCGATGTCTTTCCTATTACAGCTATCGGTAAAGTAATTGCCAGTCTGATTGCCATCTTAGGCATCGGGTTTGTGGCGCTTCCGACGGGCATCATCAGTGTAGGGTTTGTCGAAGAATTGCGCAATTTCAAGGAAAGTTTGAAGCAGAAATCCAGCTCATCTTCTCCAGAATCTTTTAAGTGTGTCTGTCCGCACTGTGGCAAAGAAATTGAAATCTCGGTGCATAGCCGGGCAGAGGAATCACATTAGGTTTCGGTGCTCCTAGTAGCCACAAGCTTTGATGAGGGCTACTCACCGTTGCAGGAGTCTCTGCAGCACGACCTATTCCAATCACTCATGCTTAGCTGCTTCTTTGCGAGCTTCTGAGAAATCCATTTCTTTTTACAAAGCATACATCACATTGTCCTAAAGCCCCATCTAAGGGTCTTCTCCAAAAACCTGCAAAATCATAGACGACATAATCGCGTTCCAACATAAAATTCACTACGTCAGAGAATATCGGTGAGCCTGGCTAGAACTGGAAAAAAGACACTTCTAAAATATAGACCTCTGTGTAACCAAATGTCTTCTGCGCACCTCTTAGCGCCTCAAGTTCGAATCCTTGAATATCAAGTTTTATTAATTCTGGATTATCTATTTTTCCCGAGTCAATTAAATCGTCAATTGTAATTTATCTCTACCTCTCTCTGCTTCCCTGTTTTTTTAAGATTCTCATCTGGCTCGAGTGCAAAAGTTGAGCCATCTAAGTCATCCCAGATTGTTAGCGTAAGTCTACCTTTTTCAGCGCCTGCTCCAGCTAAGAAATAAACTGAGCCTTTAAATTCTCTACAAAATTGTTCTAAATCATCTTTCATTTCTATTTGAGGTTCAATCAGCACAAAATTTGCTTCTGGATAGATTTTTTTCGCCATTCTGCTCCACATCGTTCTATTTGCTCCTACATCCAAAATAGTTTTACAAGTCAAGCCACGTGCCTTCAGGTCTTCTAACAAAAACTTAAAATTACCAACTGGTCTGCTTATAGAGCATGGCGCCACATTGAGGTTTCTAATTTCATACCCCCATTGAATACAGCACTTTTTTAATTAGGTCTTTCATAATTCATAATCACTTATAGTTCGGGTTAGTATTTTTCTGCATCCCTCTATGCAGCAGGTTTTGGGTGTGTTTTCGTGCCGATTTGATAGCACATTTTAGCGCAGCAGCTCTTCCAGACTTGTGGCTTTGTCGGTTTTTTCATCACGATACTTGATGATGATTGGGGTGTAGATGGAAAGTCCATGTGCTTGTGCAAAGGCATTGTTGATGGGGCGTGAGCCAGCTACAACCACTGCCCCTTTCGGAATAATCAGCGGCGACTCGGCAGTTTTGCGCAAAATGCGTTCATGCACCACGTCATAGACAGGGGTTGAGCCGTTGAGAATGACGCCAGTGCCGATAACGGCGCGTTCTTCTACAATTGTGCCTTCGTAGATGCCGCAGTTGCCGCCAATCATCACGCCATCTTCAATGATGACAGGCATAGCACCTACAGGCTCCAAGACCCCGCCCAACTGCGACCCTGCCGACAGATGCACGTTTTTTCCTACTTGCGCGCAACTGCCGACCAAAGCATGTGAATCTATCATCGTGCCAGCGTCCACGAATGCACCGACATTGATGTAAGCTGGCGGCATTACTACTACGCTTGGTGCAAGGTAGGCGCCATCGCGCACGGTTGTGCCGCCCGGCACAATTCGCACTTTGTCGTTCAAACTAAACTGCCGTGTGGGATAGGTGTCTTTGTCGACAAAACTGAACGGGGGTGCACTCATGATAGGCTTCATTTCCCCTAAGCGAAATCCCAATAGTATGCCTTGCTTGACCCAATGATTCACCTTCCAGACGCCATCGAGCTTTTCTGCGGCTCGAATGTGACCAAGGTTGAGCTTATACTTGAACTCGGCGAACACTTCCCGTGCTTTGGGATGAGCTTGCAGCGCCTCTGTGGTCAATGCCGCAAGCTGTTCAATATGGGCTTGCAGTTGACTATCCATGTCGCTTGAACTTTAGAGAGAACTGTATTCTTGTGTAATATCTTGCGATGTATTGCGAATAAAAAATCGGAAGTCGTCGCTGCGCAGCGTGTCGTCAGGCTTGATACGCACCAGCACCAAGTGTTGAAGAAACCATTTCCACTCTGGTCTCATGTCTTGATTGTATAGTGGCTCCAATATCGTTGGGCTGACCAGCAAGTCTAGCCTAGAAAATGGTCGCTTGGTGTGCCAAGCGTATTTGCGTAGCCAGCGTTCAATTTGGTGAACGGTCGTCTGTCGTGCTTGAATGATACCCGTGCCGCCACATGCAGGACATGTATCGCCCATTCGCTGCATTAGACTTGGGCGGATACGCTCGCGTGTAATTTGCATGATGCCAAAGTCTGACATCGGCAGCACGTTTGACTTGGCTCGGTCGCGCTTGAGCTCGGCTTTCATGGTCTCATAGACCTTGCGTGCGTTGCGTTCATCGAGCAAGTCGATGAAGTCAATGACAATGATGCCGCCAATGTCGCGCAGACGCAACTGACGTGCAATTTCCTTTGCCGCTTCCAAGTTGGTCCGCAACGAGTTTTCCTCTTGCTCTTTCTTTTCAGCATAGCGTCCGCTATTGACATCAATCACCACCATAGCTTCGGTTTGCTCAATGATGAGATAGCCGCCAGACTTTAGCCACACTTTGCGCGAGAAAATTGATTCTACATCTTTGGCAATGCCATAGCTTTCAAACAAGGGTAAGCGTCCTTTGTAGAGCGTAACTTTTTTTTCAAACTCTGGGGCTGCCCACCGCACATAATTGAGCGCCTCCCGATAAATCGCCATAGAATTGGTAGCAATTTCAGTTACATCCTCCGTCAGGAAATCGCGCAACGCACTGGCTATCAGGGTATCTTCCTTGTAAATTAGTTTTGGAGGAGTCGCTGTTTTGACCGTCTCTTCAATTTGCGCCCATTTGTTGAGCAAAATTTCCATGTCAGTTCGTAGCAGCGATTCATCTTGCTCTTCAGCGACTGTGCGAATGATTGCTCCAAAATTTTTTGGCAGTATTGAACGCACAATATTTTTCAAACGTCGACGCTCACGCCGATTTATAATGCGCTTTGAGACTGCAATACGTCCCTCACCAAACGGCAACAGCACAATGTAACGCCCAGCGATTGTAATGTCCGATGTCAGACGCGAGCCCTTCGTACCAATTGGTTCTTTGATAACCTGTACTAAAATGCTGTCGTTAGGTTTAAGCTTGCTGGCAATCATTTGCGTGTAGGATTGCCTTCGCTCCTGCTTGCTTGCAGTCGAGACTTGCTCGCCTGTTGCTTGTTGCGTTCCATTTTGTTGCGGTGGTGCAGTCTCAAGAGCGATATTTTCATCTATCGTTTCATTTTCTTCTACCTCATCATCCTCTTCATCCTCATCTTCGTCGAAATCTTCATTGAGCATAGCGCGGTACTCTTCGCTCGTCGTCCCTACATCGGAAAAGTGCAAAAACCCGTCTTGTTCCTGACCAATGTCGACAAATGCGGCTTGTAAGCCTTCGACAACTTTTTGCACCCTGCCAAGGTAGATATCACCTACTGACCGTGAACTATCTGGCCGCTCAACCAGTAACTCTGCCAGCCGCCCATCTTCTACAATGGCTACTTGGATTTCATCGCCTTGCTGATTCATCAAAATTTGTCGCCTCATAACCTTCTCTATGGGTTATTGGTAGTAATTTTTCAATTTAACGAGAGTTTGCGGGACTGCCAACACGCCCGCTGTTTCTTGCCTATACCCTATTTTTATGTAACTTTCAACTGCAGCTTTACTTGATAAAGCTTAACATTAAACCAATAAGGGAGAAGTCTGATGGATATCTTAGTTTCCGATACTGTGTCATCCATGCGTGCTTTGAATGCACCGCCAAATCTCAAAAACCGTCGATTACTGGAGTGGGTTAAAGAAGTTGCTGAACTTTGTCAGCCAGACAGGATTTACTGGTGCAATGGGTCTCAAGAAGAGTATGACCAACTCTGCGAGCAGATGGTGCAAAGCGGCACTTTCATTCGGCTCAATCCCGAAAAGCGCCCGAACAGTTACTACGCCAAATCAGACCCCAGCGATGTGGCACGCGTGGAAGACCGCACCTTCATTTGCAGTTACCGCAAAGAAGATGCTGGGCCGACCAACAACTGGGTTCACCCGAAAGAAATGAAAGCCACGTTGCGCGCCCTTTTCAAAGGCGCTATGCGCGGACGCACGATGTATGTCATTCCCTTCAGCATGGGACCAATTGGCTCACCGATTTCAAAAATTGGCGTGGAAATTTCCGACTCACCCTACGTGGTGGTCAATATGCGTATCATGACCCGCATGGGCAGTGCCGTGCTCGATGCCTTAGGCGATGGTGAATTTGTCGAGTGCTTGCACTCCGTTGGTATGCCACTGGTCAATGGTCAAAAAGATGTGCCTTGGCCCTGCAACAAGGAGCATAAATACATTGTGCATTTTCCCGAAGAGCGTGCCATCTGGTCGTTTGGTTCAGGCTACGGCGGCAACGCACTCTTAGGCAAAAAGTGCTATGCTCTGCGCATTGCTTCCGTAATGGGACGCGAAGAAGGTTGGCTTGCTGAACATATGCTTATCATGGGTGTGGAATCTCCGACGGGCGAGAAAACCTATGTGGCGGCAGCATTTCCCAGCGCCTGTGGCAAAACTAACTTTGCAATGCTTGTTCCTCCGCCAGCATTCAAAGGTTGGAAAGTTACAACCGTCGGCGATGATATTGCATGGATTAAGCCGGGCAAAGACGGTCGCCTTTACGCTATCAATCCAGAAGCAGGCTTTTTTGGCGTGGCACCGGGCACTTCATACCAGTCTAACCCCAACGCCATGGAAACACTCAAAGCCAACTGCATTTTCACTAATGTGGCACTTACCCCCGATGGCGATGTGTGGTGGGAAGGTATGACGGAAACCCCACCTGAACGGCTCATTGATTGGCAAGGTCAGGAATGGACACCGCAAATTGCTAAAGAAACTGGACGCAAAGCCGCACATCCGAATGCACGCTTTACGGCACCTGCTGCCCAGTGCCCATCCATAGATGAGAATTGGGAAAACCCAGAAGGCGTGCCCATTTCTGCCTTCATCTTCGGCGGTCGCCGCGCTACTACGGTGCCGCTGGTCTATCAAGCCGTCAACTGGAACTATGGTGTGTATCTGGCAGCAACTATCGGCTCAGAGATGACTGCCGCTGCTGTCGGCGGAGTTGGTCAAGTGCGCCGCGACCCCTTTGCGATGCTACCCTTCTGCGGTTACCATATGGGCGACTACTTCAATCACTGGCTGCAAATTGGTCGCCAACTGCCAGACCCACCCAGAATCTTTTGTGTCAACTGGTTCAGAAAAGATAAGGATGGCAATTTCCTCTGGCCCGGCTTCGGTGAAAATATGCGTGTGCTGAAGTGGATTATCGACCGCGTTCACGGTCGTGCCCATGCCATTGAAAGCCCGCTGGGATGGATGCCTACATATGAAGACATTGATTTCACTGGTCTTCCATTCCCCAGAGAAAAGTTTAACGAGCTAATGAAAGTCGACCGAGAAAGCTGGAAGCAAGAAGTTTTAGCTCATGAAGAATTCTTTGAGAAAATCTACGACCGCTTGCCCAAAGAATTCCATTGGATGCGCCAACTTCTGCTCTCCAGCCTTTGGCGTTCTCCTGAGCACTGGGAACTTGCACCCGAACGCCTCCATGCAGAAGATTATACCAAAGCGTAAGTCAATACACCATGGCTGCCCTTCTTGGGCAGCTATTTTTTTCGTCGCTCATACTGCTGAAGGAGCACGTTTATGCGAGCCTCTTTGCTTTCTACACCGTCATCTTTCTCTTGGACCTGGTCTCACATCTCTAGGCATCCTTTGCAAACACTTGCCATCGTGCTGATTCTCGCCATGCGATATTTCTTTGCTGTTTTTTTCATCTATGGCTTTTGGCATAAACTCGTGCACGAGTGGATGTGGACAGATATTCTGAAGCTGCACTTCATCGACCGCCTCAGCGAAATTCATCCCGATACGTTTCAAGCTGCCTACCTGCGATATTTTGCGATTCCGTTTTACTTGCCAATTGCGTGGGTGATTACCGTGGGCGAACTCTTCATTGGCTTAGCGCTTATCTTTGGCATCACCACACGCTTGCATGCCGCATTTGGGTTATTCATGCTGCTTAACTTTGCAGCGGGCGCCTTCTACAACATCTGGATTGATATTCTTTCCATCATGGCGATTCTCTTCATCATTTTTCCAACCGGGCACTGGTTTGGCTTCGACCGACTCTTGCACCAGCGATACCCAGATGCAATTTGGTTTCGGTAGCCTCTGAGACGTCAGAGCAGGGCACTCAGCAGTTGCACAATTAAAATTTTCGTAATGGTCGTCAGTGGAAATACGGTGCGGCGTAGCCAAGGTTCGGCATATCAGTTGTTAGTCCGCTCACTGACAAAGGCTAATGTGGCAGGTTGCGTTTGAATTCCAAACACAATTCCAATGAGCCATCCGATTGGAATTTTGAGCATCTTGTAGCCAAGTATCAGCGCGACCATTGTGGAAAATAGGGTTGCGATAGCTCCTGCCAGCACAATCAGCACGCTGCTTGGGTCTGCAACTTGCGAGGCAAATTCATAGCCCGAACGCGTGCCCACACCTGCCAAAAACATGACCAACCCAATTTGCCGCAACGTCAGGTTGGCGCTGTAAGGCACATTCCAGATGATTGTTCCAGAGCGACCTATAGCGCCTAAGATTAACCCGGCAATCAGCGGCCCGCCAGCAATCCCCAACTTGAATGTGCCGCCGCCGGGCAACGGCACGGGCACTAAGCCTAACAGCAACCCCAACGAGATACCCACTCCAAGTGAAATCACATCCACCTCACTCAGCGCTTTGTAGGAATCTCCAAAAAACTTGCTGACCTCTTCCAGACGGTCTTTTGGCGCCACGACCCGCACCCTGTCGCCAAGCAAAAGCGTTGTATCATTTTCGGGCACAAAGTCATGGTCGCCACGGCGCACGCGCGTCACTTGCGCTTCAAACTTGTTTCGCAAGTTCAGTTCTGCTAAGGTCTTGCCCACCACTTCCGGGTTGGAGACAAACACTCGTCTGAAATCCAGATTAGAGCGGTCGTCTTCGAGCGGTCTTCTTGCCACTTCACCCAAGAATGTCGCCACGTGGCGCACATCTTGCGGCGTGCCAATCATGTTGATGAAATCACCTTGCTGGACACGCGCGCCTTCAAATGCCAGCGTCAGCTTTCCTTGATGCAGCCATCTGACAAAACGCACATTCCAATTGTGCTTGCGACTCAACTCGCCCAGTGTATCATGGCATGCCTCTGGATTGGTGATTTTTACCGTCAGCGTCATCAGGGATGCCGCTTCATGGTTCTGCGCCGATGTTAGCATTTCAGCTTTGTAGTCGACCTTCCACACCCGCTGCATTACATAAATGCCACCAATGACGCCGAGCACGCCTAATGGGTAGCACAGCGAGTAGGCAACAACCGGCTCGGAGAAAATTTTCACGGCTTGGTCTGATGTCGCACTAACATGCTCGCGCAGATACTGAATCACGTTCGCCAGCGCAGGTGTGTTGGTCATACTGCCGGCAAATATCCCAGCCGATATGCCTGCCGAAAACCCGAACATAACCTTCAACCCTGCGACCAATACGCCAACCCCAATCAGCACCGATACGGCAAAAAGATTTTCTCGCAAACTGCCATGCTTCAAGACCGAGAAAAAACTCGGTCCACTCGATAAACCAATCGTGTAGACAAACAGCACCAACCCAAAGAGATGGCAAAATTCAGGCAGCTCGACATTGGGTCCCAAAGCCCCAAAGGCTAAACCCACAAACAACACTGCCGCAATGCCCAAACTGAATCCTTTGATGCGAATCTTGCCAATCAAGTAGCCAATACCGGAGACGAGAAACAGTAAGAGCAGGAAATTTTCAGATAACAAATGTGCTAACTCTTGCATGATTTTACTGCGTTTGATGGAGAGCCAAGTCGCTCCAAATTACGAGTTTTATGATTAGGTGTAAAAAGATTGTCATTGCGCTTTCGCTTTGTGCCTTGTGCACGCTTTTTCTTCTTTGCAGAGTTTGAGCATAGGTTTTTGGAATTGACACAGGCGTTTTATCTTTGAAGTTAATCTTTCCAGACTGCGGCGCAGGTTTAAGGTGCCCTTGTTGCGGTTTTGCTCAACTGTCTTGAAATCAACATGAATCACTTGACAGCATCAGCCCTTCCGAATCCCAGTAGCATCTCTATCGGCACGGATGTTTTTGACCTTTATCTCTCTGAAGAGACGATTGCAGAGCGCGTCATGCAGCTGGGTCAAGCTATTGAGCGTGACTATGCAGGTAAGAGCCCAGTTTTCGTTGGCATTCTCAATGGCGCATTTATTTTTTTAGCTGACCTTGTGCGCGCCGTGCAAACACTTGATGTAGAGATTGATTTCTACAAGCTCTCAAGCTACGGCGACCGAAAAATTTCATCGGGTCAAATTCAGTGCCTTAAGGCTGTCGATATGTCACTTACTGGACGCGATGTGCTGGTCGTTGAAGATATTGTCGACTCGGGCTTATCCTTGACCTACATCCGCAACGAGATTCTTAAACTGAAACCGCAAAGTGTTCGCTTTTGTACGCTCTTTTTCAAAGAAGGGGTTTCGCAGTTGGAGTTCGAAGTCGACTATGTGGGGTTTTTCATACCGAAACAGTTTGTAATCGGCTACGGTTTAGATGTAGCACAGAAGAAGCGCAACCTGCGCGCAGTCTACAAGTTGCGAGAGCCGTGAAGATTCTTCATATTCAGGCTACTTGTATATTTTATTGTTCTTTAGCTTGAGCAATTTCTTAAACAGTAGTAAAAAAGGTAGTAAAGCTATGGCGGATAATTCATTTGTCAAGAATCGTGACGGCTTGCGCTCCAAGAGCACACGAAATCGCTTCAAACCTGTACGAGAAGATAACGACTCACCTTTCGGCAACTTCGGCGGAAACACCGACCCAGATGACCAGTTCAGACGTACATTTCGCATCTTGTTCTACACTCTTGCGATTGTTTTGCTCTTCATTTTTTTGCAAAAGCTCTTCACAAGCAGCGAACCAAATGCCCCTGAGGTTTCTTACAACGAGTATCGACGCCTGATTTCGCAATCTCTTGTCAAAGAGGTACTCGTCGAAAAACATGACGGTAGCGCTTTGCTGACTGGCCTCCTCTACAAGTATGAACCGCTTGAACTTGCTGATGGACGTGGCGAGAAGAAAAGTGACCGCTTTACGGTCAAACTGCCTGACTTTGACCGCACTATGGCAGATGAGTTGGTGGCTAAGAATATCAAAATAAAAATTGAGCATCGTGAGGAAGGCACGCTCATGCAGTTTCTGATGGTCTTCGGACCTTGGATTGTCATTGGCATAATCTACTTTGTGGTCATTCGTCGGCTTACAGCTCAGAATGGGATGACTCGTAATGTGTTCAATTTCGGCAAAAGTCGGGCAAAGATGATTACGGAGTTTGATACCAAGGTCTCTTTTGCTGATGTTGCTGGCTGCGACGAAGCTAAGCTCGAACTTGGAGAAGTTGTAGAATTTCTGCGCGAGCCAGATAGGTTCAAGCAACTGGGGGCAAAAATTCCAAAAGGTATTTTGCTTTTGGGTCCTCCCGGCACTGGCAAAACCCTATTAGCCAAAGCAGTGGCTGGCGAAGCTGGTGTTCCGTTCTTTTCCATGTCTGGTGCAGATTTTGTAGAAATGTTTGTTGGCGTTGGTGCTTCGCGTGTACGCGATTTATTTGAGCAAGCTAAGCGTCATGCGCCATGCATTGTCTTTATTGACGAAATTGATGCCGTTGGTCGCTCACGCGGAGCAGGCTTAGGTGGCGGACATGATGAACGTGAGCAGACCTTGAACCAACTTCTGGTTGAGATGGATGGCTTTGACACCAATGACCATGTCATTTTGATAGCGGCAACTAACCGCCCCGATGTTCTCGACTCTGCCTTGCTGCGCCCCGGTCGCTTCGACCGACAAATTGTCGTCGATAAACCAGATGTGCGCGGCAGAGAAGCCATCTTGAAAATTCATACGCGCAAAGTCCCGCTTGCTAGTGATGTTAATCTTCAGCTCATCGCACAAGGCACACCCGGCTTTGCTGGTGCTGACCTTGCCAACCTTGTTAATGAAGCTACGCTTTTTGCGGCACGCGCTCGCCGCAATCAGGTTACTATGCAAGACTTTGAAAATGCGCGTGACAAAGTGCTGATGGGTCCAGAGCGTAAGAGTATTTACATTTCGCCAAAAGAAAAGGAAATTACCAGTTACCACGAAAGTGGGCATGTGCTTGTTGCTAAGTTTACCGACGGCTCCGACCCTGTGCACAAAGTAACCATCATTCCTAGGGGACGTGCATTAGGTATCACCTCCTACTTACCTCTCGAAGACCGACATACTTATTCACGCCAGTATATTTTGGCAATGATTACGTATGCATTAGGTGGTCGTGCAGCTGAGGAAATTGTCTTCAACGAGGTTAGCACAGGTGCAGGTAATGATATTGAGCGTGCTACAGAATTAGCTCGTAAAATGGTCTGCGAATGGGGCATGAGTGAACGTTTAGGACCTTTGAACTACGGCTCCAAACATCAAGAGGTGTTCTTAGGTCGCGATTTTGGCAGAGTGCGAGACTACAGCGAAGAAACAGCTGTGGCCATTGATAGCGAAGTGCGTCATATTGTCTCGGAATGCATGGAAAATGCGCGTCGGATTTTAACCGACCATATTGACATTCTACATCGCTTAGCCAAAACACTTATTGAGCGAGAGACACTTACTGCCAGTGAAATTGATCGTATCATTGCTGGCGAAGCTCTAACTGTGTGATGTGTTGCAAAGGTTTTTCGCTAACTAAAGCTTTGTTTTAGCAGTGACTAAAGCTGACATTGTAAACATCATTGCAAGTCGTACAGGCCTAACTAAGCAAGAAACTGAAACTGTTGTTGACGGCTTTATTGAAACGGTCATTGAGTCGCTTAAATCTGGGGAGCGCATAGAAATACGCGGGTTTGGGACATTTAATGTGCGCAAAAAAAATAGGCGCATTGCTCACAACCCTCGCACTGGCGAAAAAGTCATCATCAAAGAAAAGTATGTGCCGACCTTCAAAATTTCACGCGAGTTCAAGACTGCAGTGAGCGAAAAACTCAAGAAGTTGCCTAAAGAAAAAGATGAGTAATACCACTTCCCCAGTGCGCTCCTCTTGTCCGCACTGCGGCGTCACCGTCTTGCCTGATGCGCAAGTCTGCCCGCATTGCGGTAGCGACCTTAATTTTTCTCTTGCAGCCGACTCGGACGCAGCGTCTGAGTCTGTGCCTACAGAGACTTCACCAACGTTACGTTCTGCTGTGCGCGCTCAGCAACTTATTTTGCTCTCCTGCGCACTCTTTTTTTTAGTGCTACTCGCCACATTCGGCTACCAAGGCATGACCGCCAAAGTTGCTTTCAAGAAATCTGGTGCCGCTGGCGAAGGTGCTAAACCCATTGTAGATGCTGCCGAGACTGCACCTGCTCCGCCGTCTTCCTCTCGCCCATCTTCACCAGTGTTGGTCGATACGGCAACCCTCAACCGCCTTGAAGCCTTGCATCAACGTTTCTTAACTGAAACAGACTCGGCTCAAAAGGTGACTTTGGCACTGGCACTCTCGAAAGAATACATTGACTTGCAACAACTCGACCGAGCTGGCTTCTATGTGAAATCTGCCGCTATGCTTGCTGGCGCCAAAGTTCCCCAACTGTGGCTACGCGCCGCAAATCTCTACGACGATGCCGAAGACTATGTCACGGCAAAAACGCTCTACGAAACTTACCTTTCCATTGAGCCAAAGAATGTTGATGCACGTGTCGATTATGCAATTGTGCTCTTGAAACTTGGAGAGCGAGGTAACCCTGCACTTTCTCAACAAGCTGTAACTGAAATGCGACGCGCTGTTGAGGATGGACCTCAGCATCAAAAAGCTCATGTCAATTTGGGAATTCTCTACATGCAAATTGGCAAGGTGGCTGAAGCGCACCAGCTTTGGCAGCGTGCTATTGAACTTGACGCACAGAGCGAAGCTGGACGCAAAGCCCGAGAACTAATTGACCGATTTCCTCTGCCCAAACCTTGATTTTCCATCTCAAGAGCACATCTAAGCCCTTACCTTACTCTTCTTCATTGGCTTGAGATGTTTTTGACAGCATGCTCATATGCTGATTAAACGCATTGTAGATGACATCGGCAATCATGAACTCGACACCATTTACTGCGTGCAGCATGGTTGTCCACTCTAACTTGCCAGCGCTGTTGACAATCGTGGAATTGTAGCGTGCAAAATCATGCGACTCTGCGCGTGAGATAAAGCGCGACCCTATGTTGCCAGCTTTGAAAGATAGCGACACATCGTAGAGCGCATTCGGGTTTGTCGTCGCATTAAACGGTGTGGCAAGGTAGTCGCTTGTGGCGTTTGAGAAGGTTCGCAGACGCAAGGTCGCGACTGGCGTCCCTGCCATCGCATTACGTGACGGTGTAATAACCACGATGAGGTAAGCATGCTGTTCATCATTGTTTGAATAACGCTGCATGTGAATGCCTGCGTCATTGAAGCGCTGCACAATGCGTTGAATAACTTGCTCACGCTGCGTAATATTCAAACACGGCGCCACAACTTGAACGACTAATTTTGTTTCTGCCCCCGCCGAATTAATCATTTGAGCCGAGAGCACAGCTGGCACCAGCGCAATAAACATAGCAAGAAGACCACTTTTGTGCATCATAGGTTCAAGTTTTGTTGAGGTTGTTGAAAATGATATTTGCCTAACTTGTATTTCCAGCACTCAGCTCAGGCGCTTAGGCGCCAGCATGTTTGTTGGTGATGGTTTTTTCAGAGTATAAGAAAAATAACTTTCTCAAAAAACTAAATGCGTCGTTTCTGCCTATTTAAATGCAGTCTTTTCACACTTTAGTTTTTTAACCGAATCTCACACGATTATTGGCGCTGAAATCGTATTTTTGCCAAAGTAAAAATGGACGATTCACTACAGACATATTTCTCTCGTCACCCTTTGCTATTCCGACTTCTGCTCATCGGTCTTGCGCTGATAGTTGCAGTTGGGAAGGTTGTTGAGGTTGTAGGTATCTTCACTTCGCCTACAGATGAGAACCTTTTTCAGGATACGCCAGATGGTGTGCGTATTGTGCAAGTTGTCCCCGGCGGTGCCTCTGACCAAGCTGGAATTCGCGTTGGCGACATTCTTATCGCTATCAACGACCAAACTTTTTCCAATGCTCGCGAAGCCAATCGTATCCTTAAGCAAACAAAGCCCGGCGATGTTATCAACTACACCATTCGGCGCGACAATACAGTGCTCTCGCTGAAAGTAACCATTGCTCGCGTCGGAATTGACTGGGCAATCTTGCTTTCCCTTTTTGTCATGGGTGCTACGCTGACGGTGGGTTTGTTCGTTGGCTTGCTTCGACCGCAATTCAAAGGCGCTCAACTCTTTTCACTTTCACTTATTCTGCTTTCACCACTCTTTGCGATTACTGGCGTCGGCAAAGGCGGCTATGGTGGTATTCTATGGTGGGTTGCTTTGTTTTTAGGTGTGCCGCTTTCGTTGCATGCCGCACTGTACTATCCACGCCCAAGTTCGCAACTCTCTTCCCAATGGCGCTTTGTTCAGGCGGCTTATCTCACTGGGGTTGTTGTAGGTGCAGTGCTCATCATTCTGCAGCCTGCGTTTTTGATGTTCGTTGCCGCTATTGCTGCTTATGGGGCAGGACTTAGCTTGCTTCAGCGTGCAATTCTCTTGCGCCATGACGCCGACACGCGCAGGGCACAACGCTGGATATGGCGCGCCATGCTTTTCTTAGCCTTGTCATATCCCTTAGGCTGGGTATTGTTCAGCCTCTATGGTCGCGAGTTTCTCTACCTGCTACTGCTCTCGGTGGTGGTGCCGGTCGCCAGTTTTTACAGCGTCACAAAGTATCGCTTCTTTGGCATCACGCGCATCATGAAGCGCGGACTGACCTACAACATTGCCCTTGCCGCACTCATTTTTCTCACCTCGGTGCTCTTTCTCAACCTGATTGCTTTTTTAGCTGGGTTGGATTTCGAGCATCACATCAGCGTGAAGTTTACGCCCGTGAGCGTCAAAATTTTTATTGACCAAAACAATCCTGCTGGCAACAAGGAAGGCGAGCGATTTCTCTACATTCTCTTCGGCGCCATCATGAGTGTCGGCTTCTGGCTTGTGATGCGCGAAGGAAAGCTGGCTTTAGACCGCTGGTTCCACCGGCAGCAATACGATTACAAGCGCGCCCTGACCGAGCTGTCTGAAATTTTTGCCGAGAAAATTACTACCTCTGAACTTGCCGAGTCGCTTTGCACTGACATCATGAAATACATGCAGCTTAAAGGCGTGGCCATTTTTTTGCGACATCAAAGCAAGTATCGAGTGGTCAGTGCAAAGGGCAGTTGCGAAAAGCTGGCTTCCCGCGATGCGGCTGACCTTTATTCTGTCGGCATTGAGCTCACCTTACCCTCACCTTTGAGTGAATTGCTTTTGCCCAGCGACCCTTCACTTCTCAAAGGATTGCAAGATGCCAACGTTCAACTGCTTGTGCCCCTTATCATCAAAAACAAGCAAATTGGCATGATTCTGCTTGCTGAAAAGCGCTCCGAAGAAATTTACAAGGAAGATGATTTGCACTTTATCGAGTCCTTAGCCAAGCAAGCCGCCGTGGCTTTTGAAAATGCGCGTTTGAATAAAGAAGCCAGCGATAAGCGACGCCTGCGACGCGAGCTGGAGTTTGCCCAAAAAGTTCAGCAAGAACTACTGCCAAGAGAAATTCCAACCTGCACCGACTTGCAAATTGCTGCAACCTACCTCTCTGCTGGCGAAGTTGGTGGCGACTACTACGATTTGCTCTACGACAATACAGACTCATCTAAGCCGCGCTACATCACAGCATTAGTTGGTGATGTTGCTGGCAAGGGCATCTCTGCCGCCATGTATATGTCGCGTGTGCAAGGCATTGTGCGCACCCTCTATCAAAGCGGCGTGACTGCGCCGAAAGACCTGCTTGAAAAAGTCAATGCAGTGCTTTTCTCACGCGATTTACGCCGCTCATTTGTTACCATGATATGCGCTCGTTTCGATACCCAAGAAAAAACCCTCTCTCTCGTCCGTGCTGGTCACTTGCCTATGATTTGGTATTCGTCCCGTGAGCATACCGTTCGTGTCGTCAAACCATCTGGCATAGCCATCGGTCTAGACCACAGCGAACGCTTTGCTAACTTGCTCCATACTGAGACCATTCGCTATGACGACGGCGATATTTTTGCATTTTTCTCCGACGGCGTTACCGAAGCCAAAAACTCCGCCGATGAAGAATTCGGCATGGAACGACTCATGGAGCTGATTGAGCGCCACAAGTCCGCTGCCGCCAGCGATGTACTCACCTCTGTTGAAGGTGCACTAATTGATTTTGTCGGCAACCGCGACCAGTTCGACGACATCACACTCCTGATTATCAAAGCCGTTCCTATGCCTGCCTCACCTGAACCCAAAATTGACACCCGTGATAGCTTCGTGACAGAGGCAGAGAATTCTCCGTCTAACTTTACAGTTCATGACCATTGAGCGCCTTCTCATCATTCGTCTGAGCTCAATTGGCGATATTGTGCTGACTACGCCACTCATTCGGCAGGCACGCAAGGCTTTTCCTCACGCTCAAATTGATTTCCTGACTCGCTCGGCATTTGCAGAATTGCTCGTGCATAATCCTTACCTCTCTCATGTCTACACGCTGGAAGATTTCCGCCCGACGCACTATGATGCATGCATCGACTTGCAAAACAGCTTTCGCTCGCGCTGGCTGCGGCGTTCCTTAGCACGGCATGTTGCCGTCTATCGCAAAGAAAATTGGAAAAAACTTCTGCTTATCTGGTTTAAGTGGAACTTGTTGGCAAACAGTTTGCCTGTGCCCCTGCGTTACCTATCTGCTTGTCGAAAGTTTGGCATTGAAGATGATGGCAAAGGGTGCGACATCTTTCTTAGCGAGTCCGCCAAGCGCTTTGCTGCCGAAGCAATTGAGCCTAAAACGACACTTGCCGTCTGCTACGGCGCCGCACATTTCACGAAGCGATTCCCGATTGACAAACTGGCGCTTGTGCTCGACGCCCTCCTAAAGACGCAGGATGTTCAAGTTATCCTACTCGGTGGAAAAGATGATGCAGCACTTGGGTCAATCCTTCTCACTTTGCTGAGCCATCGCCAAGCGGTCAAGGACTTTTCGGGGAAATGCTCGCTGCTTGAGACTGCTGCGCTTCTGGCACGCGCCGATGCTGTGTTAACCAACGACACAGGTCTTATGCACATTGGTGCGGCTTTTCAGAAACCGATTGTTGCCGTGTTTGGCTCGTCAGTCAAGGAGTTTGGCTTCGTGCCATTTCGCACGTCCTACCAGATTTTGGAGCGTGAGGGTTTGCCTTGCCGTCCTTGTTCGCACATCGGGCGAAAAAGCTGTCCTGCTAAGCATTTCAAGTGTATGCGAGAGATTGAGCCACTTGCCGTGGTGCAGGCTGTGCTTTCAGCGCTGAACAGGCGCACTTCTATGCTGGCACACGAGACCTAAATCGCAAATCCAAATGGCGATTTTTCATGACGCCTTCGCCTTTCAAAATCAGCTTATCAGGATACACCTCTACAATACCGAAAGCATTGCTCTCTTCTGGCGCCTCAACCAATGCTTCCAGCGAGATAAAATGCATGCCTTGCTCTACTGTATCGCCTCCTTTGTGGAAATGCCCATTGAACCATGCCACACTATTTGGCGAAGAAAATATCAGTTCTTGAACGCGGGAGTAATTCCAGACAATACCATGTGCTTCATCTGTGGTCTGCCAATGCACAGGGAAATGGCAGAAGAAAATGATGCTTTCTTGGCGCATTTCTGCAAGGCGCAATTGTGCCTCGAGCCAACTTAGCTGCTCTTCCCCAATTGCTCCGCACCACTCGCGCATGGATGGATGTTCTGCTAGGAATTTTTGTGCGGCAAGTTTTGCTTCTCCTTCGCTTTCCAGACTGATGTCCATTCCATAGAGCACAACAAACCTGAACCCTTTGTGCGAGAAGGCATAGTACGGCAATTCCATTTGAAAGCGCCTAAGCAAATCAGATAGCTTCACACTCAAGCAATGATTGCCGATAACATGGAACTGCGGTGCGTATGCCTGCTCTAAAATCGTGGCTATCTGATTTAGCTCATGCCATGTATTTTCGCCATTGCCATGCACAACATCGCCTAGTTGCACCACAAAAGCCAGCGGGTGCTGATTCCACTGTGCTACAGCATGCTGCAGCTTTCGAGGGGCTTCACGAAAACGTAACAAGCCAGCCGGCTCTCGGTCTGCATACTGAATGTCGGTAACAATGCCGAAGGAGAAAAGTGGTGCTTGTTCAGACATTGACTTGAAGTTTGCACTACTAAAACGGTGGTTATGGGCTGTAACGTTTCGCTATAGCGCCTGCAAAAAAATATGCTCGAGTTTCAGCCAGAATTGCTTATCTTTACGTCCCAACGCACCCAAAACGATTGACAATTTTACCAATGCAGCAAAAAACTTGGAGAAATCGTGATTTCGAAAGGCGCAATCTGGATAGATGTAGATAACTCGCCTCATGTTCCTTTGTTCGTTCCCATCATCAAGCGTTGCCAGCGAATTGGGCGCACGGTTATCCTGACCGCACGACACCATTCACAGACGGTAGAACTGCTCGAGAATGCTGGCTTAAGCGGTGCGTTTGAGGTTATCGGCACACACAACGGGAAGAGCAAACTCAAGAAAATTCTTGGCTTAGTGCAACGGGCGCGTGAGCTTGCCACTTACATCGATAAGCAGCAAAAGCGTGGTCAGCGTGTTTCCGTCGCACTTAGTCATGGCTCTCGTTCAATGGTCTTAGCGGCGAAGTGGCTCCGACTCCCAGTCATCACGATGTATGATTATGAGCACACCGAAACTTTCATTTTCAATACTTTTTCTGACCTTGTGATGGTGCCGCATCGCATTCCTGACGAAACGCTCGACAAAATCGGTCTCAAACCGCACAAACGCTTGAAGTATGAAGGCTTCAAGGAAGAGCTATACCTGAACTATTACGAACCTGATACAGAGTTCTGGAAAAAAGTAGAAGCTGAAAATGGTATCATCATTGACCAAAGCAAGGTCATTGTAACGCTTCGTCCGCCTGCCTCTACAGCAAATTATCATCATCCGCAGAGTGATGAATTGCTTTTTGCACTTCTTCGCAAGTTGCTAACTCATCCAGATGTTTTCACCGTTATTTTACCGCGCACCCCAGAGCAGCGCCTTGAAATTGAACGCGCTATCCATGCCTTAGGGCTTGAAAGCTCTCGTGTGCTTATTCCAAAGCGTGCCGTGAATGGTCTGGACTTGGCACATCACTCCGACTTGGTGATTTCAGGCGGCGGCACCATGAATCGCGAAGCGGCTCTCTTGGGCGTGCCCGTCTACAGCATCTTCGCTGGTCGCCGTGGCGCTCTGGACGCTGACATGGAAGCCCGTGGCATGATTTGCTTTATCCATACAATTTCAGACATAGACTGTATTGAACTGAAAAAACGACCTCGCTCATCACCCACATACTCTATTAGCACAACAGTAGAGGATACCATCATGCAACTGCTTAGTCAATGGTAAAAAACATCTACTATGTTTAGACAGATACCTGCCTACAAGTATCTGATGGCTGCAGGCGACTATCTCATGCTGCTTTTTGCCTTCCTACTGGCTGTGCTTTTGCGCTACAGTCATCTGTCTTTGCCAGAGATTTTTGCTCTTCCAGATTTCTTTTCGCAAGTGGCTTTTGTTGCCGCCTACTGCACCATCTGGATAGCCGTTTTACATCACTTCAATCTTTACAAAATCAATGTTTTTCTTACCCTTGTTGAGCAATTTGTTGCCATCTTCAAGTCGGTTGGATACGGGCTTATTGGTCTGATTATCGCGGCATTTCTCTTTAAGGGCAATGCGTTGGTCGATAGCCGCTTGGTTACTGGTTACTTCGGCGGCTTTGCACTGGTGAATTTGACACTTTTTCGTCTGGCAGTTTTTCGCCCACTCTACATGTTTCTTGCACAAAAGCACATTCTTCGGCGCAAAGTTCTAATCGTTGGTGCCGGTAAAAGTGGCAAAATGATGGCAGCAAATCTTATCCACGACGACACACACGGACTTGAAGTGGTTGGCTTTGCTGACGATACGCTACCTGTTGGCTCACGCGTATTTGAACATGCTTACATACTTGGCACCTCAAACGATATTCCCACGCTTGTTAAACAATACAGCATTGACGAGGTTCTTATCGTGATAGACAACATCTCTTACCAGCGTTTGATTGAGATTATAGACATCGCTCGCACAACTGAGGCCGCACTGAAAGTCTCTTCCGCACTCTACGACATTATCCCTAGCAAACTTTTCATTGAGCGCTACTTTGGTATTCCAGTCATCTCTATGATGAAAAACTACAATCATGCAGCATTCTTGCTCTACAAGCGTGTGTTTGATGTGGTCGTTTCGTTTTTGGGGCTACTTCTTCTGGCTTTGCCTTTCGCTGTAATTGCACTGCTCATTAAGCTTAGCTCAAAAGGTCCTGCATTTTTCAAGCAAGTTCGCATCGGAAAAGACGGCAAGCCATTTATCTTCTACAAGTTCCGCACCATGTATGTCGATAGTGATGACTCCATTCATCGCGAGTTTACCAAAAAGCTTATTGCAGAGTCTAAGAATGGGAATGAAGAGCTTTCCAAGACCCACTCCGATGAAAGCGATGAACTTCAGCAGGTTAAGAAGATTGTCAATGACCCCCGCATTACACCTATTGGTCGCTTTCTTAGAAAGACCAGTTTAGATGAATTGCCTCAGCTCTTCAATGTGCTCAAAGGTGATATGAGCTTGGTGGGACCGCGCCCGTGCTTGCCTTATGAGTGGGAAGAATACGAAGCATGGCATAAGCGTCGGCTCTCGGTTACACCCGGATGCACAGGGCTTTGGCAGGTCTCTGGCAGAAGCGCCGTTGGATTCAACGACATGGTGATTTTAGATCTCTACTACATCGAAAACATGTCGCCACTGATGGATTTGAAGATTATCTTCAAGACTTTCCCTGTGATGCTTTTGGCAAAGGGTGGATACTGATTTGGACACGCTACTGCAAGTGTATTTATTGACACATTCTCAAAACCTGCTTGCAATAGCAACTAACTCATACAACTCAAAATTAGCACGAAGATGAAAGTTGCTGTCATTGGCTTGGGGTATTGGGGCCCTAATCTTGTTCGAAATTTTCTTGGCACTGATGGAATTCATAGTGTCGTTGGCTGCGATAAAGATGCTCAGCGTTTGGCAAATATCAAGCGCAAATTTCCAGAAACTGAACTTTCGGACAATTATGCCGACATCTTGCGGCGCGACGATATTGAGATTGTCGCCATTGCAACACCTGTCTCTTCACATTTTTCATTAGCCAAAGCGGCTCTTGAAGCTGGAAAGCATTGCTGGGTTGAAAAGCCCTTTACAACTACGGTTGCAGAAGCCGAAACCTTGATTAACCTTGCCGAGAAAAAAGGTCTTAAAATCATGGTAGACCATACCTTTATCTACACCGGGGCTGTGCGCAAAATAAAAGACCTCATCGATAAAGGCGTGCTCGGCGATTTGTACTACTTCGATTCCGTGCGTATTAACTTGGGATTGTTTCAGCATGATGTCAATGTTGTGTGGGACTTGGCACCACACGACCTTTCAATTATGGATTATCTGATTGATAAACGCCCTGTGTCGGTCTCAGCTGTAGGCAGTTGTCACATTGGCAATCGCTTGGAAAATATCGCCTATCTTACAGTAAACTTTGACAATGATGTTATTGCTCATTTTCATGTCAATTGGCTTGCTCCAGTCAAGATTCGCACGGTGATGATTGGCGGAACCAAATCCATGATTCTCTACGACGATATGGAAAACAGCGAAAAGGTCAAGGTCTATGACAGAGGCGTTGAGGTAAAGACCAAAGAAGGTGTCTATGAAACTTTAGTGCAGTATCGCATGGGTGACATGTATGCACCAAAGCTTGACCAAACTGAAGCTCTCACAGTGGCTACACAACACTTTGTGGATTGCATCAGAGACAATAAGGTGCCGATTACCGACGGTATAGCGGGCCTGAATGTCGTGCGCATTTTGGAAGCTGCTGACTCTTCGATTAAGCAGCAGGGTAAAATTATTCCACTTCATCACGATTAGCTATGGATGAGGAGTATCTGAAAGCCAACTTTATTCGTCTCCATCAAGTCAAGTTAGGCAAAGATGTCAAGCTCTTTGCCTTCGTCAATGCCTATGGCTGTCAGATTGGCGATGGCACGAAAATTGGCACCTTCGTCGAAATCCAAAAAAATGCGGTCATCGGTAAGAACTGCAAAATTTCCAGCCATACCTTCATTTGCGAAGGTGTTACAATTGAAGATGAATGTTTTATCGGTCATGGCGTGATGTTTATCAACGACAAGTATCCGCGTGCCACCAATCCTGATGGCACGATGCAAACCGAAGCAGACTGGCAAGTAATTCCGACCTATGTCAAAAAAGGCGCCAGCATTGGCAGCGGGGCTGTTATCATGGCTGGTGTTACGATTGGGGAAGGGGCTATCGTTGGAGCCGGAGCTGTGGTCACGAAGTCTGTTGCACCCTACACCGTGGTGGCTGGTGTACCTGCTCGCTTGCTTCGCCACTTGGATTCGCCGCCTAAACTTTCCTGATATGTTTTTGCTTCTGTCATTTGGTCCTCTTTTCGGTCCTGCTGTGTCTTTTCCGATGGAGTTGAAATTTTACATTTGTTTTTTAAGTTGAACGCTGTAGCTAATCCAAATATGATGCAAATATGAAAGCCGTTCGTCTGCAGCTTTGGTTTCTGTTACTTCTGGCACTGAATGCTTTCACTTTTGACGCCGCGGCGCAATACTTTGCGTTTGGTCGCAACAAAGTGCAGTATCGCAACTTCGAGTGGTATTACATCCAGTCCGAGCACTTTGATGTTTACTTTACAGAAGGCGGCGAGTACTTGGCAAAGTTTACTGCCGATGCTGCAGAAGCTGCTTATGCGACCATTCGCAAAGACTTCCGCTACGACATCAACAACCGCATTGCATTCATTGTCTATAAGTCGCATAACGACTTTCAGCAGAACAATGTCATCAACGAGTATCTTGAAGAAGGTGTCGGTGGCGTAACCGAACTGTATAAGAACCGCATCGTCATTCCTTACGATGGAGACTACAGACGATTTCGCCACGTGATTCATCACGAGCTGATTCATGCAGTGGTCAACGACATGATTTATGGCGGCTCAGTGCAGTCAGCCATCACAAACAACATTCGGCTTCAACTCCCGCTGTGGTTTAATGAAGGAATCGCTGAGTATCAGGCGCTGGAGTGGGATACCAATTCGGATATGTTCATCAGTGATGCCATCATCAACAACTACCTTGCGCCGATTCCTCAGCTCTACGGCTACTTTGCTTATCGTGGCGGTCAGTCGGTCTGGAAGTTCATCTCTGAAAAGTACGGGCGAGAGAAAATTTCAGAGATTATGGCACGCCTGCGTGCCACACGCAATCTCGATGCTGCTTTTCGTGGCTCACTGGGTCTTTCCATTGACGAGCTATCTGAAAAATGGCTGCGAGAGCAAAAAGTAACCTATTGGCCCGAAATTGCACGCCGCGAAGACATCAATACGATTATGAAAAAACTTACTGACCATCGTAAAGATGGCAGTAACTACAACACTTCGCCTGCTATCTCTCCCCAAGGCGACAAATTTGCCTTCATTAGCGACCGTAGCGGTTACTTTGACATCTATGTCGGTTCCACGCTTAATCCAAAAGAGCAGCGTCGCCTTGTTGCTGGACAAACCAGTCCAGACTTTGAAGAACTTAAAATTCTCACTCCTCGGATTACTTGGTCGCCTGATGGCAAAAAAATTGCTCTCGCTACCAAAGCCGGTGAGCAGGACGCTATCATGTTCGTTGATGTAGAAACTGGTGCAACAGAAAAACTATCCTTTGCATTGGATGGTATTTTTTCTGTTGATTGGTCACCAGACGGGGATAGATTGGTCTTCATCGGCAATCAAGACTATAGGAGCGACGTGTATGTCTATCACTTGAAAACTGGCGAGCTTATCAATCTTACCAACGATGTCTTCAGCGATGCTGACCCGAGCTGGTCGCCCGATGGCAAAAAAATTTACTTCTCATCCGACCGGCAGAATTACACGCTGATTTTCCCAGATACCGTCTCTAACGCTAATTCGTATCGCAGTAAGCAAAGCCCGAAAGATGTCTTCAAAATGCGCCTGCATGATTATTCGCAGTATGATCTTTACGAGTTGAATTTAGCAGACGCCTCTGTGCGACGACTGACTGCTACTGAAGGCGTAGATGAGTCGTCTCCTGTTTTGAGCCCCGATGGCAAACGCATGCTCTTCATCTCCGACCGTAACGGTGTCTATAACATTTATGAAATGATACTCGAGGGCATTGAGTCACTCGGTCCGCTGGCTGGCGCAACAGCGTCGCTGGAGACGCTTCCTGCGGCATTGCCACAGCCCAAAGTCCGTCCTATTACTGACCTTTTGTCGGGCATTCGACACATTTCTCTTTCGCGAGATGGCACAAAACTTTTGGGCGTTGGATTAGACTACGGCGGCTTTGACATTTACATGCTGCGTATGCCTTTTGAACGACAAGTTAAAACCACTCTCAAAAATGGTGAGCTCGAGCCCACTGCTTGGGGGAAAGTGATGGTGAAAGTCCAAACTACAAAATTTGCTGAAAACACAGGCTTGCTAAGAAACAAAGGTCAAACTTTGGTGTTTGCTGAGCGCGCCGCTCAAGCTGCACAGCAATCCAAACAGCTCACATCTGCTGGTTCATCTGACCCTGCCGCCTCCTCATCTACGAAGGATATCTCTTCTGAATCCCAGCTTGAACAAAAGCTTGGTTTCAACCCCAGAAAATATGTGTTCGTCGAAGGCTTTGATAACTCTGTTCTGTATTCCAAGCTAGACCGCAAGTCTGCTTCAGGTAAAACTGCTGCACGACCTTCGCAAACTACTTCAGACTCAATAGTCATCTCCGAACCGCGTATCAATGTCAAAAACTTCGTCTTCGATCGCGCTAACCTCAACAGTCTTTCTGAAAAAATTCGGCAAGCTGAGCAACAGGCTGCCGCAGACAAGCCAAAAAATAACTTAGATGAAGAGGGTGAGTATAAGGTCAAGCGCTATCGCCTTAGTTTTTCACCTGACATTCTCTATGGCGGGGCAGGCTATGATGCTATTTGGGGCGCTCGTGGCTCTGGTATTTTTGCCTTCAGCGACCTCCTCGGTAATCATCAGATAAGTATTTTTACCAACTTGCAGATTGACTTGCAAAACAGCGATTATGGCATTACCTACGCTTATCTTGCGAACCGCATGGATTATGCCTTCAGCGCCTTTCACCAAGCTCGATTCTTAGGTTTGCAAAACCCTGTTAATCCCAGCATTATTGAGCCATTCCGATTCCGGCTGTACGGTGTTACCCTGAGCGCACAGTACCCACTTACACGATTCGAGCGCTTTGATTTCAGTTTGGGCTATCTTACACTCTCTAAAGAAAACCTCGATGGTCCGTTTGGCAACGAAAGCGTGAGCTTTCTCTACCCTGCGATTATTTTCACGCACGATGACTCTCGACCATTTCTCTATGCGCCTATTTCAGGTACACGCTATGCAGTTAGTCTCTCTGGCACGGCTGGCAGTCGCGTCAATTTCGCATCGCTACTCTTTGACTATCGTACCTACTTTAACTTTGCTCGCTATTATTCCTTTGTCATTCGTCTCTCAGGAGCAGCCAGTGTAGGTGGCACACCACAGAACTTTTTCATCGGTGGCACGGAAAACTGGATTAATCGTCAGTTTGAAAACAACACCATTCCTATCAACTCCGTGCAAGATTTCATCTTCACAACCCCTGCTATCCCACTACGCGGGCACAACTTCAACGCCCAGAATGGCACCCGCTTTGCTCTAATTAACACCGAATTTCGTTTTCCATTCCTGCAAGCTCTACCGCTCGGTCCTATTCCAGTCCCATTCTATTATCTCATGGGGACCATCTTTGCAGACGCTGGCGTCGCATGGACTCAAGACAGTCGCCTGCGCTTGCGCATCAAGGATGCACCAAATACCAATCAAGCCGCATACTACAATGATATTTTGACCGGCATTGGCTGGGGCATTAGAACCGTGTTTTTAGGATTCGTCTTGCGCTTCGATATGGCGTGGGCATACTACACGCAAGGCTTCTCCGAACCTAAGTATTACATCTCGCTTGGCTCGGACTTCTAAAAACGCAAAGTCTATCAAATTTGTTTGAAAGTCTGCGCAAGATAAGCGCAGACCTTGTTTTTTGATACATTGCAACAAAACCTAACTTTTATTTGTCATGCCAACCAAGGTCATCATACCGACTGCCTTACGGCAATATGCTGACGGGAAAGATACGGTCGAGATCTCAGCTACAAATGTCAGAGAAGCCTTAGAGCAGCTTAGTGCTCAATACCCTGCGCTCAAGAAAAACCTTTATACTGAAGATGGGCAACTGCGCTCTTTTATCAACATCTACAAGGGCGATGAAGATATTCGCCATTTGCAAAACTTAGATACGGCACTCCAAGACGGCGATGAAATTATGATTGTGCCTTCTATCGCTGGAGGCGCCATGTTTGGAACAATGGAAGTTGAAAGTAGCATTGAACTTTCTCATGAAGAAATCAAACGCTATGCGCGTCATCTTATCATTCCTGAATTTGGCATAGAGGGTCAAAAGAAATTAAAGCGCGCACGCGTCTTGATGATAGGCGCTGGTGGCTTAGGCTCACCTTTTGCCATGTATCTTGCCGCCGCAGGTATCGGTCATCTTGGCATCGTGGACTACGACACGGTCGATTTTTCGAACTTGCAACGCCAACTTCTTCACGGTACGCCTGATGTCGGTCGTCCAAAAACTCTTTCTGCAAAGGAGACTATTCACCGACTTAACCCACATGTAGAAGTTGTTACCTACGATACACCACTGACCTCAGCTAATGCTTTAGAGCTTTTTAAGGATTATGATGTGATTGTCGATGGCACAGATAACTTTCCCACTCGCTACCTTGTCAATGACGCCTGTGTAATGCTCGGCAAGCCAAATGTCTATGGCAGTATTTTCCGCTTTGAAGGACAATTGAGCGTATTTTGGGCAAATAGTCATGAAGCTACTAATGGGCGTTTGCCTGAAGGTGCTTGCTACCGTTGCCTCTATCCTGAACCGCCACCGCCCGGTCTTGTACCAAGTTGCGCAGAAGGTGGGGTCTTGGGGGTCTTGCCCGGCGTGATTGGCACCCTGCAAGCAATTGAGACCATTAAACTTATCACAGGCATTGGTGAACCTATGCTCAATCGCCTGCTCATTTTTGATGCTCTCAAGATGAAATTTCGTGAATTCAAACTGCGCAAAAATCCAGACTGCGCTGTCTGCTCCGACCACCCCACCATTACCTCACTCATTGACTATGAGCAGTTCTGCGGCATGCCAGCCCACGACCGCACGGAGGCTTCTTCTGCAACTTCGACGCCCTCATCAGCCCAGTCTAAGCGCATAGATGAAATTACTGTGCATGAACTCAAAGCACGCTTAGATAGGGGAGAGAAACTATTCATTCTGGACGTGCGTAACCCTAACGAGTATCAAATCTGCCATCTCAGTGGCTCAGTGCTCATCCCACTATCTGAACTACCTCATCGGTTGCATGAAATTCCAAAAGACCAAGAGATAATTGTGCACTGCAAAATGGGCGGACGCTCTGCGCAGGCAATAGAAATCATGAAACAGCATGGTTTTACCAATCTGAAAAATCTTGTTGGTGGCATCAATGCTTGGGCAACAGAAATTGATAAAACCATGCCCACTTACTAAACGGTGTAGTAGCAGTGTAGATTACAGATAGACGCGTGCCATGCGTCGCCATGCTGGCCAGTCGTGTTCGGCGTCTTGCCACACATCACACTGGTTCCATATTCCTTTATCCCAGAGCTTTGCAGACAGTTCCAGTGTCGTGCGGTAACAGATAGGAATATCCCATGTACTTGTTACAAGCTTGTAATCGATTTGGCGCAGACGCTCCAGCTCATTCGGGTCATGAAGGTTCGGCACAAAATCTAATGGCGAATTAAAGTATATGTCCTCATCGTAGTATCCGTCGAAGAATGGTTTCGTATCGTAACTGCCAGACATCGCCACTACCTTATTGGCATACCATGGGTGCTTGAGTGCAAACAGTACAGCTAAAAATGCCCCAAAACTTGTGCCAGCCAAAATTGTGAAGGTATTTGGGTTTTTGTGGCGCATCAGTGGATACACTTCATGCATCACATAGCTTTCCCACTGATTGTGCCGCTGCATGCGTCCGTTGGGGTGCATCTGGGTGTTGTACCAACTTTCTGTGCTGCAACTGTCAATGCAGTAGAATTGTAAGTAGCCTGCTTCAATTTTATCGGCTAGCGTATCGATCATCTGAAAATCTTTCCACTCATAGAATCGTGCATAAGAGGTCGGGAAGACTAATACAGGCGCCCCTGTATGCCCGAAGATAAGCAACTCCATATCACGCTGTAAGCGTGGACTAAACCACTTGTGGTATTCAGTATGCATGCGTTTTTTGAGTATGGTTTTTCTGTGGATATTTCTGCTCTGGAAGTTACACTTTCAGCTATCGTTGCGCAATTTTTGCGCACATGTTCAACGGACGCTGGAGTCCTTCCACACTTGTTTTTCCTTTTCTTGCTTTTGTATATCTTTGATTTCTGTAAAAACAGAACGACTCCAACAAGACATGCCCAAATACCTGTTAGCTCTCTTGATACTATGGTACGTCTTGTTCTCTGGCTGCGGAGGCACACAGGAAGCAGCAAAGACTGATGAGACAAGATCAGATACCGTTACTGCTGCCACTTCCGATACATCCAAGCTCGATATTTCTCAGCTTCGTGATACTTCCCCAGTCGATGAGCTCGACTATGTCCCTGTTACCACAGACGAGAGAATTAACCCCGTTCGTCTCATTCGCTTGGGGTTGATTACAGATCCAGGTCTACCCATGGAAATCGTGCAAGACGATACATTAGGCTGCCGATATGCCATTCCTAAAGACTGGTTGGCTTCGCAACGTCGCTATAAGAACTTGGTCAATTACTACGGCAACGACAAAATCTCTATCATCATCTCGGTTGCCCGCCCCACTTTCGACTCTGTCAGCATTTGGGCACAGGTGCAGGAAGCAATCGCTTTTGGGAAAAATCAACTGCCTCGAGACGATTGGGCACTTAGTGCTGACCTTAACACCTCACGCACGAACACCACTCAAAACTACTTCGGGCGCTATGAATTTCGCGGCAAGCAGTACAATCTTGCTTTCTTCAAGGTTGGTGAATTGCAGTATAATGTGTTGATTGATCATCCTCTTAAATCACTTACTGAGCAAGAAGCCAAAGCCATTAACTACATTTTTGCCAGCTTTGCTGTCACTGGCAAACCCAAAGCAGAAATTCCTCTGCCAGTTAAAACTGCCTTCAGTGATGCTTCAGCAGAGCTGAAAAATGTTGGCGATACGCGCAGTGTCGACGTTCCCTTCGCCAAAGGTTCGGACAAATTGCCCAGCAATACTGGCGAGCTTGACCTTGTTGTTGAGCTGCTACAAGCCGAAAAGGGCACTACAGTGGGCATCTATGCCTATGCAGACGATGTGACGCTCGAGAAGCGTAAAAACGAAAAAGATAGCGACTTCAAAAAACGCTTAGATGCCGCACGCCAGCGCATTGGGCTTAGCCGCTCACGAGCAATTGTAGGCTACCTAAAAAGTAAAGGCATTGCCGCCAACCGTCTGCGTGCAGAATATGACCCAAAAGTCACAGGCTTGGTTACCATCAAAGTTCTTTCAAAGAAGGCTGATAAATCCGCTACTGCGGCAGTATCCAGCAAGCAAAAGAAAAATAAATAGTTACCTTTTTGTCTTTTTCCTTCCGTTCCTTGATAACTAAAATTTGAAAGCGTTTAGGCCACTCTGCTTACTCCGTCAGGCTGGTCTTGCGCACAATCTCTAAACCGTATGAGCGATGCAAGAAGCACTGGAACTATTGCGGCTAATTGAAACTGGTGAAGATGCCCGCACTGAATTTAAACGGCTCATTCACTCCCCTGAGAAAATTGCCAAATCTATCTGCGCTTTTGCCAATACCTCAGGCGGTGTCATTCTCATCGGTGTTGATGACGATAAACGTATCGTCGGCATTGAAAGCGAAAAGGAAACTCTCGAAATCCTGCACGAAGCCACCACTCGCTACATCAGTCCTTCCGTAACATTTGAAACGGAGGTTTTGGAGTACAAAGGGCGTGACATTTTGGCAGTCATCATTGAAGCCAGTGCCCATAAGCCACACTATCATCTTTCAGAGTCGCGTGACCCCAAGTCGCTCAAAAAAATTCAAGAGCGCAAAGTCTATCTGCGACAAGGCAGTCAGAATGTTGCCGCCACACGAGAGATGATACAGCTTATGCATGCCGAGAAACATCCCATTCGCATTTCATACACCGACAATGAGCGTACGCTCTTGCGCTACCTTAGCGTCTATCATCGCATCACGCTACATGAGTATAGCAAACTGGTTAATATCTCAAACCGACGCGCTGCGCGTATTCTCATTTCCCTTGTTAGAGCTGGTGTCATTTGCCTGCATACGGAAGGGCAGCACAGTTACTACACCCTTTCGCTGACCCCTCCGTAAGCTATGGCATGTTGCACTGCACAAGTTTTCGCTTGCATTTGCGGCAAGTAATTGCTATTTTGCTATTTGCAACTTTTTCTACATGTTTGCATATAACTTCACCGAAATGCATGCATTGCATTAACCCTGCTCTTTGACATTGGGGATGACAGGTTTCGACAGGGCAGGCAGAGAAATCGGTTGCACTCCGAGTTTCCGCACAGATAGACTCGTTAAAGAAGTCTGTGCAAAAGTAAATGCGGAAGATTATTCTTACGCAATGGCTGCCTAATTAACGCAAGGTTAATTAGTCATGCCACGTTTGCAAGCTGAAGCGCCTACACGGAGGCTTGCAAATGTCATAAAATTTGCGCTTGAGCTCTGCTCGCGCGGTAGGCTTCACTTGCATTGTTCTCAACGGTGCAAGTGAATATGCAGTTGAGATAGCAACATGAACTGTGTCAATGCAGTCGCATGTTGCGAACCTTAAACATTGACGATGAGTGTGGGAACCTATTTCGATGCTGCTCTGGACGCGGGTTCGAGTCCCGCCATCTCCACCATTCATGCTAACAAATCGAGTGGGCTTTACTGCGCTGTCATGCCGAGCGATTCTTCTCTGTCATTCTGAGCATCAGCGAGGAATCCACTCATGGATGCTTCGCTTAGCATGACAATTGCGCAAGCGTGGATGCTCTGCTGCGCTCAGCATGACAAGGCTGTCATTCCGAATGCAGTGAGAAATCCACTATGGATACTTCACTGCGTTTAGTATGATAAGCTGCTACACTTGCTATACATTTAGCACTACGTGCGAATGTATACCATGCACGAACCGTTATGACCCACTAAACGGCAACCAATCACTGTAGATGGAACAGCTATTTTCACCTTGGCGCTCCCAATACATGGAATCCTTTAAGGGAGACCGAAAGACAGACCGCAAATCTATCTTCGCTGACATCCCACCTGAAGAAGACGAGGCTCGCATGGTGATATATCGTGCCAAGACAAGTTTCATCATCATGAATCTCTACCCCTACAATGCTGGTCACGTAATGATTGTGCCTTACAAGCAAACTCCGAATTTTTCCGACCTCGATAGCGATACACGCCTCGAGATTATGAACCTAATTGATCTTTCCATGCGCGCCCTGACCAAAGTACTTTCGCCACATGGCTTCAATGTAGGCTTAAACTTGGGGTCAGTAGCAGGCGGCAGCGTAGACTCGCACATTCACTTTCATGTGGTGCCGCGCTGGCATGGCGATACCAACTTTATGCCCGTTATCGCCGATACAAAAGTCATCAGCAACGACATGCGCGCCCTCTACTACAAGCTCCGTGATGCCATACACCAGATACTTAACGCTCCAAATCAAATGACTGCCGAAGAATTGGTTTCTGCCCTTAAAGAGGTTTCAAAAGACCTCCTAATGCCCAGCGAATCCGACTATCCCTTCGAGATTTTCCGATGGGAAAACGCCATGCCCACCATAGACGAAGTCCTCACCCGCGCCGGATACGCTGCCGACACGCCTGTAGAAAGCGTCGAGCTTGACTACCTTTTTCGTAACCTATGCGAAGCCCAAGAATGGCATGATGACGCACAAAAAGCACAAGCCGCAAAATTCCGCCAATTTGCCGACCTGATGAAGTCGCATCTGAAAGGCTTACAGGTCTATCGCATCGGCACGGTTGAAATTGATGTTTATGCTGTGGGTAAAATCGGTAAAGATGTGGTCGGCTTTAAGACCAAAATGATTGAGACCTGACGGCATAGGATGCCACCGCTATTTTCCTCCAAACGCGCGGAACTTTTTGCTCTTTTCTTTACCTCTTACTTTTTGAACACTGCTACTCCCTGTTCTTAGGTTTTCCTTAGGTCAGTTATTTATCTTTTGGTGCAGTGTGGGTGTAACATTGTTTCCTCTGTCTTAACTCATGATTTGAAACCCGCACAAGGCACGAAAGCCCCGGACATGATTTTCCCAATGTTCTTTCAATAGTAAAGTCAACAAGTGTTCATATGTGGTCATGGACAGATATTGCCCTATTCCGTCGCCTACTGATTCTGATACGCTTGCTTGTCTTAGCGTTCTTGTCAAAATTCAGCATAACTTATTGGAATGCCACGATTCAGAAACGCTTTTCGCTTCACTTCTGCCCGACATCCGGCTGGCTGCCTGTACAAGCTATGCCTACTTTTTCAGAAATGTGCCACTCTTTGATGGGCAGCCGACCTACTCACTTGTCGCTGAATCTCATCTGCCTAATTTGCCCCCACGCAAAGACCGTCCCAACTTTGCGCTCTTGCCGCACGCTCACCTGCCGAACTGGACAGCGACTTTGATGAATCACGGTCTTGTTTTCGGCACGCCAAACGATTTTGCTGGCGAAGAGCGATTTTTTATGTCGCTGCATGGCATTCACTCCATTTTGCTTGTGCCTGTCATTGCGGGCAAGCAGTTCTTGGGCTTTTTGGGTATTGATGATTGTGTAGAAGAACGAAAGTGGTCCGAGGCTGATAAGGCACCTCTTGCAGAATGTTGCCTTTGCGCTGGCTCATGCGCTTTTGCGGTTGCAGACTACCCAGAACTTGCAGTGCGCCTGCCAAGAAAAGACGGAACTGATGGAGATTTTGGCTCACGACCTTAAAAATCCGCTATCAGCTATTTTGCTCAGCGTAGATACCCTTCTTCGCAAGCATGATAGAATTTCAAGCGAGCAACTCGAAAAGCGGCTTTTTCAAATTAAGGAGTCGGTGCATAGAATGACAGACATCTGCCATCAGATGCTTAAGGGAGAGCATTTGTCTTCCTCTGAATCTGGTTTCACGGTCTTGCACCCCGAGCCGCTTGGCATTGCGAATTTGATTGAGACCCTTGTGGAAGCGCTGCAACTTCAGGCAGCTGCCAAAAATTTGCAGTTGATGGTTGAAGCAAGCAAAAGCGTTCCCAAAGCGTTTGCCGACAGGATTGCAGTTTTACAGATTTTGGAGAATCTGATTTCCAATGCTATCAAGTTTTCGCCCTTTGGGAAAAGAATTTGGATACGGCTGCGTGCGCATCATCAGCATGTGCGCATTGAAGTTGCTGACGAGGGTCCGGGCATCAAGCCAGAGGAGATGAAACGACTTTTTCAAAAGCGCATGCGGCTTTCGGCACAGCCAACGGGCGGCGAGTCATCAACGGGCTACGGGCTTTGGATTTGCAAGACTTTGGTCAATGCCATGTGCGGTCGCATTTGGTGTGAGAGCACCGAAGGTCAAGGCGCAACTTTCATTGTAGAGTTACCAGTGTTTCATGATTGACTACGCACCAGATTGAGCTTTGAGTCGTTCGGTCTGGTATTGCAGTTTTAGTGCTTCAAGCAATTTGTCTAAATCACCGTTGATAATCTCCTGAAGGTTCCAATTTTTGAACTCGCCTTCTAAGCGGTGGTCGGTTACACGGTTTTGAGGGAAGTTGTAGGTGCGGATTTTATCGCTGCGGTCGCCGCTACCCACCATAGAGCGACGCATGTCGGTGCGCTGCTGCAATTGTTCTTGAAGTTTGGCATCATAGAGTTTTGTTCGGAGCATTTTCATGGCGCGCTCTCGGTTTTGCAGTTGCGAGCGTTCTTCTTGGCAAGCAACCACAATACCTGTTGGGATGTGTCGGATTCGCACTGCGGTTTCAACTTTGTTGACATTTTGTCCACCTTTGCCGCCACTTCGGAAGGTTGAGATTTCCAAGTCTTCACGACGAATTTCAACATCGACTTCTTCAGCTTCGGGGAGCACTGCCACAGATGCGGCTGAGGTATGCACGCGCCCCTGAGACTCAGTCTCTGGCACACGCTGCACACGATGCACGCCGCTTTCAAATTTCATGGTGCCATAGACATCTTCGCCACTTAGGCTGAAGATGACTTCTTTGAAGCCTCCCATGGCAGCACTATCGTTGTAGTCCAAAAGTTCCAGTTTCCAGCCTTTGCGTTCGGCATAGCGCTGATACATTCGGAAGAGGTCGGCGGCAAACAGGGCGGCTTCCTCTCCACCTGTGCCCGCACGAATCTCCACGATAGCGTTGCGTGAATCTGCTTCTTCTTTCGGCAGAAGTAGAATTTTCAGCTTTTCTTCAAGTTTTGGGATTTGTTCAGAGAGCGTATCATATTCTTGCTGTGCCAGTGCATGCATGTCGGGGTCTTTTTCGGAATAGAGCATTTCTTTTGCAGCTGCAAGGTCTGACTTGGCACGCTTGTAGTCTGCATACACTTTTACGACCTCACTTAAGGCTCGATACTCTCGGCTTAGCTTGCGAAACTTTTCCTGATTTGCAATTGTCTCTGGCAAGGCCAGTTGTGCCTCAATCTCTTTGTAGCGTTCAACCAATTGGTCAAGCTTCTCGAACATCTTTTGCGACAGGTTTGCAAGTTTTTACGATTCTTCACGCATTGTAATACATTTGTTGCGTGTCAGTGAGTTACATGGTTGAGTTTGCTTTTGTGGTAGCCATATAGGAAGTAGATACATAGCCCTACTGCTAGCCATATACCGAAACGGATCCAGTTTGCCATGCCCAACTCGGTCATCAAGTAGCCTACTGACAGTACTGCAAGTGCAGGGATTAAAGAGAATTCACGAGTGAAGCAGTAGTAGGCTAACACGATGGTACCAATGCCATAGGTTGTTAGCGGAATGCGCTGCCCAATCTGACTCCACAGGGATTGCTCACTGTCGAGTTTCAGCGTGAAGAACTCTCGCACACCTTCTGGGTTGAGCACTACCACACTGCTCCAAATCAACACCACAATGAGTGGCACCCAGTATTTGCCATTCACAAATGGAATTTTGAACCGACGTTCAGCAAATGGCTCCGATTTTTCTAAGACCATTACACCGCTGGAGACCAACAAGAAGGCGAAGAGTGTACCAATGCTGGTTAAATCGGTTACCACAGTAATGTTTGCAAACAGCGAAGGAATACCAACAATAAGCCCTGTAAGAATAGTTGAAAACGATGGTGTCTTGAAGCGTGGATGAATTTCAGCGAAGCGTTTTGGCAATAGTCCATCACGGCTCATTGCCATCCAGATACGCGGTTGCCCTAGTTGAAACACCAGCATCACAGATGCCATAGCAATGACGGCACTCAGGGCAACAATGCCCGATACCCACTGTAGTTTCACCCCTTCAGGTCCAAATACAAACGCCAATGGGTCACCGACATTGAGTAGCTTGTAACTGCTCATTCCTGTTAGCACCAGAGCTACAGCAATGTAGAGCAGTGTACAAATTAGCAGTGAATAAATCATGCCTCGCGGTAAATCGCGCTGTGCGTCTTTGCATTCTTCCGCCGTAGTTGAAATGGCATCGAAGCCGATGTATGCAAAGAATACTGCCGATACGCCTTGCATCACGCCAGAGAGTCCATTTGGTGCAAAGGGACTCCAGTTGCTTGGTTTGACATAAAACGCACCCAAGACTATCACCAGTATCACCACGCCGACTTTTAGCAGCACCATGATGTTTGTCGTCATGCGAGATTCTTTGATGCCCACATAAACGATTGCTGTAATGACGGCATTGATGAAAAAGGCAGGTAAGTCACATATTAGCCGAACCCCAGCAATAACAGGCGCGTGTGTCCAAGTTTTGTAGGCGTCGAGAAGGTTTGCAAAGTCTAAATTTTTTTCCAGCTCTTCCAGCGTCAGTCCGCGTGCCAGCTCGGCTTCCACTTTCGTTGCGGCTTGCAAGGCAGTGAAATAATCCATAGACAGGTAGTCTGGGAATTGGATGCCATAGCCTGCCAGCAACGATGTAAAATAGTCGCTCCAAGAGATGGCAACCACAATATTGCCAACAGCATACTCCATAATCAAGCCCCAACCGATAATCCAAGCAAAGAGCTCGCCGAATGTGGCGTATGCGTAGGTGTAAGCCGAGCCAGCGACAGGAATTAATGAGGCAAATTCTGCATAGCACAGCACAGAGAATCCACAAGCAATTGCAGTGAACACAAATAGCAGCGACACAGCCGGTCCCCCTGAGTATGCCGCGTTACCAATGGTCGAGAAAATGCCTGCACCTACCACTGCTGCAATTCCAAACATGGTTAGGTCAAAGACACTCAGGGTTTTCACCAGCGAGTGTGTTTTTTCGCCATCCCCAAAGCCGTTTTCTACATCGTTTTGAATTTGCTGAATAGATTTCTTTCGAAAGAGAGAACGGTTTAGCATGTCAAGGTCTATTCGTGTCTTGTTGGCAACGCCTGTGTGTTTGTTGTTATCTATGTGATAGATGATTGCTTGCTGACTTACTGCTTGCTTTAGCCACCCCTATTGTCACAGCACTCCAGTTTGAACACAGGTCTTTTAGGGCGCGTTTCATAGTGACCAATCTATCTTTCGCACGACTAAGGTTGGGCATTCGCTACGGCTTGAAACTTCCACAGCTGTCGAGCCCAAGAAAAACTGTTTGAACCCGCTTGCCCCATGTGCAGACAGCACAATCAGGTCAATGGTATTTTCCTTGGCATACTTCAAGATGGCATTACTTGGCGACATTCCCTTAATGTCGTCATTGACGAACAATCGTTTCAGACCGTTGAGGGTTAGCATCCGCTTGATGGTATCCATCTCAATTTTTGGGTCTTTTGTTGCCAATGACTGCACTGAACGATAATGCACAACATGGACATCCGAGTCGTATTCTTTGGCGAATTTGATAAGATACGGTATAGCTTGCTGTGAAAGCTCTGAAAAATCAGTTGGGAAAAGTAGTCGAATTGGGCGGAATTTTTGTTCTGGGCGAGAGAAAATCATCAGTGGACATGGGGCGGTGCGCACAACACGGTAAGTTGTGCTACCTACGATGAACTGATTGGTAATGCCCATGCTCCGAGTTGCCATCATGATAAGACCAACATGCTGTTCTTTGCTGATGCGTGTAATCACCTCTGTCGGTCTGCCAAACGCAGTCATCATGCTCACATTCTGTGCATTACGCAACTTAGGTTGAATATGCAGTTTCATCCGATTTTGTGAATCCTGCTCTAAGGTGCGATGCAGCATTTGTATATCTGCATCGTTTTTGCGATAGGGGGCATATTCTGGCGCCATATCATCGACCACATTAAGCACAATAATTGCGGCGTCGAAGATTTCGGCTACTTTTGTGGCATGCTCAACCACCGACTGCGACTGCGGTGAAAAATCTACCGGGCAAAGAATTTTGCGAACAATTGCCTGCTGGATCATTGAGTTATGACACGAGTTTTTGAATTAAATTGAGCACTAGTAGCGCCTCATCGGTTTTAGGGAGAATGCCCTTCAGAGATAAATCTGCCTGATGCAGTGCTAGCAATGCCCGCTCAATATCGGTTAGGGAAAACATCTCTGCATACTGCTGGTATTCCTTCAAAAAGTAGATTTGGGCGCCAAACAATCCAAGCTCTTTTGCCACATCTTGGTCGCTCATGCGCCGCACTGCTGAAGCTTTTAGCTTCCAAAGTCTAACAAAAAATAGCGTAAAGTAATTTACAATTGGCACAGGCGTGCCTTCTTTATCTAAAATTTTGAGGGCAATGCCCGTCGCTTGGCGTAAATTCCGCTCGGCAATGGCTTGTTGCAAGGCAAAGACATCATATTCTTTCAGGACGGCTACTGCATTCAGCACGTCCTGTCCAGTGATGGTTCTATCTGCGCGCTCACCAGCGTAATTTATGAGCTTTTGAATTTCGCTACTTAGCTCACGAGTGGCATTGCCAACAAAGGTATCTAAGTTGCGCAACGCTTCCGGTGTTAGCCGCCAGCCTAGGCGAGCGGCATACTGCTCGGCAAACTCTGCTCCCGACTTTGGCGACACAAACTCATAGCTAACTTTTTCTAACCATGAATAAGGTTCCTTTTTGAGCTCTTGCTTATCGAGAGCCCCAGCTGTCAGCACCAGCGTTGTTGTTGCCAAGGGATTTCGCAGATACTGCGCAAATTCTGTAAGATGCGCCGCCTGCTTTTCTTTGGTAGACTCTTTGCGGAGCTTTTCAAACTGACGCACAATAACCAACCGCCGCGCCGCAAACATCGAATGCTCCGAAGCTGCCGATACAATTGCACCTAAGGTCGTCTCTGCACCGTAGAGCACTACAGTGCTTGTTGCTTGCTCCACCTCATCTTTGAATAGCACAGCTTTTAACGCCTCAAGCGTCTCTTCAATCAGGAAGTCTTCTTCTCCATAGAAAAAATAGACTGGTTCTATTTTCTTCTTGCGCAGTAGTGTGTCGAGGTCAGAAAGTGAGACTCGCTTTGCCACAAGGCTTTGCTTTCGAGAAAGTTATTGCGTCTCAGCGGAGACAGGATTTATGTATGGAGATTGCGGTGTGGGCAATACTAGATTCGAACTAGTGACCTTTCGCGTGTGAAGCGAACGCTCTAACCGCTGAGCTAATTGCCCATGTAAGTCGCTAGAAAAATAGTGTTTTTTTAGTTTTCTTCCAAGTATTACGGCATGGCAAGGCAGTTTGTTGCTTACTCTGTGCAAGTTTTGCCTGTTGGCATTAAACTTCCTTTCGTCGTAAATTTTCTTCGAACTTAATGCAAAGGGTATGGGCGGTCTCCAAAGCAAGTATCGTGAGCTCAAAGCGTTTTTCAAAACACATGTACTTGGTAAAATCTGGTTTGTTGGTCTGCTTATTACGCCGCTCATCGTGTTTTTCTCGCTTCTTCTCTCAAGTTTAGATGTTTTGAACAATCTCGAGCTCAAGATCTTAGATACCAAATTCAATGCCCGTCCGTTGGATACGACCCTTAAACGCACATCTCAGGTGGTGCTGATTGGCATTACAGACCAAGCTCAGCAAGCCATACAGTCCTTTCCATGGCCACGGAGTTACCATGCTCGAATTATTCGAAATCTTCATCGCGCTGGTGCCAAAGTCATTGCCTTTGACTTGATGTTTGATGAGGTCGATAAGACAGGCGGAGATGCTGCCTTTCGTGAGGCGGCTGCACTGGCTCAAAATGTTGTTGTTGCTGGTCGCGAACCGACCAGCATGACTGAAAACCGACAAATTGAATACGTCTCACTCAAAAAAGCCGACTACGTGACCATCTTCGATGGAACTCCGGGCACAGCCGTCGGCAATGTCTATGTGCGCCAGGATAACGACGGGGTATTGCGACGCTATCATCCAGCAAGTGCTAATGTAATTGGGCAACAGTTTCTCTCCTTTGCTTACGCTATTTTGAAGGTCTATACAGGTACAGACGATTCCGTACGCAGCGAGGGTGATCATTTTGTCTTTGCTGGCAAAACTATTCCCAGCTTCGATGGCAAATCCATTCTGCTGAACCCATACGGTCCCAGTCATACCTTCCCTGAAATTTCTGCTGAAAATATCCTCGACGACCGTGAGTTTATGACCAAGTTCGAGCATGAGCAGTTTCAGCAGGTTATGAAAGAGACTGGGTTGGATTCACTTTCTCTCATTCGCAATGAAGCCCTACGAGACCTGTGGGCAACCGACCTCTTTGATGATCCGCTCAGTGGGATTCAAGACCAAGTAAGAGGCAAAATCTGTATCATTGGTCCTATGTTCCCCGAAGCAAAGGATGATTTTCCCACATCGATGTGGACAGATGGTCGCCCTGACCAGAATAAGATGTACGGATTAGAAATCCACGCCACTGCTGTACAGAACTTTATCGACGGTCGCTTTATCCATTTGGCTAACCCGCTGATGATTATTGTTACTCTGCTTGCTATAAGTTATCTGCTATTTGTTACTACAGTCTCCATTAAGCGGGTGCGCATACCTAACCAAACTCTGATGCTAATTATTACTACGCTCATTACTTTTGTGGCTATTCTTAGCACCGCTGCATTGTTTGTCTATGTTCTTGGTGCTGACCCTATCATGTACTTTCTTTCTTACTCTCTTTCTGCACAAGTTCTATCTATAGTTAGTGCACTTGCTGTCTCTTTGCTTATTGCCTTTGGCTTTAAGCAATCAGGTTCCATGCAGGAGTTTAGTGCAGAAGTGCTCTCTATTCTGCTTACTGCTGGCGTTATGATTATTTCATATCAATACTCTTTGAAGCGTTTTATCGAAGAGAGCGAGCTGGTCTATGTTATCCCATTTGCAAGCACTATCACACTATCCTACATTGCCAGCATTTTCTACCAGTATTTTACTGAATCTCGCCAAAAGAAACTTATCAAGAGTTTCTTCAACGCCTATGTACCACCAGCATTGGTTGACCAAATGATTGCCAACCCTGATTCTTTCAAACTCGGTGGAGAGCGACGCGAGCTTACTATGTTCTTTAGCGACATTAAGGGCTTTACTAGCATTTCTGAAAGTTACAAAGACAATCCAGAAAAGCTGGTAGAGCTGCTTAACGAATACCTTGGTGCTATGACTGACATTATTTTCAAATATGGCGGGACGCTTGACAAATACATTGGTGATGCGGTTGTTGCTTTCTGGAATGCCCCTATTCCCGTCAAAGACCATGCCAAGCAAGCTTGTTGGGCAGCACTGGAGATGCAAGAGACTTTAGCTCGACTTCGTGAAAAGTGGAAAGCCGAAGGCAAGCCACCGATTTACTCACGCATGGGGATTAACACCGGCACGGTAATTGTCGGCAACATGGGCTCGTCATCACGTTTTGCTTACACTGCTATGGGTGATGCTATGAACCTTGCCTCTCGCCTTGAGGCAGCAAACAAAGCTTTCGGCACTTCAATTATGATTTCGCAGTTTACATACGAGCAGGTCAAAGACTATTGCCTCTGTCGCGAATTGGCAACTATTACTGTGCAAGGCAAGACTGAACCTATCAAGGTCTATGAACTGGTCGGACGCAAAGAGCCGGGCAAAGTCTATGAAGAGCTACCGCCTGCTGAAACTGCTTCAAAAGGCGTGCTGGCTATCACTAAAGACTAATTTTCTTCCGATGTTTTTTTGACTCTAAGCCTTGTTTAGATTATGGAACATCGACACCCTGACTATCATCTTACGCCCGATATTTTGCTCTACGGTTACTCCACTGGCATTTTTCCCATGGCTGACTCCATCACTGGCGAAGTGCAGTGGTATTTGCCCAAAATGCGCGCCATTATCCCGATTGAGACCTTTAAGCCGCCACGCTCTTTACGCCAGATTATCAAGAAAGGCATTTTTGAAGTCCGTATCAATACGGCTTTTGAAGAAGTCATGCGCCAGTGCGCTACCGACCGTGGCGATGGACTTGGAACATGGATTTCCGAAGAAATGATTAGGGCTTACACAGAACTGCATCACTTGGGCTATGCGCACAGCGTTGAAACCTACAAAGATGGCGTACTGGTTGGCGGGCTATACGGCGTGGCATTAGGTTCAGCATTTTTTGGCGAATCAATGTTCTACCGTGTCTCCAACGCCTCAAAAGTTGCGTTTGCCGCCCTCATGGAGCGCCTGCGAGAGCGACACTTTACCCTGCTTGACTCGCAATTTATGAATGATAACGTCCGCCGCTTCGGCGCGATTGAAATTCCACATCATGTCTATATGGAGCGCCTGAAAACTGCTTTGCTGACACCTGCCTCATTTGTGTAACTCCCCGCAAACCCAGTGGGCATTTAGCCTTCAACCTTCAGCACTAAGCCCAAAATAAAAGACACTAAGCTAATCAGTGCTGCACCAAAAATTGCTGTAAAAAAGCCCTTGACTTCAAACCCGGGAAGTAGCGCCGACGCCAGCAACAACATCAACGCATTGATGACCAATAAAAACAAACCCAGCGTTGCCACAATCAGCGGGAGCGATAGTAGCATCAGAATCGGACGCACAAAAGTATTGACCAATCCCAGAACTAACGCCGCCAACAACGCTGACCAGATATTCTCTACGGTAATGTCGGGCACAAATGTCGCCGTTGCATAAACCGCCACCGCATTGATGAGCCATGTTAGCAAGATTCGAGTCAACATTTGTCGTGCTCCTCTTGGGGATTAGTTTTCTTCAAGGAAGGGATATTCGGTCGCCAGTTCTTCGCCAGTGATGGCGTCAATGTAGATGCGCGCAATTGGCTTTTTGTATTTGATGTCAATTTCAACTTCATATGCCAAGTGCACCTTAGCGCGCTTCAGAGAGAGTTCTGTTTCTCCATTCTCGAGCGTCTGGACGAGGATTTCCTTATCTTCATACACGCAGAGCAATGCGGGCTTAATGACATCAATGCGGTCAATTTCATACTGAACATGTTTTTCATCAACGGTGAATCTTAGTTTTTTGCCCAGTAGCATCTTGTAGATTTTGTCGATAGGGACTTTGGCTTTTTGTGGCAATCCAGCAAGCACGCGTGTAGCGGTGCATGCAAGCACGGCAATTTCACCTTTGCGGTTGATGACGAACTCCAATTGCCCACGTGTGTTGCCGCCTGCTCGCATCTTACCATATGTTGCACGCTCAAACTTTACGACGATAGCATTTTCGACTTCGCGCATGGACACCAAGACAATTTCTCGCACCGTGGTATTGAGCAGCACGCTGTTTTCATCAATAAACTCTCTCAATGCCTTGAGAATGGCGGCAGTGGTATCGGCTTCGCTCAGATGTTTTTCCAGCGGCAGTCTGATGGCTTGCGCTGCATAGGCTAACTGTCCAATGGTGCAACCGACCGAATCAATTCTTTCTCGCAAGTAGTTGAACCGATACTTTTTTTTGAACGCCTCATAATTTTTGAGAAATGTGCGAAAGGCGGCCTTGTCGTAGGAGAGCACCAAGGGATAGGGTTGCTGTTGTCCCAGTCCCGTTGTGGGGAGCATCGTGCACAGATACAGCAAGCATGCGCCAACACACTTTGCCATCAGTGAGATTTTGCGCATAGAGGCATCTACATCGCTTGAAGTGTTGCTCGTTGCACCAGCGATTCAAACAGTCGGCGTCCGTCTGTGGAACCAAGCAAGGCCTCAGCGGCGCGTTCAGGATGCGGCATCATGCCCAAGACATTTTTTTCTTTGTTCGTAATGCCAGCAATGTTGCGCATGGAGCCGTTTGGGTTGGCGGCGTCAGTGATTTCACCTTTTGCATCACAATACTTGAAGATGACTTGTCCATTGTCCTCCATTTCATCGAGCAATTCGGGCGGTGCAAAGTAATTGCCCTCTCCGTGTGCAATCGGGATTCGCAAAATTTCGCCTTCGTGATATTCGCTTGTAAAAATGGTATCGGTTCGCAGCACTTTGAGTGTGACCATTTTGCACACAAAACGCCGATGCTGATTTCGCAGCAGTGCGCCGGGCAATAACCCTGCCTCACACAGAATTTGAAAACCATTGCAAATACCTAAGACGGGCTTGCCCATTTTGGCATGCCGAATGACTTCTTGCATGATAGGCGAAAAGCGTGCGATGGCGCCGGCACGCAGGTAGTCGCCGAAGGAAAAGCCACCGGGCAAGATGATGACATCACTGTCTTCAAGGTCTGCCTGTTTGTGCCAGAGCAATTTTGCTTCTGCATTTGGAAGCGATTGGCAGACTGTCAGCGCATCGTGGTCGCAGTTGGAGCCCGGAAACACCACGATGCCGAACCGAAGTTTTGTCATAAAGTAGCAGTTGTGCGTCTATGAGCGATGAACATCGGAGAGCTCCTCGACTTCAATATGAAAATCTTCCATCACGGGATTTGCCAACAATTTCTTGCACGCCGATTCGGTTACAGCAGTTGCGGCTTCAAGTGTGTCGGCTTCAATCTCCAGCTCGATATACTTGCCGATGCGCGCCGATTTTACCCCTGTGTAAGATAAACTCTGGAGCGCATGCAAGACGGCTTTGCCTTGCACATCAAGAATGGATTTACGAAGTGTAACGAGCACTTTGGCTTTGAAGAGCATAGAACAGTTAGGGCTATTTTTTTCTTTGACACATTCCTTCCACTTGGTGGAACCTATCGTGCAACGCGGTCAGCGCCGCTTTTACTTCTTGGTCTGACGCATTTTTTGCAATCATCTCTGCCAGTGCTTGAGACTCCTTGACCAGCGAATCCATCACCGCTTTGAACTCGGGCTTGGTGGTGTAGTTTTCAGGCACAGCCGATGCCGCCCAGTCTTTTGCTCGTGCCGCCAGTTCATTTGCACGCTGGCGAATCGGCTTGAAGTCTCCATCTTCTAACGGGTGATAAGTCTCTGCCATCACGGCGTGAAAGTCATCCAATTCTTTCCATGTTTTTAGGGTCGATGAAACAGTCTTTGCATCAGATGCTGTGGTGGCTGGCGTCTCTGTTTGAGCAGTTTTGTTATCGGCTTTAGGCTGGGCGCATGCCATTAGCCAGAGCATGGAAAAGAGCACGATAGATGTTCGATGCATGGCGATTAAGATGGTTGTTTTTTGGAAAAGTCACTGTTTGTCAGTGAGTTTGGTTCGGTAATTTTTTCAGTCGGCATTTCTTCAAAGAAGAAATCGTAGAGTGAGCGTGCGATGCCTGCCAAAATGTAGCACAGCATGACCACAAGGAGCCCTTTGGCTTGAAATGACAGAATGATGACGCTTGCAATAATGAGCAATGAAAATTTGAGCGGTCGTTTTCGGAATTCTTCTTGTGTGGGCTTAGGCAGTTTTTCGTAGCGCACTTTGCTTATCATGAGCAGTGGCAACACGAGTGATAGGGCAATCAGCACCCAGACTTTTTGCTCATCGGTCAGGATGTTTTCGCTCGAGAACCACACGGCACAGGCTGCGACAGTCATGGCTTGTGAGGGTGTTGGCAGTCCTGAAAAGTAATCCTTGTAGCCCGTAAATTGCGAGTTAAATCGAGCCAAGCGCAGTCCGCTGCCAATCATGAGCATGGCGCTAAGCAGCAGTCCTACCAGCCCCAATACTTCCAGTCCTGACTTGTAGGCTAAAAATGCTGGTGCGGCGCCAAACGAGACCAAGTCGGAGAGTGAATCGAGTTCTAAGCCGAAGTTAGATGATGAATTGGTTAGCCGAGCGATGAAGCCATCAATGGTATCGAAGAGCGCGGCGAAAATAATGAACCAGCCTGACGCCACAAGGTCGCCGCTACTTGCGGTGACAATAGAGGCATAGCCACAGACCATGTTCATCACTGTGAAAGTCGATGGCACAGCGGCGCGTGAGACATGCGGCATCTGCATCCGCTTCATCTTGAAACGCCGCCGTGAGCGTGGCTTTTTATACTTCTCAAGCCCCTGCGCGCTGGCAGATAACCAATCCTTTAAGTCCTGCACCTGTCAAATTTTCTTTTCTCAAAATCCGTCTCTCAAAGATAGAGATTTTCTGGCAAAACAGGGGCAGATTTGCACGGCTCTCTCAGCTCATGCCGTCGGTGTTGCATGCCAGCGTGCATGTGCAGTTGTTTCTTCTACTCCTGCGGCGGACTCTGTGCCAAGGCTTTTTCGATTGCTTGCTTCATCTCTTCTGACTCGGGGGATACGGCACTTTCAAAGCGTGCAAGGATTGAGCCATCTCTGCCGATTAAAAATTTTTCAAAATTCCATTTTATTCTGCCCGGCGGATTGGCATTTGCCGTTAGCCATTGATAGAATGGATGAGCATTTGCACCATTTACATCAATCTTATCCATCAGGTCGAACTTTACACCATATCGGCTTGTGCAGAATTGCAAAATTTCTTCGTTCGTGCCCGGCTCTTGCGCACCAAATTGGTTACATGGAAAGCCCACAACACTCAAGCCTTTAGACGAGTATTGCTCATGCAGCGCTTCCAAGCCGCGATACTGGGGTGTATAGCCGCATTTTGACGCTACATTTACCACCAGCATCACTCGCCCCCTGTAGTCAGAGAATTTTTTGGTCTCACCCGTAATGGTTTTGAAAGTAAAATCAGTCGTTGTCATGTGATTAAGCATTTTGAGTCAGTGTAGTACTCTTAATTTCGGGCACAGATGCGGCAACTGGTAAATAAATGTGGAAGGTTGTGCCCTTGCCTTTTTCGCTCTCAAGCTCAATAACCCCACAGTGATTCTTAATAATTCCATACGTTACCGACAGTCCCAGCCCTGTGCCTTTGCCCACTTCTTTTGTGGTGAAGAAAGGCTCGAACACTTTTGCCTGCATTTCTTTGGGTATGCCGATGCCATTGTCAGAGACTTGGATATGCACGTAGGTTTTGTTTGCATCGAGCCCGAGGCGCGAGTAGGTAAGTGGCTCTTGCAGCAATGCAGTTGTAAAAGTGATGCACGACTTACCGTTTTCCAATAGATGCGGTTGCGCCGCTTCGCTGGCGTTTAGCGTGAGATTGATGAAGACCTGTTGCAACTGGGTTTCATCAGCATAAATATCCGGCAAATCTGGTGCTAAATTTTTTTGAATGACGATGCGCTTGTCAATCGTGTGCTCCAAAATTTCCAGAGCGCTCAGAATTGCTTGATTTACGGATATTTGTTTCGGTGTAAATTTGCCTTGACGCGCAAATCCTAACAGTTGCTGTGTCAGTGCTGCAGCACGCATGGTAGCAGATTCTATGCGCTCGAGCGGTTTTTGAATAGCGGCAAGCGAGGCACCGTGCATTTTTGCCAGTTCAAGATTGCCCAAGATTGCTCCAAGTAGGTTGTTAAAGTCATGGGCAATGCCGCCCGTCAGTGTGCCGATAGCTTCCATTTTTTGCGCCTGAATCAGCTGCGCTTGCAACTTTTCACGCTCGCGCTCGGCACGATATTTTTCTGTATGCTCAACCGCTACGCCTAATACTCCAATAATTTTTTGCTCATCATCATACAGTGGACTCAAGTGATACTCAAAAAACAGTTCATCAAACATTGCATTGTGGCGGACCCTTTCACCCGAGAGCGCTCGCCCAATGTCTTGCAAAAACACAGTATTCTGCGAAAAGAGCTGATAGACAGATCTTCCTACCAATGACTCTGAGTCGTAGCCCAGTAGCTCCAATCCTTTCCCGACAGCAAACGAAAATATGCCCAGCGCATTGAGCGAGAATAGCACCACAGGATTGTTCTGGATGATTTCGCGCAGTTGCTCTTGTGTTTTTTTCAGTTCCAATTCAGCTTGTCGCCTTTCGGTTACATCTTCCAGCACGCAGAGCAAGCCATTTGGCTTATGCTCATCGGTGTAGAGTTTTGCCATGGAGAGCAGGACAATGCGTTCTTTGCCGCTATGGTGGCTGAGATAAATCACATCACCTTGCCAGAGTCCCTCCTGCTCCAAGGCTTGCTTTGCGGCTTGACGGCTTTGCTTGTTTGGATACCTATAGCGCATAACCTCTTCACTGCGCCTACCGAGTATCTCTGCTGCAGATTTACCATGAAAACTTTCAGCGGCAGGGTTGCAATATCGAATCTGTCCTTGCGTATCTATGGCGATGACCACCTCTCTCATCTGATGCAAGATGCGAGATTGGAACTGCAACTGTTCTTCCGACGCCTTGCGGTCTGAAATGTCAATTGATATACAACATGCGCCGATAATTGTCTCGTTGGTGTCACGCACGGGCGCAATGCGGACTTCATGCCAGCGGGTCTTTCCGTCTGCAACGAGTGGCGTTTCGTAATGCACAAACTCGCCTTGAAGAGCGGCATTGAGAGACTGTTTGAGCTTGCTGGACTGCGGCGTCTCTATGCCTAAGATGAAATCGCCAATCTGCACTGGTTTGCCACAACAGCCCACTTCACTTTGCATGGCTTGCTGATTGCAGGCACGCACTTGATAGTTGCGATCGAGCAGCACGATTGCATACGGCACACTGTTGAAGATTGCCTTGAGTTCTGCTTCCGACTGGCGCAGGATTTCTTCGAAGCGCTTCTTTTCACTGACATCTTTGATTGTGCCTGTGGCTGCTGGTTTGCCCTCGTAGAAAATTTCAGCAATGGTGATGATGACGGCTACACGCTTGCCATTTTTGCACAGTAGTTCAGCATCGTATTCGTCAGTAATTTGTTTGCCTTGTCCAAAGGCAGCAAATGTTTCTTCAAATTTTGACCGATATTCTGGCGCAATGATGTCAAAGCATAGCCGACCTGTCAGTTCTTCAAGTGTGTATCCCAGCATGTTTAGCAGGGCACTATTGGCAAAGACAAACTTTGAGTCTTGAATGAGATAAACTCCATCTTTGCTGCTGCTGACGAGGGCGCGATAGCGCTCTTCCGATTGCCTAAGTGCCAGTTCATTGAGTTTGCGCTCGGTTATATCACGTGTGACCCCAACGACTAACCAACAGTTTTGCTCGGCATCAAAACGCGGGGAGAGCACCGCCGAGAGCCAACGCAAGTGCCCGTCTTTGTGATGAAAGCGATACTCCAGCGCCACTTGCTGACCCTCAAAAATTTTTGCGTATGCGCTTTCTATGACCTGCTTCCTATCTTCTTCATGTACGTTGTTCATCCACAGGGACTTATCGCGCATCATCTCTTCGCCAGTAAAGCCGAAGATGCTACTGCAAGAAGGGGAAAAAAACTCGTATTGAAAATCTCGGTTGGGATAGACACGAAAGAGATAGACGCCATCTGTGATGTTATCCAAAATTGTTGTGAGCTTTGCATTCGATTCTTCCATCGCCTTTGTGGCACGCATCACTTCGGTCATGTCTTCCACTTCTGCCACAAAGTAAGCAGGACTACCATCTGCGTTTTTGGCTAAGCCGACCTGCACGCGTACATGCACGGGCTCGCCATTTTTGCGCAAGTAGCGTTTGTGTAGCGAGTAGGTTTGCACTTCTCCGCTGAGCAGTTTTTCATCTTGCTCTGTGGATATAGCCAAGTCGTCTGGATGCGTGATTTCTTGGAAGGTCATTTCCAGAAGTTCATCTGCAGTGTAGCCCAGCATGTTGCAGAATGCGGGATTGACATCGCTGAAGCGCCCATTGAGCATGCATGTAAAAATGCCAATCGGTGCCGTGTCAATGGTGCGGCGCAGGCGCTCTTCACTTGCACGCAGATGCTCTTGCATTTGCGTGCGCTCAATGACCACACTTGCTACACTGGCGGCTGACTCTACCAATTCTATTTCCATGCTATCTGGTCGACGCGGTTCTGCCGCATACAGCACTAGCATGCCCAGTATTTGCTGTTTTGCTCCAAGAATAGGCTGTGCCCAGCATGCGCCTAACCCAAAGGTTTCTGCAAGGTTGCGGTAGTCTTCCCAGAGTGGGTCAGTTTGCAAATTCTCTGACACGACGCGCTTTTTCAGATGTGCCGCTGTGCCAAACGAGCAATTGTTCATGGCAATCTTTATTCCATCAATTCGCCTGACATATTCATCTGGCAGGCTTGGCGCCGCACAGATTTTTAGTTTGTCTCGCTCTACCAGCATTACACTGCACAACCAATCGGTCATATAGTTTTCTATGCTCAAGCACATTTCATTCATCACCTCGCTTAGTGCCAAACCGTTCATCATCTGCTCGAGCATGCGAGTTTGTATTTTGCGTTTTTCGCTTTGCTGGCGCCGCTCAGTGATGTCTCGCACGGTCAGCACAATGGCTTGCACAGTGGGATTATCTAACTCACTGCATCCACGAACTGAAATGACGCGCCGTGGGCTTTGCGGTAGTTTCAGACGTAGCTCCAACGAGTCTGTGTATTCGCGCTCGGGATGTTCAATAATCTCTTCAAGTCGGTCTCGCATAAGTGGGCGGTCGTCGGGATGCACAAAATCGAAGAAGTTTTTGCCCTTCAGGGTCGCAGTAGTGCCGTTGAAAATTTTCTCGGCAGCAGGGTTTGCATAGACAATTTGAGCTTGTCTATCTATTAGCAAAATTGTATCAGAGAGCTGCTCGACAATGGTGCGAAAGTCTATTGCCCCCACTTGCTCAGCGCGCTCTGCTACTTCAAGGGAACTGGATGGTGCTGTGTTTATTGCAGTGTTGGCTTCTTGCTCGCTCTTAGCTTGCGGCTCTTCCACATCAGCGGCGGTAGCAGGTAGCGGCGATGCCATCGCCTCGCTTTCTGGGCTTTGCGTTCTCTCAATTTCGTCAGTGGCAGGCAACTGGTCTGACGCTATGCTCTTTCCATCTTCTTCAGGCAAAAATGGACTCGCTTCGTCGGCACGCTCTGCCTGCTCTTGCTCTGCATCGAAAAATGGACTTGCTACTTGGTCTTCTACAAATGGACTTTCTGTTGGCGCAAGTTTTGCGTCATCTTGTTGGCTCAACGCTGTGTCTGTGTCTGGCGTCTTGCTTTCTTGAAGTGGGGTCATGCTGGGCTGTTCAGGCAGTGCAGTTGATGTTGCAGTGCCTTTGACCACTGTTGGTGTAGTTCCAGCCGGTTCGCTGGCGGTTGGCGCAGTAGGTTGCATTGGCTCTGCTCGGGTCTTAGGCGTTTGGGTTAGTGCCGCTACTTTTTGAAGGGCTTCCTGAATGGCGCTGGCTAAATGCTGTCGATGTTCTTTGAAGACATAATCAGCGGCACCGTTTTCCAGCATTTTTAATGCCACCGCCGCCTCCCGCACTTCGGAGAAGACGATAAAGGGCACAAGCGGTCGCTTGCGTCGTAGTAGCTTAATAGCTTTTTCTGCTGTGCCGTCAGAGAGTTGATACTCAGAGATGACAACATCGTAGGAACTCTCATCCAATTCCTCTTCGAACTCTTGCAATGAACTTATGCGCTCAATGATGCAATCTGGGAAAGCGCTTTTCAGTGTCAAGAGTGTTAGAGCAGCATCGGCTAAGTTTGGCTCAAGATGAAGTATGCGTATCGGCATGATGCGTTTGGGAAATCCAATTCATGACTAAAAAGTAATACTCCTGTCAAGGATTCAAAAACTCGATGCAGTCTGTGCATAACCTACTCGAACAGAGCTTCGGTAAATTTCTGTCGGTCAAAAATCTGCAAATCTTCAATTTGCTCACCCACGCCGATGTATTTGACCGGGATGCTGAGTTCATTAGCAATTGCAATTACCACACCGCCCTTTGCTGTGCCATCGAGTTTGGTGAGAATTAGCCCTGTAACTTCCACAGTTTTCATGAATTCCTTGGCTTGGTTGATGGCATTTTGTCCCGTTGAGCCATCGAGCACGAGCAGGACTTCATCTGGTGCAGTCGGTAACTTTTTTTTCATGACGCGCTTAATTTTGGCTAATTCTTCCATCAGGTGCGTTTTATTGTGCAAGCGTCCTGCTGTATCGACCAGCACCACATCTATTTTTTTGGCGATAGCGGAACTGAGGGCATCGAACACCACAGCACCTGGGTCACTACCTTGTCCATGCGCCACAACTGGCACACCAGCACGTTCTGCCCAGATTTCAAGCTGTTCTGTGGCGGCTGCGCGGAATGTGTCAGCAGCAGCAATGAGCACCGACTTTCCTGCTTTTTTGTAGTTGTATGCCATTTTGCCTATACTAGTAGTTTTACCCACGCCATTGACACCAACAATCATGATAACATATGGGGTATGGGGTAAGGGCGCTTCAAAATCTACAATCGTTGTCTGGCGCGCATCGAGCATCATTTTTTGGATTTCGTCGCGCACCATTTTCTGCAGTTCTTCTTCGTTCATGTAGCGCTCTTTTTTGGCGCGCGCACTAATAGCTTCCACAATTTTGAGTGTGGTCTGCACCCCGACATCTGCGGCAATAAGAATCTGCTCTAATTCCTCCAAAAACTCATCATCAATCTTTGTTCTGCCTTTTACCAAGCGTGAGATTTTGCTGGTCAGCGACTCACGCGTTTTTTTCAAACCTTCTTTGAGACGCAAGATTTTGAAGGCATCAAAAAATCCCATCGTGCTATTTTTAAGGTTATTTTTGCAGAATTAGGTGCTCAGTTATATGCTCAAAACTTTGCAATTATTTGCAAGACACCCTTAGCTTAAAGCCCACCAGTCGCACTTTGCTACGCACCACTTGCCGTCAGTAGCTTTGTTTCCATCAGGTTCAAAGACTTTTATATCTTTTCAATATAAAACTTCCTTGTGCAATGTCATTTACGCGGGTTTCCGAAATCGGGGAGTTTGGCTTAATTGAACGCTTGCATCAAATTGTTCAGCCTACTGAAAAAGAGCTTGCCACACTCAAAAAAGGCATCGGTGACGATTGCGCCGTCATCGATTTACAAAACGGCAAGTATCAAGTCATCTCTACCGATTTGCTTTTGGAACACATTCATTTTGATTTACTGACCACGCCGCTTGAACACTTGGGCGCAAAGGCTATCAGTGTCAATGTCTCTGACATTTGCGCCATGAACGCTATGCCGCTCTATGCTACCGTTTCAGTAGCACTCTCTGAAAAAATCTCAGTAGAGATGATGAGTGCTCTCTACAAAGGCATGAAAGAAGCGGCTGAACAGTATCATATAGCTATTGTTGGCGGCGATACTTCAGCTTCAACCGCTGGGCTGGTTATTTCCGTCACAGTAGTCGGTGAGGTTGAAAAAGAGAAACTCACCTATCGCCATGGTGCATGCGTTGGTGATTTGATTTGTGTAACAGGCGATGTCGGTCGTTCTTACTCTGGCTTGAAAGTGCTCATGCGTGAGCGCGAGCTTATGCTGCAGTTTCTTGCCGAAAATCCTGACCAGACGAAAGAGTCATACCAGCCCGACCTTGCTGAGTATCAGAAGGCAATTGAGAAACATCTTTTGCCGAAAGCTCGGCTCGATATGGTTAGGCTCTTTGCGCAACTTCATTTGGTGCCAACTGCCATGATTGACATCTCGGATGGCTTAGGCTCTGAAATCAAACACATTTGTCAGCAGTCTGGCGTCGGTGCACTGATTGAAGAAAGTCGTATTCCCATTCTTGCTGAAGTGCGCGAAATTGCCAGCGAGTTTGAAGACGATGCGCTCACATATGCGCTCTTCGGCGGCGAAGATTACGAGCTTTGCTTTACCATCAAGCCCAGTGATTTCCCCAAAATTGAAACCATTAAAGACATTAGCGTTATCGGCAAAATTCAGCCGAAAGACTTTGGCATCAAGCTGCGTGACATTTACGGTCATGAAGAAGATCTTTCACAATACTCAGGCTTCGAGCATTTTGCTAAGCCTCAGCCAACCGAGACCGAAGATACCGAAGAGCACAGCCATGAACACGAACATGACGAAGATGTCTGGGACGAAGACCCTTCGTGACACAGCTTGTTTAGGCAAGTTCTATTTTTCACACAAAAGTTTTTTATTTTTCCCCCAAGTCTTCCAGTAACCTTTTTTCAACAGAATCATCATGTCGGACCGTTATAGCCAGCTTTTTGCCTCCTACACAGACGCCATTACTTACGAGCATCTTCCGAAAGAGACCATTCATGAGGTCAAGCGCCGCATTTTGGATAGCTTTGGCACGGCTATGAGTGCTATCGGTGAGGACACGCCAAAAGCCGTGCGCAATTACGCATATGACTATGCGCTGGCGCCCGGTCAGCGCGGTGCTACGCTCTGGGGTACTGCCACGAAAACTCCGCCTGAAATCGCTGGCTTTGTCAACGGCGTTGCCGTCCGTTATCTTGACTTCAACGACACTTATCTTTCCAAAGAGCCACTGCATCCTTCGGACATGATTGGCGCCTTAATGGCTCTTGCTGAATGGAACGGCAATTCTACGCGTGACCTTATCACCGCACTAGCTATCGCTTATGAAATTCCCATTAACCTCTGCGATGCTGCCAGCTTGCGCAAACATCGCTGGGACCATGTCAACTACATCGCCATTGGCACAGCCTGTGGAGCAGCCAAGCTCTTAGGCTTGAAAGGTGAACAAATCGAGCATGCCATTTCTATTGCAATTGTGCCACATGCTTCAATGCGTCAGACTCGTGCTGGGGAGCTCTCGATGTGGAAGGGCGCCGCTGCCGCCAACTCGGCACGCAATGGAGTGTTTGCCGCTCTACTTGCCGCCAAAGGCGTCACGGGGCCATATCAACCATTTGAGGGCGAAATGGGCTTCTTCCGACAATTGCTCAACGGTGAAAAGTTTGATGATAAATGCCTTGAAGGCTTGCAAAAACATACGCCTCCACGACGCATTCTCGACACCTATATCAAGTTTTGGCCCGTGGAGTATCATGCACAAAGCGCTGTCGATGCCGCCCTGCAACTGCATAAACAGCTCAATGGCGCTAAGCTCAAATCCCTGCACATTGATACCTTCAAAGCTTCTTACGAGATTATTGCCAAAGACCCTGAAAAGTGGGAACCCAAAACACGCGAAACTGCTGACCACTCTCTTCAATACATCACACTTGTTGCCCTAATGGATGGTAAGATTACCAAAGATTCATTCTCCCGTGAGCGCATCTTCGACCCCACTACGCGCCAGATGCTCAAAAACAATGTTACACTGGCTGAAGACCCGAAGCTGACAGAAGGTTATCCTCTCGGTATTCCGAATCGCATTACGGTTACTACAGACACAGGACAGACGCTTTCTCTGGAAGTGAGTTTTCCACGCGGACATGCCAAAAATCCCATGACCGATGATGAAGTCATTGAGAAACTTGCTGCCAATACCGAGCACTGCTGGACTGCGGCACAGCGCGACCGCGTAGTTGATATGGTATTCAATTATGAAAAATACACCGTCTCTGACGTTGTCGCAGCGATTCGTATTTGAGCTCTGCATTTTAGGGGCATGGAGCATGATTATTAGACCCTTGTAATTCGTCATCTAATTTCGCTGATATGACATGGTTAGTTCGTGAAGGCACATCGCTTTCTGCTGGGGCTCGCCTGAAAGCCCGCTTGCAGCAACCGCAAATCTTGAAGGTGCCTGGCGTGTTCAACGCATTAGTGGCTTTATGCGCACAGAAAATTGGCTTCGAGGCGGCTTATTTTTCTGGTGCGGCTTTTTCTGCCTCAATGGGACTGCCTGATTTGGGACTGTTTACCCTTTCAGAACTTGCCGATGCCGTGCGTTCAATTACGCGTGCAACCCATCTTCCGCTCATTGTCGATGTTGATACTGGCTTTGGTGAAGCACTCAATGTCATGCGCACGGTTAAAGAGCTTGAAGATGCCGGTGCAGCTGCGGTGCAGATTGAAGACCAAATCATGCCTAAAAAATGTGGTCATCTCGATGGCAAGGAAATTATCAGTGCCGAGGAAATGATTGAGAAAATTCGTGCCGCAAAGGCTTCACGCAAAGAGCTTTTGATTGTGGCGCGCACCGACGCAAAAGCAATTGCCGGTATCAGTGAAACCATTCGTCGAGCAAACCTCTACGCAGAAGCAGGTGCCGACATCATCTTTCCTGAAGCCCTTCAAAGTGCTGAAGAATTCAAACTGGCAGCACGCGAAATTCATGCGCCACTTTTGGCAAACATGACCGAGTTTGGCAAAACACCTTACATCAGCGCACCGCAGTTTGAGGACTGGGGCTACAAAATTGTCATCTACCCTGTTACTTCACTGCGCGTGGCTATGAAAGCTATCGAAGGCGTCTTTACAGAATTGATGAACACTGGCTCACAAGAAGCGTGGCTGAATAGGATGCAAACGCGTCAGGAACTCTATGAGCTCATTCGCTATCATGATTATGAATCTGCCGATAAAACCTTTTCGGCTCATCAAGCCACTTCATCGTAAAGGCTCGTGCTCACTTGCCTGCTTTGTTGAGCAAGTAAGGCTTGTCTTTTAGGGTTGTACCTGACACGGCTCGCCCTGTGCCTCTTTGCATGGCGCAGTCAGCCTAGTGAATTGAGCTTTCTATCAACATGCTTAAACTCTGAAGTTTATGAACGAACAATTTGTCCCTGGATTGGAAAATGTTCCAGCTGTCAAAACGAAGGTCTCTGCTCTAGATGTGGTCAAAGAAAAAATCATCATTCGTGGCTACGACCTTATTGAGTTAGCACAGGCGGTACCCTATCTTGATGTGGCATACTTGCTCATCTACGAGCACTTGCCTACTGCCAGTCAAGCCAAAGACTTTGCGTCGCTTATCCAGCAGCAGATGCACATTCCCGATGCGATGTATGACATTTTCCAAGCCTTGCCTAAAGGCATGGACGCAATGGATTTGCTCCGCACAGGTCTCTCGATTCTTGCTGGCTACGAAGACCCTCAGCTTCTGAACGACAACTCTAAAGCCGCAAACATCCAGAAGGGTGTGAAAATTCTTGCTAAGGCACCAGTCATCATGGTCAATGCCTATCGTGCCAATCAAGGCTTACCATTTGTCAAGCCAGATTCTTCGCTCTCATTTTCTGAAAACTTTCTCTACATGATTCAAGGCACGAAGCCTGATGCCGAAACCACCAAAATGTTTGACCTCATTTTGACCTGCTACATTGACCATGAACTGCCAAACTCTACTTTCACTGCACGCGTCATTGCCTCGACGCTTTCAGACATGTATGCCGCTATTGTAGGCGCCGTTGCCTCGCTGAAAGGTCCGCTTCATGGCGGTGCAAACGAAGCCTGTGTGCGCATGATGCTGGAGGTCTTGCAGCAGGGCGGTTCTGCCAAAGCTGAAGAGATTATCATGGCAAAACTGGCGCGCAAAGATAAAATCATGGGCTTTGGTCACCGTGTCTATATGAAAAAGTATGACCCGCGCGCTTTGCTGCTCAAAGATTATGTGCCAAAGCTCGTGCATCGGCACAAAGATGGCGAAGAGCTCTATAAAATTTTTCAAATCATTGAAAAAGTCATGGCGCGTGAGAAAGGCATTTATCCGAATGCCGATTACCCAATTGGCTTGATGTTTTACTTGCTTGGTATTCCTATTGACCTTTATACACCGATTTTCTTTTGCTCGCGCATCGCTGGTCTTGTGGCGCATGTTACGGAGCAGCACGCCGATAATCGCTTGATTCGTCCCCGCGCACTCTACGAAGGTGCCATGGATTTACATGTATCGGCGCAACCTTCTTAAATGGATGCGCACACGGCTAACGAAGCGCCGCATGAGCTCACCCTGTCTGCGGGCGCCGCACCTATCTTCTTTGCAAGAAAGGATACAAGAGGGTAGGGTCAGACTTGCCCTTTTGTTTTTGAATTTGTGCGAAAGTTCTCATGCTGAGCGCACCTTGTTCAGAATCTTCAACAAGAACTCAATTTTATTCCAACGGTAGTAAAGCGATAAGACAGCTACTGTCCCCAGAAACACGAGGATGAGTGATTTTGCACTAATCAGCGGAAGTTTGTCGGAGAAGCACAGCGCAAGCAAAAGTCCAACAGCAATTACGCACATTACGAGGCATGAAATGAGTTGAAGCCACTTTGCAAGTTTCAATTGCCCTTCTATCCACGCTTCATCTTGTGATAAATCCTTCGGCGGGACACGGCGAATTGGACTCACTTTCAGGAATTGAACATCCTCCTGCTTTAACTCTGCTTTAATCATATTGCGAAGTTCTTCGCGCAAGGCATCTTGTGAGATGACTTCTTGGGATTGCATAATTTGCCTCCGTGAAAAAAGTTTCGGTTGGTGCGGACGAAATTACGGTTTTGTTAGCCAAAAACCAATTCAAAAGAATACAGATTGAAATGACACAAAAAAGTGCTCGGAATGACACCGCCTTGTCATGCTCAACGAAGCGCAAGCGCAGTGAAGCATCCATACTGGATTCCTTGCTCTGGCTCGGAATGACAAAAAAGTGTTCGGAAGAACAAGAACGGTGCTTGCAATGACAGCAGGTAGCACTTACTCATTTTCAATTTTCCCACTGTCAGGTTGTTGCTCATTCTTCTTTATTTTACATGCACTTGGTTCAATTACTGCATGCACCCATGACGAAAGCTCAAGCTGAAAAGGAAATTCAGCGCTTGCGCCAAGAAATTGAGCGCCACAATTATCACTACTATGTGCTGGCGCAACCTCTCATTTCTGACTATGAATTCGACCAGCTGATGGAGCGCTTGATGGCGCTCGAGCGGCAGTTTCCCGAACTGATTACGCCCGATAGCCCCTCGCAGCGTGTGGGCGGCAGTGTCACGAAAATCTTCCCAATTGTCACACACAGGCGCCCGATGCTGTCGCTTGCCAATACTTACTCTGCACAAGAGCTGCAAGACTTCTATGAACGCATCGAGAAAAATTTGGCTCGTGAAGGTATCTCATCGTTTGAGTTTGTTGCAGAACTTAAATACGATGGGGTTGCTGTCAGTTTAATCTATCGCAACGGTCTTTTCGTGCAAGGTGCAACGCGCGGCGATGGCATTAGCGGCGACGACATTACCGCAAACCTTAAGACCGTTCGCACCATTCCTCTGCGACTGCGCACCGACACGCTCTCTCCCACTGTGATGGATTTGCTTTCAAGTGAAGTGGAAGTGCGCGGCGAAGTGCTCATGCTCAAACAGGATTTTCAAAAGCTCAACGCTCAACGTGCTGAAACTGGTGAACCGCTTTTTGCCAACCCACGCAATGCTGCGGCAGGCACACTCAAGCAGCAAGACAGTCGCGAAGTGGCTAAGCGCAACCTCACATTCGTTGCTTATCAACTCGACAGTGATGCCCTCTCAGATGAGGTTACACACTTTGAGCGACTTGAGCTCCTGAAAACCTTGGGCTTTTACCTTGGATGCGGCGTAGAGCGATGCCGCTCACTTGAGCAAATTCAGGCTTTTCTCAAATCGTGGGAAGAAAGACGCGACACACTACCTTTTGAAATTGATGGTGCGGTGCTCAAACTCAACGACATGCGTCAGCGAGCCTTGCTGGGCGAAACGATGAAATCGCCGCGCTGGGCTATTGCATACAAATTCTCGGCTCGACAAGCCGAAACTAAACTGCTAGGGGCTACATTTCAAGTTGGCAGAATTGGCACCATTACACCTGTGGCTGAACTGCAGCCTGTCAAACTTGCTGGCTCTACCATTTCTCGTGCCACGCTACATAACTTCGATGAAATCAAACGCTTGGATTTACATATCGGCGATACGGTCGTGCTTGAAAAGTCTGGTGATGTTATCCCAAAGGTTGTGCGCGCATTGCCTGAAAAGCGTCCAGCCGATGCCGTTGCGATTGAGGCGCCAACGCACTGCCCAGAGTGCCATACGCCGCTGATTCAGCCGCCAAATGAGGTCAATCTCTACTGTCCAAATGAACTGGATTGTCCTGCACAAATTCGTGGTCGGATTTTGCACTACGCATCCCGCCACGCTATGGATATTGAGCACTTGGGCGATGCCGTCGTCAGGCAGTTACTTCAAGCTAACTTGATTCGCGATGTAGGCGACCTTTACAGCTTGGACAAGTCTTCACTTTCTCGGCTCGAGCGCTTTGCCGAGAAATCGGCGCAAAATCTTTTGGATGCCATAGAGAAAAGCAAATCGCGCAGTTTCGAGCGGCTCATTTTTGGGTTGGGCATTCGTCATGTTGGGTTGGCTACGGCGCGTGCGCTTGCACAGCGTTTCCCTTCCATTGAGGCATTGCAAAATGCTTCGCTTGAGGATTTGCGTGAGACGGAAGATGTGGGCGATGTCATTGCCGAAAGCATCTACTCCTATTTCCGCAAGGAGCATAACTTAAAACTCATTGAAAAACTTGCCCGCGCTGGTGTTACACTCCGCAACACTGTGCGCATCACAATTGAAAATGAAAAAATCAAGGGCAAAACTTTTGTCTTCACTGGTACCCTTGCACACCTGACGCGCGAGGAAGCCAAAAATTTGGTTTTGGAACGCGGTGGGAAAGTGTCTGACTCGGTTAGCAAGCGCACGCACTATGTCGTGGCTGGTACTGCCGCAGGCTCTAAGCTCGAGAAGGCACAAGCATTAGGCATCACGATTTTGAGCGAAGCCGAGTTTATGAACATGTTAAATCACAGCTCATAACTCTGAAGCTGCTCTTTGAGTTTTTGAATTTGTTGCAGATGTGTTTCGGCGTGGTCGGCATAGAGTTTTACCCAACCTGCCAGCGTAATTTTTCCCAGTTTAGGATGTAGCCCAGCTTTCTCGAAGGCTTCGCGTGGTAAGGACTTGAGCAAAGCCGTTGCATGCTTACGCAGGGTTTTGAACACTTGCAGTGCCAGTTGCTCATCACTACTGTTGTAAGTGTAGCGTTCTGCCAGCGCATCTTGGTCGTAAGCCATCAGTGTTGGCGGGTTGTCTTTCGAGGCAGATACGATTTGGTGCATGCGTGCAATGCCGACGATTTCTGAATCTGCAAGATGGCAGACAATCTCACGGATTGACCACTTCTTTGGGTTTGGTTTCCATCTAAGTTTGGCCTCGGGAAGCCGCTCGATTGCTAGTTCAAGTTTGCTGGGTGCTCTGGCGTAGCGGTCAATATTGTCTTTGTAGGAGAGCTCTCCTGCTGTTTCTGATGCCGCTGGTTCAAATGGATTCTTAATTGTCGCCATAGTAAGTGCCATTTGTGTTAGATGCATTCATGGCGTGGAGCAATTCTCTCACTTGCCATATCGCAAGCAGTCCAAACAGCACGCCAGATGCGCCTTGCAAAAGAAAATATCCGCTCTGTTCTACACGGTTCAGGTCAGCAATCATCAGAGCAAAACTTGCCCCTGAAAAGAAAGCTGAGAAAAATAGTAGCCACACCGCACCTTTTGATGACTTTGAAACTATCATTGTCAGACGGTAATAGCATTACCACGATAAATTCTTGAGCGATAGCGTGATTCTTCAGGTGTCGGCAATGGTGCAGTGGTCAGCAAGCATGCCGTTACGAAGCGCTCGAGTTCTTCTTCAATTTCACTTTCGGTGCGCGGCTTTTCCGACTTGGCTCGGCGCGTCAAATCCACTTGATTGACTGCTGCATGATGAATGAGTCGTTCATTTTCTACGCCAAGTGTTGCCGTCAGGCTGTGCAGCGTGGTTTTGATGAAATTTGCTAGTGCAAACTCCTCATCTGTTGAGCGCTGCGAGGTCTTTGGTGTAACCAGCACGATTTGCATCTCGCCCAAGAGTGAGCATTTGCGTGCAATGCGGAAGTGGAAGGTTAGGTTATTTTCAATGAGTTCTTCAAAATCCCTTTCGTTGAAGACATTTTCCCAATTGCCTGATTTATCTGCCACTAAGGGCTTGATGGGAATTGGCTCAAAGGGCATGGACACTACTGCATGCGGTCTGCCAAAGTCTGCCACAGCCTTATCAATTGCATCTTCGAGTTGCATGCCGATGGCGCGTACATGCAGTCGCCCTGTTTTCTCCCATTCTGGGAAGCGCAAACGAAATTGCTCAGCAATATAGGTGCTCTTTGTCAGCAGAACGACTTGCTTGACTTTATACTCGCCAATGTATGCTCGCGTTAGGCGTGCGGCTTCTTCAAAGAGATATTCACTGAAAATGTAAATGGTTTTGCCCTCAAATTGTGCCAGTCGTTCTTGCTTGGGTTTGCCGAAGAGTTCGCCTTCTGTGACCGTGCGGTCAAATCGCAACCCGCCTGATGGATGGAAGGTCTCGCCGGAGACTCCACCAGCGGCAAGGTAATGCACTGTGGCTAATGCAATATCTTCTTCGGTTGGCATGCGTTTCAAATAGAGCATGCTCAAGATGCCATCGTGAATCTTCTTTGCTTCGCGCAAAAGAAACTCGCGGCTGAAAAACTCTTCGGTTGGCAGTGGCAGGTCGCGTAGGAATTTTGCCCCAAGTTCAGGGTCTGTAAGGTAGCAGCCAACTTTGAGGCGCTCAATGAACTTTTCTGCAATGCCTTTATCCATCAGGTGCGTGTAGGATGCGCTGTGACTATCAGCAGTGTTTCGGATGTGATGAGCCATCATTTGCAGGCGCTGATGAACGGTCGCTCCGTCTAAAAGTTCGTCGACACTATTGTGCTGCATTGATGCAAGCAGGTCTTCGATTTTTGCGCCGTCATTCAGAGCTTGAATTGTGGCAGCATAGAGGTCGTTGATGCGCTTGGTGGCTAAAATGAGTCGGCTACGCCGCTCGAAGAGTCCCGGCTGATTGCCTTCACCTGCTAAGCGTCTGCCCTCAACAGGTCCCGGTGCAATGGCATTGATGACCAGTTCAGGTCCTAAGAATTTTGCAAAACTCTCTGCCAGTGCGCGCTGTCCTGCTTTGCTTGCGGCGTAGTCGGCGCGATTGGGATAAGGTACAGCAACATACTTTTCACCACCAAAGTATGAACTGACATTCAGGATGTAGCCATAGCCTTGGCGTTTCATCAGGGGCAGGACCTTGCGCATGAGTGAAAAGTTGCTGATGAGATTAGCTTTTAGTGTGTGCCGCCAATCCTTGAGCGACATATCGACGACCATCGTTTCTGCCCCTGCAATGCCTGCATTGTTGATGAGGTAATCAATTCGTCCGAATTTTCGCACTGTAAATTCCACCAGTCTGTTCAGTGCATTTTCGTCGGCGACATCAACATTAGGCAGAATTGCCACGCGTTCTTCAGGTGAGGAATAGCCAATGCGCGTGATTTCTTCCACGATTTGTTTGCGTTTGGCTTCTAATTCAGCTTCTCGCCGTGCTGCCAGTACCACACGTGCACCAGCCAGTGCCAGCATTCGTCCAATTTCACCGCCGATGCCCTGAGACCCGCCCGTGATGACAGCCACTTTGCCCAAGTGCATACCGTAGAGCGAATCTACCAACCCAGATTGTGCTGGTTGCTCAACATATGTTGGCAGGTAGAGATTGATTTCTTCCAACTTCTTTGCTGTGTTAAGCAGCTCCAGCGCAAAGCCAGCAGTGAGATTGAAGTTGTTTTCTTCCTTTTGCGTAAAGCGCAGCAACTGATGCGCCACAATTTCGAACTTTTGTTTGCCCTGTGCTTTCAGTGTTGCCGCCTCGTCGCGCCAGATGCGAATAAGCTCCTCATTTGCCGCTCGCAGGATGTCGTGATAGACCGACCGCCCGTATGCAGGCGATGAGATGAAGACCACTCGCGGCGCTTCACGCAGTTTATCTTGCTCCTCGACAAAAAACTTCGCCAAAGATGAGGCAACTGCCAAAGTGCCCACAATTTCTTGGTCTAAGAACTTCTGTGCCAGTTCGTCGCTTGTATCAAGCAAGTAGGCATTCTGAAAGTTTTTCTCGCAGCGCGGTAAGACAATCACATTGTCAATAGGCGCATCACCGAGCAGTGCAGTAAAGAAGGCGTGTCGACTTTCTGCATCTAATGCATCGAAGTGCCGAATATCCAACTGCGGATACTCTGACTTTGCGCGTTCGTAATAGACTGGGTGTTGAAATACCAAAATCACGCCAGACTTTGCTTCCAGGAAGCGCTTGGCATAGCCGACCGCATCATCAATTTGGTCACCGGCAATGATGAGCACTTTCTTGCCCGTGCCGTCTGAAATGCGCAGGCGCGGACGACTTGTCAGTGTGGTGCGACTTTCTTCAGCAACTTGCATACCGTTCGTTACTTCAAACGCATGTCCTGCAAAGGCTTTCGATTCATCACTTGCCAAAAAGAGAATTGTATTTGCCACATCTTCAGCTTTCGGGAAAATTTTTGTCATCCCCCTCTCACTCTCGCGCTGCAAAATCATCTTGTCAAAGAAATGCTCTTGTGTTGCGCCTTCCTTCTGCGACTTGAGCTTATCCATGGCACTGAAGACGATGCGAATCCTATCTGTATCAATCGGACCGGGATAGACTATGTTGAGCCGAATGCCTTTTTGCGATAAGCCAAGTTCTCTTGCCATGTGCTTTGTTAGGGCATTGAGTGCCGACTTTGGCACGCTATATGCCGCTCGCCCGAAATACTCTGTGCGCGAGAAAATTGTGGAGACATTGATGACACTTGCACCTACAGATAGCACATCAAATGCAGCACGTGTCATCAGCCAAGTAATGCCTAAGATGTTACCAACTGCATCAAACACCGTTTCAGTATCGGCAAACCCTTGTTGCCGTAGGGCTTCCAGTTCAGCTTGTGTAAAAGGTAGATTTGCCAGTGTTTGTTTCGGACCTGCTGTACCTGCATTATTGACCAGCACATCAATCCTGCCAAATTCACGCTTGACTTGCTGCATGGCTTCATGCACCTCGCTCGGGTTTGCCGCATTGAACGCCAAAAGATAGAGGGACCTAGAACGCCCATTCTTCTCAGCTCCGAAGAGTTTATTCTTGAGGTTCTGTAGCTTCTCCCGATTACGACCTGTGATAATGCAGATTGCACCTTCCTCCAAAAATCTCTTGGTAATGATTTCACCAATGTTGCCTGCACCACCTGTAATCAGACAAATTTTCTCGGACAGTCTGCCACGCGATGATATTTCACTAGTGGGCTGTATAGCTTCGGATTGTCTCTCTTCTACTGGCATAGACATTTCTCCTTGCGTTGGCATGGTTTGTTTTGGACACCTACTAGTTTCAAAGTTAGAAAGAATCATCAACGAATAAAAATCCATTCATGCAAATCCAAACCCTCTACTTTGCAAAATGCTGTTGGCATAGGCTACATGCACAATAGTTGAGGACCATCGGGCAAAATTGGTAGCACGACTGCCGCAGAGGCAGTGTGTTCCGCTATGGTATCTCGGGTGGTAGGTCTTTTCAGGAAGGGCTTGTCGGCGTGACAGGATTTGAACCTGCGACCCCCACTACCCCAAAGTGGTGCGCTACCGGGCTGCGCTACACGCCGTTTTACTGCTTAAAAATCAAGCCACAAAGATACAACTTTACTCTGAAAAAATGCTAAAGATGCTTCTACGAAGTTCACTTTGCTTGCAGCAGCTGCAACTGTGGATAGCGTGTCTCATCTAAGGTCAACTGTAAGCGTAGGAGTGCCGATGCGTAGGTTTTTCCTTGAGCATCGAGCCTGAGTGATTTAGTACCGCCGCCACCTAAAGCCTCATGCAAAAGAAAGTTTAGTGCGCCGATGTTGGGCAGTTCGTAGCGCTCGACTTTGCCTTTGACCATTGAACCGAAATGTGCCTTGACAATTTCTGGTGTCAGTTCATTTTTAAGAATTTCATAGAATTCTGCTCGGCGAGCGATAACACCGATGTTGACTGTATCACCCTTGTCGCCACTGCGACCATGCGCCAGCTTGAACAGCATGACTTTCATTTTTCGGCTCTATGCGGGAGCTTACGGGTTGATGATATCATTGACGAAAATGAATGCCATGAGCACCAGCAGCGCCGTAAATCCTACTTGTTGGATTGCCATTTTGGTCTTGACTGGCAATTCCCTGCCCATGATGCCTTCGATGCTGTTCACTACAAATTGTCCGCCATCGAGCGCAGGGATGGGTAGAATGTTGATAAACGCTAGCGAGATTGATAGAATCGCCAAGAACCACAGAAAACTGCGTAAACCTTGTTCAGCAGTCTGTCCAGCCAGTTTGGCAATTTTAATCGGTCCGCCCAGAGACTTACGCACATCTTCTTGACCTGTAAAGAGCTTGCCGAATCCTTTTACGGTCATGACGGTCATCTTAACAGTTTGCGACAATCCTGCCGCAATTCCTTCGAAGAAGCCGAGCTTAAGATACTCGCGCTCCATTGATGCCACGCTGATACCGATTTTTCCACTTGCATTTGGGGTAACTGTCGCCATTTTTATTTCGCCTTGCGGGGTCTGCCATTCCAGAAGAATTTCTTTATTTGCATTCTCTCCTACAATGCGCACCAAATCGGACCAATCGTTGATGGCTACACCTGCCACGCGCAAGATTTTGTCGCCTTTCTTCAAACCCGTTCGTTCTGCAGGATAGCCACTAATCAGTTCCCCTACAATAGGCGGTGTCAGCGGTCGCAGTCCCTCGCCTTTAGTATCATTGATGCGCGTCATGATATTTGGCGGTGCATTGAGCGTGACAAGCTCCTGTCCGCGCCTGACTGTGTAGGTCAGTGTGCTATTTGTAAATAGTTCAGGGTCTAAGGCTTCCTCCCAATACTTGACCGGCTTGCCATTCACTTCCACAATCACATCTCCAGTCTGAAAGCCCATCTCCTTGAAGACCGATTCGCTATTTTCATCAATCATCACACCGCTTGAGATGGGAGTTTTGACTTCACCATAGCTTAGTGCAATGATGATGAAGATTACTGCTGCCAGCACCATGTTCATGATAACACCAGCGGAAATCACAATCAGACGTTGCCATGCTGGCTTAGAGCGAAATTCCCATGGCTGTGCTGGTCTCGTTGCAAACCCTGTATCCATGCTTTCATCTACCATGCCTGCAATTTTTACATAACCCCCTAACGGAATAGCCCCAATCCCATATTCTGTTTCGCCGCGCTGCACACTCCACAGCTTGAGGTTCCAAAAGTCAAAGCCGATGAAAAACCGCTCGACCCGCATGCCGAACAATTTTGCCGCCGCAAAGTGTCCAAACTCATGCACCGTGACCAGAATGAAAATCGCCACGATGAAGTAAAATACCGTGCTCAGAAGTTCCATAGCCCTTTGATGAGAAAAATTATCGAGAGATGACTTACGCTTCTTTAATGCTTCTTAAAATTGCACTTGTTAAACAGCATTCGCTGGTTTGGCAGATGCTCCAAAGTTTTTCTTACACTATGTGCTTTGCTTTGTTGCACTGCCGTCGCTAAGCGATTTGGTGATAGTCTCTGCCGCTTTGCCGAGACTTTCCCCCAGCTTTGCTGTAGTTTCGCTCAAGCCAGCCGTCGACTTGTTCAAAGTTTCTGCTAAAGCTGTTACTGTCTTTGAAATGCTTTCTGTGGCTTTGCCAGAACCTGTTGCCACGTCTGCAGACACGTTAGCAACCGTTTCGCCAAGGCTTAGGATGATTTTGCTTAGGCTCTCTGCGGTTTTAGCAATTAGCTCAACGGAGCTATTGACCAATTTTTCCACATCGACTTGCTGCGTCAGTTGCACTGCAGTATTGGCTGTCTCCGAGATAGCTTTGGAAACGCCAGCCAGCGTTGCTGTTACGGCATCCACAGATGGTTGATTTGATGATGTTTCCTCAGGCATAGCTTATGTTCTTTAATGTTGCAAGTCAGCTTTAATATACATTGATGCGTTTTAGAGTGCAAAGTCGTAAATGCCAGCGCGTTCGCAGGTTTTTCGGCGCGTTTCACGGTCAATTTCAATGAGCTCATCTAAGCTCACGCTTTGTCCATTTTGATGTGCATTTAGAGCTTCTTCAATAAGTTCAGGAATTTTCACGAATGGAATTTTTCTGTCGAGAAATAGCGCTACAGCCGCTTCATTAGCGGCATTGAGCACAGTCGGATACGATGAACCTTGTTCAATAGCTTGATAGGCTAATGCCAAGCAGCGAAACTTCTCTTTGTCTGGTGGCTCAAAGTCTAGGCGCGATAGGGTTGTCCAATTGATGCGCGGGTAATCTGCATGGAAGCGGTCTGGGTATGTTAGGGCATACTGAATAGGAATACGCATGTCGGGCGTGCCAAGCTGCGCTTTGATGCTCCCATCAGCAAATTCTACCATAGAATGCACGATAGATTGTGGATGCACGACCACTTCAATTTTGTCGAGCGCTACCCCAAAGAGCCATTTTGCTTCAATAACTTCCAAGCCTTTGTTCATGAGCGTTGCCGAGTCGATTGTAATTTTGCGTCCCATCTTCCAGTTCGGATGCTTGAGCGCTTGCTCTGGCGTAATGTGCTGAAAGGCTTCTTTGGGCAATGTTCTAAACGGTCCGCCAGATGCTGTCAGAATAATTTTGCTAATGCTTTCCGCTGGCTCACCAACTAAGCACTGGAAAATGGCAGAGTGTTCGCTATCTATCGGCAATAGTGCACATCCTTTTTCTTTAGCCAGTTTGGTAATGATTTCACCAGCTACCACCAAGGTTTCCTTGTTAGCCAAACCGATATTTTTTCCAGCTTTGAGTGCCTCAATAGTTGGCTTCAGACCTGCAAAACCAACCAAAGCCCCGACAACAAAGTCACTGTCACTGCGGCGGGCAATTTCGCATAAAGCATCTTCACCTGCCAAGACTTCAATACCCTCTCCAGCTAGTCTTTCACGCAGTGTTTTCTCATGCTCCACAGTACTAATTGCCACGGCTTTTGGACGATACTGCAACGCCTGCTCAATCAGCAACTCCACATTGCTATTAGCTGTCAGGTATTGCACAGAAAATTTGTCTGGGAAGCGCGCCACCACATCCAGTGTGTTTCGCCCAATAGAACCCGTTGAGCCAAAAATGGTAATTCTTTTCATCATGCGTTAATCAAATGAGCTTATATTAGCAAATAACTTCTCTTTCTGTGTTAGATGTTCCGTGTTAAACCTGCACATTGCGCCTTACCGTTTCAGGCGGGAATAAGAATTTCGCCCTTGGACACCAATTGCCAACCTAACTCACCTTTCTTGACCCGTGCAGGTAGCTTAATTGAAAAGCCGCTCAATAGCGTCTTTGAGCTTTGAAGCTCGAAGACAGGTGTCAGGCTCTCTTGCATCAAGAAATCATGGATAGGGAAATTGCGCAGAATGAAGACCTCTGCTACTTCTTCAGATACATGCTTGGAAATCAAAAAACTTCCCTCTGAATTTTCAACAAAAACTGGCTTGGCAGCAGGATTGCCAAAGACTTCTTCAAAGTTTGCGATTGTGCCTACCCAGACCTTGTGCATAAACTCATTTTCATCTTCTGGTGTAGAGATGCGCTGGTATGCCTCAAGCAGCGATGTCTCTGCTACAACTGCGTCACTTGGGTCTATCAGCAAGCATTCATCTTCTGGCATGATGAGTTGGTCGGAGAGCAGTTCTTCCTCCTGCTTAGGTTCTGGCTTCTGGGTCAGTTCGTTGAGTAGCGCAAAGTCCTCGTTGCTCACTTTGCTCTCACGAGTGTCAATGCTGTTGTCATCGAGCAGCATGCCTGTCGTATCGGGCTCGCTTGGGGCGGCTGCCGACTTTTCGGGCGATGTGCTCTTTGCCTCCGTCTCTGCTGTTTCAGCTTTCTTATCTGTGGCTGTTGTCGCTGGTTGAGCTTGTAGCGGCGGTGGCGTTGGCACTGGCTGCACCGCTGTAGCTTTTCCTACCAATAGAGTCTCACTTATTTGCTCTGTATGCAATTCGGGGCGAATTGGTGCGGGCTCTCTTGCAATGTCTTTTTTTACTTCGGCAGTGCCTTTGCTTGCTGCATCTTGATGCAGCACTTTGTTTTCGACCACGATAGCTTCCGCTTCTGTACTTCCCAGCAAGGCTTTTGGTGTATCGGGGGCTATCGTCCCTGCTGACTTGCGCCGCATCAGCAGCAGCATGATGCCTGCCCCAGCGCCGCCTGCCACCACCACAATCATCAAAATAGCTAGCCAACTAAGCCCATCTTCTTTCTTAGCTGCCTCTTTTTTTGCAGTTGCATCTGGCGTTTTGTTGTCTGCCTCTTCCTTAGCTTCCGCTCCGGATGGTTTGCCGTCTTTTTCGCTCTCTTTTGACTTTTTCTTTGCTGATTTTGCTGTCTGCTTCGTGCTCTTTTTCTCTTTTTTCTCATCGCTTTGGAGCGTCTCGAGACGTAGCTTATTCATGGCATCGACACCGGTCCTGAACTTCACGACTGACTCATCAGCTAGCGATGCTGCAACATTACCCCATCCTGAAGATGCGCAGAGCAGTAGGATTAACAACATTGAGCTATGCATTCGGGTCTGCGTTTAGTTGAAGGAAAGCCACTTTTGCCAGACCTCGGCTTAATATAGAAGGCATCATTAGTAATTCAAAGTTATTTTTATGTGAGTGCGTTACTTGCAGTTATTCAGTTTGCGTTATCCTCACGTTTTTGTAGAGCGAGTGCAAAGCATTAAATTACAGCCTATGTTAGGGTTTGCTCTTTGAGCATTTGGGCTTTTAGCTCAGTTGGTTAGAGCGACTGGTTTACACCCAGTAGGTCGGGGGTTCGAGTCCCTCAGAGCCCACTATCTTTCCTTGTCCGCTGCGCTATGGGGTTGCTGCATGCAGCACTCGGCTTTCCTGAACAAAAGGCAGTCAGTTGCGCACAAGCATGATCAAGCAATTTCTGGCGCGTTTGCCTGCGCTAGCCAGCTCGCTACTGTTTGCACTTGCATTGTGGCTGTTTGTAGCAATGTCAAAGCGCTATGTTGCCACCTTTAGTATCCCCACGAGCGTCAAAATGGATCAGGCTACGCAAGCAGTTCGCGCTGGGTTGCCCAGGCAAGTTGAGGTTAAGCTTTCTGGTGAGGGCTGGAAGATTTTAGCGTTTTGTCTCTCTCGCGCCGAATGGGTTCTTGACCTTGCTAATGAACTGCGCAAGTCGACTCTGCTTATTGAGACAACACCAACAGCAACACAATACATCAAGCCTCTGCCAGAAGGATTAACTGTCTTGGATGTGCAACCGGCGCGACTTACCATAGACTTGGAAAAGAAGGTTACAAAGACCGTACCGCTTCGCCTCGCTCAGACCATCGTGCCTGCCAGCGGGTTCATTATCACCGATTATCGCCTTACGCCTGACAGTGTGACTATTTCAGGTGCTGCCAGTCTTGTGGAGACAATTGATTCTTGTGAAGTCGTTCCCCAAAGCACTTCGCTCAGAGGTAATTTTTCGACACGTGCTATCGTCGTAGATAGTTTCTTTCCCTATCTTTCGGTTTCGCCTAAGAGCGTAGTGCTAAGTGGCACTGCAGATGAGCTGGCTCAGATTGAGCTGGTCGATGTTCCCGTAGAGCTTCACGGCGCACCGCCAACGCAAGCTGTTACGCTGATTCCCAACAAACTCAAGCTCACGATTGGCGGGGCTGTCAGCGACTTAGAGCTGCTGCGTCCAGACAATGTTACTGTTCATGTCAGTTACAACGATATTGTTGCTGACACAACAGGAGCACTCCAGCCCAAAGTAGTCTTGCCACAACGGTTGCGACTGCTTCGTCAGTATCCAGAGCAACTGCAGTATATCTTGCGCCGTTAAGAGGGGCGCCATGATTATTTCATTAAGTCGCTTTCTACTTCGCTTGACGAAAGTCTGGGCAGCTTGAGGTCATCGTAGAGATGTGGCAATTTGGCTACTGACTCATTCACCTCCTTGCGCAGTTTGCCAACCGATTCACTCAGTTCTCTGCGTAGCTCTCTGCCTGATTTTGGCGCAGCCAGCATCCCGATGATAACGCCAGCAGCAAACGAAGCAATGCCGACAATCAGTCCCTGTATGCGTGTCATAGCTATTCCTCCTACTATGTGTTTAAGAACACGTCACCTTTTTAGTGACGAATTTCAAAACGTGCCTGAGATAGCGACTGTACAGGGCGCGGTTCGACTTTCAAGCTACTTACATGTGCTGCCCACGGTCCAATACGTGCTTTTTCCAGCAGTGCTTCTACCATAGCCGCGTTGCCCTGCAACTCCATTTCTACTCTGCCATCTGGCAAATTTCGTACATAACCTGATATCCCCATCTGCTCAGCGTGATGATAAATGAACCAGCGGTATCCTACGCCTTGCACCTTACCTGACGCAATTGCATAGACCCGTTTTTCCATACCCTGAATGAGTTTTTTCAATCTTCTTGTGCTCGCCTTGCCTTGATTTTCTCAACTGCTGCTTCTAACGCTGCTCGCTCTTCACTTGAGATTTTGCTTGCAGATACCTCTTCCACAACTGCAGCTTCTGCTACCATGTCAGTGCGATTTTGTGACAAGTCGCTGTGAGTGCTCGTATCGTCTGAGTTTGGACGCTTGCCTAGGATATTTTCGATATCTTTGTATGTCAGCACCTCACGCTTTAGAAGCTCTTGCGCCATTTGCTCCAACTTGTCTCGTTTTTCAGTGAGCAATTTACGCGTTGCTTCACGTGCCTCGTCGACAATGCGTTTGACTTCTGAGTCAATCAGATGTGCAATTTCTGAGCCATAGCGCTTTTCGATGCCGATACCTTGCAGGAATGCATTGGTGGTATCTGCAAAGGATAGGTAGCCCAACTTTTCACTCATGCCGTAGATGGCAACCATGCTGTATGCAATATCTGTGACACGTTCCAAGTCGTTTTGTGCCCCTGTGGAAATTTCTCCGAAGACAATTTCTTCTGCCACACGTCCGCCCAAAAGTCCGCAGATTCGTGCAAAGAGTTCTTGCTTTGTCATCAAGTAGCGGTCTTCAAGTGGGGTGTTGAGCGTGTAGCCCAGTGCACTGACGCCGCGTGGCACAATTGTTACTTTTTGCGGTGGGTCGTTGCCCGGCATGAGCCAACTTACAATCGCATGCCCAGATTCATGGTAAGCAACAATCTTTTTCTCTTTTGGGTTAATTACCTTGTTTTTCTTTTCCAGTCCTGCAATTACTCGTTCAATTGCATCTTGAAAGTCAATCATCTCGACAGCATCTTTGCCGCGGCGGGAAGCTAAAAGTGCGGCTTCATTGCATACGTTTGCAATCTCTGCACCTGCAAAACCGGGTGTCTGCGACGCTAAAGCTCGAATGTCGACATCTTTTGCAAGTGGCATGTTCTTTGTATGAACTTTGAATATGTCGATTCTACCGTTCAGGTCGGGCTTATCAATGACGATTTGTCTATCAAAGCGTCCGGGACGGAGCAATGCTGGGTCTAACACATCTGGTCGGTTGGTCGCCGCCATGATGATAACCCCTTTGTCTGTTGAAAACCCATCCATCTCGACCAGCAATTGGTTCAGTGTGTTTTCACGCTCGTCATTGACTCCCATCATTATTCCTTTGCCACGCGAGCGACCGACAGCATCGATTTCATCAATGAAGATGATGCATGGGGCTTTTTCTTTGGCTGTGCGAAATAGGTCGCGTACGCGCGCTGCGCCGACACCTACGAACATCTCGACAAAGTCAGAGCCTGAGAGCGAAAAGAACGGCACTCCAGCCTCGCCTGCTACAGCTTTTGCCATTAGCGTTTTGCCAGCACCGGGCGGACCAACCAGTAGCACACCTTTTGGCAACTTTCCACCCAGCTTAGTGAACTTCTTTGGGTCTTTGAGAAACTCTACAATCTCCATCACCTCTTCTTTGGCTTCTTCCAAGCCTGCTACATCTTTGAAGGTAATGCGGTTGCCATCGGCAGGTTCTTCATACAATGCCGCCTTGTTTTTGCCGATATTCATCACCTGCGAATTGGGGTTCATTCGGCGGAAGACGAACATCCAAATTCCCAGCAAAATCACAAATGGGAAAATCCATTGCAAAATGTCCGTAAACCAATTTCCATCTTGCACAAACTGATACTTGACGCCTTTTTCCTCCAGCTCCTTGACAAACTCATTGTTGGCAAGTGTCATGGGGGCAATTGTATAGAAATCCCTTGCCGCTGGGCGTGCGCGCATCAAAGAGTTCGTTGGGCTGCTAAAGACCAACTCTTCCTTCGTGCGGAACCAAGTGCGCGTCGGTGAAATTTTCACCGCTTCTATATTGCCGCGCTCAAGCTCTTTACGAAACTGACTATATGGCAACTCGGTCGTAGTGCTCGACCAGAAAAACGTCACCTGAATTCCAATCAGGATGAGAATGGCCATCACATACCAAATTGCCGTCGGGAATTTTGCCCTGTTTCTGCTGCGTGACTTGTCGTTGTTGTCGTCAAAATCAAAGAAGCTGCTTGCCATAAAGTTTTTCCTTTCTCTTTCACTTCAGATTGTGGTTAATATGTCCCAAAAAATTGTGTTCAATTTCTTGCTTCAAATCTTGTTTGCATTTTTGCGCATCGTAGCATTCCTCTAATTCGTAAGTTACATCAAGTTAGTTGCCTTTTTGCACCCTTTCTTTTTTGCGCATAGAATATGCTCTGCTTTGTTCTATATTGGCAAACTATTTGCTGTTTTGCAAACGGCAACATGTTTCATGCTTAACACATCATTTTTTTCAACCGTTTTTACGCTTTTACTATTCTTCTCTTCTATTGACCTATCTTCTGCACTGGAGCACGATTCAGACCCGATTTATCGGCTCAATTGTCTTACCCAGCCATCTTCCAATGCTGTAGATACAGTACCCACAGCACCGCCACTGCCTTCGGCTAATGCATTCAAAGATACACTGGCTCTGCCTATCGATGCTACCTCTGCTGATACTTTCTCTGCTCCGAAGCGTCTACCAGTGCTTTCTGCTACCGATTCTCTTAGACTTTTTTATAGGTTCTACGAGCCCCCTTCCTTATTTGCCACACCTTACTTTGTGCGCGACTCAGCTCGCGATATGATTTATCATCGCTTTGTTGAAGACTTTTTTTCCGAACAGGCACATTTTTACCTGCGCGACAAGAGCGAGTTTGGACAAGTCAACGAACTGCTATACGGTGGCTTAGGTATGCGTCATCAGCATGTGCTACTGGATGAGATGTTGCTCAACGACCCCATTTCACGCATTGCACCATTTAACTTCCTCTCGAGCGAGTCTTTTTCGAGGCTATCGTTTTTTACTGGCTACAAATCGCTGGCTGAGTCATCGGCACCATTGGTTTTCGAATCGCATACACAGCGCATTACGGCACTCAAGGGATATACCAAGGCACACTACTTTCAATTTGCAGGTATTACCAATAAGTTTGATGTCACTTTCTCACTTAACCTTTCTCCTCGACTCAATTTCTACGCTGGATACAGATACGAGGGGACCGATGGCAACTATTCCAATCTTGGCGGCATTGGCATTGAGCGCTTTGGCTCCAACAGCTTAGGCAACTACATTCGCGGGCGTTTGCGATACGAATTTTCAGAGCAAACATTTTTCACTTTTGCTGTGGAAAATCATTCAGTTAGCATGTTACCTTTTGGCGGTATTGATATTTCACAAAGCATTGGTTTCATTGACCGATTGGATTCGCGCAATGCTGTCATCGTCAATCAATTTACACGCCGTAGCTTTTTCTTGAATCTTCTCAAAAGCGAGTTTCAAACTGCTTTGCCATTTTTGCGCGACTCACTCAATATCTTCAAGACTTGGGCTTACCTTGCTCGCTTTGAGCGCAAGTTTGAGAAAACCCGTCCTGATAGCATTTCTCGACTCGATGCCTTTTCAGACCTTGAGAATTCTACTCGCTTTGCCATAGGTGCTAAGCAATTGCTCACGCTCTGGATTTTTTCCCTGCAGGGCAAAGGCGCATTCCAGCTCGATCGAGTCAATTTTCAAAACACGCTTGAAAATGCTAATGGCGATACACTTTTTTTGCCTACTCTTGCAACGCTCGAGCTCAATGTTGGCGGCAAAATTCGTCTCGAGAATCTGCTGTTTGGTCAGGATTTAGAGGTTGGCGGTGCACTTAACCTTGTAACGACTTCTGTTTCTAACACCAATGGCAACGACTTTTTTGGCGGCGCACTCAACAGTGGCTTTGGTGGGGAAATTGCATTTCCGCTTCCTTTTGAACACTCCAGCATCGGAGGCTTTCTCAACACAGCCTTTACCACGCGCTTTCCGACGCTGCAAGAAGTTTTTTCACGTGACAATCGGCTGCGCGGGGCTCTAAGCTGGCAAGCTGAATTGGTGCGGCAGTTTGAAGCCGGTAGCACGCTCGTGCTCGATAGCACCCTTAGCCTCCGCCTTTCTTTTCTCAATCATCAGGTTTTTTCGCCCATGACGGTGGTGCAAACCTTGAGCTTTATTGATTCGGCGCAAGTTGCTTATCGCGCTCGGTTTCGCTCTCTTTCTGACCTTTCTCTCTCTTACACTGGTATTGGTCTCAGTCTTAGAGCAAAGATATGGAAACTTGAGGGCTACCTTGATGCTACGGCTGTGCTCAACTACACTATTGTCTCTTCACCTGACAATGACTATGAGGCTGGATTTTTGTTTGACCCTGTTCCTGATGAACTCGACGCCAGCACAGGGCGCATTTTTTACATTCCTCGCTTCTATGGCAGTTTTGGCATCTTTTTTCACGATAAGCTCTTTCGCGGTGCGCTCGATTTGAAGGTAGGATTTGCTGGCTTTGCCTTTTCGGATTTTTCAGCCTCTATGCGCAGTAGCGAGCGGCAGCTGATTTTTTACTTCAATCTCTATCAGCGCACAGGTACGAATTACGTTGACAACAACCTGCAATTTGGTGTGCAAGGTGCTCTGGGTCGGGTGGATTTTCAGGTATGGGCAAAAATTGGCAGTGCTACAGCTTTTTTGATGTGGGAAAATCTTCCCGGTTTTGCTTTCATTCGTGCTCCGATTTTTCCCATGCCGCCACGCAGTATTCGCTTTGGCATTAGCTGGGAGATATTGAATTAAAATATTATGCCAACTCCTCTTTGGGCTCACGCGTCATGAGTTCATAGACCAGCTCGTTTGGATTTTTCCGGTGAAAGAGCATTTCGTAGACTGCTGCCGTAATGGGCATCTCGACCCCAAGTTTTTGCGACAGTTCATAGACGGCTTTGGTTGTTGAAATGCCTTCTGCCACCATCACCATTTCAGAGAGAATTTGCTCTAAGGTCTTGCCTTTTCCGATTTGCTCGCCGACATATCGATTGCGGCTGTGTTTGCTTGAGCATGTTACTACAAGGTCGCCAATGCCTGCCAGTCCAGAAAATGTCAGCGGGTTGGCGCCCAAGCGCACGCCCAAGCGAGAGATTTCTGCCAGCCCTCGTGTAACGATAGCCGCTTTGGCATTATCACCATAGCCAATACCGTCGGCAATACCAGCGGCAATTGCCATGATGTTTTTGACCGAACCTGCAATTTCCACACCGACCAAATCGGTATTGATATACACACGAAACATCGCTGTTCTGAAGGTTTCTTGCACATACTTTGCGGTCTCTTTGCTTACGCTGGCTGCAACTACTGTCGTGGGCTGATGTCGGCTGACTTCTTCAGCATGGCTCGGTCCATACAATGCGGCAATCTGCTCTATCTTTACCTGCGGCAAGGCACTCTGCGTTACTTCCGACATTCGCATGCCTGTGCCCAGCTCAATTCCTTTAGAGACATTCACGAAAATGGTGTTGTTGAACGGGTGTGCTTTCAGCTGCATGAGTATCTCTCGCACAGCTTGTGCGGGGGTTGCCACCACTATCATATCAGCTTTGGCTGCACGATGAATATCTGATGAGATTTGCACACTGTCTGGAATTGTGATGCCAGATAAGTAGCGCTTGTTTTCGTGCCAGCGATTCAGTTCATCGGCAAACTCTTTGCGATGTGCCCAAAGAAAGACATCATGTCCTTTTTCGGCAAGCAAAATCGCTAAAGTCGTTCCCCAACTGCCTGCACCGAGCACTGCGATTGAAATGCCCATTTTCAAGATGATGTTCGTATTTTTAATGCAGCTTTGATAAAGTAACCGATGGCTTTACGCTTGCGTAAGTTGTTAGGCGCATTATCACGGTCTTAGCCAGCAGGTGCGCTGGGCTTTTTTGACGTTGCGTTTGTCCAAAAATTCTCTGTCAAACGAACTGCTATTTTAATGTTCTCATTGATTAAAACATCACCACAGTCTCAGCCTAATCTTGAGCAGGTTTTGGCTAATATACCGAACGCATCGGTAGATGATAGCGGGAAGTGGTTGCAAACGCTCATTGATGCGCTACGTCCGAAAAAAGGAGAGGCTTTTGAAGAATCTGCTAAACGTTTAGCCACGCTGACCTACACGCTGCGCACTTCGCCAGAGCTACTGCTTCATGTGCGAAACTATGTGCGTTTTCAAGTTGAGCGGTGCAACTATGTGCGTCTATTTACTGAGGTTGGTGTAGCTGTTCATGCCAGTTTCATCTCGGAAGTTTTTAGGCGCATTGGCGGAACATTTTTGCCACCCTTGGCTCATCCTAACGACATGCTGGACTTTCTGGAAGAATGTTTCCCAGAGAAGACCGACCACCAATGGGTTAGGGCTATTCCAAGTTCCACTTGGGTTGAATTGTGGCAACTGTTAGATGCAGACGGGGTAATGACTTCGTCTGGCACACTGCAGTTTGCTCTGGCTCAATCTATCCTTATTCTTTCATATCGTGCTGTATCTATGGGGTTAGAGCCAGAACTTCTTGCTTGCATGCCATCTTTTGACTATGCTCGTTCCCCATTTATCCTTTTGGGTCAGGAGGTTGGAAACTACATTGAGCTGTATGAGAAATTTTTGATTTCACCTGAAAAAGTTGAAGAGTCACAACTGGTGTCGCAGTATGAACATGCACTTGGCACGATTGTTGCCTGTTGTGAGCTTTTGGAGGCAATTCGTGAAAGTCAAATTGTCAAGGGTGTTAGCATTCAGCGCGTATATCTGCTTTATCGGATTCGCCGCACTGTAGAGCGCCTGAAGATGCTCTTGCGTTTAACTTCGCCGCTTGAGCAAGCCAACCGCGCCACACTTGTCGTCGACTTTTTCAAGGAACTGATTCGTGAAATCAATCTTCGGCGCAATTTAGGGGAGCACTTTCGGGAAAATACCAGTCTGCTTGCCTATAAGATTGCTGAGCACACCAGCCAAACAGGTGAACGCTACATCACCACTACACGTCGGGAGTACATAGAATTTATTCTTGCTGCAATGGGCGGTGGTTTTGTCATCGCCTTTACAAACTGGGTAAAGTTTATCATTGCTTACCTCAATGCAGCGCCGCTTATCAGCGGACTGCTTTACAGCATCAACTATGCGGGCAGTTTTATTACCATGCAAGTCTTTCATTTTTCTCTGGCAACCAAACAGCCTGCCATGACGGCTTCCGCCCTTGCCCGTTCCCTTGACTCGAGTGATTCAGAAAAACTTAATCTTGAGACGGCGGCAGACCTCATTACCAAAATTTCTCGCAGTCAGTTTGCTTCATTCTTAGGCAATTTGATTGTTGTCATTCCGCTTGCCTTTGCGCTTTCTTGGCTGTGGTATTTGATTTCGGGGTCTCATATCGCAAATGAACAAAAAGCTTTGAGCACCTTGGCATCCTTTCATCCGTTCAAATCTCTGACCGTATTTTATGCAGCACTCACTGGCGGGATTCTTTACCTAGGCGGCTTTGTGACAGGCTACTTTGATAACTTCGTTGCATACTCGGACTTTCGGCAGCGGGTTGAACAGCATCGTGTTTTGCGAAGAATCTTGCCACCGGCTTGGCTTACGCGCGCTGCTCACTACCTTGAGGAGAACTTAGGTGGATTGATGGGCAATCTCTTCTTAGGCTTTGCTTTGGGCATGACACCAATTATTGGCGTCATTACCGGCTTACCACTTGATGTTCGCCATGTTACGATTGCCGCAGGCGGCTCAGCGATGGCAGTTGCACAGCTGTGGAAAGAGCTTACTGCATGGGATTATGCAATGATTGCACTTGGCGTCTTTTTCGTTGGTCTCATGAATTTTTTGTTTAGCTTTGGGTTATCACTCGTGCTGGCACTGAGTTCTCGCCGCGCCAATTTCAAGCAGGGACGTGCCCTTATCCATATAGTATGGCAACGCTTTAAGACTCATCCCCTGCAATTTTTCTTTCCGCCAAAGACAGCATCATAGTCTTAGCTGATTTGCTATCAGGCTTATTATCAGTGTTCCTTAGGGATAGTAGCGCTGACTGTGTTAGTGCTGTGCTTGCAAAAGCTTTTTACTTTTGCTTGGAGAAGAAGTTTACACGATTTTCTGTGCCCAATCGTAGGCGCTGGATGTTTGAGCGGTGCGTGTAGATAATCCCTAATGCAATGGCGCTGCCTACAATAATCAAGTTTACATCCAAGCTGTCGTGAATAAGATGCGATGCGCCAAAAAGATGCACTTCATAGTCAATGCCGTCTGTGCCAACCAGATGTTTGCGCAGCGCTACAATCAGCGGAAAACACAAAGCGGCTAACATGGAAGCCACCGACACATAGCGTGAGACCAGCATGATGATGAAAAATATCGCCATCGTAATTGCCATCGTAACAGGTGCAATGCCAAACATAATCCCTGCTGCAGTGCTCACTCCTTTTCCACCACGAAAATCTGCAAATATCGTATAGACATGCCCAATCACTGCTGCTGTGCCTGCCAGCAACTGCAGCACGACTTTGTTCATTTCTGGTAGCTTATCCAGCTGATTGTAAGTAAAAAATCCAACCACCCATAAGACTACCACGATGCCTTTGAACATGTCAACAAGCGTTACCAGTAACCCTGCCTTCCAGCCCAACACTCGAAACGCATTTGTACCACCTGCATTACCGCTTCCATACTGACGAATGTCAATACCTTTCAGCCACTTGCTCAAAATAATGCTTGTAGGGATAGACCCAATCAGGTAACTTACAACGAGAATAGTCGCAATAGAAAGCATAGTTGTTGAGATTTTCTTGATTTTCGTCTGCGATTTCTCGGTGCAAAGTTCAAGTTATTGCGAAAAAATTTCTTAGCCAAATCCATGGAGTAGGCTTAAACTTGCTATCGGTACTCAAGTTCTATAATTTTTCGCCTCATTGTGTTAAAAACCTATCCACTCTAATTTTTGCATCTATGGCGTGGGAATCTATCCTCTTTATTGGTGCTACCTTAGTAGCCATGCTCATGATTGCTCGGCTTGTCAATCAGTTCATTTTCAAGGCGAGCATGACGGAAGTCATTTCAAAAGAAGATAAGAGTGCACTCGGTATTGCCTTAGCCGGATTTTTGTTTGGTGTGGTGCATATCACGGCAGAAGTCTTAGCAGGCGAGGGACATCAGAGTTGGCTGGTTGATGCAGGACTTGTGGCGCTTTGGGGACTTGGTGGCATTACTTTGCTAACTCTCCTGTCACTTTTTGGCTTCAAACTCTTTCATGGCGTCGATTACATGCAAGAGGTGCAAAAAGGCAATGTTGCAGTCGGCATCGTAGCAGCAGCCCGCTTCATTGCCACATCCATGGTTATTGCAGCTGCCGTCTCAGGCGAGAACACTACGACAAGTAGTGCTCTAGTGACCGAAGGTAGCGCAGCGCTGGCTTCGTTTGTTTTTTTCTTAGTTGGGCAACTGACTTTGATTGTGGTCACTTGGCTCTTTCGCTTTCTTACCTCATATGACGACGCCAAAGAACTTGCTAGCGGTAACATTGCTGCCGCACTCAGTTACTCTGGTTTAATGATTGGCATTGGCATTGCCATCCATAAAGGCATTAAAGGCGAGTTTATTGGCTATGCCACTGGTCTTTTGTCGTATGCAAAATCCATGAGTGTAGTGATTGCGTTCTACCCTATTCGCCAGTTTTTGGTGCAAGGGTTGCTCATTGGCGGCAATTTTGCCCTCTACGGTGGCACACTCGACCAAGAAATTAGCCGTGATAGAAATATTGCAGCGGGAACAATTGAAGCCATGGCTTACATTAGCACGGCTTTGCTCATTACACGGTTGCTTTAAGAGGTCATCTATCCCGGTGTGCTGCTTGGATTTGCTTTGGTAATGTGTTAAAACAAGTTTGTCATGCCACACTTACTGACTCGCTTTGCACGCGGCACGGTCGCCTACCAAGAAGCCTATCAACAGTTTGCCGAAGAGCTCTACCGCACCAACATCCTCAGCGACCCATGGCTCTATGGCGAAGAGCGTTTTTTGCTTGAGCCGATTCTGCTTTCAGACTCGGAGTTGCAAGCGCTCTATGCGGCTGCAGAAGCTATCGGACAAGCTTATCATGAACTGGCACAATTGGTCTGGCAGCAGCCTACATACCTTGACACATTTTTTCACTTGACTCCATATCAGAAACTTATGTGGCTGACTTCTGGCGGCAGTTGGCACTTTATTGCTCGCCTTGATGTCTTTCAGGAAAAAGGTGGCGGTATCAAAATCTGTGAGATGAACAGCGACACACCCAGCGGCGAAGCCGAAGCTGTATTGCTCAATAAACTTCTGCATCCTTTTGCACCGGGTACTCTCGACCCCAATACACAGCTTGAACCCGCTTTCATGACAGCTCTGCAAGTGGCTTATCAAGCCGAAGCCAATCGTCCGAAAGCCACACCAACCGTTGGCATCATCTATCCTACTGACTTGCCTGAAGATTTATCTATGATTTTGCTCTACAAAAGCTGGTTTGAGAAGCAGGGATTCAAAGTTGTGTTGGGCTCGCCATTTAATTTGCACAAGACGGCAGAGGCACTTTGTCTTTTCTCGCAGCCTGTGGATATTGTTATCCGACACTACAAAACTGATTGGTGGGGCGAACGCCAGCCCATCTGGCACGATGAAGAAGAGTATCTTGACCCATACCCCATGCATCGCGAGCTTTTAGCGATTCTTGAAGCCGAAGAAGCTGGTCAAGCTGTCGTGCTAAATCCTTTTGGGGCTGTACTGACACAAAACAAGCTCAGTATGGCTTTTTTCTGGGCACATCTTTCTGCGTTTTCTCCAGATACGCAAGCTGCTATCAAGGCGTATATTCCTCCAACCTATCGGCTGGCTGATATGAGCATAGATACTTTGCTCTGTGAGCAGGAAAAATGGGTCTTGAAATCCGATTACGGATGCGAAGGTCAGGAGGTGATTATCGGCAAGTTTGTCACACCAGAAATGTGGAAACTTTCTTTGGAGCAAGCCATAAAAGAGCATTGGATTGTTCAACATTTTTTTGAAGCGCAACCTCTGGCAGCAGGTGGAATTGCTAACTTTGGTGTGTATCTCATCGGCGGAAAAGCCTGTGGCTTATATACGCGTGTCTCTGGCGGAGCGACTGACTATACCACGCCTTGTGCCGCAGTTTTTATCACCTCAAGCCTTTGATTAACGAAGTAGCAGCGTATGCAAAAAGACGAGCTTTCACAGTTTGGCGCCCCATGGTGGCAAGAGATGATTTCACGGCGCGAAGCCAACAAACGTCTTGCAAAATTGGCAGCACTTTCTGTCGTCCTCTCCAGCCTCGGTCTTTTTCAAGGCTGCGACGTTGATGATGAGACCGAAGTCAGTGTCGACACCACTGAACTGCAGCGTCAAGAAGGCTGGAATGTAGGTTCGCCTGATACGCCGCTTGTCTTACAAGGCAAGACATCGCAAGACAGCTTGAACTCACTGAGTTGGGTAGCTTACTTAGAGCCTGAAACCCTACTGAAAGCCTACGAACCTACGCGTGCTGATTTGAAGCCATTTGTGGTGTCAACTTTAGTGCAGTCGCTCTCGCAGCCTTCGCTAAGGAGTCAGATGGCGCCGGTTTTCACGCCCGATATGCAAGCGGCTTACTCGCGAGGGCTGGGCATGAAAGAGCTGCTCAAGCAAAGTCAAAATCCTGACCGCATTGCTTTGTTTGTCGATATTGCTGGGGCAGAAGCCGTCGCTTTCGGTGCAGCGCTGGCAGATGTGGCACACTTGGTCATTGGCTTTGATAATTGGCCTCATCCGATTGGCGTTGTGCCCTCGCATCAGACTTTAGGCGCTATGCTCTATTTTGCCGAAGAAGTCTCGCGTAAAGCCAAAAACCGTCCCGAGAAAGCCTCGACAGTATTTTTGCTTGATAGCAATCGGCTTTTACCTTATGACGAGAATACCGATGCTGATACCAAATTCGATAACCGATACATGGCTAAAGTGCCCTCTGCTGACAATCTCAAAAAACTCGGGTTCCAGAGTGTGCTGTATTGCTCACCTGATGAACGTCGGCAGCAGGAGTTAGATGACCTCAATGAGGATTTTGCAAGTTACACCGAGAATGGCTTGACTGTATCCATGATTAACTTATCGGACTTCAAGCCTCAAACTCGTGCTGATGCCGAAGTTGCCAATGCCACAACTTCTACTTTGCCCAAGGCAGCAGTAGATTCCACGCAGCTTAGCACTGGCAGTTCAGCTAGTGAGAGTCGCATCGCCATGTTTCCGACCTACCACTATGGTGGCTTTCCCGGTTTTGCTCCATGGTTTTTCTATTACTATCCGATGTTTATACCGTCGCCTATCTATTATCCGCGCTACGACCCTGCTTACTATAGCCGTCTGTCTTCGCCTTCTTCTATTTCGCAACCAAACTACACGCCTGTTCGCCGACCGACCATTTTCTCCGGACGGGCGACAGGTGCCGTCAGTGGCATCGGACGTGTTAAACCGACTGGTTTTGGTCGGGTCTCCATGCGTGTCTCCTCAAGCACAGGACGCATTACAGGGATTCGCGCTGGGCGATTCGGCTCGTTTGGACGCAGTCGTAGCAGCTCTTTTTCATAAACTGCAAACCTTCTTTCAGCCATGACTCGACGCGGATTTTTGTCAAAACTTTTCGGTACGCGCCGCCCGCAAGAAATGGCTTTTTTTGCCATCCAAGTCGCTTTCAATTACTACGGCAAAGAAACTCTTCGCAGCGAACTTCATCGCCTCATCGCAGAAAGTGTTCATGATGAGACGCCTGAAGAAAAACGCCGTTTCTTCAAGCGCCTGACCTCAAAATTGCAAGAAGCCATACCCTATTTTGAGTATGGCTACTGGGATTTTATCACCGATGCTGAAGCTGCCGAGCGCGAATTCAACCACTGGATTAACGACATTGAAGCCAATATGGCTACCGAAGAAGAAGAAGTTGCTGAAAAGGTCGATGAGGTCATGCGCCTTAGCAGTTCAAAATACTATGTGGTCATTTCGTTAATTTTTCTCCTGGAAGCCTCGCCGATGCTCGACGACCTTGCCGCACTCATTGATGAAATTCCTGAAGAAGCCTTCGCCGACCGAGAAACCTTTGCTAAACTCATCGCCGCTATTAACTACTTCGACTTCGAGTATTGCTTTGGTGATGCTGTCTACATCATGCCCGGCAATGAACAAGACGGAATTTCTTACGAAGACCTTGCAGGCGAAGGCTGGGAATACCTACGCTTGATTAGCTAAGTCGTGTTGAAAAATGAATGTGTAGGTTTCGCTGCACTGTTCTCTTACCATTCCATTCCGAGCGCCAGCGAGGAATCCATCATGGATGCTTCATCATGCTACGCTTCTTCAGCATGACAAGTTGAGGATGGTAAACCTCACCCTGTTGTCCCTCTCCTTGCAAAAGGAGAGGGACGTCTGCGCCAGCAGACAGGGTGAGGTCAATCCAGCGTGGATGCTTCGCTGCGCTGACGCTCCGTTCAGCATGACGAGGCGATGTCATTCCGAGCGTAGCGAGGAATCCAGTTGTGGATGCTTCGCTTCGCTCAGCATGACAAAAAGGAGAATGCGCTTTGTTCAGCAGGATAGGGGCAGTCCTGCTGAACGCTCTTGCTTGGTCATTACTTAATGAGCATCATTTTGCGAGTCTCGCTAAATGAGCCAGCCTGCAAGCGATAGAAATACATGCCGCTGGGCAATGCGGTTGCATCAAAGTTTGCAACATAAACCCCAGCCGGCTGACGCGCATTAACAAGCGTGGCCACTTCACGACCGAGCACATCATAGACCTTCAGGCTTACTTGTGAAGACTGTGGAATCGCATACCGAATCGTGGTGCTGGGGTTAAAGGGGTTGGGGTAATTCTGCTCCAACACATACCCTGACGGACGCTCGTTACTTAGCCGCTCGACAGAAGCGATGTCAGTTAGCTGAATCGTTGTAACCGTACCACTGACTTCATTGGCGACAACCAAGAGCGGACGACCGTTCGGACTCAAATTGCCCGGAATGACAAGCAAACCTTCTGCTCCCAAGTCACCTACGCGGTCAGCAGCCACAGGACCAGCGGCAGCGCCAACCAACACCGTGCTGGCACTGGGCGTTACATTGAAATTGCGATTGTTGATGTAGCTAACAAAGCGTGGTGCAGTGGGAGAGGTGATGTTGTAAATCATCACGCCGCCAATACGCTCCAAGCCAATGAATGCGTATGTGCTATCGCCGATGCGTGCAATTTTGATATCTTCAGGTTCAGGACCTTTGTCATCACTGCGGTTATCGAGCGCATTGCTGGTGTTGGTCGCATTAAAATTTGCGGGAAAGCGTGCCGCAGTGATGCGCTCAAACTCATCACCACTGTCATAGACACGCACTAAGGAATCTGCATCCACGCGGAAGATGGAGAAGGAGCGACCGCCAAAACATTGCAAACTGCGATAGAGTCCGTTGGGCGTAGTGTCGGGCAGGGCAATAGAGATGTTCAGGCGTCCCAGCAAGGAATCGCGGCGAATGCCAGTAGTGCGTGAGGTATCGCCAAATACGGCAGGGTCTAATCGGATGCTGGGGGCGCCGGCGCGTATTTCAGGCTCATTGGTGCCAGCGTAGCCATCGCGGGCGTCGCCTTCGTTGGCAGTAACGATAAAGGTGCGTCCGCCCACGCTGTAGGCGGCAATGCCGTCAGGTTGATAGATTCCAAACACTGGTCTTGGCGCAATGTTGATAGCGCCCGTGCCGCCAACCCCATCGCGGTCGCTGGGGTCTAACCCAAAGCCCGGGAGATTATGGTTTTTCAGCCCTAAGCCACGAATCCCAATCAAAGAAGCGGTGCTGATGCGGATGAGTGCGATGGCGTTATTTTCTTGGCAGACCACATAGGCAGTATCGCCTTGAACTGCGATATACTCTGGCTCTAAGTCTTGAGCGGCAGTAGCACGAGGACCATAGATGCGAACGCCGCGAGCACGCAAAGCCGCTTCCTGACCGTTGAGCGAGCGGAAATCAACTGTGCGTACATTAGCTTGAGTAAGAGCTTGCACGCCTGCCGCTGGAATCTCAATGATGCTAACAGAACCTTCAGGGTCAATGTTGCCAGCATTGTAATTATTGGGCTCGCCTTCGTTGGCAACCAACACATAGCGTCCATCGGGCGTGAAAGTAAGCATGTCAGGCAAGGCGCCTACCTGAACTGAGGCAAGCGGTGGGGTGGTTGCGCCAGCCGTAGCGGCACGACAGAAAAACACTCTACCGGGCTGCTGACGATTAGTGGAATCGACAGCGACAGCCAGCACGCCATCACGCACATCAATGCTGTTCGGTGAGCCTGTTGTAAAACGAATTTAATCAATCAGGCGAGGCGTGGCAGGGTTGCGAAAGTCAAGCACATAGACATTTTCGCCAACGCTATTAACCACGAACAAGCGGCGGGAAGGCGGGTCGTAAGCCAAAATCTCAGCCGAACGCGGGTCGCTGCTACGGTAAATCCCCGTGCCCCACGACCCGAGCACAGTAGGAGAAAGTTGTGCTACAGCATTCGGCACATCACAGAGGAAAAGCGAACTGAAAGCAAAGAAGCTAAGGGTAAAAAATTTGAAAGTTTGTGTCATAACAGGAAAACGGTTGATAACTTTGCATTTTGCATGATGTGTATGCAGCAAAGATATGGCTTGCAAAGTTAACTGGATGTTAATTCAGCGTAGACTTGTGGTGAGTGGTAGAAAAATGCGTATGTAGAACTTTCAATCCATTTTGAAAGTTTTGAAAGATGCAATGACGGATTTGACGCTAAGCGAAGCAAAAGCAAAGTTCATTCAGGCGTGGGGTGTACTGGGGTCGAACTGGGGCATCAGCCGAACGATGGCGCAGATTCATGCGCTGTTGCTGGTCTCGGTAGAGCCGCTGAGTGCCGAAGACATTATGCAAACCTTGGGCATTTCGCGAGGCAATGTCAATATGACACTGCGCGAGCTCATCGATTGGGGGCTGGTGCATCGCGAACTTAAACCGGGAGAGCGAAAAGAATTTTTCGTTGCTGAAAAGAACATCTTTGAGGCGGCAAAACTTATTGCCCGAGAACGCCGACGACGCGAGCTTGAGCCGCTACTCAAAGTCATTGATGAAGTGAAGCATGTTAAACCCGAAGAAAGTGAAGATTACCAAAATTTCAGTCAAGTGGTCAGGGATTTGGAAAAGTTTGCGAAAAATGTCGACCACGCTATCGAAAAAGTCGTCAAAGCCGATGAGAGTTGGTTTTTCGGCTTCTTTAGCAAGCTCTTCAAGTGAGTGAAATGGGCAAAGCGTGAAGTCAAAACAACAAAACGAACACAAGAGGAGGCAACCCAAGGACCCCTATTTTTGAGCAGCAGGGGCAAACCATGCAGTCGCCAGTCTCTGCCGCTGAACCGATTTTTACAATGCAGAGCAAATGCTTAGCTTAGTATTTTTTTGAACCTAAAATTCAGAAAAACTTTTAATCTCTATGATTGAACACATACAGCCTTCGGAAGAACTTGCCAACTACGGTAAATACCTATGCAAGATTAACTCTCCTGACGACCTGAAGAAATTTCCACTCAAAGAGCTGCCAGCCATTGCTCAAGAGTGTCGAGAGTTTATCATTGACATTGTCTCACAATATGGCGGGCACTTTGGTGCCAATCTCGGGGCAACCGACATTACGGTGGCGTTGCACTATGTCTATAACACGCCGAAAGACCTACTGGTCTGGGATGTGGGACATCAGGCGTATGTGCATAAAATCTTAACGGGACGGCGCAGCGTCTTTCATACCAATCGCCAATACAAAGGCATTTCTGGTTTCCCAAAGCGTAGCGAAAGCATTTACGACACATTTGGCGTAGGGCATGCTTCTACATCTATTTCGGCGGCGGCAGGTATGGCTGTCGCACGCGACCTGCGCAAGCAAGATCATAAAATCGTAGCCGTCATTGGCGATGGTGCCATGACAGGCGGTATGGCATTCGAGGGACTAAACCACATAGGGCATCTCAAAACTGATGTGCTCGTCATCCTTAACGATAACTGCATGTCTATTGACCCCAACGTAGGTGGATTGAAAGAATACCTGACGGACATCACAACGAACTCGACCTACAACAAAATTCGTCGTGATATTTGGGACATTCTTAGCCGTATGGATAATGAGCTGGGAGAACGAGCACGGCAATTTATCCGCAGTCTGGAGCAGGGACTAAAAGCGGCATTGACTCCCGGACAATTCTTCGAAGCCTTAGGCTTCCGCTACTTCGGACCAGTGGATGGGCACGATGTGATACACCTGGTAGAGTTGCTGCGCGAATTGCGTGAGATGCCACATCCGAAATTGCTACACATTGTAACCATCAAAGGCAAAGGATATAAGTTGGCGGAAGAAGACCAGCTTAAGTGGCATGCACAAAGCTCAGCATTTGATAAAATTACAGGTAAATCGCTCAAAGCCCCGAACCCTAATGCACCGCCGCTCTATCAGGATGTGTTTGGCAACACCATTACCGAGCTGGCAAAGATGGATGAGCGCATTGTGGGCATCACAGCAGCCATGCCGTCAGGCACATCCTTGAAATTCTTGGAAAAAGTATTTCCTGAACGCTTCTTTGATGTAGGGATTGCAGAGCAACATGCAGTAACCTTCGCTGCAGGCTTGGCAACACAAGGATTTAAGCCAGTAGTAGCAATTTACTCCACATTTTTACAACGCGCCTACGACCAGATTATCCACGACGTGGCTTTGCAGAACCTCAATGTCATCTTTGCCATGGATAGGGCTGGATTGGCAGGTGCAGACGGTCCAACCCATCATGGTGCCTTTGACCTCTCCTACCTGCGGCTCATCCCTAACATGGTCATCATGGCACCAATGAATGAGCAGGAACTACGCGATATGCTCTACACTGCTGTTAAGTATGATGCTGGACCAATTGCGGTGCGTTATCCGCGTGGCAATGCCGTTGGTGTGCCTATGCGAAAAGAATTTACACTGCTGGAAATTGGCAAAGGTGAACTTTTGCGCCATGGAAACGACATTGCCTTTTTGGGCATCGGCGTCATGACCAATCACGCCATGAAAGCCGCAGACCTACTTGCTGAACAAGGCATTTCTGCTGCCGTAGCCAACATGCGCTTTGTCAAACCGCTCGACACGGCACTAATCGATGAACTTTGCGGAAAGTATGAACGCCTTGTAACTGTGGAAGAAAACACCATCAAAGGTGGGTTCGGCAGTGCCGTCATAGAGTACTTGCAAGAAAAAGGATACAGTAACAAGGTGCTAGTGATTGGTTTGCCAGACCGCTTCATTGACCACGGTCAACCTGCAGAGTTACACAAGGAGGTGGGATTAGACCCACAAAGCATTTGCCAGCGCGTCTTGCAGTTCATGGGCGTAGAAACGCTGCAAGTTATCGCAAAATAAAAGCCTCATCTGGCAAGGCATTCAAAAAGGCAGTAGCAACACTTAGCGAACAGCTGGCTGAAGTTGATATGTATGCACGAGCCACTTGAGTAGCCCTTTGCAGGCGTCGTCTAAAAGGTCGAGCATGTATTCAAAATCTTGCTCATCGCCGTAGTAAGGGTCGGGCACTTCATCGACAGTAGGGTGAGCCGAAAAGCTCATCATCAACTTCAGCTTATGCTGATACTCAGAGGGACACATGCGACGCAAGTTTTCCAAATTGCTACGGTCCATAGCAATAATCCAGTCGTAGGTGTCAAAGTCTTTGCGATGTACTTGTCGGGCTCGATGGGCGGAAATGTCAATACCACGCTGAGCCGCCGCAGTCTCTGCCCGAGGGTCGGCAGGCTCACCAATGTGATAGCTGGCAGTGCCAGCGGAATCAACTTCGAAGTAAGAGAGCAAATTTGCTTCAGCAAGCTGTTTGCGAAAAACACCTTCAGCAGAAGGCGAGCGGCAAATGTTGCCTAAGCATACAAACAGGATGCGAATAGGCTTAGCCGCATGAGCATTTGACGAAGTCATTTAACGAGCTTTGAGATTTCTTTAAAAACAGGGGTGCCAGCCACACGCAGCAGCTCAAAGAGCGACATTTCTGTGCTGGTTAGTCTGGCGCCCAAATCTTTCATGCGTGAAAGACCAAGCTGACGGTTTTCTGGCGTGCGCGATGAGACCGCATCAGCAACCACCTCCACCTCATACCCACTGCGAAGCAAATCCGCCACCGTTTGATAGACACAAATATGCGACTCAATACCGGCTACCAACAGCTGCTTGCGACCGAGCTTGCTTAGCTCCTCATTAAACGCAGGCGCCCCGCAGCAGCTAAAACTCATCTTCGTAATCGGTTGGAGATTGGGAATGAGCGATTTAATTTCAGGCGAAGTCTCACCAAGACCTTGCGGGTATTGTTCCGTTAGCAAAATCGGTAGCCCTAAAAGCTGTGCACCTTGTATCAAGCGCTTGAGATTGAGAAACAGTGTCTCTTTCTCATGCATCAAGGTCGCAAGTTTGCCTTGCACATCAATGACAAGCAGGGCGGTTTGGTCAGGTTGAAGCATGGCAATAGAATTGGACCTAAGTAACTACATTGAATCCCAGAGTATATTACAAAATCATGCGCAAACTTCATGAGCCGAACAGACTTAATGACCATGCACGGTCAGATGACCAGAGCGAATGCTTAGGCAAACTCAAAAGCGTGCTATGAAACACTTCATGAAGTGCTTAGTGCTGCTCAGCCTGTGGCTCTGGATATGTCCGATGCTTGCAGCACAGTCGGTGCGTTTGGATAAAGGGGCAAGAGCAATTGGAGTCGGTGGCGCCTTTACAGGTCTGGCGAATTCGGCATTTGCCCTGTTCTACAATCCTGCAGGCTTGATGCTACTCTCCTCACGCGAAGTGAGTTTTTTCTACGCTCAACCTTTTGGACTGACAGAGTTGGCAGATTTCTGTGCCGTCTATGCTGACCCGCAGACGCTACCACAAGGGTTTGGGGCATTTGGCGCCGCCGTGCGACGATTCGGCTTTGAGCTCTACAACGAGACTGCACTATCCATAGCGTATGCAAATGTCTTTGAGCGCCGCTTCTTTTTCGGCGTGAATCTCTCTTATCAACTGACTGCCGTGCAAGGCTATGGCAATGCGGGTGCATTCGGTGTAGATGCAGGCATTTTGGTGCTGATTACGCCAGAGTTATCGCTGGGCGTATCAGCTATCAATCTCAATCGCCCATCAATGGGCATATCGAGCGAACCCTTGGCGCAAGTGTATATGGCAGGATTGTCGTATCGGTTGCTAAAAAATTTGCGAGCATTTCTCGATGTAGAGAAAGATATTCGCTATCCACTCTCGTTCAAATCTGGCTTGGAGTTCGATGCCGTGCAGTATGTCTCGCTGCGAGCAGGATTTAGCACCGAACCGCAACGCATTTCAGGCGGCATCGGCGTGCATTACGCTATGGTTGATGCAGACTATGCGTTTCTGACCCATCCTGAGCTGGGGCTTTCGCATCACCTGACGCTGTCGCTGCGGCTGGGCGGCACCAGCGAAACCGCGCAAGACGACTTCGACCGACTCATTGACGAAGCCTTCATGGTCAAGCCGCCCATCAAAGAAGGAGAGCGCATCAATCTCAACACGGCAACATTTCAAGACCTGATGCGCTTGCCCAGAATGACCCGAGCACTTGCCGACCGCATTTTGCGCTACCGTCAGGAATACAAACGCTTTGAAAGTGTAGAAGAACTTAAAAATATCCGTGGCGTCAGCGAAGCGCTCTTTTCCGCTTGGCAAAGATTCCTATTTGTGGAACCATAGAACGATGTCGCCTGCTTGATGCAAAATTGCACTATTTCAAAACGCTGTGAATAAAGCCGCCGCCCAAGACATCCTGTTGGTCGTAGAACACGACGGCTTGTCCTGGTGTAATGGCGCGCTTTGGGGCATCGAACTGCACTTCAATCATGCCGTTTGGCAATGGCGTAATGGTGCAAGGTTCAGGCGTGTCTTTGTAGCGAATTTTGGCAGTAGCACGAATTGGAGCGTTCAACTCATCAAAGGCAATCCAGTTGACTTGCGAGGCAATCAGACCGCGGTGCAGAAGCGATTCACGCTTGCCTACCACGATGGTATTGGTCTCATATTGAATCTCTGTTACATAAACCGGCTCCGGTGTTGTGAGCCCTAAGCCCTTGCGTTGACCGATGGTGTAAAAAGGATAGCCCCGATGCTTGCCTAAGATGCGACCGGATTCATCGACGATATTGCCGCCAGAGACTTTTTCAGCTAAGCCGGGCACGGTTTCTTTTAGGAAACGCTCATAGTCGTTGTCGGGGATAAAGCAAATTTCATAGCTCTCGCTTTTGTCAGCAACCTTCAAGCCGAATTGACGCGCAAGCTCGCGCACTTCAGGTTTGGTCATTTCAGCAAGTGGAAAAATCGTCTTGGACAGAGCTCGCTGAGAAAGTCCCCAAAGCACATAACTTTGGTCTTTGTGTTCGTCTTTACCTTTCGAGAGTCGGTAGCGACCATTTTCGTAGCGCACACGTGCATAGTGTCCAGTAGCGATGTAGTCGGCGCCTAAGAGTTCTGCCCGTTGCAAAAGTGAATCCCATTTGACTTTGGTATTACACATCACGCAAGGGTTTGGGGTGCGACCGTGCAAATACTCTTCCTTGAAATACTCTATGACGGCGGCGCCGAAGTCATCACGGAAATCAATCGTGTAGTGCAAAAATCCCTTCGCCATCGCCACACTGCGCGCATCGTTGATAGATTCCAGCGAGCAGCAACCGGTCTCTTTCTGCGAACTTTTGCCTAAGCCAGCCATGTCATAGTCCCATGTTTTCATCGTAATGCCAATCACTTCATAGCCCTGTTCGACAAGCAGGCATGCTGCAACTGACGAATCCACGCCGCCAGACATGCCGACCACAACCTTTTTTTTCTGACTCATGTTGCCAAGTTTAAGTTTGTTGGAACATCCTGCCGAGAAAACACTGCCCATGCAAGAATCGTTTGAGACCGTGCGCCACAATATAGCGCTGAACTTAGCAAACACATGTGATACCTTTCAGCAGAGTTTAAGTCATCACTTTTGATTTCACCTGTCTGGTGCCTAACTTCTCGGCACACACAAACACTCATCAATGTCCAGTTTCCAATTAACTAAGACAGTTATGAACCATGTTTTCGATTGAGACCCTTGCGGCAGAACGACGCACAATTACACCACCAGAGTGGCTACGGCAAAACGCGGTGATTCAAGATTATGAGGCACTCTACCGCTACAGCATTTCTGCGCCTGAAAAGTTTTGGGAAAGCATTGCAAACGAACTGTGGTGGCAGGAAAAGTGGCACACGGTGCTGAAGTTTGAGCCGCCGCATCACGAGTGGTTTGTCGGTGCAAAGACTAACATCACGGTCAATGCACTGGATAGGCATGTAAGTAGCCATCGGCGCAATAAAGTTGCAATAATTTGGACAACAGAAAGCGGCAAAGAAGTTGTGGTCACATATGACCAGCTGTTGCGGCGTGTCTGTCAGGTTGCCAATGCGCTCAAGCGGGCAGGCGTAAAGAAAGGCGACAGGGTCATTATCTACATGCCGCTGACCGTAGAAGGGATGTATGTGATGCTGGCATGTGCACGCATTGGGGCATTGCACTCGGTCGTATATGCTGGCATGGGCGTCAGCGCCTTGCGAACACGCATTGAAGACAGTCAGGCAAAAATCGTGTTCTGTGCCGATGTTACTTACCGCGCAGGCAAAACCATCAATCTCAAAAGTATTGTCGATGAAGCCGTCAAAGATATCGAGTTCATCGAGAAAATTGTGGTCTTGCGTCGTCAAGAACCAAAACAAGAGCTGACATCGACACGTGAAGTAGATTTCTTTGAATTTATTGAGCAGGAACCGCAGTGGTGCGAAGCCGAAATTGTCGATGCCGAACATCCGCTGTTTATTCTCTACACCAGTGGTACAACAGGCAAGCCTAAAGGCGTGGTGCATGTTCATGGTGGCTACATGGTCGGCACCTACTATCTCTCGCATGCGTTTTACGACATCAAAGAAACAGACATCTTTTGGTCAACCTCTGACATCGGCTGGATTGTCGGGCACAGTTACATTGTGTATGGACCGCTTATCAACGGGGCAACGGTGCTGGCACGAGAAGGCGCAATTGACTATCCACATCCGGGCATCGTATGGCAAACCATTGAGCGCTATGGCGTTAATCTCATGTTTACTGCACCAACCTCGATTCGCCTTTTCATGAAGTATGGCGAAGAGCATATCAAAAAGTTCGATATCAGTTCACTGCGCCTAATTGCCTGTGCAGGTGAGCCATTAAATCCTGAAGCGCATCAGTGGGCGCAAGACCATATCGTCGGCGAAAGAGGGTTCGTGGTCGATAATTGGTGGCAAACGGAGATTGCCTCACCCGTGATTGGGACGCTCCCAGCATTCAAAGCCAAACTTGGTAAAGTCGGCAAACCATTGCCAACTGCTGTGGTCGATATCGTAACCCCAGAAGGCAAGCCAGTGGCGCCAAATCAAGGCGGGCTGTTGGTCCTGCGCCGTCCATTGCCATACATGATGCGCACCGTCTGGGGCGACGATGAACGATACCGCAAATACTGGGAAGATATCGAAGGTTGCTACGCCTCAGGAGATGTAGCTTTCTATGACGAAGAGGGTTACATCTGCGTGCTGGGCAGAGCCGACGATGTGATGAATGTAGCTGGGCATCGCATTGGTACAGCCGAAGTTGAGAGCGCCTTTATCACACACCCAGCTGTAGCAGAAGCGGCAGTGATTGGATTGCCAGACGAAATCAAAGGCGAACGCATCAAAGCCTTCGTTGTGTTGAAAGCTGGCCACGAGCCGACTGATACGCTCAAAAGTGTGCTACGTGACCATGTCCGCCGCGAACTGGGTCCTATTGCCACACCAAGTGAAATCGAGTTTCGCACCGCACTGCCAAAAACTCGCAGTGGCAAAATCGTCCGCCGATTGCTCAAAGCAGAATCACTGGGTCAAGATGCGGGAGATTTATCCACGCTGGCAGATTAAAGCTTGTTAAATTGCTCTGGTAAAGATTGCGCCGCACAGCACTGGCAACCGTGTGAGGTAGCACTGAAAGATGAATACGAGGATTTGCTGTGCACTGCTCGCACTTTGCCATACGGCAGAACACAAATGTTCTGTGCACTTTTTGGGTCATTTGTTGCAAGATATGACGAGTATTTTATCATTCCCGAGCGAAGCGAGGAATCCAGCATGGATGATGCGCTGTGTTCAGCAAGGACAAATCGGGGATGGCAAACCGCTCTTGTCCCTCTCCTTTTGTAAGGAGAGGGACGTTTCGGCATAGCCGAAACAGGGTGAGGTTGCAATGTCATTCCGAGCGCAGCGAGGAATCCATCTCCGTTCAGAACGGCAGTGCATCGGCAAGCGCCAGTGGCTAATCGGTTCAATTCGTTAGGCTGTGCGGTGCTAAAATTTCATCAACTCAAAACCGTATTGCGTATGTCGTATCATGCTTTCAAAGCGGCTGAAGCGCTGATTGAACGCTATGTGGAAGAGTATGTTGCCAACAATCGAGCTGCGCAAGTGCTGCGCACGCTCTTAGACGATATTGGCATCGGCTTGCGCCCACTTATTGACCATATTACCATTCGCACATTAGATGTAGAAGAGCGCGCAGAAGAATTCTTGTCCGCCGGGTTCATAGAAGACATCAACTTGGGGATTGTGGAGTATGACAACTGGTGGGCGAAAGTCTATCGCCGTCCGGGACTTCCCGCCGTTTTCATTGACCAAGCCTATGAGGGCGAGCGCGGCGAAGGGTGCGTGATTCCAAAATGGGTAGAAACCTTTGGCGATAAGCTATTGCATCACATTGCTGTCAATGTGGCAGACATCGAAAAAGGTATTGCCGCATTGCAAAAACATGGAATTGAGTTTGCGGGCAACATCACTGGCGAGCGCGGTTCGGCACTGCGGCAAATTTTCACAAAGCCAGAAATGAGACATGGCATAGCTTTCACCGTCTTGGAACTAACAGAACGTCATTGGGGCTATACAGGTTTTCGTGCTTTGCAAGCCAATACACTCATGGAATCTACACGCGTCTGAGCTATGATTTTCAAAACAGACCATGCGGAAATTCAAGCGTTTCTTGAAGATACAAGCGTGCTACAAGGCGGACACGCAGAAGGAGTTTATCTGCCTGAAAGCTACGAAGAAGTTGCCGCAGTGTTAGCAAGTTGCTACCAGCAACGCAAGCGCGTCACTTTTTCTGGAAATGGTACTGGCACCACGGGCGGGCGAATTCCGTTTGGCGGCGTGGTCGTAGCCTTTCACCGACTGAATAAAATCCTGAACATCGAAAAATTTGCAGATGGCACCGGACGCGCCACCGTGCAAGCAGGCGTGCTACTGCATGACCTTCAGCGCGAAGTAGAAGCGTTGGGCTTGCTCTACACGCCTGACCCTACTGAACGCTATTGCTTCATTGGCGCAACCATTGCCAATAACTCCTCTGGCGCACGTACCTTCAAGTATGGCGCCACCCGACCCTACATTGAGCGACTCAAACTCGCCTTCGCCGACGGCGAAATCATAGACTTGCCACGCGGAAAAATTTTCGCAAATGCTGATGGCATCATTGACTTTACCACACCACGCGGGCGACGATACCACTTCAGAATTCCAAACTACACCATGCCCAACACCTCTAAGCATGTCTCGGGCTTTTACAGCAAACCGCAAATGGACCTCATCGATTTATTCATCGGTTCGGAAGGCACACTGGCGGCTATCTTGGAAGCAGATTTGAAACTGCTGCCCAAACCTGAAAAAATTTTTAGTGCGCTCGTCTATTTTGCAAATGATGAAGACCTAATGGCTTTTGTAAGTGAAGCGCGCCGACGCTCACGCATGAGTGAAGGCATCAGCGCACGGGCTCTGGAATACTTCGATGAGCACTCTCTCAACTTCCTGCGCAAGAAGTATCCGAACATCCCGCAACACGCAAAAGGCGCCATTTTCTTTGAGCAGGAAACCACAGCACAAACCGAAGACGAATTGCTCGGCGAGTGGTATGCCTTGTTGGAAAAACATCATGCACTCTTGGAGCAAAGCTGGATTGCGCTAAGTCCTGACGAGCAGCAGCAAATTCGTGATTTTCGGCATGCTTTGCCTGTGTTGGTGAATGAGTGGTATGCGCGCTTCAAGCAGCGCAAAATTTCTACTGACATGGCTGTGCCCGATGCGCGCTTCCCAGAGTTACTGCAGGCCTACCGAAAAGGCTGCGCCGAAGCCGAATTGGATTACATTTTGTTCGGACATATTGGCGATGCGCACTTGCACCTGAACATTCTGCCCAAGAATGCTGACGAAGCGGCACGTGCAAAGGCACTCTATCGCCGGTTTATTGAAAAAACTTTGGAACTGGGCGGCACTATTTCCGCCGAGCATGGCATCGGCAAATTGAAAGCCGAGTATTTAGTCATGATGTTTGGCGAAGCGGGAATCAGAGAAATGGTGCGAGTCAAAAAAGTATTCGATGGACGCCTCATCCTGAATCTCGGTAACCTCATTCCGGAGCACTATCTTGTGGCAAGCGACTAATCGTGTGCGGTCAGCGATGCCAGCGAAAACACTTGCCAAACCGTCCAGAGCACGCCAAGCAGCAACAGTGCATTGAGCATCAACGCAAGAGAAGCGCCAAAATGCTCTGACACCACGCCCGTCACCAAACTGCCTAACGGTAACCCACCACGAAACGCCGTAGCATAAATGCTGATGACACGACCACGCAAGTGTTCTGACACCCCCATCTGCATGATGGTATTGCCCACCGACCCACAACTGACAAAAGCAAACCCGCCGACAAACATAAGCCCCAGCGATAAGATGAACACCTTCGAGAGCGATACGCCCAAGACGGTAATTGCAAGTGTGCCAGAAGCCAGCATTACAATGTAGTGCCGATTGGCGGTGTTCTTCAAAGCGGCAACACGCAATGCTCCCAACACAGCACCCGCCCCAAATGCTGAAAGCATCAAGCTAAATCCGCCAGCTTCTGCACCCAAATTCTCTTTGGTGATGACAGGAATGAAGTTCAAAATAGGTCCGGCAAAAAAGCTCACAAAAAACACCACAATCACCACAGAGAAAAGTTCCGGTCGCTGACGCACTTCTTGCACACCTTCTTTGATGCTTTCACTCAGCGAGCGAGATGCTACTTCTGCCGTGGCTGTTTCAGGAAAGTGGATAAGGGGCAAGACAATGAGCAACGCAAGATAGGAAAGCGCATTGAAGCCAAAACACCATGCAACGCCAAGCGAGGCAATTACGACGCCGCCAATTGCAGGTCCAATAAAACGCGAGAGATTGAACTGCATGGAGTTGAGGGCAATGGCATTGCTGATATGCTCTTGACTGACTAATGAAGGCAGTGCCGAGAGATAAGCTGGGGTCGAGAGCGACTGAACACAGCCAACAATGAACGACAGCACAATCACCGTCCAAACATCAATGTGCCCAATCGTAATCAGCACGGCAATAAGAAGTGCACTGGAGCCCTGCACAATTTGTGAAAATATCAGAATCTTGCGCTTATCGAAGCGGTCGGAGATGGCGCCGCCAACAAGTAACAGCATCAGTAGGGGAATATCTTGCATAAAGCCATCGAGTCCTAAGAGCAAAGGCGAGCCGGTCAAACTCAAAATGAGCCAAGGCTGACCCACTTTCTGAATCCAAGTCCCAATGTTCGAAAGAAACGCCCCAATCCAGAGAAGGCGGTAGTCGCGGTGCTTAAGGGCGGAGAAGGTCGAGCGGAAGAAAAGTGTAAGCGTCGAAAGCCATGCAGTGCGCCGTAGACCTGACTTTGGCAAAGCAAAACGTGTTTTCTCGGAAAAATACGGTTTCCCCAAGTGTCAGCCAAGTTTTCTGAAAAAGTTGCGTAAATTCCGTGTCAATTTAGAGAGCAAAGTATGAAATCGACAGCCATGTCACACACTTCTGTTGAGGCGCAGCGCCGAAAAATTCCGCTTCGGTATTTTTTCAAAAAGCCTGAACGCACGGCGTATCAAATTTCACCAGACGGTCAGTATGTGGCGTTTCTCAAGCCATACAAGCGTAGGCAAAATATCTATGTGCAGCGTATTGATAGCACGAAAGCAGTGCGCCTCACAAACGAGCTCGAGCGCGACATCGCTGGATTCTTCTGGAAAGGCAATGATACACTGCTCTACCTAAGAGACTTCAAAGGCGATGAAAACTTTCATCTCTTTGCCGTCAGTCTGCACGAAAAACAGGTGCGAGATTTAACACCTTTCGAAAACACACGCACCTTGGTAATAGATGAACTGATTGACGATGATAACCACATACTGATTGCACTCAACAGCCGCACTCCAGAAGTCTTCGACGCCTACCAACTGAATGTGCACACTGGCGAACTGAAACTGCTGTTTGAAAATCCGGGCAATATCACTAATTGGGGCACTGACCACGCTGGACAGCTAAGGCTGGCAACCGTTACCGATGGCGTCAATACAACACTGCTATACCGTCGCGAAGTAACCGACACATTTAAGCCTATTCTGACCACGAATTTCAAAGAATCGCTGGTGCCGCTCTTTTTCACATTCGACAACCAACGAATTTATGCTGCCTCGAACTTAGGGCGCGATAAATCCGCTATCGTCATCTTTAACCCTGAAACGGCTAAAGAAGAAGAAGTCATATTCCAGCATCCTGAAGTCGATGTCTATGAGCTTTCTTACTCGCGCAAGCGTAAGGTGCTCACGATGGTCTCGTTCATTACTTGGAAGCGAGAGTATGCGTTCTTAGATGAGCAAACTGAACGGATGTTTAGCAATTTGCAGCGTCAAATTCCCCGAGTCGAGATTGTGCTGGCAAGCAAAACCAAAAATGAAGACCGCTACATTGTGCGCACCTACAGCGACCGTTCGCTTGGCGCCTACTACCTCTATGAACCAGATACGGATTCGCTCGAGAAGTTAGCAGATGTGAGCCCATGGCTTAATGAAGAGGACTTGTGTAAAATGGAGCCAATTACCTACACTGCACGCGATGGCTTAACCATTCACGGCTATCTCACACTGCCCAAAGATGTGCCGCCAAAGAATTTGCCCGTCGTAGTTAACCCGCATGGCGGACCGTGGGCACGAGATGTATGGGGTTTCAATCCAGAAGTGCAGTTCTTGGCAAATCGTGGCTATGCGGTCTTGCAAGTGAACTTCAGAGGCTCGACAGGCTACGGCAGAAAATTCTGGGAAAGCTCTTTCAAAAAATGGGGCAAAGAAATGCAAGACGACATCACCGACGGTGTCAAGTGGCTAATTGAACAGGGCATTGCTGACCCAAAACGCATTGGCATCTATGGCGGTAGCTATGGCGGCTACGCAGTGCTCGCTGGATTGGCTTTCACGCCAGACCTCTATGCTTGCGGCGTCGATTATGTGGGCGTCTCGAACCTCTTTACATTTATGAAGACCATCCCGCCGTATTGGAAACCCTACTTGGAAATGATGTACGAAATGGTTGGTCATCCTGAAGCCGATAAGGAACTTTTGTATTCAGCTTCTCCTGTGTTTCATGTAGAGCGTATCAAGGCGCCGCTGTTTGTGGCACAAGGCGCAAAAGACCCGCGAGTCAATATCGAAGAGTCTAATCAAATTGTTAGTGCACTCAAGGCACGCGGCATTGATGTCCCGTATCTGGTGAAAGAAAATGAGGGACATGGTTTTCGCAATGAAGAAAATCAGTTTGAGTTTTACAGAGCAATGGAAAAATTCCTCCACAAGCATTTACTCAAGGCGCGTAAGAACGAACAAAAAGCAAGTTAAGTTGCATAGCGACTTAGACCGCCAAATCAAGGTGTCACAGATTTGAGTATTCAACTACGCTAAAGAGTTGGCGGTTTGACGCAAAAATTTTATTCTTTGAGGAAAACTTCACCTAACACCCAATCAAATTCGGTCTGACTATGGCACGCAGTTTGAACAAAGTGATGCTGATTGGACATCTGGGAGCTGACCCAGAAGTGCGCGTACTTCCAAATGGTTCGCCAGTCGCAAGTTTTAGTATTGCAACGAACGAGTATTACAGGGACCAAAATGGGGAGCTCAAAGAGCGCACCGAGTGGCACAACATTGTTGCATATGGCAAATTAGCAGAAATCTGTCGCCAGTATCTCAAGAAAGGTAAACAAGTCTACATTGAAGGACGCTTGCAGACGCGCAATTGGGAAGACAAAGAGACAGGCAAGAAAAATTATCGCACCGAAATCATTTGTGCAGAGATGCAAATGTTAGGCTCCAGAAGCGACAGCGGAACTGAGATGCCACCAGTTGACACATCTGATGTCCCACCAGCTGAAATCACAGCACCAATGCCGCAGCCATCTGCTAAAGAAGTCGCAAAAGCCGCAGAAGAGGCACAAAAAGACGATTTGCCATTCTAAAAAAATAGATGTGGCAAAGATTCTTGATACTGCTGTGGCTACTCATCTATGTGTTCGGCATAGGTGAAGCAGAAGCTCAGATAAAGCCTGACGAGATTGCATGGCAAGTACCTAAGCCCAAAGATTCTACATTGCTTCCAGTGTGCTGGGTAAGTGCCCTGCTGGATTCGACAAACAACAGGGCGCATCCGCTGGCACGTACCCACGCAAGTTCGGCAGCGCTCAAAGCGTGGGCACTAAAGCAGGATTTCTGGTTCACTCAAGACAAAGTGCAACACTTTGCCGCCTGTTTTTTCATCACCTGCTCCAGCCGATTGGCAGCAACTACTATCCTGAATTTTGAGAAAAATGCCGCAAATGTGTTCGCAGGAGGACTTTCCACATTTATCGGTTTCATGCGCGAAGTCATCGACGACCACGAATACAACAACATCTTCAGCATCAAAGATATGATTGCCGACATGCTCGGCGTCTTGCTTGCACTCGTGATTCTGGCGTTCATCTAAGCTGGAGACTTAGGGCACGACCTTGACGCCGCGCCAAAATGCCACATACCCTTTGATGTGCGCCGCCGCCGCTTTGGGCTCAGGGTAATACCACGCTGCATCCTTGTTCACCTCTCCATTGACCTTCACATCGTAGTAACTGGCTACGCCTTTCCAACTGCAAGTTGTACGGGTCTGACTTGGCTGAAAAAATTCCTTCTTCAACGATTCTGGCGGAAAGTAATGATTGCCTTCTACAACTATCGTGCGGTCGCTTTCAGCGATGACAGTATCTTTCCAAATGGCTTTCATGACTTTTGGGCAAGTTGGAGTTGATTGATTTACGGGCAAAAACATAATCACGCAAAGCAACGTTCTGATGCGAACTGCAGAGCCGCTGTGCAAGTGCCTGACCTTGCAACGGCTAGGCATGAATAGGCAAAAAACAAAGTTGAAGAAAAATCATATCTTCAAGCCATGTAAGCGGCAACATCAACATGAACTTTACGCAACTAAGATATGAGACGAGCGGGCGCAGAGCTTACATCACGCTCAATCGACCTGAAAAACGCAACGCGCTAACACCAACACTCGTTAGTGAATTGCGCCAAGCCTTTAGAGAAGCAAACCATGACGAAAGTGTGCGCGTCGTTATTCTGCAAGCTGAAGGGAAAGCGTTTTGTGCTGGATTAGATTTAGATGAACTTAGGAAACTGACAGACAAATCTGTGATGGAAAATCTCTACGATTCTGAAATGCTCGCCGCACTCTTTCGTGAGATATACACGCATAGCAAATTTGTGATTTGCAAGGTTCAAGGTGCAGCATTTGCTGGAGGATGCGGACTGGCGTGTGCTGGCGATGTAACGATTGCCGACAAAGAACATGCAAAGTTTTCTTACAGCGAAGCCAAAATCGGCTTCGTGCCAGCTATTGTCGCCGCACTCATTTTGCGGCGCTCCAGACAGGCGGGCGTGCGTGAAATGCTCTTGCGTGCCAATGTGCTCACTGCCGATGACGCTCTGCGCTTAGGCATCATCAACTACAGCGTGCCAAGCCATGAACTGAATGCCAGAGTAGAACAAGTCGCTCAGGAAGTTTGCGATACGGTAAGCCCAACTTCGATTGCACTAACCAAACGACTGCTATGGTCAATTGAAACAATGAGTCTTGACGATGCAATGAACTTTGCCCTGCATCTTAATGCGCTCTCAAGACAGACGGACGATTTGAAAAAAGGTCTTGCCGCATTCTTAAACAAGGAGACTCTCAAATGGTAAAACAACTCATGACACTGGCGTTTATGCTCTGCCTCAGCATAACATCCTTGCAAGCCCAAAGTGAAAGAGGCAAATTCACCGAAAACATCTTGCACTTTGCCGAAGCTGGCGATATTGAACACCTCGAAACGCTGAAAGCCTTACCTTTGGCAAATGATGAACGCTTAGCACTCGATGCCCTGACGACTGCAAACGGTCGGCGCGCCGCTGAACTCTACTTGAAACTCCTAACCGATTATCCAACTTCTGCACTGGCGCCAATGTGCAGACAGAGACTGGCTGAATACCAGAGTGCAACGAAAAACTTTGCCCACCTTGTGCTGACGGCGTCAGCGCCAGAAGCTGCAAAACCCGAACCAGTAAAGACAGACGCCAAACTGCCTGCACCAGCTGCAGCATATCCAGTCACGCGCTACACCTTGCAGTTTGGTAGCTTTAGCACGCGCGCTGCCGCAGAACTGCGCATGAACGAGTTGAAACCGAAAGTCAAAACGAGAGTGTTAGAGATTGAAGACGATAGCGGTCGCAAATCGTTTAAGGTGCGTTGGGCAGACTATAGCAAAAACCGTGATGAAGCACGTGCCTTTGGTCAATCGCTGGGCGTAGAATTTTTCGTGGTTGAAGAAAGTAAATGAGCTATGTCGCAAACCGTTATCATAGGCGAATCGCCAGAAATCAAACGGCTGATAGCGTTAGCAAAGCAAGTGGCGCGCACAGATGTAACCGTGCTCATCACAGGGGAAAGCGGCACGGGTAAGGAAGTCTTTGCAAAGTTCATCCACGAAAACAGTCGCCGTGCTGATAAGACTTTTATTCCCATCAACTGTGGCGCCATCCCAGAGAGCATCTTGGAGTCGGAACTGTTCGGTCATGAGCGCGGGGCATTTACTGGTGCAGACCGTCAGCGCAAAGGCTATTTCGAGAGTGCCGATGGAGGCACAATTTTTTTGGATGAAATTGGCGAAATGCCGCTCGAGGTGCAAGTCAAACTGCTACGCATTCTTGAGACCGGCGAATTCCAGCGAGTAGGCTCCTCGCAAACGCTGCGCTGCGATGTGCGCGTCATTGCCGCCACTCACCGCAACCTTGCCGAAGAAATTGCCAAGAAGCGCTTCCGAGAAGACCTCTACTACCGCCTGCGCACGGTAGAACTTCACATTCCGCCACTGCGAGAGCGACGCTCCGATATTTTGCTACTCACCGAAAAATTCGTCCATGACTTCGAGCGTAAGCATGGTTTGAAATTTTTGGGCTTTACAGCGGAAGCAACCGAACTGCTACTCTCTTATCACTATCCGGGCAATGTGCGTGAGCTTCGCAACATCATCGAGTCCTTGATTGTCTTGGAGCGAGAGGGCAAAATCACGCCAGAGAAATTGATGCGCCGATTGCAACAAGCACCAGCACCTGAAGTCAAAGCCCCTGTGATGTTGCCTGCAGTGTTTCCAGCAAATCGAACACTGCCAGAACCCAGCACCATATCGCAGCAGGAAATGATTTACCGAGCACTGCTAAGTTTGCAAACCGACATCGCTGAAATCAAAGCCATGCTTGCCGAGCTACTGGAAAAAACCACCGCAAAAAAAGAACCTTTGCTTTTGCCAGAAGGCTCACATAACAAATTGCCAGAAACCACAGCCACGGCAGGCAACGAAAATCTGCGAGAAATCCTCAACTCGTTTTACCGAACTCTGGCACAAGATGGCAAAATCCCTTCACTGGAAGACTTGGAGCGATATGCAATTGAAGAAACACTCAAGCGGTTTAGTGGCAATAAACGCAAAACCGCAGAAGCCTTAGGCATCACCGAACGCACACTATACCGAAAAATCAATCAGTATAAGCTAAGTGGCGTGCAAAACACGCATGACTAATTGAGCCACATGAGCTGAGAAGTAAGAAAGTGCTTTACGGAAAATCGAATCAAACAAAATATGCCGATGAAAAAAGTGATACCGAGCATAGCGTGGAAAGGATGTGGGATACTTTTGCTGCTGCTCATGGAACTGGCTTGCCACTTTTCACAGGCGCAAACAGCAAGACCTGAAGAAGGTCAGGCAACCAAATCCGATTCGCTTGCGGGGAAAAAGTTTTCAGTGACCGAGCAACCGAACTTTTCATATGCGCAGTTTCCACGCCAGCGTGCCGTGTATCTGTTCGGAGAAAGATTGCCGTTCGAAGACGATGAGGTCTTCGAGCGCTTCGAGCGCGAATACATCTACAACATCAACGACCGCGCACAGATGATTATGTATATCAAGCGCGCTGGGCGCTTTTTCCCCTACATTGAACAAAGACTCCGAGCCGATTCCATACCTGACGACTTCAAGTATCTGGCAGTGGCAGAAAGCCGACTGATGGACTTACGCTCGCCAGCAGGAGCCGCAGGCATTTGGCAACTGATGCCAGCCGTAGCGCAAAGCTATGGCTTGATTGTCAATTCTACTGTCGATGAGCGCTACAACTTAGAGAAAGCCACCACTGCCGCCATTTGCTACCTCAAAGATGCCTACAAGAAATTTGGCAATTGGATAATGGTGGCTGCCGCATACAACATGGGCATGTCTGGCGCAAAAGATGAACAAGACTATCAAGCCGAGAAAGACTACTTCAACCTGTATCTGAATCGTGAAACGGCGCGATATGTCTTTCGCATTGCCGCTATCAAAGAAATCATGGAAAATAAAGAGTATTACGGCTTCGGCGATGTAGTGCCTTACAAGCCACTTGAGACGAAAGCCGTAGAGGTAAAGAAGGAAATTCCAAACCTTGCGCTGTGGGCAAAGCAGCAAGGCACCTCGCTCAAAATGGTCAAATACCTCAACCCATGGATTCGCGGTCGCTCGGTGCATGCGCCGCCAGCGAAAACCAAGTCATTCACGATTCTGATACCAAAAGATGCAAACCCGCTGCCCGAAATTGACTCATACACTTATGCGATGGATAAAGAAAATGCGGAAAACAAGGCGAAAGGTTTTTACATCGTGCGAGAGGGAGACACGCTGGAGAGCATTGCCAATCAATGTGGGCTGGAAGTAAGCGAACTGCGCGTGCTCAATAAACTCAAAGATGGAGAGACCATCAGAGTTGGACAGCAACTTCGGATTGCACCTTAGGAATGAGAGGCTGGTGTGTGGTGTGCAGTGTGGTAGCGATAGCGCATGTAGTGCTGGCGCAAGAGACGGAAAGAAAAATTTTACCTATTGCAGAATTTCAAGCCGCACGTGCTGTAGCTATCACGCCGCTGGGTGAAATTTTCGTGCTCGATGGCGCACTCTCACGTCTTTACAAATTAGACCAAAGTGGCAAAAAAATTGCAAACGTAGGAGGATTTGGCATAGACCGCGAAGCTTTTGATACACCACTTGACCTGACCACCGACGGACTCAATATCTTCGTAGCCGATAGAGGTAATCAGCGTGTGGTGCAATTTGACCGCAATCTCAATTTTGTTACGCTGTTGCAAAATCGCCCAACACCGTTGCCTACACTGGGTCTGGCGCGTGAGCCCAACACATCGGTAGGACAGCTTTGGCGACCCATAAGCCTCTCTATTTCAGGACAAGGCGACCTTTACATCTTGGATGAAGCACAGCGACAGGTCATTCGCATCAATCCTTTGACATTTGCCGCTGAAATACAGCAGCGCCAGAATCCAGCGCAATTCCAGTTTGGCGGATTTGATGCGGGCGCTGGCAACCTGATTGAGCCATGTCATGTACAAACCAGCCGTAGCGGTAAAGTCTTCGTAAGCGATGCTGCCGCAAAGGCAGTTTTCGTCTATGACCTCTTTGGCAATTTTGTTACACAAATTGGCAAGGGACTTTTGAATACACCTAAAGGACTGGGCATTGGCTTAGTGACTGAACAAACCGAGAGCGGAAAAGAAATTCAAGAATGGCTGTTCGCAGTAGATGAATCAGCGCTACTTATGTTCCGAGCAGAGCAACAAGCAGGCTTTCAGTTTCTTGGAAAAATTACCGTTGAGACACTTAGCCAAGTGCTCCAAGCAGAGCCAAAGCAACTCAAACTGGTCGATGTAGCACTACTTGGCGAGACACTCTATCTTTTGACAGAGAAAGCATTGTATCTCTTGCCGCGCACTGTGCTAAAACTGGCATACTAAACTATGCAGGAAAAACTGATACATAAGTTTGTGCTGGTGACCGTGCTATGGATGCTGGTTGGAGCTGCTGACAGCAAGGCGCAACGCATCAACTTGGATAGCCTCAAACAAATGTTGCAGACTGCCACGGACAGCCTGCGCTATGAGCTCTACATCAAGCTTGCTGAAGAAACGCCAAACGACAGCGCGCTCTACTTTGCCGACCAAGCACAACAGTTGGCAATCAAGCTGGGCAGCAAAAGCGGTGTGGCGCGTTCGCTACGTGCCTTCGGCGATTATCACTATGCTCAAGCACGCTACGAAAATGCACTGGAATACTACGACAAAGCCAGACTCATCTACGAAAGTGATAACAACACCAGCGGTCAAGCCGAAATTGCCAAACGCATGGCATTTATTCAACGCACGCAAGGCAGATACGCCGAAGCACTCGACTATGCCTTCCAAGCCTTGAAAGGTTATCAGCAACTTGAAGACCAACGCAGCGTGGGTGATATGCTGCGCTTTATCGGCTTTGTCTATAACGACCAAGAAAACGAAAGGTCGGCAATGGAGTATTTCCGCAAAGCCCTAAAGGTTGCTGAAGAACTTGATGATGAGCTCAGCATGGCTATTGCGCTGCGCAGTTTGAGCGAGCTTTTGGATAAGCAAGGCAATAGTGCACAAGCTTTGGAGTATGCTACCAAAGCATTAGCCATTATGCAAGAGAAGGGTGATGCATGGGATGTAGCAACCTCGAACCGCTATCTGGGCAGGGTCTATCACAATCGGCGCGATTATGAGACCGCACTAAGCTATTACAAAAAAGCCCTAAGCACATTTGAAAAGTTGGGTGACAAACAAGCTGAAGTCAACACGCGCCGCTTTATGGCAGAAAGTTACTACGAACAAAAGCGCTATGAGCTGGCAGCAGCACAAGCTGAAAAAGCATATGAAATCGCTGATGAAATTGGGATGCAGAAAGGTGTCAAAGAGGCGGCTCGCACCTTAGCCGATATTTACGATGCACAAGGCAATTCGCGCCGAGCCCTGATGTTCTACCGCAAGTATGTGGAAATGAAAGACCTCTTGCTCTCATCAGAAGTGCAAAGCAGCATTGCAAATCTGCAAACCAAACTGGCTGTCGAAGAGAAAGCGCAGCGCATTAAAGCCTTGGAACTGGAGCGCAGTCAGCAAGCCTTGGTACGCAATTCGCTCATCGGCGGCGCCATCTTGCTGGGGGTAATTGTCATACTTGTCGCATCAAGTTACCGTGCCAAACAGCGACAAAATATACAGTTGCAACAAGCACTCAAACAGCTACGCGATACGCAAGCTCAACTCATCTACGCCGAAAAGATGGCATCGATTGGACAGCTGGTAGCAGGCATGGCGCATGAGCTTCAAAACCTGCTCAATGTCATCAATCGCTTTGCAGAACTTTCCAAAGAGCTATGTGAAAAACTTGCTGGGCAAATTGAAACCTTAGAGGCGGCAGAACAAAAAAAGCAAGCATTGCAAACAGCGGTTCAAAGTTTGGAGCAAAATTCTGAAAAAATCCTGCATCATAGTGAGCGCGCATCAAGCATTGTCAGAAGCGTGTTAGAGTATTCGAGCGTGCGCATAGACGAAAAGGTGGAAACTGACCTAAACGCCCTGATAACTGATGCACTTAAAGTTGCCTACAACCTATGGCAGGAAAAACACAAAGAGTTTGAAGCAAAATTGTCGTTAGATTTGAGCCCAAGCATTAGCAAGCTCAAACTGGCGCCGCAAGAAATGAGTCGCGTGTTTTTCAACCTCTTTAGCAATAGCTTTGACGCTATGCGTGAAAAACAAAAACGGCTAATGGGCACAACCTACACGCCTGAAATTCGTGTGCAGACCGTGCGCCAAAATGGCATGGTGGAAATCCGCATTCGCGACAATGGCATAGGCATCGCACCCGAAATAAAAGAAAAAGTCTTTCTGCCCTTCTTTACCACAAAACCAGCTGGCACAGACCATCACGGCTTGGGGCTCTTTATCAGCTATGAAATTATCAAAGGTCATCGTGGTGAAATGATACTGGAAAGCAAAGCAGGCGAGTGGACAGAAGTGCAAGTTCGACTGCCGTTGGAGTGAGGCTGAAACAAAAAGCGTGCTGAACTGAATAAAGGTTTCAAAACTCATAAAAACATAAAGGTTATGAAAGGAGAGAGAGTGCGATGCTGACCACAGAAATTATCCGACAAATGCCAAAAGTTGCGCTGCACGATCATCTCGATGGCGGGCTGCGTCCTCAAACCATCATTGAGTTGGCACGAGAGCAGGGCTACACAAAATTGCCGACCACCGACGCCGATGAGCTGGCAAGATGGTTTTTCCGTGGGGCAAACAAAGGCAGTTTGCCTGAATATCTGGCAGGCTTTGCGCACACATGTGCGGTTATGCAGACACCAGAAGCCTTAGAGCGTGTTGCCTACGAAATGGTAGAAGACATGTACCGTGATGGCGTCTGCTATGTGGAAACGCGCTTTGCTCCAGTCTTTCACACGCAGAAGGGCTTGCATTGGGAAGAAGTCGTGCGAGCGGTCTTAAAAGGATTGGAGCGCGGCGAGCAAGAGTTCGGCGTCAAGGCACGATTGATTATTTGTGCCATGCGAAATTTGGATAGTCAGCACTCGTTGGATATGGCGCAGTTGGCGGTTGATTTCCGAGACCGAGGCGTCGTCGGCTTTGACTTGGCAGGTGAAGAAGGCGGCTATCCAGCAAAGAAGCATGTTGAAGCCTTCCACTATTGCCAGCGCGAAAATTTCAACATCACGATTCACGCAGGCGAAGCCTTTGGCAAAGAATCCATCTGGCAAGCCCTGCAGTGGTGCGGCGCACATCGCATCGGACACGCCACACGGCTGATTGATGATATGGCAGTGCTCAACAACGAGGTCATCAAATTCGGCACACTTTCGCAATATGTGCTCGATAAGCGTATCCCACTTGAAATCTGTCTCTCATCCAACATTCATACAGGTGCCGCCCGTAGCTTTGCAGAACATCCCTTCTGGATTTTCTATAAAAATCGCTTTCGCGTTACACTCAACTGCGACAATCGCCTGATGAGCCAGACCACCATGACGCAAGAATATAAAATCGCCCATGAAGTCTACGGCTTAGGACTCGACGACTTGGAGCGGCTCTCCATTAACGCCATGAAAAGCGCATTTATCCCCTACGGTGAACGCGTCGACATCATTTTTAACGTCATCAAGCCCAAGTTTGCCGAGTTGCGTGCACAACTTCATGCCGAACAGATGAAGCCCGTGCTGACCGAGTAAGAAACTCTCGCAAAGCCTACAAAGGCAGAAAAAACCTAATGCTTTTGAATAACCACAATCAAAAACCTTCTAAACAATACAAGCCATGACTTACAATCACATTATAGTCTCCAAAGAGACGGAAAGCAAAATTGCTGTGGTGCAACTCAATCGACCGCAGGTGCTGAATGCATTGAACTTTGAACTGATGGACGAGCTGCTGCATGCACTGCAAACCTTAGAGCGCGATGAAGAAGCCCTAGCAATTGTGCTTACTGGAAATGAGAAAGCCTTTACGGCAGGTGCGGATATTAAAGAGTTTGCTGCAAGGAACTCGGCACAAATGCTTGCAGAAAATCCGCTCGAGAAGTGGCAGCGCATAGAGAAATTCCCAAAACCACTCATTGCTGCAGTCTCTGGCTATGCCTTAGGTGGCGGCTGTGAGTTGATACTTATGTGTGATATTGTCATTGCATCGGAGACGGCAAAGCTTGGTCTGCCCGAGGTCAATATCGGCGTTATGCCCGGAGCCGGTGGCACACAGCGCCTGACACATCTTATCGGAAAGTTCAAGGCAATGGAGCTCATTCTGACTGGACGAACTATTGATGCCCAAGAAGCCTTTGCATTAGGACTGGTGTCAAAGGTTGTGCCCGCTGCAGAGTATTTGGAAGAAGCCAAGCGGGTAGCGCGTGAGATTGCTTCTAAGTCACCTATAGCGGTGCGCGCTGCTAAAGAAGCTGTGCTTGCTGCGCTAAGCGGATTGGAGCAAGGTTTAGCCTTTGAACGCAAAAGTTTTTACCTGCTCTTCGATACAGAAGACAAGAAAGAAGGTATGCAAGCCTTCCTTGAAAAACGCAAACCACAGTGGAAAGGACGCTAAGGCAACAAATCTGATGGGCACATAACGAACAGAGCGTAGCCACTTCACCCTGTCGCTTTGCGACGTCCCTCTCCTTCTGAAGGCTAATCTTGTCGCATAAAAATGCGAGATTAGCATAAGACTAAAAGAGAGAAGCAAGCGATGGAGCAAATCGAGTTTTGGAGAAACAAGTTACAGGGAGCGCGCCTCTACGATGGGTGCGCCAAAGACAGTTTCAGTCGGATATGTGCGGCACTGGAAGCCAACAGTGGCACATCGTTTTCAGCGGCGTGTGCAGGAAGTTTGCGTCAGAGTGGCGGGCGGTTATTTGCCCACGAGAAGACCACGGGCGAGGGACTCCAACACGGACACTACGAGCAGACGACACAACGCAGTTCGGGCAAAACGGTGGTCGTCGCCCAAGACACGACGGAGCTGAACTACACCACACACCGAGCGAAGACAGGATTAGGGCACATTGGTTCAGTCAAGTCTCTGCGTGGCGTGCTGGTGCATACAGCACTTGCCGTCGGACGCGACGGGGTGCCGCTGGGTGTGATTGGACAGAAGGGTTGGGTGCGACAGGACGCGGACTTTGCCAAGACGGCTCGGCGTCGTCAGATGCCCTTAGAAGCCAAAGAGCGTTACAAGTGGATAGCAGGATGGCGTTGGGCGGAACGGTTGTCGGAGCAAGCGACACAGGTCATCGTAGTTGCCGACCGAGAAGGCGATGTCTATGAGTATTTAAGTGCGCCGCGCCGTGCCAATGTCAGTTTAATTGTGCGGGCCGCACAAGCGCGACGGACGACAGCGGGGGCATCGGCGGAGACAGAACAGCATCGTGCGCCGACACAAGACTTGTGGCGGGGATGAACACCGCCAAAGTGGTCGGCACACGCCGCATAGAGATTGAGCGGGCGAACCGGTTAGAAGTGATTGACCTGCAAGTGAAAGTCTATGCGGCACAGGTGCATCGTCCGAAACCCTTTGGGTCGGGGTCAGGGTTGGCGCAGACGATTCCGATATGGGTGGTTGAGGCACAAGAAGCAGACAAAGGGCAGCGCAACTTGTGCGTTGGACACTTCTTTGCACTGAGCGCACCGAAAGTGCGTCTGATGCGTGGCGTCGTTTGGACGATGATGTGTTGCGTTGGCGCGTGGAGCGATTTCATTACACGCTCAAACAAGGCTTAAGAGTTGAGCGGTTGCAATTTGACGATGCCCGCACGCTGATGAATGCGGTGTCGGCATACCGTCTGGTGGCGTGGCGACTGATGGTTATGACTTACTATGCACGCTTGTATCCGAGTCGTCCTTGCAGTGAGATTCTCTCGGTGGAAGAGCATCGGGCACTGTCGGCGAAAGCTAACGGTTCGGTGCAAAGTGTGGGAGAAGCCGTGCTGGAGATTGCCAAGTTAGGCGGTTATCGTCAGAGCCATGCGCCGCCGGGTGTGAAAGTCATTTGGGGAGGGCTTTACGCCTTGCAGTTTCTCACGATGGGGTTCTCTCTCGCTTTATCTCAAAAAAATATGCGACAAGATTAGTTCAAAAAGGAGAGGGACAGGAGGGTGAGGTTTGCCATCTCCAACTTGTCATGCTGAACGGAGCGTAGCGAAGTGAAGCATCCACAACTGGATTGACCTCACCCTGTCTGCTGGCGCAGACATCACTCTGCCTTGTAAGGCGAGAGATGTTGCTTTGCAACAGGGTGCGGTTGCCTTTAACGCTCAACTCAAAACCTTTTTGACAGAAGCGGAATAAAGTGCTTATCTTGGCCTTAACCCATTAACTCTTGGAGCAACCATCAGTTCTTGGGCAAGCAGTTCCTCTATTCCTTTTTCAAAGTCTGTGCATCTTTGAAACGTCAAACCTTCACTACAATGATGAACAGAACTGTTTATGTCACCGCGCTTTTGTTAATGGTGAGCGTGAGCTTTGTTAATGCGCAACCTGCCTTTGAGCAACGCTCTCTGGAAGAAGCCTTGAACCCTGATGGCACCTTGAAGCGTGGGGTGCAAGGCTCGTTTAAGGTGGAAGGCTACACGATGCGCACGGGCAAGAACGGTGAGCCGATTTTTGAGCCCCAAACGCAACACACGGCAAGCGGCACTTGGTCATCGCTCGGCACGGGCAGTAGCAACGGCGTGAATGGTGAAGTTCGTGCGCTGGCGGTGGTGGGCAATGAGGTGTTTGTGGGCGGTGACTTCACCTCGGCGGGCGGGGTGAGTGCGAACAATGTGGCGCGCTTCAACACGCTGACGAACACTTGGTCATCGCTCGGCACGGGCAGTCAGAACGGCGTGAATGGTAGTGTCAATGCGCTGGCGGTGGTGGGCAATGAGGTGTTTGTGGGCGGTGGGTTCAACTCGGCGGGCGGGGTGAGTGCGAACAATGTGGCGCGCTTCAACACGCAGACGAACACTTGGTCATCGCTCGGCACGGGCAGTAGCAACGGCGTGAATTATATTGTCCGTGCGCTGGCGGTGGTGGGCAATGAGGTG